>Ga0209515_10004138_pt1 | contig 19853 bp, 24 predicted proteins | sample Subgroupgradi54m_FD_187454 | JGI IMG/M metagenome (GOLD analysis project Ga0209515, IMG submission 187454) | Subsurface groundwater microbial communities from S. Glens Falls, New York, USA - GMW60B uncontaminated upgradient, 5.4 m (SPAdes)... ...
CCTCACACCAGCCGAGTTCGCCAAGACCGAGCTGCTTTCACACGACCAAGCCACCCAAACACTCTACTTGCCGGTGGCCCAATGAATGGGGGAAGGTCACAACCATCATGTTTCAGCTAGGGGTTGGCCGGCATGGGAATCCGCCGCTGATCGTGTTCCCTCAGTCGGTCTGGGTGGGAGTTATTATCTATATCGGTTTTGCATGGAGCTTTTGTATGTATCTAGAGCAAATGTTTACTGCCACACTCTACCTCGTTCACTTGAAATGGGAAGAAGCGGTCAATGCGGCCAAGACACAAGGGAAACCGTCGCCAAGTTTTAGAGACGTTCTTCAATCACCTGATCGGTGTGACAAAGTTCTCTCTGAGTATCTTCCAGGTATCATGTCTTCCTTACCCTGAACTCCCCTAGAAATCTGTTCCAGTGTTCGGAGGCCACCTTGAGATTACTGAGCACCGAGCGAGGTGACAGAAAGGTGGGTTAGTGCTCGATAAGTTCGTGGATTTCCTCGGAGGCGCATCAGCGCTTAAACTCACGGAGAAAAACGTCCCATACCTTCCGGTAGGAGTTCTAACTCTGCCCCCGCTCGCTCACCCACTAGCCAGGATTGAGAAGCAAAACGTACGTTGAGTGCGAGCAAGTTGCGGCCTCCACTCCGTGTTACCCTTCCTTATATTGTGCGTATCAATGCGTCATGTGTTGACAGTGGGAGGGGCTTCGCCGTAGAGTAGCGCTACCATGAGCGGACACCCCATCTACCTGAAGCAGCTCGAGCTGGGGCCGATGCAGAACTTCATCTATCTCATCGGCGATCCTGAGACCCACGAGGCGGCGGTGGTCGACCCTGGATGGGAACCGGCCCAGATCCTGAAAGCGGTCGAGGCGGACAGTTATCGCCTCACCAAAGCGTTCGTCACTCACCACCACTTCGACCACGTCATGGGTCTCGGAGAACTGTTGAAGTCGGTCGACATTCCCATCTATGCCCACAAGGATGACGCGCCGTTTCTCAAGCTTGAGCGCGGCACGCTGCAGCGCGTCTCGGGCGGCGAGACGATTCTCATCGGCAATCTTCCCGTTACCCTCATCCACACGCCGGGGCATACGCCCGGCTCGCAGTGCTTACTCGTCGATGGCAATCTATTGACTGGAGACACGCTCTTCATCAGAGCGTGCGGCCGGTGGGATTTGCCCGGCGGAGATCCGGCGATGCTCTACGACAGCCTCGTCAACAAACTCAAGCTGCTCGATGAAGCCATCATCGTGCATCCCGGCCACAACTACGCCGACTCTCCCACCTCAACCATCGGCGACGAAAAGCGCCACAACCCATTTCTCCAGCCGGCGACGCGCGAAGAGTTTCTCCGACTCATCAAGCGCACGTAATGCCCGCCACCGCACTTCCCACGCAATGCCCGACAGCACTCAAGGAGTGGGCCACGGTCCTCGAGGCCATGAGCCGCGGCGAGCAGCTCGTCCTCATCCGCAAAGGCGGACTCATCGAGCCGGGCAGCGGCTTTGAACTCATCACGAACTCAGTCGTCTTCTATCCCACGTTCGAGCATCAGGCGGTCAACTACGTGCGCCCGCAGTTTCGCGGCTATTTCGATGACGCCGTTAAACAGCGAGCATCTGAGGGCCAAGTCCGCATCGCACTCTGCGGCCTGGCAATCTCATTGACCAGCAGCCGCGATCCCGAAATCATCGAGCGGCTCAGCGCCCACCACATTTACAACCGCGAGTTCCTTACCCAGCGCCTGAAGTGGCATCCGGAAACTCCGCTCACCATCGTCCTCGTCCGCGCGTTTCGCCTACGCGCACCCATCACGCTGCCCGTCTCGCCCATCTACGCAGGCTGCAAGTCGTGGGTGCAGTTGGATGCGCCCATCGCTCTGGACGGTGCCCAGCCGGTCCTCACCGACGAGCAGTTCGCGCAGCGTGCGCACGAGATCGCACCGCTTCTGGCGTGAGCCGCGCCGATGCGCGTCGTGATTATCGGAGCGGGGGCAATTGGCAGCGTGCTCGGCGGACTGCTGGCGAAGTCGGGGCATGACGTCACCCTCCTCGGCCGCGCGTGGCATCTGGACGTTGTGCAACAGCGCGGCCTCACCATCACCGGCATCTGGGGCGAGCATCACATCCGCAATCTCACGACCGCCACTCGCCTCGACGACATTCCCACCTCACCGCCGTATGACTGGGTCTTCGTGTGCGTGAAGTCGTACGATACCGAAAGCGCCGCCAAGGCCGTCCTGCGCTTCCTCGGACCCGCAACACTGGTGTGCGCGTTCCAAAACGGCTTGGGCAATTACGACACCCTCATCCAGCACCTTCCGCCTGAGCGCATCGCGTTGGGTCGGATCATCTTCGGAGTCGAGTTGGAGCCGGGGCAGGTGCGGGTGACGGTGTGCGCGGATGAGGTGCTCATCGGCGCACCCGATCCTCGCGTGCCGCAGGAGGCGATGGCGCGCCTGGCCGCAGCCCTGAAGGAGAGCGGAGTACCGGCTCGCACGACGTCGACGATTCTCGTCGCACTCTGGGGCAAGGTGCTCTACAACTGCGCGCTCAACGGGCTCTCAACACTGTTTGAGGTCTCATATGGCGAGCTGCTGGAGCATCCCATCGCCGCGCGCATGATGCGCGCGATCATCGAGGAGGCGTATGCGGTGGCCACGGCCCATCACGTGCCGCTGAAGCCCGCCACCGCAGCGGAGTACGTGGAGTTGCTCTTCACGCGGCTCATCCCCACGACGGCGGTGCACCACTCCTCGATGTTGCAGGACGTCCAGCGGCACGCGCGTACCGAGATCGAGTCGCTCAACGGCGCCATCGTCAGACTCGGCCAGCAAGTTGGGATCGACACGCCCATGAACGCGCTCGTAACCCGCCTCGTCCACACGAAAGAACGCTTCCTCGCCAGACAATAAGTTCTGAGAGTGATGGCAAGGTATTCATTCACCGCACCGCTCGGTGGGCCCCACCGAGGCCCACCGTCGCTCGACGAATTTTCTCGCTCCTCCTCGCTTTGCTCGGAGACCATGGCCGCTCGAAAATTCGACGTGCGGCTCATGAATACCTCGCCATCTAGGAGTGACGGGCGTGCTGGCCAATGAGCAGCACCTCCTGACGACGAGCGGGCACGGTGCCGAGCGCTAGCGAGGCGAGCGAGGAGGCAGGCGGAGCGAACGCGAGCCACGCTGGGGCGAGCGGAGCGATGCTGCGAGTTGCCAGCACGCCAGGTTAAGTGATGTCATGATTGGAACTGGCCAAATGAGACGCTACCCGCTAGTGGCGATCTTGACAATTCTATAGTTGGAGTAAACTGAGGTTAGACTAGGAGGTGTCAAATGGCAGAAGAGGATTGTGAACATATAGAGGAAGTGGTTCGCCAGTATGGAGAGGCTGAAGTGCACATCTGCCAGGTTTGCAAAGGACGGTTCTGCAAGCGTTGTTACTTTGATCTCGGACACAACATGAAGTGTCCAAAGGAAGCAAATTAGGGCACTGCCCAACTTTTGCCGGTGGCATCGAACCCTGAAGATGATACCGACAATGGCAGCTGGTATAACAAATCATATATGGGAAATGGAGGAATTGGTGCAGGCGGTATTACGTTAAAGAGAAGGAGGACTTTATGAACCTCTACAACATACTCCATTTGGTGATCTTATTCTTTGGTCTTGGTGCAATCGCAGGTAGCTTGGATGGCATCAAGCATGAGTTAGGGTCAATTTACGGGGAATTATATGACATGAATGACAAGAACGATAAGGAATTAAGTTAAGCGCATCTTCTCCAAGATTAGCTACTATCAAATTAGGACACTACCCGTCGGCTCGCAGCGTTGACACTCTGAGGGGCATTTGTTAGACTGACGCCGTCGTCATGTCCCCATCTACTCGTCGCCGAGGCCTCATCATCGTCTACACCGGCAACGGGAAGGGCAAGACGAGCGCGGCGTTGGGTGCTGCCCTGCGCGCGCTGGGGCATGGCTGGCGCGTGCTCATCATCCAGTTCTTCAAGGGCGAGTGGCCGGTGGTCTTCGGCGAAGTAGAGATGGGCAAGCGGCTGGCCCCGCAGCTGGAGGTGCTACAGCTGGGCAAAGGCTTCGTGAAGTTCATGGGGGACAAGAAGCCGTTTGTCGAGCATCTCGAGGCGGCGAAGGCCGCGCTGAAGATGGCGCGCGAGCGCATCACCTCCGGGCAGTATGACCTCATCGTGTTGGATGAACTCATCTATGCGATCGACTACGCAGGGGTCCAACTCGTCAGCCTGGAGGACGTGCTCGGCTTGTTGAATGTGAAGCCACCGACGCTGCATCTGATTCTCACCGGGCGCAACGCGCCGCAGGCGATCATCGACCGTGCGGATCTGGTGACGGAGATGACAGAGATCAAACATCCGTGGCAGCAGAAAATTCCTGCGCAAGAAGGCATCGACTACTGATGACACAGAAACCGAACAACGACAGGTCACACAGCCGCGTGCTGCTCGATGGGATTGATCGCGCACCCTCGCGCGCGATGCTCAAGGCGGTCGGATTGACCGATGAGGATTTGCGCCGCCCACTCATCGCCATCGCGAACACGTGGATCGAGGTGATGCCGTGCAACTTCCACTTGCGCCGTTTGTCCGAGCGCGTGAAGGCCGGCGTGCGCGCCGCCGGTGGGACACCAATTGAGTTCAACACGATCGCGGTCTCCGACGGGGTGGCGATGGGTACCGAGGGGATGAAAGCCTCGCTCATCAGCCGCGAGGTGGTGGCCGACTCGATCGAGCTCGTCGTGCGCGGCCATCTCTTCGACGGCGTCGTGGCGCTCTCTGGTTGCGACAAGACGATTCCCGGGACGGTGATGGCGTTGCTTCGGCTCAATTTGCCGTCGCTGATGCTCTACGGTGGCTCGATCGCGCCAGGCAAATTCAACGGCCGCTCGGTGACGATTCAGGATGTGTTCGAGGCGGTCGGCTCGTGCGCGGCCGGCAAGATGAGCGAGACCGACTTGCATCGGCTCGAAGATCGCGCGTGTCCAGGGCCGGGTGCGTGCGGCGGCCAATTCACCGCCAACACGATGGCGATGGCAATCGAGGTGCTAGGGATGTCGCCGATGGGCAGTGCGAGTGTGCCGGCGATGGATTCGAAGAAAGATGGCGTGGCCTTCGAGGCGGGGAAGCTGGTCATGGAGCTGCTGCGGCGTCAATTGCTGCCGAGTCACATTGTCACGCGCCAGTCCCTGGAAAACGCGATCTCGGCTGTCGCAGCGACCGGCGGCTCGACAAACAGCGTGCTGCATCTGCTCGCACTTGCGCGTGAGGCGGGTGTGCCGCTGGCCATTGATGATTTTGATCGCATCAGCGCAAAGACGCCGCTGCTGGCTGACTTAAAACCGTGGGGTCGGTTTGTTGCAACCGATCTGTATGCAGCGGGTGGCATCGGTCTTGTGGCGAAACGGTTGCTCGAGGCTCGACGCTTGCATCCGCAGGCCATGACCGTGACGGGTCGCACCATCGGGGAAGAGGCGAAGCGCGCGACGGAAACGTCAGGTCAGTCGGTGGTGCACTCGGTGGCGAAACCGATTCAGCCGACGGGCGGGCTGGTAATTCTGCACGGCAATCTCGCCGCTGAAGGGTGTGTGGTGAAGATCACAGGGCATGAGCCGCTGCGCCATCGCGGGCCTGCGCGGGTGTTTGATTGCGAAGAGGATGCGTTTGCTGCGGTCCAGCGACGGAAGATCAAACCGGGTGACGTGGTCGTGATTCGCTACGAAGGACCCAAGGGTGGGCCTGGGATGCGCGAAATGTTGGCCGTGACGGCGGCGATCGTTGGCCAGGGGCTGGGCTCATCGGTGGCGTTACTGACCGACGGACGATTTTCCGGTGCGACGCGCGGTCTGATGGCTGGGCATGTCGCGCCGGAAGCGGCGAACGGCGGGCCGATCGCATTGCTGCGCAATGGCGATGTGGTGACGTTTGATGTGAAGCGTCGCCAACTGAATGTGGAGCTCTCCGCGCGAGAACTAGCGCAGCGCCGCGCGCGCTGGAAAGCCCCAACGCCTCGCTACACGCATGGGGTGATGGCGAAGTACGCGCAACTCGTCTCGTCTGCGTCCGAAGGGGCGGTGACCGGGACGTGGTTGACGCCCGCGACACGACGCACGACACGCCGCGCATCAAACGCCACAACGAAAATCGCAGCTCGATGATTAATGATTAATAGTGAATTCGGGGACGTGGTGGAACTGGCAGACACGATAGGTTGAGGGCCTATTGCCGTAAGGCGTGGAGGTTCAAATCCTCTCGTCCCCACCAGTTTAATTACAGCGACTGTAAAATGAACGGCTCTGAGCGATCAGAGCCGTTTTAATTCGAGGTGGATGTCCCCCAAAATTGTCCCCTAAATTGGCAGGTCATGCTTTCAGGATAGCAGCCTGTTCAGGTTGAGAGTTCGAACCCCGTCGCCCCCAACACTTCGTATCAACGTGCAGGTAGCTCTTCAGCGCCACAGCCGTCTCCTTCAAGAAAGTCAGCATGTCGTATGTGCCCAATCGCAAGCGAGCTGGTATAATAGCGCGTGCGTCATCGTCGCAACAGACACCACGGTGGAGTCCCGGGCACATCATGCACAGGTCGCTCTACGCCGGCGTAGTGGTCCTGAGCATCGCCCTGGTTGCTGCCCGCCTCGGCTACCTCACGGCGCCTGGTCATAAATGGATCGGCAAGCGGTGGGGATGGCTCTGCATGCACCAGGTGCACGCCCGCGTCGACAACGACACCTTCATCGATAAGCGGAACCACCTCCGCTTTCGAGTGCCTCAAGGAGCTTACGTGTGTGGGGCCTACGCCACGAAGCTCGCCGGTGCGAGCCGTCAAGTGGATCTGTGTTGGAAGCGAGGCGTGAGCCTGTCTAGCCCCTACGCAGGCCACGTGGACTATGCGCGCAGCTCTGGAGATCCCAAGGGAGCACTGGCCGCCGCGCTGGAGGCAACCGTGAAGACACAGGCGATCTCTGGAGACACCCAAGGCCGGAACACGGCCCAGATTTTCGTGAAGGATCTCCTCCCCGACACCGCCCGTGGCCCGCAGGCCCGCTTAGTGTTTGCCGTGGAGCCGGTGGGCGAAGAGAGTCGTGCCACCGAGGTCCGGTACATCGCCACGCACGGGTTTATCCTGCAGGTGGCCTACACCCACAGACCTCAGAGTCTGAACCAGCTGAGCAAACGGGAGGTGAACACGATGTTCAACGACCTGATCGGCTCGGTAGCGTTCGACTGACGGAAGCCCCTCCCTGATTGAACAACCCGTGTTGGATAGAGCGATCAGCAGCGGTTACCACCGCTCGGCGGAGTGTTGACGAGTTCCTGGGGGTCCATCAGGCAGAAGCAGTAGGACTAGCGAAGCAAGTGCAGGGGTCTCAGGACGCGGGTCTGCGCATCACGAAGGAGCGCGAGGCAAACTGCTCTCACGGCGCGTTGCCCACTTCCCGCAACCCGATCCTCAGGCGAAGCCGTCAACGCTCTAGGAATCAGCGGCCGCCAGTCGTAGCGTACTCACCGCCCTGCCGGTGGTTAATGGGGCTACCCGATGAGGAAACACGTGCTGTTGGTTACTTACGGCTGACCGTTGGTCCCACTACTACACGGAATTCGTCGGGTTCCTGAATCAGTTGCGCTCAGTATCAGGCGTTTTTGATGGCGCTCTACCGCCGCCTGACCTCCCCCGCAACCAAAGTCACACTTGATCTCCCACAATGCTCTCTTGTGCCTATTGAAATCGCTGCGTGACGGTCTGACTGTGGCCCAGGAGGTCGCGGGTTCAAATCCCGTTGCTCACCCGTTTCTTTCATTTGGAGGGCATCGCGGAGGAGCTGGTAGGGTTTACGGTAGGTAGGACAAAGAGTTGCGTTGTTGAGGGTGCAGTTCGAAAGTAACGATCGCACAATGTCGCGCTTATTTTGCTGGCTTGCGCCAACGTATAGCGAATACGCCTGTTGCGCTAGTTCTAAGATTCCCACCCCCTCCTCGTAGTAACTCGTGTTGGCCCGTTCGTGGCGTTGGAGCGCTGCTCTCGTTTCCTCCTGCTCCTTGCGCCAGGTCTCGTGCTTCTCTCGCCAAAATTCCTCAGCAATCTTGCCGTCCAGCTTATCGAGGTAGATTTGGTCTAACCGACGCTGAAGTTGCTCGTAGCGGGCGTGTAGGCCTTGAATCTGGGCATCGTGGTAAGCTTGCTCGTCTTCGTGGCTTTCCTTCAGGCCCCGCTTCACCCATTCCAGCCGCTTCTGGTCAATCTCAACGGCCTTGGCCAGATCGGCCATCTGGCGGTCAATGACTTCCTCCCGGACGTAACCCTGCTCGCATTTGCCACGAGCATACGTGCATCGGTAATAAACGTGGCCCTTGTGGGCCTCCGCTGTGATGGAGCAGCCGCATCGGCTACAGGTCAAGAGTCCTCTGAAGGCAAAATCCCACTTGTGCTTCTGGCTCTTGTGGCGGACGGATAACGCCTGCTGCGAAGCATCAAAGAGTTCCTTGGTGATGATCGGCGTATGTGTCCCTCGGTAGAGCTTGCCGCCCCATAGAAACTTGCCGTAGTAGATGGGATTGTTGAGGATGCGGGCGACCTCGCTCTTGGTCAGATGCCGTCCCGAGCGCCTACCAACTACACCGGCTTCAATCGCCACTTCTCGAAGTTGTTTGAGCGAGTAGTTGCCCGTCGCATAGAGCTTGAACAACCTTCTAACCGCCTCTGCTTCTTGCTCGTGGACTTCGATGGTATGGTCTTGCGTGTTGTTGCGGTAGCCGATGGGCGCAAGTGAAGGGAGCTGGCCTTGCTGCGCTTTCTCCAGGTGGCCCTTCTTGACCTCCTCCGATAGGTTATCGATGTAGTTCTTCGCCATCAGCACTTTGATCCCATGAATGAACTTCTGGTGGGATTTTGAATCTTTACTGAGGACTTCGCCTTCCTTAACTAGGTGGATTTCAACGTCCAGGTCATCAACGGTCACGTAGTCGCGGAAGTTGCGGTAGAGGCGGTCGGTTTTCTCAACTAGGAGGGTTTTGACCGATGGTGACTCCTTCAGGAAATGTACCATGTTCCCAAAGGCCGTTCGTCCAGCTTGCTTGGCTGTTTCTACGTCAACAAACTCTTCGACGATCTCAAAGCAGTTCTTCTTCGCGTACTCGCGGAGGAGCTTGAGTTGGGAGGGGACAGAGAAACCTTCTTCCTCTTGCTCTTTGCTGGAAACTCTGGCGTAGATAAGAGATTTCATCACGACGCTTCGGTGCACGTTGTTCAATTCTCTAGTCCGACACGATGAAGGCATTCTTGGTAAGTTTTCTGATACTCGTTTTGAGGAGACCACTTACCATCCGTTCCAACCTTCATCGCAATTTGGAGCGCGATATCCCCCCACTCCCTAGCTTTTGCCTGACATTCTGATCTTAGTTGTTGTGTTGCCTCTTCTCGTTTCTGCTGTTCCTTCTCTTCTTCGAGTTGAACTTGGCGCTCCCGTTTTTCATCTAGCGTACGTTCTTTCAATCGTTGTCCCTGGATTTTGAGTAGATGCTCTTGCGTGAATTGACGTGACCGAAAATCCTGCACCCTCCATTGCGAGATTGCCCAAACGCACGATGCCAAACCAAACAATAATACGCCGGTGGCGCTGATCCAATGACTCACCGCGCGTTTCATCTGTTTTACCTACATCCCATAAGGGGATAATGCATCACCAAGGATTTTGCGAGCCCTTCTTTCCTGTGAAAGGATTCGAGTTGCCCTTCGCGCTCCAGTTATCAATTTTGGTTCGGTTCGGGCTAGTGCGAAAATAGCCCTGTCGGTAGGTGCCAGTACGGGTCATAGAGGGACGGACGGAGGTAACTCCTCCGCTGGAACTTCTGCTCCTAGCTTCAGCGACAGGGCTGACGCTCGCGAGCATTAGAAGGATGAATAAGGGCCAACGCATTGCGCACCTCCGCGTGTTTTCGGTTACGGTTCCGTTTATTGCTAACGTCACGTATCAATAGCTCTGACAGTTTGTTTGATTACCGATCTGGTAACAATTGGTATTGACTGGACTCATCTCTCGGATTTTCTGCATCGGAGATGGGGTAGACTGCTTGAGAATCTGTTGGCGGTTCTCTTCTTGTATCGCTTGCACCATGTTGTTTCGCCATTGAAGTTCTTGTGCTTGGAGATTTTGACGCGCTTGGAGGTATTCAGGATAGGTTAGCTTACCCGCTTGGTAAGCCTGATCTAGTTCAACGTATTGTGAAGCGAACGGGTTGGGCGGGGGAAGGGGTTGGTGGTTATAGGCGGCGTTAGCAACTTGAAGCATGGACATGAAAAAGTTGCTGTCAAGTTTTGGAGGCGGCCCCATGGAGGCACAACCTGAAATGAAGATATATAGCACCAATGGGAGAATTAGCCGCTTCATGGCGTACCTCCTCACTTCGAAGCACGATCACTTTCGTAAATCCCCATTGATTCTATACCTTACACTAGTTAGGTGTCCAGCATGACCGCTGTTTGCCAGAATGCCATCATCCGATGGCAAGCAGAACCCGCAGACTCCTGGCAAGCCGGCTCAGGCAACTTCGTAAGCGCTACGGCTACACGCAGCAAACGGTGGCCGAGAAGTCGGGCCTTGACTACAAGTATTATCAGACGCTTGAAGGGAAGAGCCCACCAAACGTTACCGTCGATTCTCTTGAACGGCTCGCCCAGGCCTTCGGCATTAAAGCCTGGCAGCTCCTACGCCCGTAACGAGCAAGTGTCCTGATTTCTCCGGTTCACAGGAACAAGTAGGCCATGGCCCCTCATAGTGAAGCGGTGGCCCAATAAGAACAAGAACCCCCGTGGTATCTTCTGGAATGGTGGTGTAGGGCCTTCCATGTCGACAAGGAAGCGGTTTGCCATCCGTGCCGCAGATGATAACCCGGCAGCTGTCTTCGCGCGGTAATATCGCTTGCTCCAGACGCTTGATCCGTTCCTCAGCCTTTATCGCCCACCTCTGAGTTTTGTGACGACCGACTCCACAGCGCTTAGCCGTTCCTCTAGCTCTTGGAGTTCCTTCACCTTCAAGCTCTGATCGAGGATCGTTTGTGCGGATCGCAACTGCGTCTGCTCCTTGCCTTTCTCCAACAGGTCGAGCAGCTTGTCTACCGCTCTGGCTAGCCCTGCCTGAAGGCGTTCGAAGGCCTGGGCCGTCATAGCCTCTCGCTGGCGCTTCAGCTCTGCCTTGAACCCAGCATCCTTCAGCCAGCCATAGAAGGCACTCTTGGAGGCGTGAACCCTCCGGCGGGCCTCTTCGAGACTTGGTGCAGCCAGAATCTCGATGATGGCTCGTTCTTGTCTTGGGCTTAATTGTGCTTGGGATATAGCGTCCATAGTCCGTTTTGGTACGGTTTAGCCTGATTTTCCTCCACGTAGCATCCTGCTTGGCTGGCGTATTTGGCACTCAAGGCGCCCCATCACAGACTTCCGTTTCAGGGAAGACCTGTTGAATGAGTTCAACCGCTTGCTTTGCCTTCGCCCCCAATCTTTCCACAGAGCTGACCCCATCACCTGGCTGGGGGCCAGTATTCGATTCGGCCACGTATGGGTCTATAGGCGTGTCCGAATTGGAATTGCCTGCCAGCCGGTAACGGTAGGGATCGCCCCTCTTGCCGGCTCCCAACCGCTCAACTAGGCGCTCATCCTCTGCCAACGCCTTCAGGACTTCTTTGAGCAGGGAAGCGGACGGCTTGGGGTCTAATTGCTCAAGCAGCGTGTCGCGTTCGATGGGTTCCTCATCGGAGCCAGGCAAGCCGCCCAAGACTTGCTCTTTGACTTCAGCGCGACTAACGGCTTCCGGCGACCCCATAGACTGATACGCGCCTTCTACTAGCTCGATCACGAGCTTCTGAGGCGTTTCTTCGAACCGTGATAAGGCCGTAAGAACGCGGCGGGTTGGTTTTCTCGGATCGCGGCTCATCTCAACAGCTACGTCCACCGCCGCCACGATTGCACCGGAGCCTCTATGTGCCGTACCTTCCTCTCCAGGGGTTTTACGGAGGTGATGCACGAGGAGGACGGCAATCCCATTCTGTTGGGCGAGGGTCTGAAGCGGCAGCAGGGCAGTCCCTGCCTTCGGAGCGTCATTTTCATCCTCCACGTCCCAGAAGGCGGCCAGTGTGTCAATAATAACCAGGCAAACGCCCTGGCGGACGGCCAGACGGATTTGTTGGAGCGTATCCTTCCAGCCAGTCATGGCGGAACGTGGCATGATAAGCAGGTCATCACCCTCCAGCTCCAGTCGCTCCAATCGTCGTCTGAGCAGGGCGGGGCCTTCTTCTGTGCACAACAGCACCTTGCCGGTTTGAGCGGTAGCCTGGGCAAGGAACGGCTGACGATGGAAGAGGGCGGAGAGCAAATGGAAGAGGAGCGTCGTCTTGCCGATCTTGGGACGGGCTGAAAGCAGGGTGAGGAGTCCGTGCCCCAAGAAGGTTTCCCAGACCCACTCAACCGACGTGTGTTCGGCGTTCACAAGTTCGGAGGCTGTCACCCATTTGGGTCTGTCGGGGCGTTCCTCCTGGTGAATCCGGCTCAGTTCTTGGATGAACTGCTCTACGGCGGCCCCCGTGCCATTACTTTGAGGTTCGTTCTGTGAGGCAGCAAAGCGTTCAGCCGCCTGAAGGTATTTCCTCCGGCCCGAATCACGCTTGACGATGCTCACGTAATCGGAGAGGTGGGACGGGACGGGCGCAGCTTCGCACAACCCTGCAAGATAGCTGGCGTCTACGGAGCGTGACCCAGGGCCGGAGCGCAGCGCGTCGTGAGCCGTCACCAGATCAACCCCATCGCCCCGTTTGGTAAGCTCGACGACGGCGGCATAGATGGCTCTATGTCGAGAATCAGAGAAGTCCTCAGGTTTAAGTCCGACTCCATCAAGATTGGCCTCGCCTCGCAGGAGGACTCCCAAGACGGCGGCTTCGGCTTCAGGATTCCGGGGCGGATTGTGGTTGGTCATCAGGTTTGTGAGTGCGAGTTCTCGCTTCCACCGCGCATCGGCGCAAAGCACTGAAGAGACCGATCATTGACGAGGCGATCTCCTCGCAGTCGGCCTCAGTCAACGGCGTCGCGGAGAGTGGTTGCCACACCTCGCGGGTTTCTTTCAAGAACGCTTCATCGAATGGCATGGCTACGCTCGCGTTGTAAGAGATGGTCGCGGAGAAGATTGAGTTTTTGATTGAATGGGTACAAACGCACCGTGAGCTGCCGGTTTTGAAAGCGTTCCACGATGTCGTGAACGGCTTGTGTCTGATCAGCGGGATAGGTGAGTACAATGAGCCGCTTACCGTCGATAGAGGGCTCTGGGGCAATGTAGGAAAACTGCGCGGTGGGAACAAGCGTAAGGACGCTCGCGGCGAGCGGGAGGCTTACGGTTTCAAATAATCTCTGCCCATCTTTCATCTGTGATAAGCATTATTCCACCGCTTACCAAATGGGCGGGAAATTCGGGTAAGTGGCTAGAGGGAACTCTTTGACGGAGGGCGTCTTAAGGGGTGCGGTACTCGAAGGATGGCTTGATTAGGGTAAGTCGAGAATGAGCAATTAATCAGTCTGTGTCGGGATCAAGCTCCCTACACGAGCACTTGAGCGCGCGATTAATTTCGACCTGCACCTTATTCTTCCATGTCTTACCAGAAACGAGAACTTCTGGCCAGTTGTAACCAAACCGGCTCCACGGTGTTCGTACCTTCTTTTTATACAACCGTCCTGCGGTCATATTAGTCCACACGCCTCGATCATGCTCATCGCGCACATGAAAAACCACTTCGCGGATAGCTGCATGTCGAACATGAGTTGGGCCACTTCTCGGATGACCTGCTCCGCGCTTGACGTGCTCTAGTACAGGTAGTCGGGGATCCTTAATGCACAAGGCGTACCTCAAGTCCTCCTCACTAAGCGGAGGAAACAAAACGCCGCCATGTAGGGAGAGTACGGGCTTGGGGAACGGCGCTGCCACCCGATTTCGAACTTCACGAAGTACACGAGCAAAATGCGCTCGGTTGTTTTTCACCCACGCCGATACCGCCTTCGAGTAGGTATGGCGGGACACGCGGCGTAAGTATCCATGGAACCAGCGCCGCGTTCTTTCAGGACTTCCGTCTGTTGGGTAGAAAGGGCGTTGAGGTGGTTTTGGCTTGAATGTTCGTAACTCCCTCTCCAGCACCTTGACGGTTAGCTTGGATGATTTCACATCGCGCCACACGCTCTTGAGAAGGTCTGCGTCGCTCATCTCTCCATCTCACGGTTGTGATCACATTATACCCTGACTCATTCTGCCAAGCAGGGGCAACGTTTGAGTAGTTGACTGAACACTAAACCTGCCTCTGTGCTAAAATAGCCGCCTGGCAGAGCAGACCCAGAAGAGCGTAGACCTCTTCGCTGTTCTTGCTCGGTTCAGGATTCATAATTGTGGGTATGAGAAGATGCGTTAGAGGGGAGAGGTCTTCTTCGAGAGAGGAGAGACTAGTATGAGAGCCTTGCTGATGCGTGTTGGTAAGCTTTGTGGGATCTTCTGGATGGCGATGTTTTCATTAGCCCCATCTGCTCATGCAGTAATCATACCTTCGGGGTATGAAGAATACTTGCATGTAAGAGCCAAGATTGACGGGAGTGATTGGTTTGAGATGACTGGGAATCAGTGGAGATGGGAGCATCGTAATTACGCGTTACCGGAGATCCACGGGGACTCTATAGACAAGACTACCGTCAATGGAGAGGAGTTTCTCTCACGATGGCCGAATCCACCAGCGTCGATTCCTACGTATACTGCATCACCTCCCCAGTTCTCAGATTGGAATAGCGTATCAGGCCTGTCTTCTATTCAGGATACCTTTGGTTTGGATGTTCAAGTGTATTTGGAGAAACTTACTGGGAGGGGATTTATGGAGTTGCAACAAGCTCCCGGTCCATCGAACGGCTATGTCCTGCGGGTATTCATGGACGATGACGCTCCTTCTAGCCATGATTTCTATGAGTTCAAGATTTGGGGATATGGCTCCAATCTTAACCCTATCCCCGAGCCGTCTTCACTCTGGCTGCTTGGCTCCGGTCTGCTCGGTCTTGCAGGCTGGCGTCGTCGTAAATCCTCTTAGCTTCCTTCCAACTCTTCCATCAACGCTCGAAACTCTATTAGAGACCTGATACAATCTCTCTCTAAGGGGTTTTCGCCAGCATCAATCTAGCGTCGTCAGAGATGCACCAGCGCTTGAACTCGTGCAGAAAAATGCCCCAGGTCTCGTCCGAAAGGGTTCTAACGTCGTCCACTCGCTCACCCTTGCTTTTTCAACGCAATGTGATACAAGTAGTTGCATGAGACCGCTGCGAGGTGCGAGAGGGAACCGAGCAGCGTCTAGGATTTCCTGGGCGTCGCTTATGCTTGTGAGCGGGAGCCGCGTCATCGCGCACCTACTCTTCCTCGGAGTCGCATTCCAAGCGATCGCGGAACCAGCCGAGCAACCGCCCATCGAGACGCATGCCACGGTCCAACGCACTTCTGCGAACGCAAGCATTGGAGCCTCCCAAACATGGGCCTCGGTTGAGGGAGTCATTTCGGTCCTTGCTCTGGATTTTAATCTCTTTCAGACTTCGAGTATGACCCTTGGGTTGGCTGATGGCACGCAGGTGACGCTCACCATGACGCGTCATGCGACCACCGTCACCCAACAAGGCCAGGTCCTCTCACTCGAGCAACTGGCAGCCGGCGATCGGGTACTGGTGCGGTATCGGCGGAAGGACCGCACACCTCGCGCTCGCACCATTGAGATCCTCCAGCGGGTGAAGACACAGGATGCCCCGATGCACTACGCCCCACCTCCCAAAGAACAGCCAGTGCTCACTCATCATGGGGGGCACAAAAAGAAATAAGCTCTACCGTCGTGTACTTCCAAACAGATCCCCACGCTATTCCGATCATTCGATCTAGGGTAGGTATCCTCTACGAGGCTCGGTTTGCCTGGCTCGACTCGCACCACGCCATGAATTCCGCCAGAAACCCACTCCAGTCATCTCCAAGAGTTCGACAATCGTCCCGTCGCCTCTGTGTTTCATGATCCCCGGATTAACCGGTAGACCGTCCGTCGTCTCGCGGGCCAATGCGTTGTATCAGCCAAGTCAGAGTCCTCATTTGTGACTGTTAAAGCGCCTGTCGTTTCAACTGCAATAAAGCCTCGCCTCGCGGGAACGTTCGAGCCTCGTCGGCTCTCTCCTCGATCAGGGTGAGCCAGGACCATCCTCACTGGGGCGCTCACCGGCAGGTGTCGCCAGACTGCAGCAGTGCTGTTGCATCCATGCATCGTGCCCCCGCCCACCGTCCTGGTACACACCACAACCGCATCGTGCTATCCCTCGCGCATGCAACCAGCTACGCTCTCGTCAGTACGCCGAAGCCAAGGCGGCACGGTTTGTGCTACTTCTAAATCTCGGTGGCAGCGCTAGTCTGCCAGGACCTATCCAGAAGGGGGGAAGCGAGATGCTCCGACGACTCCGGTACATGTTGCTGGGACTACTGGGAGTGGCGGTCCTGTGGCCTGCTACGCTCTGGGCGACCATATCCACCAGCTTCGACCAGGTCGACTACACGCAGGGAGGTGCCACCTCAGTTGCCGACTCCGCATGGGGTGAGTTCGACGTCACCTATGACCAGAGCAGTAGCTTGCAGTGGATCAACGTCGTCGCCAACCCCGGGACGGCTGGCGCCTCGTGGATCGTCCAGAACCAACCCCTCCTGTCCACGGGGCTGACGGGTACTAGCAGCTATACGAGTAGCAGCTACTTCGACTTGGGCGTAGCCCCGGGCACCGAGGTCTCCTCGCTCAGCATCCTCACGCAGATTAGTAGCACGCCGCTGACGGGCGCGCCCAGCTCGGGCAGTCTCTCAACGGTGGGGGTTGGAGTCAGCCAAGACATCATCGACAACGGCGTTCCCTCCGGCTTAACGGCGCTCAATACTCCCAGCGGCGTTCCCGCCATTAACTGGGTGGTGCCGTTCGTCGGGCTGCAGGCGGACATGCATGCAGGGATGCCCAACGTCGTCCAAGAGTTGAACTTCTGCGGCCCTGGCGCGGCGGCCAATAGCCTGCAGTGGCTCAATACGCAGAACAAGCTCGGCCTCCAGCAGCCACTCCTGACCATCCAATCGGAGTTGGCGGGTAACATGATGAATACGAATAACGGTAACTGGGATGATAAAGAGGCGCAGGGCAAGCTGCAGTACATCATCGAGCACCAGCTCCCACTCGAGGTCCACTACACGGGGGGGGTTAAGCTGCCCACGATCGGCGACTTCGCCGCGCCCAACGGCAACGGCACCGCGCGCAATGACGGGGCGGTCACCTGGGACTGGCTGCAACAACAGATCGAGCAGGGACAAGACGTCGAGTTGATGACCAACACGCACTGGGTCGTCATGGATGGGTTCCTCAGTTGGGACAATATCCACCTCATTTCCTATCGGGATGATCCCTTTCAACATGGGGCGGCCACGACCGCGGCAGAACAAGCTATCATCAACAACCGTCATGTCTGGACGTACTTCTCAAACGGGGATATTGACATTGGCAACGGGAACGAAAAGCTCGGAGCCGCCATCGCGGAGTCTCCGATCGTCCCCGAACCGGGCACCTGGCTGTTACTTACCCTCGGTGTGATGGGACTTGGGATGGGCTACCGTCGTCGCCCTCCTATGCCCGCACCGGGCATCTGGGCGTAGCGACATCTGGCAGGTGATACCCCACAAGTTAAGTCGGTCGAGATGGCAAGCTCCGGGTCTGTGTCAGCCCACACCACCCCCTAAACTCCTCCAGGAACGCCTGCCAACCCTTATCTTCAATTGAACGCCCCATCGCCCCATGGTTGCATTCCGCATAGCCTGTGCTACACTGAGCAGCATGGACGCTGTGGATGAGTATCATCACCGAGCGAAGTTCCAGAGAGGCTCCATGGCTACCCGCGGTTGGGTGATGGGACTCCTCCTGCTCTGGATGGCGGTGGCCGCGGAGCGGACCGCTGCGAAGGAACACCCATTAGGAGAAACACCAACAACCGAAGCGGCCAGAGCCACGACTAGCACCTCGTTACTCTACGGGAAAATTACGGTGCTGAACCTCACGGGACCTGCGTCGTCCCTCACGCTCACCACGACGGAAGGGAAGATCACCGTACTGTCCGTGGACTCCCAGCTCACCACCGTCTGGTCCTTGACCCAACTTGACCGGCTGAAGATCGAGCAGTTGAAGGTTGGGCAGCAGGTCAAGGTCCACTACAGCCAGAAAGGCGAAAAACAGTTTGCCGATGCCATCCTCATCCTCGAGGAACCGCCTAAGGTGAACCCACCAGCGCAGAGCACCCCAGCAACGCCGGCAGCAACAGCCAGTCCCCCCGCACCGCCAACTGCGACTTCTCACGCCAACAAGAAAGCCAAGTCCCACTAAGCACAGCATCCACTCGCAGCAGGAGAGAGCCGGCTTCTTCCATTAGACAATCTGCCATTGGGTGGTAGAACACCATCGGCAGTAACCGGAGTGTCACTTATACTGTTGCCGGCTGAGCTGAGGCTTGTAGGGGTTTGCCTCTGGACGCCAGACTAATTCGGACAGTTAGCTTAAAAGTTCTTTGTGTCATCCAGGCCAGGCAGCAAATCTCTAACAGCACACCGTCGCTGGTGTACTGTTTGATTTTGCAGAAGTAGTGTCCCTAATTGTCCCCTAAAATTGGATGCCTAGATTTTGACAATGTCCTGGGAATAACCCTGGACGAGGTGGGCATAGAGCTGGGTCGTGGTCACTTCACGGTGGCCGAGCCACTGGGAGAGGGTCCAGATCGGCACGCCAGATTGGGCGGCCTGGGCGGCGAAACTGTGGCGGAGGGTGTGCCACCCAATGCGATTGCCGCTGATGCCAATCTCCTTCAACCACTGCTTGATGATTCGGGCGTGGTACTTGTAGCTCTCCTCGGATGGGAAGCACCGGCCCTCTTTCTGCTGGAGAGGAGCGAGAATCGTCCTGAGCTTGGGGTGCATCGGGATGATGCGTGGTCGCTTTGACTTCGGAGTCCAGTCGTCCTTCGGCTTGACCGTGATGACCCTCCGCTTGAAGTCCAGGTCTTGCCATTCCAGCGTTACCAGTTCCTGCCACCTGAGGCCAGCATACAGCGCGGTCGTCAGCATCGGGTAGTACGGGCTTTCTTTCGCCATCTCCAGCAGCTTGTCCCGTTGGTCCTTCGACAACCACGTGCGCGGCCGCTCAACCACCTTGAGGAGCTTAATCCCTTTCGTGAAGTCCTCGGTGATTAGATTGCGCTCCTGACACCACCTGCCCATGGTCCGGAGTAGCTTGAGATAGTGGTTCCGGGTCTTCTCTCGGAGGTGGCGCTTTGCAGCGATAGCATTGATGCAGGTTTCGATGGGCGCAGGAGTCAACGCTTCAAGCTTAGTGCTTCCCAGCGTTTCCGAGAGAATGTGGACGTGCCAGCTATCGATCTGGTGAGTCTGCGAAACCTTCAGTGGCTTGGTGGCCTGAAGGTACAAGTGGGCCGCCTCCGTAAATGTCAGCCCCTCTCCAGAAGTGTGCTTGCCGACAGCCAACTCCTTTTCCTTCTGCGCCTTGTGGTAAAGGGCGATCCGTCGGTTCTTGGTTTTAAGGCTCCGGTAAAAAAGCTTCCCCTTGTGATACCACCGGAGCCACCAGATCCCACCGCGGCGGTAGAGGCGAGCCATGGTGACCTTCCCCCCGAAAACTGGGCCATTGCCAGCAAGAGTCTGGGGTGGTAGAACAGCCCAGAAGGAGGGTCCACGATGCCCCGGAGACGGTTCACGG
>Ga0209515_10004139_pt1 | contig 19846 bp, 30 predicted proteins | sample Subgroupgradi54m_FD_187454 | JGI IMG/M metagenome (GOLD analysis project Ga0209515, IMG submission 187454) | Subsurface groundwater microbial communities from S. Glens Falls, New York, USA - GMW60B uncontaminated upgradient, 5.4 m (SPAdes)... ...
CAAGATTCTTATCTTGGTCGCCCTGAGCGAAGCCGAAGGGCTATCTACCTCTAACAAAAAATTAGAGCCCGTCACCGAGCCCGCCCCGCCGTAAAAATGTATGGTTGATTTCATCCCGTTAGAAGTTTAAAATATATGCTCCTTTTGCTTTGATTTTACCACTCGTAAGAAATTATGGAACTTCTAACGGGATTGCATCGCCACAGTATACCAAGAGACCCTCGACTTCGCTCAGGGCGCAAAAAACCTCACCCGAAGGTGAGGTTTTTTGCGGACTTCGGAAGCAAGTGTCTACCTAGTTTCAGGTGGGTGCTCTAAGTGGTGGGCCAAGGCACACCAGCAAAATCAAGCTCCCGGTAGAATCACTTAAGGACATCTGCCCCCGCCGTCCTCTCCCATTGTATCAAAGATTTAAAAAGCGCAAGTTCCTACTCATCCACCCCAAAGCGTTTGTATTTGAAAATCGTTTTTTTGCCGAACCAGTGGTTGATTTCGTGTTTCGCTTCCTCCGGAGTCTCGGAGGCGTGGACCAAGTTGTAGACCGCGCGGCGCTCGACGTTGGCATTGAGCGGTGAGTCGTTGGAAAAATCGCCGCGAATGGTACCCATCTCGGCCAGGTACGGCATCGTGGGCCCTACAATTTTGCGCACCATATCCACTGCGTGCACACCCTGCACCACCATCTTGACCATCGGTGCCGAGGACATAAAGTCCAAAAGCCAGTTGCGCACGGTCTTACCCACGCGCACCAAGTCGCTCGTGCCGAAATCTTTTTTGACATCGTGGCCATACTTGGCGTAGGTTGCCATCGTCTTCTCGCCCAAACGGCGCACCCACTTTTCATCTTTGGGGTAGTGTTTGTCCATCTCCAGGCGGGAAGCTTGGAACATCTCAAGCGCCACCACCTTGAGGTCGCGCTGCTCAAAACGCTTTACCACCTCGCCCACCAAACCTTTGCGCACGCCGTCGGGCTTAATCAGCACAAAGGTTTTTTCCTCCTTCGGGTGTGTCATTCTGGCATTCTACAATATTTCTAAATTTTTTACAACTCGTCTCGCTGTATCTGTAACAAATAAGTACCTATAGGGTGATATATGGTAAAAACTACTGAAAAAAAATTGATTCTAACTAAAACGGCGTGAGAATCTCGATACCGTCGCGGGTTACTAAAATGGTCTGCTCAAAATGCGCGGCGCGCGAGTGGTCGCGCGTGCGGTAGGTCCAGCCATCCCCCCGGTCGAGCACAATGGCGCCGCGGCCCTCGGTAAAAATCGGCTCGATTGCAAGGACGTGGCCCTCAACCAACCGCTCTCCCTGGCCTGCTGCGCCAAAGTTGGCGATAAACGGCTTTTCGTGTACCACTTTACCAAGCCCGTGGCCACCAAGCTCCTCGACGACAGACAAGTTATTGCGCACGGCAACTGCTGCAACCGCCTCCCCGATGTCTCCTGTGTATGCGCCCGGGCGGATTGTTGCGAGCCCTGCCGCAAGCGCTTCGCGCGTTGCGGCGATAAGTTTCTTTGCGGCCTCATCACACTCGCCCACACACACGGTGAGGGCGGAGTCGGAGAAATAGCCCTGGTAGTTGACCCCGAGGTCGAGTGAGATAATATCTCCCTCTTTTAAAACCGTCTGTTCGGAAGGAACCGTATGTACCACCTCATCGTTTACCGAGGCGCACAGCGCGGCAGGAAATGGATGTTTTGCCCCACCCGGTTTGTAACCCAAAAATGCGGGTACTCCGCCGCGCTCGCGTATTATTTTTTCAGCGGCCAAATCAAGCGCAGCGATTGTGACACCCGGCACCACCAGTGCCGCAAGCGCTTTGAGCGTGTCGGAGAGAATCCTCCCTGATATACGCAGACGCTCTACTTCTTCCTGTGTTTTTGCGATCATCGTTTCAAACCGAGTTTCTCCAAAATTTCTTGATGTATTGCCTCGACACTTTGCTCGCCGTTGATATCGACAACCGTATAGTTTTGATTATTCCTAAACCACTCGACATTTGGCATCGTCTCCTCGCGCGACCAACGCAGACGCTTGCGTATGCTCTCTTCGGTGTCGTCGTTGCGCCCGCGCGGCAGCAAGCGCTTAACCGCCTCGTCGTCGGAAATGGTGAGTACGATGACCATCGGGGCGGGGCGTCTGTAAAACTCTACCAGGGCCGAGTCGAGCATCGGCACCTGCGTTGCGGTGCGGGGAAAACCGTCAATGAGTATATGCTCCTCGTTGGTCGGGAGGTTGCGCATCAAATACAGCGCAAAGAGGCTGGCGCTGATAGCGTAGGGTATAAGCCCACCACCCACCAATATTTCGTGGGTAAGGCGGCCAGTGTAGTCTTGCTTTGCGCCCAACTCACGCAAAGTCTTACCCATCTCAAAATGGGCGACGGCTCGGGCCGGGTCTTGTGTGGCTAAATACTCTTTTAATAATGCGAGTTGGGTCCCTTTGCCGCATCCTTGCGGCCCCAAAAAAATAGTGGTGAGTGGTTGCACACTGGCTATCTTAGCGTAGAATGCGGAGAAATAAAAGGAGTATGCAAAAGCGCATTATAACCATCTGTGGCCTACCCGGGAGCGGCAAATCCTCTACCGCAATGGGCGTGGCGACCGAGCTTGGCTATAAGCACTTTTCCTCCGGGGACCTCTTCCGCGCGATGGCCAAGGAACATGGTATCTCGGTCGAAGAAATCAACCAAAAAGCCGAGCTGGAGCAGGAAATCGACCACGCCGTCGACGAACGCCTACGGCAGATGGGGGGCGACGACCAACTGGTAATAGATTCGCGAATGGCGTTCCACTGGATGCCGGAGAGTTTTAAAGTATTTTTGAAAATTGATCCGCACCTGGCGGCCGAGCGTACGTTTAAACATATGCAAGAAAACGGCCGCGTGAGCCAACAAGCTTCCTCGGTTGAAGAGGTATACAAAAATACAATCGAGCGCACCGCAAGCGAAATTAAAAGGTATGCCGCTCTTTACAATGTAGACTACACCAACGAAAGTAATTTCGATTTAGTGGTGGACACCGCGCAACATCCGCTCGCAGAGGTCGTGCGGATAATCATCGAGGAGTACAAAAAACGACTTTAATACTCCCGGATAGAAATCTGCGCGTCGATGCGGCGCGCGAGGTCAAGCACAACCGAGACGACAATCAAGAGTGCGGTGCCGCCGAGCGTGAGCGTGGTGATGCCGGTTATCGACTGCATAATAATCGGCAAGACCGCGACCACTCCAAGGAAAAGAGCGCCGACAAACGTGATGCGCGTGATGACTTTGCCCAAGTACTCGGTGGTCGAGCCCCCGGGGCGCACGCCGGGGATAAAGGCGCCGTTTTTTTGCAAATTCTCGGCAATCTGGTGTGGGTCAAAGGTAACGGCAGTGTAAAAATAGGTAAACAAAAAGACGAGTACAAAGTATATGGTGCCGTAGACCCCGAGGTTTTGTAGGCCGTGCAACACAAAGGTCGAGACCCCCGCCAGCCACGCGTGCGGCGAGGTCGAGAAAAATGTTGCGACCATCTGGGGTATCAACAAAAGCGAGAGCGCAAAGATAATCGGGATAACGCCCGCCTGGTTGAGCCGCAGGGGCAGGTATGTCGACTGCCCGCCGTATATCTTCATCCCCCGGATACGCTTGGCATAGGTCACCGGCACCGGGCGCTCAGCCTCGGTTACCACCACCACCGCGGCAACAATAGCGACGGCTGCCGCCAAAAAACCGAGATAGAGCGGGATTTGTGCCGAGCTAAACGAGAAGATAGCTTGGGATGCGTCCTGCGGCAAACGGGCAACGATGCCGGCAAAGATAAGCACCGAGACGCCGTTGCCAAGGCCAAACTCCGAGATAAGCTCGCCGAGCCACATCAACAAAAGCGAACCCGCGATAATCACCAGGAGGTTAGTGGCAAACTGGAACGTCGAGAGGTTTGGCAGGACACCCTCGCGCTCTAAAATAAGCAAAAAGCTGATACCCTGCAAAAACGCCACCGGCAGGGTGAGCAGGCGTGTGTACTGGCTAAAGCGCTTGCGCCCAAGCTCCCCCTCCTCCTGGTAGAGCTGCTTGAGCCGCGGCACCATCATTGTTAAAAGCTGGAGGATAATCGAGGCGGTGATGTAGGGGCCCACGCCGAGCAAGACAATCGAGAGATTGGCGAGCCCACCGCCGGAAAAGAGGTTGAGCAAACCAAAGAATTGGTTGTTATTAAAAAAAAGCTGGAGCTGTGCGGCATTGATGCCGGGTATCGGTATCGCGGCCAACACGCGGAACACCGCCAGGGCACCCAGCACAAACAGCAGGCGGTTGCGCAACAAACGGTCTGCAAAGAGAAGCGCTATTTTTTCGGTAAATGAGTTCATCCCGTTAGAAGTTTATATAATAGTACTCACTTTTTGTAAATTTAGATATGGATGGAAATAGTCCGGACTTCTAACGGGATTCACTACAGTATGGAGCCGCCTGTTTTTTCTATTTTTTCTTTTGCGCTTGCCGAGACGACACACCCAGAGACGGTCAATTTTTTTGTCAGCTCACCCGTACCGAGGATTTTAATAACCGGCGCCGTAGATGCCGCCTTGCGCACACGGACAAGCCCGCGCTCTACAAGGAGAGTTGCGGTCACCACCTCACCTGTCTTAAACGCGGTCTCAAGTGCCGCGACATTAACCACCAAGGCTTTTGCCTGGATAGTGCGCAAACCGTGCACCCCGCGGCCACGCATCTTTGGGATTTTTTTAAGCTGCTCGCGCACATCGGGGCGGATGCGGTGGCCGGCGCGCGCCTTTTGGCCCTTGGTGCCTCGGCCGGATGTTTTACCGCGGCCGCCACCGCGGCCAACGCGCTTATGCGCTTTGTTTGGAGTCTTGCGTTTTAGGTTATTGAGTTGCATCTTTTTATATTTTACGCTTTGAGTTGCTCGAGTGCCTTGATTGCGGCACGCGCGTTGTTGAGGCCATTTTTACTGCCGGAGCGGATTTTTGCGACTATGTTGGTGATGCCGGCAAGCTCCAACACCGGGCGCACCGAGGAGCCGGCAACCAAGCCGCGGCCGCGCGACGGCGTCAAACTGACGCGCGCCGCGCAGTACTTTGCCGCCACTTCGTGCGCGATAGAGTTGTCGCGGGTGAGCGCCACTGTGATCATATGTTTTTTTGCGTCGCGGACCGCTTTGTCGATTGCCAGTGTGGTATCGCCAGCCTTGCCGAGGCCAACACCCACTTTGCCTTTTTTGTTGCCAATGATAATCGCGACACTAAAGGAAAAACGGCGGCCGCCCGCGACCACGCGCGCCACGCGGCGGATGTTTATCATTTTTTGGTCGTACTCGCTTTTAGCCCGCGGTGCGCGGGTGGAAGCGCGGCGGCCTCCACGCTCGCCGGGGCGGCCGCGTTGGGTACCACGTTGGTTGCGGACACGAGGCGCTTCGGCAGCGACTGTTGCCGCCTCGGGTACCAAAGGAGCCTCCCCCGCTACTTCGGGGGTCCCTTCAAGTACAATTTCGTTTTCTAGTGTTTCAGCCATAGATTACTTGTAGTGAGTCATATCGAACTAAAAAGTGAGCCCGCCGAGGCGTGCCGCCTCGGCAAGCTGCGCCACGCGGCCAGTATAGCGGAAACCTCCCCGGTCGAACACCACTGTCGTAACTCCCGCCGCTTGAGCTTTTTTGGCAATCTCGACACCGAGTTTTGTGGCATCATCCATTTTGCCGGAAGCGAGCGTGCGGCCCGCGGTGTCGTCGATAAGTTGCGCCTCCATATAGCGGTTCGACTTGTACACGCACAGGCGTGGGCGCAATGCTGTGCCCTTTACTTTTGCCCGTATGCGATTGTGTCGACGTTCTCGGTTAATCATATTGTTTTTTACGCGGCCTTCTTGCCCTGTTTGCGGCGCACGACCTCGCCCTCGTAGCGGATGCCTTTGCCTTTGTACGGCTCGGGTTTTTTAAGCGCGCGGACGTTTGCGGCAAACTGCCCCACAAGCTCTTTATCAAAACCCTCTATCGTGAGCGTGTTGCGTTCGGCCTTAACACTCAAACCCTCGGGGATCGGCATCTGCACGGGGTGCGAAAATCCGAGCGAGAGATTGAGCTTATCACCAGCCACGTCCCACTTAAAACCGACACCCTCGACCAAAAGTTTTTTGCTGTAGCCCGCGGTAACACCCTCGAGCATATTGCGCACGTGCGAGGCGTAGGTTCCAACGAGCGCGCGTGCCTCGATGCTCGAACCCTTGGTGGCAACCTGAACACCCCCCTCCCCGACCTCGACCGAGACAAGGCGATGGCTTGGTTTCTGGAGTGTACCCTTGGGACCTTTGACACTAATCAAACCGTCCGAAACGGTAAGTTCGGCCGATGCTGGGATTGCGATGGGGCGTTTAGCAAGACGTGACATATATTTTTTACTTGTAGTGAGTCATATCGAATCTACCAGATTTCGAACAGGGCCTCGCCACCAACGCGCTTGGCACGGGCCTCGCGGCCGGTAAGCACTCCTGCCGGTGTCGAGACAAGCAATAAGCCGCGGCCACGCTTAACCGGGTGCAGGGCATCTGCACCAAGGTACACACGGCGCGAGGGTTTGGAAATACGCTTGACTCCCCCGATTGCCGAGACGCCGTTTTTATATACCAAACCTACGGTAAGTTTCTCTCCTTTTTTTGGTTTTGAAACTTCGGACACATAGCCCTCCCGCTCCAACAATTTTGCGATAGCAAACTTAAGTTGAGAAAACGGCAAAGACACGCTCGTATGATGTACGCGCGAAGCGTTTTGAAGGCGGACTATAAAATCTGCAATAGGGTCAGTTACCATAAAAATTACCAGGATGATTTACGAACGCCGGGGACGAGCCCTTCGTTTGCCGCTTCGCGAAAACAGGCGCGGCACATACCAAAGTCGCGCATAAAGGCACGCGCACGGCCGCAGCGGAAGCAACGGCGCACAACCCTCGAGGCAAACTTCGGGGGCTTGTTTGAGCGCGCAATAGTAGACTTTTTAGCCATATAGATTAGTACCTTTTCCTCCGATCTCTTCGCTCTGCCCGAGCCTGCTTGCCCTGAGCTTGTCGAAGGGTCGAAGGGTGATTCTGCCGGTATCTCTCCCGCCGCGGGGTCGACCTAGTAGAAAAAAGGAGCCCTGCCTACCGGCAGGCAGGCCAAAGGGCTCCAGAGAATATACTTGAGCCGCCCCCAGAAGTCAAATAAAAAAACCAGGGAGCAATTTCCTCGGCACTAGGCTACGGGAGCAAGCTCCCCAACCCACACATCGCCCTTCATCCACCCCCTTCCCTGTGCATCCCTAAGGGTCTCCTCGAACGTGAGGACTTCGGTAGGGAGGCCCAGTGTAGTGGGCTGGCTGCAAGGCCTCGCTTCCTGCTCCCCTGGAGCGTCATACAATTCGAGACAAGCGTCCTTAGTACCCCGAGAAGTACTCTGCTCAAAAAAAACTCGGTATGCCTCGTAGCGAGAAGCGCTCCCGATAAACGTCCTGCCGCCGACTACAACAAAGTAGATCATCCTACTGCTTCCCTCTCTACAACCAACTACCCTTACCGTACAGGAACTTTTTCTCGTGCGCAACAGGCTAGATTTATTTTTTAGCCGCTTCGTCGATAAGCGAGCGGAGGAATGTTGCTTTATCCGTCTCACCTTTAATTGTCGTAATGTGCATAAGTATCGCAGAATGGCTGCAAAAAAAATTGCCCCAGATTGGCCGCGGAGAAAGTTATATTATTGCGGCCGCAACGCTTACAGAGTTATCTCTCGCCGAAATGATAATCGCGCGTTGGTACTATATGGGACCACCCTGGACATGGTAGCTACTGGCTTAATGGCCGCTCCTTAACTGGAGCGGCCTTTTTCTTTTCTCCTTTTCGAAGCGGGAGCCGAGTTGGGCGGGGTAACTGGACAAGCCATTGACACTGATATAGCCAATTTGCTATAATGCGCGGGGGTCGAGATTGAGATGGTAGTATATGCTGATGGAACCGCTTCGCGTGTCGGTACTTGATGTAGCCAAGAAATATTTAGCTTCCTTGCCGGAAGAAGAGCGGGCGCTTATCACCGCAGGTATTTCCAAAATACAGGTTGGAGATTTTTCGGCCGCGCACACTAAACAACTGCGGGGAGCGGTGCGCGAATTTATAGTAGGTTACCATCGTATACTCTATTTTGTAATCGACAACCGGCTCTGCGTAGTAAGTGGTTTTAGAAAAAAGACCAACAAAACTCCAAAGAAAGAAATCGGATATGCAGAAAAGATTTATAAGCTACTAAAACAATAACTATGAAAAAGAAAATAGAAAAAGAACTTACTGCAAAAGACCTCAAATGGCACTCTTTCGAGGACATGGTTGCAGAATTCTCGCGGAACAAAAAATTCAAAAAAACATATGATGAGGAGATGCTTCGTTTTAAGCTTGCGCGACAGGTGCGAGAACTACGCGACACGAAACATTTTACCCAAAAGATGCTCGCACGAAAATCCGGTATGCCGCAGTCTGTTATCGCGCGTGTCGAAAGTGGTAGACGCAGCATTTCTCTGGATACGCTTGGACACATCGCGCATGCGTTTGGTAAAGAAATTGAGCTTGTCTAGAAATTACTTTCTAAACGGGAAGTCGAGGTGGGCGAGGTAGGCTTGACAGGTGGTTATACTAGGATATATAATACGGTATATGCAAACTACCGTGATATTTAAGGCGGACAAAAAGCGCAAGGAAGCCGCTCAAAAAATCGCCAAAAACATGGGTATCCCCTTTTCGGCTGTTATGAACCGGCTCATGGACGGGTTCATCGCACAAAAACAGATAACCTTTTCGGAAGAATCATACGAACCTACACCTTACCTTAAGCGGCTTTTGATCCAAGGTGAAAAAGACCTGAAAACGGGTAAAAATATCAAAACTTTTAGCAGCATAGAAGAGATGTTCGCCGACCTTGAGAATTAGGCATGAGATTAACTCGTCATCGCGAATTCAAGCGGCAATATAAAAAGCTTGATCGAACCACTCGGGGTAAACTTGAGGAACGTTTACGGCTGCTCGTGAAGGACAAGTCTAACCCGCTTCTACATAACCACGAACTCCATCATCCATTCTACGGATATTCAAGTATCAATATCACCGGCGACTATCGCCTCGTCTACAAACGCATCGGGCGCGACATATGGTACTTGCGCGCCGTCGGCACACATCACCAACTTTTCGGAACGTAGTTATTTCTGCTTTTTATCTTGGTTCAAAAAGAACTAGTTCTTTTTGAACGGAAAGCCGAGGTGGGCTAGGTAACTATGTGCTTCTTTTTTGTTTTTTGCGCTAGTGACAATGGTGATGGCAAGGCCAAAGACGTCTTTAAGCTCCTCGTCGGCGGTCTCGGGGAAAACGCTGTGCTCGCGTATACCGAGCGTGTAGTTGCCCATCTCATCGATTGCGCTGGTGGCAATACCCTTAAAATCTTTGGTGCGCGGCAGGGCAATATGTACCAAGCGGTTGAGGAAGTCTTGCATCCGCCGGCCGCGCAAGGTTACCTGGTAGCCCACCAAGTCGCCGGTGCGCGTTTTGTAGGTAGCGATAGATTTTTTGGCCCCGCGCACGGCCGCCTTTTGGCCGGTGATTTTGGCCAGGCGGTCGGCCGCCAACGCAACCTTTGCTTTGTCGGCGCGCACTTTGCCTACCCCAACGGAGATAACCGCTTTTTGCAGGCGCGGCACCTGCATCACATTTTTCCACCCCATCGAGTCTTTAAGGGTTTTAAACGCGCTCTTCTGTTGTTCTTGTATCAGTTTTGGCATATTACTTTTTGGCTACTTTGCTGGCGCGAATAGGAAAATGCTTGTCGATAATTTGGCCCTTCTGGCCCTCGCGGCGAGCCTTTTGGTGCTTTTTGCGCATACCAACACCCTCAACAAGCACCATCCCCTCTTTGGGGAACACTTGTACGACCTTACCGCTCTTGCCGCGCTCTACTCCCGAGAGCACGACAACCGTATCACCTTTTTTAATATGCAGAGTGTTCATTGTATTCAAGGTTAAACCTTAACTCAGGGCTCTCCAAGGTTTAACCTTAGACCACCTCGGGTGCTCTAGAAATAATTGTTTGATAGCCAAGTTCCTGCAACTCGCGCGGTATCGGCCCAAAGATACGCCCCGCCTTGGGTGCCTTTTTGTCTTTACCGGAGGCCTCCAAAATGACCACCGCATTTTCGTCAAAGCGGATGTAGCTGCCGTCGCGGCGGCGGAAGGGTTTGCGCTGGCGCACCACCACCGCCTTGAGGACATCCTTTTTTTTGACTGCCTTGCGCGGCTCGGCCACCTGGACCGAAAGTATCACCACCTCGCCTATTTCCGCGTAGCGCTTTTTGCTCCCGCCGGGCACCTTAAAAATGCGTCCAATTTTGGCGCCGGAGTTATCTGCAACAGTGACAAGTGAGCGGTCTTGAATCATAGTAATTATTTCTCAAACACAATTTCGAACGACTTGGTTTTGGAGAGCGGGCGGCACGAGCGGATGGCGACCTTCTCGCCTTCCTTGGCTTTATTGCCCGGGTTGTGTGCGTGATAGCGCTTTGTTTGGCGCATATACTTTTTGTACTTTGGGTGCTTGACGTAGCGCTCCACAGCGACCACCGCCGTGTCCTGCATTTTGCCGGACACCACCGTGCCGTGAAGTGTTTTTTTGTTGAGTGTTTTTTCCATAAAAATTTCCTAATTTTTACCCTGAGCCTGTCGAAGGGTATTATTCTTCCGTGCCGAAAGCTCTGTCATCGCCCGGGCGATATCCTTACGGAGGGTACGAGGTTGTTTGACATTCTTGTTTTTACTCCCACTGGCCGAAAAACGCAAGGCGCGCAACTCCTCGCGCTTGGCTTGGACAAGCGCGTTAATCTGTTCAACCGATTCGGTTTTGAGTGATATTTTTTTAGCCATACAAGTTTAATGCGCGACCCGCGAAACAACGCGCGCTTTGAGCGGCAATTTTTTTGCCGCGCTGATAAGCGTCTTTGTGGCAAGCGCATCGGCAACGCCGTCAACTTCAAACAAGATGCGGCCAGGCCACACCTCAACCTCGTAGCCTACCGGGTCGCCCTTGCCTTTGCCGAGTTTGACCTCCGGCGGTTTTTGCGTGTAGGGCTTGTCGGGGAACACGCGTATCCACAGCTTGCCACCCTTGCCCAGCGTGCGAGAAATGACCTTGCGTGCGCTCTCAAGCTGGTTGGAACGCAGGCGCGCGTGGGTGGTGGCCTTGAGCCCGTGGCTGCCAAACGCGATGTCGACACCACGGCTGGCCAAGAGCCCGCGTTTGGGGTTGCGGCGCATCGTGTGCGATTTTCTAAATTTTACTTTTTTTGGAAACAACATAAAAATTATTTTTATAGCAGCACTTTTTTATTTGTCTTTACTGCTAGCGGTAAAGACCTCACCACGGTAAATCCACACCTTGACGCCAATCACCCCAAGCGGCAGGTTGGCACGCTCTTTTGCATAGTCGATGTCGGAGCGGAAGGTCTGCAGCGGAATGCGCCCTTTTTTGAGCTCTTCTTTGCGGGACATCGAGCCGCCCCCGAGCATCCCACCCAGAGCGATGCGCACGCCTTTGACGTCGCGGTTGGCCATCGTCTTCTCTATCGTCTGCTTAAGCACACGGCGGAATGGCAAGCGCTTCTCCAACCCCTCGGCCACCATATACGCAACAATCGCGGCGTTGCTCTCTGGTGAGCGGATTTCCTCAATATCAAGTTTTATTTCCGGCACTGCCAACTTTTTCTTGCTCAAAAAAGAAGAAATTTTATTTTTGAGTTTTACCGAGCCCTCGCCCGAGCGTCCGATAATCAAGCCCGGGCGCGAGGTTTTGACAACCACCCGCAACGTTTTATCATTGCGCTCTATTTCGATACCGCCGATGTGCATCCCGCGGAGGTCTTTTTGCAAAAATTCGCGCAATAAGATATCCGCCTTCAAATACTCTTGGTACTTCGCACCCGTGGCAAACCAACGATGCCTCCAGTCGCGGAGGATCCCCAAACGGTGCGCATATGGATGGACGATTTTAGACATATTATTTTTTCTTCGAAAGTGCCAACGTTATATGGCTTGTGCGCTTGAGTATCTGGCTGGCGCGGCCGCGTGCGCGAGGCATCGAGCGCTTCATCACCACGCCGCCGTTGACCTCGATTTTAGAGACCACCAGCTCGGCCGCCGAGAGGCCCTGCTTGCTTTGAGCATTGGCAACCGCCGACTTGAGCAACTTCTCCAAGGGACCCGAGGCGCGTTTGGGGAGGGCTGCCAAAAGCATAAGTGCCCGCTCGGCACTCTTACCGCGCATCAGGTCGGCAACTAGGCGCACCTTGCGGGGCGACTGCCGGTAATTTTTGAGTGATGCTTGTGCGTCCATAAATTTTCTATTTTTTCTTACCGGCAGCGTCGGCTGCAGCCTTGGCCGCCTGGGCCGATGCAATCTCGGACTCTTTGGCCTTTTGCTCCATCTCTTTTTGCATTTTACCGCCGTGGCGGACAAAGCGCTTGCTGGGAGAAAACTCGCCCAAGCGATGGCCCACCATATCCTCCGACACCAAGACCTCAATGTGTGCTTTGCCATTGTGCACCGCAAACTTAAAGCCAACCATCTCGGGGGCAATCTGACTGCGGCGCGCCCACGTTTTAACTACCGCAGCAGTCTGCGGCTTTTTGCCCTCAATCTTCTTGAGTAGCTTTTCGTCCACGTAGGGACCCTTTTTTAAGCTTCGTGCCATATCGACAAGTTAAAACGCGCCAAAGCGCGAGTGCCCACAATGTACAGGACTTGGCCCCGGGAGTCAAACTTCTCTTTTTACTGCTTTTGGCCGCGCTTACCTACTTTTCTACGAGAAACGATAAGATAGTTTGAGTACTTTTTAGGCGTCCGCGTTTTTTGACCTTTGCCGGTTGGTTTGCCCCAGGCCGATTTTGCGCGGCGCAGGCCGCGGCCCTGGCGGCCTTCGCCGCCGCCGTGCGGGTGGTCGACCGGGTTCATCGCCGTGCCGCGCACCGTGGGGCGTATACCCATCCAGCGGCTGCGGCCCGCTTTGCCGATTGTTATCAAATGATGCTCGTCGTTGGACACTTCGCCCAGGGTTGCCCAGCAGGTCTCAAGTACTTTGCGCACTTCGCTGCTGGGCATTTTGAGGTCGACATAGCCGCCATCGCGCGCAATCACCTCGATGTGCACACCGGCAGAGCGGCCGAGCTTGCCGCCGTTGCCCGGTTTAATCTCGACATTATAAACAAAGCTGCCGAGCGGCACGCTCTTGAGCGGCATACGGTTGCCGGGGGTCGCCGGCGCCTCGGCACCCGAGAGAATAGTATCCCCCACCTTGCTCGTACCCGGCAAAAGCGCGTACCGACGCTCACCGTCGCGGTAGACCAACACGCCGATAAAACCGGAGCGGTTTGGGTCGTACTCAATAGTTTCAACCCTCGCCGGGACTACTTTTTTGTAGGTAAGGTCTACCTCACGGAAGAGCCGTTTATGCCCGCCGCCTTTGTGGCGCACGGTGATGCGCCCCGCGTTGTTGCGGCCGACATCGCGCTTGCCGCCGTGCGTGAGTTTTTTGTTTGGCTCATTGGTCGTGAGCTTTTCGCGGAAGTTGACCCCCGTCATATGGCGGCGCGACTTGGTATATGGTTTGTAAACTTTTATGCTCATATAAGTTCAATCGTTTCACCCTTTTTAAGATAGACGTAGGCTTTTTTGCCCCCGCCGGTGATGCCTTTTTGCATACGGCCGCGTGTCGCCACCACCTTGCGCGGTACGGCAACCGTGCGCACCATACGCGGCGTAACTTTAAACAGGGCCTGCACGGCTGCAGCGATATCTTTTTTATTGGCATCGCGCGCAACGTTAAACACGTACGCGCCAGCTTCCGCGAGGATAGCCCCTTTTTCGGTAATCCGCGGCGAGATGATTAGTTGTCCGGTGTGTTTTTGCATATTATTTATCGGCTAATTTTACGACACGTTTTTTCGATAGTATCGCAAACGCCGCCTCGGGGTTTATGATTACCAAGTATTTATTCGAGAGTACGTTGACCGGGTTGAGATTGCGTACATCGTCTATGCTTACATTGCCGATGTTGGCAAAGCTCTTCATTGTTGGGTGATGCGCCGCGGGGAGCGCAAACAGCGCCAGATTATTTTTTTTCAGACTTTGCTTGCCCTTTGTAGCCCTAGTGAAGAGTGGGCCCAAACCCGCCAACACCCCTTTTGCCAAAGCGGTTTTTGGTGTCTGCATCTCGAGCTGGTCGACAAACAACACCTCGCCGTCTTTGTACTTACGCGAGAGCGCGACCAACAGCGCTTTTTGCTTGGCCTGGCGGTTGATTTTTTGCGCGTAGCTCTTGTCGTTGCGCGGCCCAAAGGTGATGCCGCCGCCGCGCCAAATCGGGCTGCGGCTCGAGCCGTGGCGCGCGCGGCCGGTACCCTTCTGCTTCCACGGTTTTTTGCCGCCGCCGCGCACCTCGCCGCGGTCTTTGGTATGTGCCACCGGTGTACGAGCATTTGCTTGCATCGCCGTGGTAACCTGGTGCAGGAGGTCGGCATTCCATTTAACACCAAAAAGGTTCTCCGGAACTTGCACTGTCCCAACCTCTTTGCCTTGTGTGTTGTATAGTTTTGATTCCATCCCGTTAGAAGGCTTAGAAACTTTTTCTTTTGTTGTAGTTTTTTGTTCCATATTATATACGCAAATCCTTCTAACGGGATTCCATTCCTTTCACTTCCACCAACGTACCTCGGCGGCCAGGCACGGCACCCGCGAGCACCAGCTCGTGAGTCTCGGGCAAAACTTGCAAGACCAGCAAGTTGCGCACCGTGGTGCGGTCGCCGCCCATACGCCCAGCCATACGCATACCTTTTGCAACGCGGCCTCCGGCGCGGCCGCCACCGCCACCGATAGAGCCCGGGCTGCGCTCGCTGTGCTTTTGCCCGTGGCTGCGCGGCCCGCCGTGGAAACCGTGGCGCTTGATAACGCCCTGGAAGCCCTTGCCCTTGGAGGTGGCCGAGACCGTAACCTTTTCGCCAACTGTAAAAACAGACACGTCAACCAAGGCACCAACCTCAACACCTTCCGGCAGAGTGCCGTTGCGCTGCTTGATTTCTTTAAAATGCTTCAGTGCCTTCCCTTTGGTATGCCCGAGCTGCGCTTTGTTGATGTGTTTTTCCTTACCCTCCAGCGCACCAATTTGCACGGCGTTGTACCCTTCTTTTTCTTTTGTTTTTATCTGGGTCACCACGGAGGGCTCTGCGTTGATAACTGTTGCGGCATAGGCACGCCCCTCCGGCGTAAATACCGTAAGCATAGAGCCTTTTGTGCCGAGGATAAACTTCATGATACGAAAAATGCGCCTTCAATGGCGCAAAGCTTTACAAAAAGCTTGCCATTGGTCCAGCTGATGCCGTACGTAGCGTGGGGACACTGTACACTAGGCCCACAACTTATGCAAGATACGAAAAAATCCCCTGCAGGGGATTTTTTCGTGACTGTTTTCTTTGCTTGGCTTGTAGCATCAACAGCCCTGTCCAAACCAAACAAAAAATCCGATTTCTAGACATCGGATCAACTAGCCGCAGCGAATTCGCACAATGAGCACCTTTTTTTAAGCGTACTCTTTTTTTATTTTTAATCAACAAAAACTATCCCCAACTTGTTGCGGAGAAATTTTTTGCTTTCCTCACACTGCATTGTATTAATAATCGTCCTATAGGACAAATAAAAATACCGAGGACTCGACATCTAAACCAAATTGAAATGCTCGCGCAACGGGAGATCATATTCGATAGTGTCCGCAACTATATACAAAAGGTCTTTACCGATATGAAAATCAGCCTTGAGTAGCGTAATTATGTCCTCACAATCATACGGGTATACCCACACGCTGTCTTGCAAACGACAGAAACCTAGAATAAGAAGCGTGGTACGTACCTGGGTTCGTACTTTTCTGCGTTTTTCTGGTATATCAAAAATAAGCACTCTCCATTTTTTATCCCAGCGTTTTGGTTTTTTTGGCGCCAACTTCCCTTCCCCCAACAACCCTGCGTACCGTTCCCCTTTTTGAGTAAGCCGAACGCGCTTCTGTCCATTCTCACTTTTGAGTTCCACGTATCCGTGTTGCATAAGCCGCGACAGCGACTTTTTGATGTTCTGTTTCTTTTGATGCGGGTTTATAAATCCTGCCTTCCCCAAAGCGCCGAGAATGTTGGGAGCGACAACCCCAACCGCAATAACTCCGCTAATTGCAATGGCCTTTATAATTGCCGAGTGTATCTTTGTTCGGTAGATATCTCGTTTTACTTTTTTCTCAATCTTCCCCATACAACTACACAGTACAATAATATGTAAAATAATCCTATAGGATATCTTTACATATTGTGTAAAGCAGCACCGCGGAGGAAAGAAAAACGCGGCTCGGTGAGCCGCGATGCGAAACTATTCCATCAAGACGGTGCCGAAGGGCACTTGCGCGCGCGAAGCGCGCAGGGCACCCAGGCGCTCGACTGCCTCGGCCAACGGACTGGCCGCCTGTTCGGCTGGTGCAACCAGAACTGGTGTTGGTGAGTTGAGCTCGGCGATGCACAACGCCAGCTTAAGCGGGACTTCAGTACTATGAAATTGAAACAGTACGTAGCTGGAATGACGTTTCCATCTATGAGAAAGATCACTCACAAGCATCGCAAGACATGCATTGTCGAACAACAATACCCCGAATAGTTGGCCGAGAAAACAAATCTGCTCAAGCTTTTGGCCGGCAAACTTTTGGCTAAATATATGCCGACACTCGTCAACCGCAACAAGCCGGATAATATGCGACTGCAAGGACTTTGGGAAGCCGGCAAAGTCCGCCAAAAACTTCCTCGGTGGAGTGTGGGTGGCGGGCGTAAAGTCTGATGGCCATCTGGGGTCGAGATCCAAACTGAGCGCCTGTTGGAGATTGTCTAGTGTAAATACGTATGACACGGCTCTGCTCCTTATCTACCAGTCGTGGTGCTTCTGTGCATAAATATAAAACGAAAAAGCCCCTTTTGCAAGGGACTTTTTAAAATATCTTAAACTTTCCTTACACCATCTTGACCTCAATCGTTACGCCCGAAGGCAGAGAGAGGTTGGTTAGGGCCTCGATGACTTTGGGGCTCGGGTCGAGGATGTCGATGATGCGTTTGTGTATACGCATCTCAAACTGCTCGCGGGCGTCTTTGTAGATAAACGTTGAGCGGTTGACCGTATATTTTTTTATTTCGGTCGGCAAAGGTATCGGGCCTGCAACCTTTGCATCGTAGCGTAGCGCAGTGTCAAGTATTTGCTTGATAGAGGCATCGAGCACCTTGTGCTCGTACGCGCGCACCTTGATGCGCAGACGTTGCACTGCAACCGGAGCTACGGCTTTTTTGGCGCGCGGCTTGGCTGGTGTTTTTGTTTTAGTTGCTTCGGCCATTCTTTTTTATCTACGCGACAATCTTGGTTACCACGCCGGCGCCGACGGTCTTGCCGCCCTCGCGCACCGCAAAACGCTGTTTTTCCTCCAGCGCCACCGGTGCTACCAATTTAACTTTAAAAGTTACGGTGTCGCCCGGCATCACCATCTCCGTGCCCTCGGCAAGCGTCACCTCGCCGGTAACGTCGGTGGTGCGGATGTAGAACTGCGGCTTGTAGCCGGTAAAGAACGGTGTGTGGCGGCCGCCTTCCTCTTTGTTCAAGATATATACCTCGCCCTCAAACTCGGTGTGGGGGGTAACCGAGCCGGCTTTTGCAAGCACCTGGCCGCGATGGACATCTTCTTTTTTAGTGCCGCGCAGGAGGATGCCCGCGTTGTCGCCGGCCATACCGCTTTCGAGCTGTTTGTTAAACATCTCGATGCCGGTGATAGTTGTTTTGGTGGTGGGCTCCAAGCCGACAATCTCGACTTCCTCGCCCACCTTAACCTGCCCGCGCTCGATGCGGCCGGTAACCACGGTGCCGCGGCCTTCGATAGAGAATATGTCCTCAATCGGCATCAAAAACGGCTTATCGGTCTCGCGCACCGGGTTGGGGATGTAGGTGTCGAGCGTGTTGATAAGTTCCAGCACTTTTTGAGACCACTCGTTTGCAAGGTCGTTGCTTTCCAAGGCCTTTAAGCCCGAGCCGCGGATAACGGGCGTGTTTGCGCCGTCAAAACCCTGCTTGGTCAAAAGCTCGCGCACCTCTTCCTCGACCAAGTCGACGAGGTCTTTGTCGTCTACCATATCTACTTTGTTGAGAAACACGACCACCTTTGGCACGCCAACTTGCTTGGCGAGCAAGATGTGCTCGCGGGTTTGCGGCATCACGCCGTCGGTTGCGGCAACCACCAACACTGCGCCGTCCATCTGTGCGGCACCGGTGATCATATTTTTGATGTAGTCGGCGTGGCCCGGCGCGTCGATGTGCGCGTAGTGGCGATTAGGAGTCCAATACTCGGAGTGGTGCAGAGCGATGGTGATACCGCGCGCCTTTTCCTCCGGGGCGTTGTCGATACCCTCGACGCCCTCCACTCGGGCGCCGTAGCCTTGACCCTTTGCCATATCAAGCGTGTGCAAAATGCTGGCGGTCAAGGTGGTCTTGCCGTGGTCGACGTGGCCAATGGTGCCGACGTTTACGTGCGGCTTCTCTCTCTCAAATGTTGCCATAAATAATACTAGATACTACTGATAAATAATTAAACACAAGAAAACGCCCCCTATCGCGTTGCGACCATACTACCGTATCTCCGAAAAAAGCGCAAGCCGCCTATCCACCCAAGGGGAACCCTTCCGATATTTGGAAGGGTTCCCCTTTTTTGTGTTATACTCGCAGTATGTCTACACGGCCACCTATAGGGTTAGATGAGTGGTACCATTGTTACAATCGTGGCGTCGATAAGCGAATTATGTTTGAAGAAAACCGCGACTATGAGCGGTTTATCCTACTTATGTATGTTTGTAACGGGTCAAACCGGATCCACATCTCTGACGTCAAAAATTGGGCGTTGGCAGAGTTTCTCAACGATGCTTCTTTAGACCGCGGGGCTCCCTTGGTCGAGATAGGCGCGTACGCGCTTATGCCCAACCATATCCATTTGGTTTTACAAGAAATACAAAAAGGGGGAATAGCTGCGTTTATGCTCAAGGTATGTACCGGCTATTCAATGTATTTCAATAAAAAGAGCGCGCGGACTGGCCCCCTCTTTTCCGGCGCGTTCAAGTCGAAACATATTGCGGATGATCGATATCTCAAACAAGTAGTGCCGTATGTGTTACTAAATCCTGCTGTGCTGTTTGACCCAAAATGGAAACAGGGCGAAGCGATTGCGCCGAAAGTCCACTCCAAACTGATGAGATACTCCTATTCAAGTCTGCTAGACTTTCTTGAAATCAAAAGATTAGAAAATATAATAGTCGGAAAGAAACTACTAGAGTATTACGACCGCGCACCATCGCTTGCAGAGATGGTCACAAACGCGCAAGAGTATTATCGAGAAAACTCTGCTCTCCCGCACTAACTGCGACTATCGGAAGGGTTCCCCTTGCCGTAGGCTAGCGCCCGGGTGGCGGGGGCGGAGGTAACCAACCGGTCGACGATTTCGTAGGAGCCGAGGTGGTCGTCTTGAAGAGTTGGCCCTTGACGCTAGAACCCTCCGGCGATTTTGGTGGAGTGAGCACGCCACCTGAACTAATTGAAGCAACAATGGATGCTTGGTAGCGCATACCAGCAAAAAAAGAAGCCGTACCAACAATAAGGAGAGTGGCGGCAATAATGTACCTATTTTTATTCTGTATATCCATATATGATTAATCGGAAGGGTTCCCCTTGCCGTAGGCTAAA
>Ga0209515_10004143_pt1 | contig 19835 bp, 21 predicted proteins | sample Subgroupgradi54m_FD_187454 | JGI IMG/M metagenome (GOLD analysis project Ga0209515, IMG submission 187454) | Subsurface groundwater microbial communities from S. Glens Falls, New York, USA - GMW60B uncontaminated upgradient, 5.4 m (SPAdes)... ...
AATTTGAGTGACGGTTAATACTAAATCGGTAGCTGTGGTTCCTTCGTGTAATTTTCCTTCCATTTTGAAGCCGATAACCTGAGGAATCAACATCGTTTGAGGTTGCCCTAGCATTGCCGCTTCAGCCTCGATGCCTCCCACTCCCCATCCCAGTACGCCCAAACCGTTGATCATAGTGGTGTGCGAATCGGTGCCGACCAAGGTGTCGGGATAAATCAAATTTTTATCGGAAGTCATAACAACCCGAGCCAAATATTCGAGATTGACTTGATGAACAATACCAGTTTCGGGGGGGACGACTTTGAAATTTTCAAATGCTTTTTGTCCCCATTTCAAAAAAGAATAACGTTCTTTATTTCGCTCGAATTCGATTTCCGAATTTATTTTAAGCGAATCGGCAGTGCCGAAGACATCGACCTGAACTGAATGATCGATAACCAATTCCACCGGCTGAAGCGGATTAATTTTTTTGGGATCTCCCTTAAGCTTTACCATCGCATCACGCATGGCGGCCAGATCCACGACGCACGGCACTCCCGTAAAATCCTGCAAAATGACGCGGGCCGGAGTAAAGGCAATTTCGCTCGAAATTTGAGCGGTAGGATTCCAATTCATCAAAGCTTCAATATCTTTTTGTGACACCGATTTTTTGTCTTCGTGCCGCAACAAATTTTCCAAAAGAATTCGGAGAGAATAGGGGAGTCGTCGAACCTTCAGCCCCGTTTGTTCCAACTTTTTGAGGCTGAAATAGAAATAAGTTTTATTGCCGACTTTTAATTCGGCAGCTGTTTTAAAGGAGTCGAGAGATTGAGCCGTCATAATGGAGTTAAGAAACAAGATTGGGGAGGAGATGTCAAGGTGGAATCAGCTTTTATAAAAATCCTTTTTTATTTCTTGGTAACTTTTTTGAAGTTCATTACGAAAATCGGGATGAGCAATAGCAATGAGCTTTTCCGCCCGTTTTTCATCGGAGACTCCGAAGAGATTGGCGACTCCATATTCGGTCACAATATATTGGGTGAAGTGGCGCGGGGTTGAGACAATGCTGCCTTTGGTAAGAGTAGGGTTGAAGTTGGAAATCATTTTTCCATCAACCGTAGCGGTCGATTTGATGCAAAGAATACTTTTGCCATTTTCGGCGTTGTAAGCCCCCTCGACAAATTGCAATTGGCCGCCAACTCCGCTGTATTGGTGGAGGCCGATGGCTTCCGAGCAGACCTGTCCTGCAAAATCGATCATCAAACCCGAATTAATGCTCACGCTATTTTTGTTTTGCGAAATGTTGTGGGGATTATTCACGATGCTGGCCGGAAGACAAACCGCTTGCCGTTTATTTTTTCCTTTTCGTTCGTCTAAAAAATCGTAGAGAGATTGGCTTCCAAAAGCGAAAGTAAAAATAGTTTGGTTTTGGAAAATTTCTTTGTGGCGGTTGGAAACTTTTCCCGCTTCCCAAAGTTTCAAAAATCCATCCGAAATCATTTCCGAGTGAATTCCAAAATCCGAAAGCGAACTTTTTGCCAGGAGATCAGCTACATAATTGGGAATTCCACCAATTCCAAATTGAAGCGTGTCTTTTGATTGAATGAGACCCAAAACTAATTCCGCAATCTTTTTTTCAATTTCGCTCGTCTCGATTGCTGGCACTTCCACCTGGGCTTGATTGGCCTCAAAGGCATATTGAAGATCCGAAAAAAGAACTTTGTTGTCACCATACTCAGGCAGACCATAAACGACAGGCATTTGCGGGTTTATCTCGGCAATGGCGATTTGATTTGGATTTTTGAGCGCCTCGATAAAAGGACGATAGACAGCGGCACCGTGCGTTCCAAAAGTACAATAGCCATCGCTGTCGGGAGGGGACAGAGTGGTGGCGATGACTCTCTGTTTTTTTCTCAACGCATAAATTTCAAAACCGGTGAAGTTGGCGGGCAGATATTCCATGTGGGTGCCGTTGTCGTTTAAATAACGTTCGATCGGTCCGTAATAACCACTGGTGATATGTACGTTGGGATTGCTTAAAATGGGATAGGGAAATGTCAAAAGGCCGGTGAAAATTTCGAGCCGTTTCCAATCCTCTCGCCCACTCAAAGAATTGAGAAGAGCCATCGGTTGGCCTGTGGCCAAAGGAACTGCCAGCGAATCGGTTGGTTGGAAAAGAGAAAGAATTTGTTCGAGAGTTTTCATGGCCACAAGTAATTTACCGTGACTTGAATATCCGGATGAAGCGATTTGTGAACAGGACAAGTTTCGGCCGCGATTTTTAATTTTTTCTTTTCTTCTTCTTTCAATGAATGAGGAATTTTTATGTCCACCCGCAGTGCGCCGATACGTCTGACTGGGTGGCTTGTCATTTCTTTTTCCACGTTGATGGTCATGCCGGACAGATCGATATTGTCCCGTTTTCCCACAATTCCAATAATTGTTCCCATGCAAGCCCCAAGGGCTGTGGCCAACAAGTCGGTGGGGGAAAAACTTCTCCCTTTTCCCTGATTGTCCACCGGGGCATCGGTGCTAATTTTTGTGCCGGAAAGTTCATGAATGGCTTGAAACTGCAAGTCCCCTTCGTAGGTCATATTTATTTTTGTCATGGTTGAAAGATAACTCATTTTTGTGTAAGATCAATATCAATTATGAACGAAGAAATTGAAGTGACTTGTCCTTATTGTTGGGAGTTGATTTTGGTGGAACCGGAACCCTCCGACACACCCGTGCAATATGTGGAGGACTGTTCGGTCTGTTGCCAGCCGATTGTTTTTAGTGTTGTCTATTCTCGAGAGGGGAGTACGGTGAGCGTGAGAAAGGAAAATGAATGACTCAAAATTTAGTGGTGCATGCCTTGGGGATGGTTTCTTCTTTGATTCTACCGTTGTTCAACATTCCGCTGATAGTTCGGATGATTCAACGCCGATCGTCGGCTGACCTTAGCCTGGTTTGGGCGATAGGAGTCTGGATTTGTATTGTAGGAATGGGCCCTGCCGCCTGGACTTCCCCGGATAATATTTTTAAAATTTTTTCCGTGATTAATTTGAGTTTTTTTTCAGCGGTCGTTTTTTGCGCTATTTATTTCCGAGTTAAAAAGAAAAACTAGGACGACAAGTCCTAATACAGCCCCGTCTCTTTCGCAATAATTTCACGCATCACTTCACTGGTGCCGGCGCCGATGGTGAGGAGGCGCACATCGCGGTAAGCCCTACAAACATCGTATTCTTCCATATAACCGTAACCTCCATGAATCTGCACGCATTCGGCGGCTATTTTGTTGACTAGTTCGGTGGTAAAAAGTTTGGCCATGGTGATTGCTTTCACGCAAGAAATACCGCGGTTGAAAAGATCGCAAGCCCGGTAAGTGAGTTCTTGGCCCGCTTCCAGTTCGGTAAATAATTGGGCTAGCCGATGTTTCCAAACTTGAAAGTCCAAAATTTTTCGTCCAAAGGCGCTTCGTTCTTTGGCATATTTTATGGAATCCTCCAGCATCATACGCGATCCCGCCGTGCTCATGATGGAGGCGACCAAGCGTTCCCCCTGAAAATTATTCATGATGATATAGAAGCCTTTATTTTCTTCTCCTAAAAGATAACGGCGGGGGATCCGGCAATCTTGAAACGAAAGTTCGGCGGTATCGGACGAATAATTTCCCATTTTTTCTAATTTACGTCCCACACTAAAGCCGGGAGTTGGTTCCCCCTTTTCGTTTCGAGTGGGGAAAAGAAGAAAACTCATGCCGGTGTGTGCCGATTTAAAAGAAGCTTCATCCACAACGGGAGGGCCAGTTCGCACCGCCAGAACAATGTAATCGGCACGCGAACCGTTGGTGATAAATGTTTTAGCGCCGTTAACGATATAAAAATCTCCATCCCTCTTGGCGGTGGTCCGGACACGCGCCACGTCCGATCCGCCCCCCGGTTCGGTAACTCCCAGCGCGCAAATTTTTTCTCCTTTGGTGGCGGGGATTAAAATTTCATTTTTTTGATCTTCCGTTCCTAGTTTGTTGATCACCGGTGTTGTCATGTCGGTATGAACCATGACATCCATGGCAAAGCCGTTCATTCGGCAACGGATAAATTCCTCGGCAAAAATAACTTTGTACCAATAGTCGCACCCGGAGCCGCCATATTTTTCGGGCAAACTAATTCCCAAAAAACCTTGCTCCCCCAATTTCCTAAAAATGTCTTTCGGAACTTTCTTGGACGATTCCCATTCTTTTTGGTGAGGAAGGAGTTCTTTTTCCACAAAAGAACGAACCGTTTTGCGAAAAATTTCGTGTTCGTCGGTAAAATAAGGGCGGTGATTGTGTGTCATAGTGATGAAAGTGTGACATATGAATGACCATTCAGTCAATGATGGTTTTAGCTTGATGTTTTAGCTTTAGATATTTTTGAACCCCCTTTATACTGACCCAATGAGCAAGGTTGTAAAAAAGGATCCTGATTCTTTAAAGTTAGAAGGGGGGTTTATTGGGGATAATGTGCGGGATGCGTGTTTGGAGGAAAAATTATCTCCATTTTTGAAGGAGCGAGTTATTGGGCGAACGAATATTGGAAAAGGGAGAAAGAAAAATCAGGATGCCGCCAGTGCTTATAGTTATCCCGATTCGAAAAATAATTCTCATCTGGTGTTGACGGTAGCCGACGGGTTGGGCGCTTATCGGTGTGCCGAAAAGGCGTCGACTTATGTTGTTCAAGAAATTCCGCGTTTGATTTCCGAGACAGGGGATTCTTCATCGGCGTTTGAGACGGTGCATCAGTCTTTAGTTCGAAAAATGGATGAAGATACGGGAAGCACCACGGTTGTTCTTGCCGAAATTTCCAACGATCACCTTCGCATTTCCAACGTTGGGGATTCGCGCGCTTATGTGATTCGAGGTCCTGAAATTGTTTTTCAAACTCGTGACCAGTCGATGGTCGAATTGATGCTAAAGGAAGGAAGAATCGCTCCCGAAATGGCCCGGCGCCATCCTCTTCGAAATGTGATTCTTAATTCTGTCGGAAGCCCCGAAGCTACTTATCAGTTTATCGAAGAGGGAAAAAGAGTGGTGAAACTTTCAGGTCTTCCCACCACTTCCGAATTTACGCTCAAAAAGGGAGATGCTGTTTTGTTGGCGAGCGATGGGTTTTTTACAAATTTTTTAGAAAACGAAATCATCCAGATGATCACCAAAACTCCGTGGAAGGAATTAAATCAGAAAATGACGGACGCTATTCAACAAATTTTGAAGGTGGGGCTAACAACCATCGGCGAGTTGGCCAACCCCGACAATTATACTTACCTGGTTTATCGGCATCTTTCAGACCTCAAACTTTGAAACGGCGGATTTTTTTTCGCGGACTTTTTTGTCAATATCCACCGCAATTTCCAAAAAGCGTTTGGCCTGTGCTGATTGGGGCTGGGAGACGATGATGGGAGTCCCTTTGTCGCCAGCGTCGCGTGTGTCGGTTTCCAACGGGATTTTTCCTAAAAATGGGACTTTGAGAATGGCTGCTGTTTTTTGGCCGCCATCTTTCGAAAAGATTGGGGTCTCATGTCCGCATGAAGGGCAAGAGAAAGCACTCATGTTTTCGACAATTCCCAAAATATCCACTTTCACTTTTTGAAACATACTGACCCCTTTGATGGCGTCTGCCAGCGCGACATCTTGCGGCGTGGTGACAATCACAACTCCAGAGACGGCAAGAATTTGTGTCAGCGTTAGTTGAATGTCTCCGGTACCGGGAGGGAGATCGACGACGAGATAATCGAGCGCGCCCCATTCGACATCCTCAACAAATTGCTGGAGCATTCTTGCGACCAGCGGTCCGCGCCAAACAACGGCTTCTTCTGCTTTGACAAAAAAACCAAAGCTGATGACTTTAAGAGAGTGCGCTGTCATCGGTAAAATTCTTTTTTCGGGGGAGACCTGCGGAGTGGCGTTTTTAAGCCCCAGCATGATGTGTTGGCTGGGGCCGTAAATGTCGGCGTCCAACAGCCCTACTTGGTGTCCCATCTGAGTTAACGCACAAGCCAGGTTAACGGCGACGGTCGATTTTCCAACCCCCCCTTTGCCCGAGGCTACGGCAATGATATATTTGACGTTGGCAAGTTTTCCAGAACTGGTTGAGATGATTGTTTGCTCCGCGTGTCCCGCGTGCTGATGTTGTTCGCTCATGAAGAAACCCCTTTTGCCATTTCATATTCTAGTGATTGACTCCGCAGTTTTTTGACCGCCACGGCTAATTTGTCAACGGCAAAATCAATTTCTTTAGCCGTTGTCCAGCGTCCCAGACCAAAGCGGACTGTGGACAAGACCGCTTTTGGAGAAACTCCTAACGCTTGCATGACGTAAGAAGGTTCGTTGGAGCCAGAGCTACAGGCCGATCCTGTTGAAAAAGCAAGTTCGGGCAAGGCCATGATCAATTCATCCGCTTTTACAAAATCAAAAGTGAAACTGATATTTGTTGGAAGTCGATCGGTGCGCGATCCATTGATGGTTACGAGATCAATTTCTTTTTCGATCTTATCTATAAAATAATTTCTTAATTGCGAAAGACGTTTTTGTTCGTCAGGCATTTTTTGGCTGGCTAGCTCCAAAGCCTTTGCCAATCCTACAATTCCGGGCACATTGAGAGTGCCCGATCGTAGGCCCTGTTCTTGGTTTCCTCCTTGTAAAAGAGGTGAGACTTTGATCGACGGATTTTTTTTAGAAATATAAAGAGCGCCAATTCCTTTGGGGCCGTAAATTTTATGTCCCGACAAACTTAATAAATCAATTCCATCCGATTCAACATGGATTGGAATTTTCCCCATCGCCTGAACAGCGTCCGTATGGAAGAGAATATTTTTCGAATGACAGAGTGACGCAATTTCTTTAATCGGTTGTAGAGTTCCAATTTCGTTATTGGCCGTCATGATGGAACAGAGAACGGTGTTTTTCTGAAGCGCTGTTTTCAGATCTTCCAACTTTATTTTTCCTTCGAAATCCACATCTAAATAAGTCACCTCATGTCCTTCTTTTTCAAGCGTAGCACACGAGTCGAGGACGCACTTATGTTCCGTTTTTTGGGTGATGATGTGAGCGGGTTTGATTCCACTGCCGTGCACGATTCCTTTGATGGCTAAATTATTCGATTCGGTGGCGCCGCTTGTAAAAATGATTCCTGGATCGTGAGAAGTGCCAATAGCTCTAGCGATTGTTTTTCGCGCCTGATCCACAGCCTCTGCGGCCTGCCAACCATAAGCGTGCGAGCGACTTTCGGGGTTTCCAAATTTTTCGCAAAAATAGGGGATCATGGCCGCCAAAACTTCGGGATCCATGGGGGTGGTGGAATTGTTGTCGAGGTAGATCGGATTCTTCATTAAAACATTCCCAGTTGCAACCGTGCTGCTTCGGTCATTTTGTCGGGGCCCCAGGCGGGTTCCCAAACAATTTCGAGTTTAACATCCGAGACTCCCGGAACGGCTTTTGTTTTTGTTTCTACTTCAGCGGGAAGAGACTGCGCGGCGGGGCAGTTGGGGGAGGTGAGTGTCATCTTGATGTCGCAGGCGCCAGCCGGATCGAGATTGACTTCGTAAATCAAACCTAATTCGTAAATATTCACAGGAATTTCAGGGTCGAAAATTGTTTTTAAAGTTTCAATAATTTGATTTTTAAGTTCGTCGCTCATTAATCCTCCGTGGTTACTTCTTTCTTCTCATTTTTTAACGCCGCCATCAGCGTATGCCAAGAGAGGGTGGCGCATTTGACTCGCATCGGAAATTCGCGAACTCCTTCAAAAACGATTAATTTGCCAAGATCCGGAGTATCGTCGGATAATTTTTTTTCGCCGGTGACCAGGTTATGAAATCTTTCGAAAAGGACCCCCACTTCTTTTTCGCTCTTTCCTTTTAAATGTTCGGTCAGCATCGACGCCGAGGCGGTCGAAATGGCACAACCACTTCCGTCGAAGCGGATATCTTTGACTATTCCATTTTCCACATCGACAAAAATTTGCACCTTGTCGCCGCAAAGAGGATTGAATCCGTCTGCATGCCGATTGGCCGACGCCAATATTCCCTTGTTGCGGGGATGCTTGGTGTGGTCAAGAATCACTTCTTGGTATAAGTCACGTAGGTTTGACATAAATTATGGTTCGACATACTCACCATGCCCCTATCTATTGGACATCCTGAGTTTGTCGAAGGGTCATTTAAAAATCTCCAACACCTTCTTAATTCCTTTTATCAACAGATCAATTTCTTCTTTCGTATTATAAAAAGCAAATGAAGCGCGTGCCGTTGCTGGCACTTTAAAAAATTCCATCACTGGCTGAGCACAGTGGTGTCCAGCACGGACGGCGATTCCTTCTTGATCGAGAATGGTCGCCACATCATGCGGATGAACTTCATCAAGTGTAAACGAAAGAATAGCCGATTTTTTTTTAGCGGTGCCAATCAATTGTACTTTTTTAATTTGCGAAATTTGTTCGGTGGCGTACTCCAGCAATTCTTGTTCGTACGAGGCTATTCGATCGAGTCCAATTTGCTGCATGTAGTCGATGGCAGCCCCCAAACCCACGGCGCCAACAATGTGCGGCGTGCCAGCTTCAAATTTATAAGGAATATGATTGTAAGTTGTTTTTTCAAAAGAGACCGAGCTGATCATATCCCCCCCTCCTTGGTAGGGGGGCATTGCTTCCAAATGTTTTGCCTTGCCGTACAACACACCAATTCCGGTGGGACCAAAAAGTTTGTGCCCCGAAAAAACATAAAAATCGCAATCGAGTTTTTGCACGTCCACCGTCATGTGCGGAACCGCTTGAGCACCATCGATCAGAACCGGAATCCCTTTTGCGTGTGCTTTTTGAATGATCGTTTCAATCGGATTAATTGTTCCCAGCGCATTGGAAATATGGGTGATGGCTACAAGTTTGGTTTTTGAACTGAGAAGTTTTTCAAATTTGTCCATCTCCAGCTCGCCAGTACTGTTCATGGGAATTACGCGGAGCTGCGCCCCTTTTTCTTCGCAGAGCATTTGCCACGGGACAATGTTGGAATGGTGCTCCATCGCCGAGATGAGAATTTCATCACCGCTCTTCACATTCTGTCGGCCAAAAGTTTGGGCAACGAGGTTTATTCCTTCCGTGGTCCCTTTGACAAAAAGTATTTCGCGACTTTCGCGCGCGTTTATAAAATGTTGAACTTTTTTTCGTGCTTCTTCAAAGGCCGTGGTGGCCTGTTCGCTTAATTGATAAACACCGCGATGAACATTGGCATAACTTTCTCGCGAGAAACGATCCATCGCTTCCAAAACCGCCAGCGGTTTTTGGGCCGAGGCTCCGTTGTCCAGATAAACCAACGGCTTGCCGTGAATGTTTAGGCTTAAGGCAGGAAAGTCTTGACGAATCTTTTCGATATCCTCAACATCGAGAGTTTCAACCCGAAAATTTTTAGCGGTTGTGTTCATAAAACTCATTGAAGTTCTTTTAAAATAGTACTTTCCGGCAATCGCTGGAGTACAGTTTCCATGAGACGATGACGAATATCCGGCACTTTGATTTTTTGAATCACCTCGCTGGCAAAAGCGTAGGTCAAAAGACTTTTTGCTCCCTCCGCACTGATTCCCCGAGACTGAAGATAGAAGAGGGCATTTTTATCAAGTTGTCCCACAGCCGCGCCGTGCGTGCATTTGACGTCATCGTTATGAATTTCCAATTGGGGTTCGGGATCCGCTTCTGCAAACTCGGACAAGAGAAGGTTACGGATATTTTGATGCGCCTCGGTTTTTTTAGCCCCTTCATGGACCACCACTAGGCCGTTGAAAATTCCTTTTGCCTTATCGTCCAAAATTCCTTTGAACAATTGGTTGCTGGTTCCATGCGGTGTTAAATGATCGACTCGCACATGGTGATCCATCTGTTGATTTTTGTGCCCCATAAAAAAACCGTTCAAAGTACAATCGGCACCTTCTCCCTCTAACTTAGTTTGAATATCGTAACGACTTAAAGCGCCGCCGAGAATGGTTGAATGCGAAGAGAGTCGGCTCGATCGTTTTTGATGAGTGATCAGCGAGCTGAAATTAAAAGCCGCCTCGCTTTCGAGCTGAAGTTTATAGTGATCGATGCCGGCGTTTTCTTCGAGAACCAGTTCGGTCACTCCATTGGTCCAATAAACGTTTTCATCAAGCCCCACATAACTTTCAATGAGAGTGGCCTCACTTCCTGTTTCGGCCAAAATAAAATTGTAGGGATTTACAAAATAATCTTTGGCATTTTTTGTAGAAACAAACAGGAAATGGATTGGTGTTTTAACTCGTGTTCCCTTTGGGATTCGACAAAACACCCCTTCAGCAAAAAAAGCCTGATTGAGAATTGCAAAAGGATTTTCCAGTGAACGATGAGCTGTCAAAAAACTTTTGAGTACTTCCTGTTTTGAAAGAGCCGTTTGAATATTTTCCACCACCACATTGTCAGGTAGCCCACTTATTGAAGAAAGTTCGGAGTTCCAATGCCCATCCACAAAAACCAGTGTCGAATTTTTAGCAGCATCCAGAAAATAAGGAGCAAGGTCCGTTGCCGAAAGGGGAGGGGAAGTTTCCGCTGGAGACCGAAAAGAAATTTTTAGAAGGGGAGCCACCGAAATTTGGCGCCAAGCTTCTTCCCGTTTTGTCGGAAAACCGCGGGAGGTAAATTGGATAATCGCCTTCTCTCGTTGTTGGTAAAGCCATGCCGGATCGGCAGATTTAAATTTTTGGGTCAGGCTGTGAAAAAGATTTTCCATGAATCAAGCCCCTACTGTTTCTTCCGTCCACGAATATCCTTTTTTCTCAAGCTCGAAGGCGAGTTCTTTTCCTCCTGATTTCACAATTTTTCCTTTGGAAAGAACATGGACATAATCGGGAACGATATAATCGAGCAGTCGTTGATAATGCGTTACCACAATGAACGAGCGGTTTTTGTCACGTAGGGCGTTGACACCATTGGCGACAATTTTGAGCGAGTCGATATCCAATCCCGAATCGGTTTCGTCCAACACCGCCAACGTGGGTTCCAAAACCGTCATCTGTAAAACTTCGTTTCTCTTTTTTTCCCCTCCTGAAAAACCTTCGTTAAGCGAACGGTTCAGAAAACTTTCACTCATCTCGATGAATTTCATTTTGTCTTTGATCAATTTTAAAAAATCGATGGCGTCTAATTCTGGCAAACCTCGATGTTTACGCACAGCATTGACGGCGGCTTTCAGAAAATAGACGGTATTCACTCCCGGAATTTCGACCGGATATTGAAACGCCAAAAAAATTCCTTCGCGGGCGCGTTCTTCCGGGCTTAAGGTCAATAGAGGTTTGTCTTGATAGAGAACTTCTCCTTCGGTAACGGTATAACCTTCTCGTCCCGCGAGAATATGCGCCAACGTGCTTTTTCCGGAACCGTTGGGGCCCATGATGGCATGGACTTCACCAGGATTGACTGTCAAATCGATTCCGTTAAGAATCGACTTGTTCATGACCGACGCGTGTAAATTTTTAATTTTTAGCATTGTCATCCGACCGCTCCTTCTAAGCTGACTCCCAGCAATTTCTGTGCTTCCACAGCAAATTCCATGGGGAGTTCTTTGAACACTTGTTTGCAAAATCCGTTTACGATCATATTCACCGCATCCTCACTGGAGAGGCCGCGTTGTCTTAAGTAGAAAAGTTGGTCTTCGCTGATTTTTGACGTGGAGGCTTCATGTTCAATCTGGGCGGTGGGATTTTTTATTTCCAGATAAGGAAAAGTATGCGCCCCGCACTTGTCTCCCATTAACAATGAATCGCACTGCGAATAATTTCGGGAACCGGTCGCTCCCTTCATTACTTTCACCAGTCCGCGATAGGTATTTTGTCCATGCCCCGCCGAGATTCCCTTGGAAATAATGGTACTCCGGGTGTTCTTTCCAATGTGGATCATTTTGGTCCCTGTATCGGCTTGTTGATAATTGTTGGTGAGCGCCACCGAATAAAATTCGCCAACCGAATTATCTCCCTGTAAAATGCAACTGGGATATTTCCAGGTGATGGCGGAGCCGGTTTCCACTTGTGTCCACGAAATCTTCGAATTAACACCTGCACATTTTCCCCGCTTGGTGACAAAATTATAAATTCCCCCTTTGCCATTTTTATCGCCGGGATACCAATTTTGAACGGTTGAATATTTTATTTGCGCATTATCCAACGCCAGCAATTCAACAACGGCGGCATGAAGCTGGTTCTCGTCGCGCATCGGGGCGGTGCATCCTTCCAAATAGCTGACGCTACTTCCTTCCTCGGCGATGATGAGGGTTCGCTCGAACTGTCCCGTCTCCGACGCGTTGATTCTAAAATAAGTGGACAGCTCCATCGGACAGCGCACTCCTTTTGGGATGTAGCAAAACGAACCGTCCGAAAAAACGGCCGAGTTCAGCGTGGCGTAAAAATTATCGGTGTAGGGAACAACCGAGCCTAAATATTTTTTAATAAGTTCGGGATGATTTTTTACCGCCTCGGAAAAAGAACAAAAAATTATGCCGAGTTCGGAAAGTTTTTCTTTAAAAGTAGTGGCAACCGAGACGCTATCAAAAACAGCATCGACGGCAACACCCGAAAGAGCCACGCCGCTAAGCCGTTTTTGTTCTTCCAAAGAAATTCCCAATTTTTCAAATGTGGCGCGGACTTCGGGATCAAGCTCGTCCAAACTGTTAAGCTGTTTTTTTTGTTTGGGAGCGGCATAATAAATCATGTCTTGATAATTAATTTTTGGAAAACGCACGTTAGCCCACTCCGGTTCTGTCAAAGTTAACCAATGCCGATAGGCCTTCAGCCGAAACTCCAACATAAATTCCGGCTCTTCTTTTTTGGCCGAGATCATACGGACGACCTCTTCGCTGAGACCTTTCGGAAGTGTGTCCATCTCGATATCGCTGACAAAGCCATATTTGTATTCGCGATTGGTTAGATCCTGAATTGTGGATGTTTGTGTCATAAATTTTTCACACCGGTATCGGTGTGTGGCCCTCTTTTTTAACAGCCAGATCGGCTACCGTTGTCGTCGTTAATAGCAAATTTATTTTCTGATTCAATTCGTAAAATGGATCTTTGATGAGACATCCGTTCCATTGTGGGCAATCAATTTTTTCATTCTTAAAACATTCGGCCACCGCCACTGGACCATCAAAAATCGAAATCACATCGGCCACCGAAATATCAGCCGGTTTTTTCGCTAACAGATAACCCCCCTTTGTTCCGTGAATCGCTTTGACCAACCCTTTGCTGGCCATTTTTTGCATGACCTTGGCCAAAAGAGGAAGTGGGATATGATACGCCTCCGAAATTTCACGGGTGTTTGTGACCGTGGAGGCCCCATGTTCGGTCAACGTCATATGCTCGATGGCCAACAAAGCGTATTCTGTTTTTTTATTGAATCTAAGCATTTTAATACCTATTCACGCAACTTTAGGTCTTGTACTTCTCAGGATAAAAAGTATAAAAACAATATAATTTCAAAGACTTATATAAATTATCAACATTATTATCTTGATATAAGACTAAATTAGTCTTATATTGGTGTCAAGAGGTAAGTATTCAATATATGAGAATATGTCAACATCAAAGTAAAGTGGCAAATCTCTTGCTAAAAGATACGACCTCATTCATAAGGAATAAATGTCTCGGAAAAAACAAATCGTCAAACGTCCCACAGATTGGGTTAATCTTCTTTTTTTCATTATCAGTCCTTTGGTAGCCGCTGGCGGAATTACCTGGGTTTCTCTTCATCATGGTATTCATTGGGCTACCTGGATTCTAACGTTCGTTTTCCTTTATGGAACGGGGTTGGGAATTACGGCGGGGTATCATCGTCTTTTGTCTCATCGAAGTTATGATGCCAATCGTTTTGTTAGCTGGGTTTTGCTTCTTTTAGGAGGGGCCGCTTTTGAAGCCTCGGCCAGGGATTGGTGTTCGGATCATCGCTATCATCACCGATTTGTGGATGGTGAGAGGGATCCGTATAACATTACGAAAGGGTTTTGGCATGCTCACATCGGCTGGATTGTGAAGGAATTGGAGAAGCCGCGTGACTTTGAAAATATCAAAGATTTGGATGCCGATCCGATGATCCGTTTTCAGCATCGTCATTATCTTTTGTTGTCGGTTGCCGTCAGTTTTGTTTTGCCAACCCTGATTGCGGCTTTGTGGGGAGATGCGTTCGGCGGTTTTTTTCTGGCGGGGGTGGCCCGTGTTGTGTTCAACCAACATGCCACTTTTTGCATTAACTCGGTGTGCCATAAGTTTGGGCGTCAGCCTTATTCCACTCGCCATACCGGGCGAGACAGCTGGGTGACCGCTCTTTTTACTTATGGCGAAGGGTACCATAATTTTCATCACGAATTTCCCGGAGATTATCGCAATGGCCTAAGGTCGTATCATTTCGATCCAGGTAAATGGTTGATTCGTTTTTGCGAAAGATTTGGTTGGGCTTACAATTTGCATCGTGCTAGCCCGGCCCATATTTTCCAGGCCAAGTTGCAGGTTCAGGAAAATTGGATTGCTAAAAAAGTGGAAGCAGAACCCAGCGCCACACGAATTCATTTGCAAGAGTTTTTGAAAAAATCCCGCGTCAGACTCGAAGAAGCTCACAGCCATTTTTTGGAGATGAAAGTTGAGTATCGACGACTGAAGAAAGAAAAGCTCGATTACTTGCACGGCCAGCGCGAGAAGGTCCGCGAAGAATTCCACAAAGCACAGGAGAATTTTCAACTCGCCTTGGAAGAATGGCGAGCCCTGATGCAAGGTCCCATTCCAAATCTTGCTTGATAAATAGTCTTTTGTAAGAAAATATATTCCCCTGTATGGCGAGATTTCCCGACAAATCAGGACACTTTGGAATTTTTGGAGGACGTTATGTCTCCGAGACGTTGATGCCTGCCCTTTTCGAGCTGGAAGAATTTTATAAAAAAACAATCCGCGACAAAACTTTCCACGAAGAATTTAATTTTTACGCCAAAAATTATGTAGGGCGACCGACGCCGCTTTATTTTGCGGAGCGTCTTACCCAAAAATTGGGTGGCGCAAAAATTTATCTCAAGCGCGAAGATCTCTGCCACACCGGTGCGCACAAAGTGAACAATACGCTGGGCCAATGTTTGCTGGCGAAAAGGATGAAGAAGCCGCGAGTCATTGCGGAAACTGGTGCGGGACAGCATGGCGTGGCCACGGCGACGATGTGTGCTCTCCTCGGATTGGAGTGCGAAGTTTTTATGGGGGAAGAAGATGTACATCGTCAGTCGCTGAATGTTTTTCGGATGAAATTATTGGGAGCGAAAGTGAATGTCGTGACGAGTGGTACAAAAACCTTGAAGGACGCGATGAACGAAGCTCTTCGCGATTGGGTAACACACGTTCGCCACACGCATTATTGCATTGGAACGGTGGCGGGGCCGCATCCTTATCCGATGATTGTCCGCGATTTTCAGTCGATTATCGGAAAGGAAACCAAAAAACAGTTAAAAACTTTTGGCGAAAAAGGGGCGGACTATCTTGTCGCTTGCATCGGCGGTGGTTCCAACGCAATGGGACTTTTTTATCCGTTTGTAAAAGATGCTTCTGTAAAATTTGTCGGAGTGGAAGCGGCAGGAGAAGGAATTAAAACGGGGAAACATGCAGTTTCCATTGGTGCTGGCACTGTTGGCGTTCTTCACGGCAACAAAACTTATTTGCTTCAAGATAAAGAGGGACAAATTTTGCCGACTCATTCTATCTCGGCCGGCCTTGATTATCCGGGAGTAGGGCCGGAGCACGCTTATTTCAAAGAAACAGGACGCGCCGAATATGTTTCGGTAACCGACAAGGAAGCGCTGGAAGGTTTTCAACTTTTGGCTAAGACCGAAGGAATACTTCCCGCTCTCGAATCATCACACGCGATTGCTTATCTGCCAAAACTGATCAAGCGCACCACGAAAGATCAAATCATTGTGGTGAATCTTTCCGGCCGCGGTGATAAGGATATGAATACAATTGCTAAAGCGATGGGGGTGAAGTTGTGAGTCGCATCGCCGCCAAATTTAAAAAACTAAAAAAAGAAGGACGAAAAGCGCTCATTCCTTTTATCACCGCCGGCGATCCCACTTTAGCCGTCACCGAAAAACTTATTTTCACTCTCGAAGAAGCTGGAGCCGACATTATTGAATTAGGAGTTCCTTTTTCAGACCCGATGGCCGATGGCCCGGTTATTCAAGCTGCCAGCGAGCGAGCGCTCAAACATAAAATAACTTTAGACGACATTTTCAAGTTGGTTGCGCGTGTTCGGAAAAAAAGTGAAGTGCCGTTACTTCTCATGGGATATTACAATCCTCTATTTGTAATGGGACACGATGTCTTTGCTAAAAAAGCGTCAGCGGCTGGAGTCGATGCCGTGCTTATTGTTGATTTACCTCCGGAAGAAGCGCATCCATTGCGTCAGGCTTTGCGTAAAAATAGGATTGATCTTGTACATCTGTTAGCTCCGACCTCTGATGAGTCGCGCATTCAAAAAGCGGCGAAAAGTGGATCTGGTTTTTTGTATTATGTGTCTCTCACGGGAGTGACGGGCGCTGCTTTGACGGTTTCGGTTGAGATTGAAAATCAGATTCATGAAATTCGTAAATATTCTTCTCTTCCCATTGCGGTAGGTTTTGGTGTTTCCAATTCGCAGCATGTGCAAAAACTGGCTCCTTATGCCGATGGTGTCGTGGTTGGTTCGGCTCTTGTAAAAATTATTGCAAAAACTGGCAAGAACCCGTCAGTGTACAAAAATATTGGAAGATTTATTCAGTCTTTACGAAAGGCGATTCCATAAAAATCCATGAATCCACTCGAACAATTTGCGGTTTGGTTTCAAGAGGCCAAAAATAATCCGGAGATTAAGCTTCCTGATGCAATGTGTTTGTCGACTGTTGATGAAAAAGGTTTTCCTGACGCTCGGATGGTTTTATTAAAAGGGTTTGATGAGAGTGGATTTGTATTTTACACGAATTTCAATTCTCCCAAAGCCAAATCACTTCTTCGTGTGCCGCAGGCCGCACTCACATTTTATTGGGAAAAACTCAAACGCCAAGTGCGGATTCGAGGAACAACAAAAAAAGTTTCCGAGATTGAGGCAGACGCTTATTTCAAGACCCGCCCTCGCGACAGCCAAATTGGCGCGTGGGCCTCCGATCAAAGTGCAACGCTTGATTCACGCGCAACCCTCGAGAAAAAATTTCAGGAGTTTTCAAAAAAATTTGAAGGAGCGGAAGTTCCACGGCCAAAGCACTGGGGAGGTTTTCGTTTAGTCCCGTCGCAGATTGAGTTTTGGACCGAATGCCCCAATCGTCTCCACGATCGTTTTTTGTATATTCGTAGTCCCAAAGGGTGGGCGATGCAAAGATTGGCGCCTTAAGGGAAACTTTCTTGTCATTTTCCTAGTAGGTATGTCACTATCAAAATAACCATGGATCCTATCGTTCATCATTCCGTTGTTCGTTCGTATGCGCGTCAGGCGCGTATTTACGATCGTATTTTCAAAAATTATTTAGATGGAACCTTAGGCACCGCGCTCGATTTGATGGAGTTAACTGGCGCCGAAACCATTTTGGATGTCGCTTGCGGAACGGGGGAGTTGGAACGAAAAATATTGGAACGTTTTCCCAGACAAAATATCGAAGGAATTGATCTTTCGGAAGAAATGCTACGGCAGGCCCGCAAAAAACTTATCCATTTTTCACAATTAAATTGGATTTGTGCCGACAGCCGCCATTTGCCTTTTCCCGACAATCGATTTGATATTGTTATTTCCTGCAGCGCCTTTCACTACATGCGCGAGCCTCAGAAGGTCTTGAACGAAGCAGCTCGTGTTTTGAAAACGGGGGGAAAACTAATTATTATCGATTGGTGCTACGATTTTTTGTTTGGAAAAATGTATCATCGTTTTCGCCGACTTTTTTTTCCTTCTCATTACCGGGTGTACGGATTAACTGAACTTCAAGAAATGATGCGACAAGCCGGGCTAACGCCAATCCATAGTGAAACTTTTTCCGTGCAATTTACCTGGAGAATGATGGGAGTTGTGTCGGTTAAGTGAATCCTATGTCTTCTCTTTCACCGCGTGAAGAATTACTTCAGCTCCAAAAACAGATTTATCGCCACAATCGGGAAATTATTAGCCAGTCTGTCATTCCCGAGGATAAAGGTTTCTCAAATTACGAACGCCGTTATTTTCGAGCGGTTTCTTCCTTTAAAAAAGTAGTGACGCCCGACCAGATGATGGAAGAGGCTCTTAAAGCCGACATCATTTACGTCGGCGATTATCACACCTTGAATCAGTCGCAACGGTCTTTCTTAAGGTTTTTGCGCGATTTTGTTAAGCGTACTCGCAATTTTGCCATTGGGGTCGAGGTGATTTCGGCCGAGCATCAAAAATATCTCGATTCTTACATGATGGGCAAAGTCAGCGACCGGTCTTTTTTGAAGCGGATTGGTTTTCGCGAACATTGGTTTTTCGATTTGTGGGAAAATTTCCGGCCGATTTTCGATTTTGCGCGCTATCATCATATTCCCGTTTATGGAATTGAAGGAACTTATAGCGAAGGGAGAACCCTAGAGCAGCGGGATCAGGAGACGGCTCGATTAATTTTCGAAAAATTTCAAATCAATCCGTTAACCAAGTTTATAGCTTTTGTTGGCGATCTGCATACCGCACCCAAGCATTTGCCGCGTGAAGTGGAGCGACTATTTCGAATATCCAAAATTCCTTTGCGCACGGTGACGCTCTACCAAAACAGCGACGCGATCTATTGGAAGTTGGCGGGGAAGGAGTTGGAGCATCAGGCCACCGTGGTGCAGATTTCCGACAACGAATTTTGTCGGATGCATACCCCTCCCATTATTTGTCAACAGTCGTTTCTCAACTGGTTGGAGCACGAAGAGGGGATGCTCGATTACGCCGATGCCAAAGAAACTTTTTTGGATTACCTCGATCGCATCACCCAGTTTTTGGGAATTAAACTGGGGCGCGAAAAAGAAGAGGTGGAGGTTTTTACCTGCGGCGATTTGAGTTTCTTGAAACGTCTTCGCGAGTCGAAGGCTTTTTCGCCAACAGAGATTCGCGAAATCAAGCGTCAAATTCTTCGATCCGAAAGTTATTACATTCCCAAAAAGAAGTTTGTTTATTTGGCTGATGTTTCGGTCAATCACGCCGCCGAAGAGGCGGCCCATATGGTGCGGCACATGGCGGCTGGCGACGAATTTCCGCGTCCGATGCAAGATGCTTTTTACGCCAACATACTTCACGAAGCGATCGGTTTTTTTGGATCGAAAATTATTAATCACCGTCGCAAATGTTTTCGTTCACCCGATTATCTGAAGCTTCTACTTTATCTCAAACAGAGTCACCGCGTTAATGCGCGTGATTTGGAATATAGTACTGCCGTTCTTTTTTTGGAGCACGAAGCCAAATCCCGAAAAGGGGAACCGTTTCACACCAATAAAATTGGCCCTCTTTCGACCGATCTTTTTTTGAGCGTCACCCACGCGATCGCTTACGAGCTGGGGGAGAAGATGTTTCATGCTTTGCTCGAGGGAAAATTGACAAAAGAATTTGTGCGTGGTTTGGTCACCGATCCCATGGCGGAAGAGGGAGAGACAGTCTCTCGCTATTTTGATTTGTTGAAACGCGTTAAAGGAGTGAAGTTGCCGAGGAGGGGGTAAAGGAACAAGGGAATGAAATTTTCAGTCGCTACAATCAGTGAGGAAGGGAAAACCATTGTGATCACCCCGCGTGAAGAATGGGTGAGACAGATGGTGCGCGACTCGTTTCCTGTCGAAAGTCCCGATGTCGAATCGATTTCCGGGGAAATTTTAA
>Ga0209515_10004145_pt1 | contig 19833 bp, 21 predicted proteins | sample Subgroupgradi54m_FD_187454 | JGI IMG/M metagenome (GOLD analysis project Ga0209515, IMG submission 187454) | Subsurface groundwater microbial communities from S. Glens Falls, New York, USA - GMW60B uncontaminated upgradient, 5.4 m (SPAdes)... ...
CCCCGCCGATCGCGGCCAACCTGACGATCATGCTGCTCCAAACCGTGGCCGTCGCGCCCATGCTGCACACCGCGCAGCGGCTCGTGTGTCACCGCATCGCGCGGGCGGGCACGCCCCTCGAGGTGACAGGAAGCGTCACGGAGCGCTTCGCCAAGCGCGGTCGCGAGTACGCGGTCGTCGAGGCGGTGATCGCGCCTCCCGGAGGCGCCGGCCCCGTGTGGACCTCGGTCGCCACGTTCACCGAGGTCGCGCCATGACCACGCGGCGCACGGCGCTCCGCCTCACGCCCGACGCGCTGCGCGCCTACTCGCGGGCGGGCAACTTCCACTCCGACCCCGATGCCGCGCGTCGGGCCGGCCTACCCGGGCTCGTGGCCCAGGGCATGCAGGTGACCGGCCCCGCGTACGGCTTGCTGCTCGAGCACTGGGGCGAGGAGCTCCTCGCTCGCGGCGAGGTCGAGCTGAAGTTCGTGGGCATGGTGGTCGACGGCCAGACCGTTGACGCGGCCGTGACCGTCGACGGCGGGCGCGCGACGATCGAGGTGGTCAACCGCGACACCGGGCGCGTGTCGGTGGTCGGCACGGCGACGGTGCCGGACAGGATGGGGCCCGGAGGGGAGCCATGAACCTGGAGCGTCATCCTTGGAACCAGGGGTTCACGTGGCCCCACCACGAGGGTCCCTTCCGGGTGGTCAGCGAGGCTCAGGCGCGCGACTACGACGAGCACGGTTTCTTCGTGCTCGAGGACGCCGTCGACCCGGCCACCGTCGCGGCGCTCGACGCGGAGATCGAGCCGTTCGAGCGCCGGGTGCACGAGTTCCTCGCCACCCAGCCCGACGGCCGCTTCAGCATCGCCGGGGTCGACACCGTGACCATCGCGATCCATCTCGCGGCCCGCTCGAAGGTCCTGCGCGGCTTCTGCGCGTCGCCCGTGCTCGCCGGACTCGGCCACGACCTGATCGGCCCGGACGTGCGCCTGTACTGGGACCAGGCCGTCTACAAGCAGCCCGGCAGCGCCGAGCCCGTGCTCTGGCACCAGGACAACGGCTACACCTACGTCGAGCCCCAGAGCTACCTCACGTGTTGGGTCGCGCTCACCGATGCGACCGTCGACAACGGCTGCGTCTGCGTCGTCCCAGGGGTCCACCGCATAGGCACCCTTGCCCATCGCGAGACCCCCATCGGCTACCAGTGTTTCGAAGATCCCGAAGGGGCGGTCCCGGTCTCGGTGCGGGCGGGCAGCATCGTCGTGTTCACCTCGCTCACCCCCCACTCCACCGGGCTGAACACCACCGACGCGGTGCGCAAGGCCTACATCGTCCAGTACGCGCCCGACGGCGCCGTGGCGCTCCGCGGTGATCCCGCACGCGGCCCCGGTGTCCGCGAGCCGCAGGACGAGGCCGCCCGCCAGTTCCCCGTCGTGCGAGGTGGCGCCCCGGTGCCCGCGCCATGAGTACCCGTGTAGCGTGACGCCACTCGGCCGAACAGCCGACTGGCCCAACAGCCGACTGGCCCAACAGCCGACTGGCACAGGAGCATCGCATGCGCCCTCGTGTGGTCACGGTCGTCGTCGTGCTCGCGCTGATCGGCACCGCCTGCGGGGCTCGGTTCAAGGACCACGAGGAGACGGGCGCTCGCGCGGGGACGTCGTCGGGCGCATCGTCGAGCCCGGCCGCGCCCACCCCGACCACCACGGGTGGCGGCGGGGCCGACCGCACCGCTGAGAGCGGACCGGGGCCCGCGCCCGGCGTCACCGACACCGAGATCACCATCGGCTACCTGCTGCCCATCACCGGCGCGGCGCCCATCCCGTCACGCTTCGACAAGGGGGTCAACGTCTACTGGAACGACGTCAACGCCAAGGGTGGCATCGGCGGCCGCAAGGTGAAGGTGATCATCGAGGATACGCAGTCGCAGGCAGAGGTGGGCAAGGACAAGGCGAAGAAGCTGATCGAGGAGGACCACGTCTTCGCGATCATCGTGCTCGACCGGCTCGAGAACCAGCAGGCCATCGGCGAGTACCTCAACTCGCGCAAGGTCCCCAACCTCGAGATCCAGACCCCGGCCAACCTCCCCGGCAACCAGGTCTGGTCGTTCGGCGTCACCATCGATCACGCCGTGCAGGGCAAGCTCGTGGCCGACTACTTCGTGAAGGTGCTCAAGGCGAAGAAGGTCGCCGTCATCGTCGAGAACACGCCGACGCTCGAGCCCGGCCGCAAGGCGTTCACCAAGGAGGTCGCGGCACTCCACGGCAAGGTCGTCTACGAGAAGGCGATCGAGGGCCAGGGCAGCGACTTCTCCAACGAGGCCCTCGGCCTGTCGAGCTCGGGCGCGCAGGCCGTGTGGCTGTACGTGGCACCGACACCGGCTGCGACGCTCGCCAACCAGGCCGAGGCTGCCGGCTTCCATCCGACCTGGTTCGCCAACTCGATCTCGTGGGCCTTCGACCTCGTGTTCGTGGTGGGGCCCAAGTCGCTGAAGGGCGCCCGTGCCTTCAGCCCCTGGCTCCCGGTCGCCGACCCCCGCACGGCCGCCTACAAGAAGGCGTACTCGGCGCAGAACCCGGGCCTCGCGCCCGACGATCTCGGGATCGTCGGCTGGGGCGTCGGCCAGATCATGGCCGAGGGCCTGCGCAACGCCGGCCCGAAGCTCGGGCAGAGCTCGCTCCGCAATGCGCTCCAGCACCTCCAGTTCCGGCCCGACATCTGGGCGCCCCTCGACTTCCGGCCCGGCGTGCGCGAGGGCGCCAACGTGGTCGCGGTGCTCAAGGAGGACGGCGGCCACTGGGGGCTCGAGGCGGATTTCACAGGAAGGTTCTGAGCACCGGCCGTGCTCGCCCGGATCATCACCGGCCTGTCGGCCGGCGCGGCCTACGCCCTCGTGGCCGTCGGCGTCGTGCTCATCTACAAGTGCACCCGGGCGCTCTCGATCGCGCAGGGCGAGATCGGCGCCTTCGGCTTCTTCATCGCCCTCAGGTGGGCCGCCCGCGGGATTCCCGGGCTCGGCTGGCACCCGGCCCGCGTCGTCACCCTCCTCATCGCCTTGGTGGTGGGCGCCGCGCTCGGCGCGGCGATCGAGCGCCTGGTAATGCGCCCGCTCGTCGGGCGGCCGCCGCTCGACGCCCTCATCGCCACCCTCGGCGTCGCGCTGTTCCTGGCCCTCCTCGAGAAGGAGCTGTTCGGGACGGCAACGCAGTTCGCGCCGTCACCGGTTGGCGAATGGAAGCTCGTCGTGCTCGGCGCGACGCTCACCGCTCCCCGCATCGTGGCCCTCGCCTTCGCGGCCGGGGTTGCGCTGGCGGCGTACGTGTTCTTCTCACGCACGCGCTTCGGGCTGGCCGTACGCGCGACCACCGGCGATCCGACCGTGGCTCGCCTGATGGGGATCCCCGTGAACCGCGTGTACCGATTCGCGTGGGTAGCCGCCGGCGCGCTGGCCGGGCTCGCGGCCGCGCTGCTCGGGCCCGCCTTCGGCGGGCTCACGCCGTTCGCGATGACGAAGTTCTCGCTCCGAGCCCTCGCCGGCGCGGTCATCGGCGGCCTCGACTCGATCTGGGGCGCCATCGTCGGCAGCCTCCTCGTGGGCGTGCTCGAGGCCGTGGTCGGCGGGCAGTTCACCACCGCCGGTGCCTCCGAGCTCGCCGTGCTCGTGCTCGTCATCGCCACGCTCGTGGCCCGACCCCGGGGTCTGCTCGGTGCCGAAGGAGCGAGCTGACGCCATGCCCTCCCGGGTCGCCTCCGCGATCGCGGTGGCCGTCGCCGTCGGCGGGTCGCTGCTGCTCGGCAACGTGAAGCTGTCGATCCTCGTCGGCGTGGGCGTAACCGCAATCGCCGCGCTCGGGCTCGACGTGCTCGTCGCGCGGACGGGCCAGCTGTCGCTCGCGCACGCCGCCTTCCTCGGCGTGGGCGCGTTCACGGCCATCAATGTCGGGAGCCGCGGGGCGCCGTGGCCGGTGGCGATCCTCGCCGCGGTGATAGTGACCTCGGCCGCGGCCATCCTCACGGGGCTCCCGTCACTGCGCATCCGGGGCCTCCAGATCGCGATCACCACGCTCGCGTTCCAGGAGTTCGCCGAGGAGTTCCTCTTCTCGCGCAACGACGTGACCGCCGCGGACCGGACGCTCTCTCGCCCGTCGTTTCTCCACAGCGACGTGCGCCTCTACCTCTTCGCGCTCGCGGCGTTGGCCCTGGTCCTCCTGGTCCGCTACCGACTGTCGGTCACGAAGGCGGGTCGCTCCTTCCTCGCCGTGCGCGACATCGAGGACCGGGCGCGGTGCTTCGGGGTCGAGCCGGGTCAGAGCAAGCTCCTCGCCTACGCGATCTCCGGTGCCATCGTTGGGCTCGCCGGCAGCGTGCTCGCGCTGAAGGCGGGGTCGATCAGCGCCAAGGACCCGTTCCTGCTGCTCGAGTCGCTCCAGCTCGTGGCCATCGTCGTGGTCGGCGGCGCCGGCTCCGCGGCCGGGATCGTCACCGCGGCCGTACTCGTGAAGGGCTTGCCGCAGTTCTCCTCGACCATCCCGCTCACCCACCTGCGGGCGGTCCGGATCGTGCCCATCGCCTCCGCCGCGCTCCTCGTGGTGGCGATCGTGGCCGCGCCGCAGGGCATCGGCGGCCTCTACCGGGCCGTGGGCCGCTTCCTCGATCGACGGCTCGGCGCGCGCGGGCGCGCGCGCCCGGAGCCGCGGCCGCGCCCCACCGACGCGGTGGCCGCGGCTCACGGCGCGGCCACGCTGCGGTTGGTTCCCCGTCCCCTCCCGCTGCGGATGCCGGTCCCCGCGCTCCTCGAGGCGCGTGAGGTGCGGGTGGCGTACGGCGGCGTGACCGCGCTCGACGGCGTGTCGCTCGAGGTACGGCGCGGCGAGATCGTCGGGCTCATCGGCGCCAACGGCGCGGGCAAGTCCACCTTCTTCAACGCGGTCTCGGGGCTCGCTCCGGTGAAGGGCTCCATCCGGTACCGCGGCGTCGAGCTGGTGGGCCGGGCGGCGTCGAGTCGCAGCGCGCTCGGCGCGGCGCGCACGTTCCAGGACCTCGGGCTCCTCCGGGCCGAGACCGTCGCCGAGAACGTGCTCCTCGCCCAGACCTGGCTCGCCCGCTACCCGGCGGCGGCGGGGATCGTCGGGCTCGGCTCGGCACTCCGCACCGAGCGGGAGCTGCGTCGCCGGGCCGGGCTCGCGCTCGAGCTGTTCGGCCTCGGCCACCTCGCCAGCGAGCGCCTCGGCGACCTCCCCTACGGCACGATGCGCATCGTGGAGATCGCGTCGGCCGTCGCCGCGGGGCCCGACCTCCTGATGCTCGATGAGGCGACGGCCGGGCTGGGCCCCGACGAGTCGCACGCGCTCGGCGACCGCTTCCTCGCAGTGCGCGACGAGCTGGGCCTCACCCTCGTCGTGGTCGAGCACCACGTCCCACTCATCGCGCGGGTGTGCGACTACGCGTACTGCCTCGAGTCGGGAGTGCTCATCGCGGAGGGCAAGCCCGACGACGTGACGGCTCAACCCCAGGTCGTCGAGTCGTTCCTCGGCCGAGCCGACGCCGCCACCGGAAGAGGGCTCGGATGAGCGCAGCGTCCGTGACAGAAGCGGAAACGCTCCTCGAGGTCGAGGGGCTGTGCTCCGGCTACGGCTCGCTCCAGGTCCTCTTCGACGTCTCGCTCGACGTGCGGGTGGGCGAGATGGTCGCGTTGATGGGCTCGAACGGCGCCGGCAAGACGACGGTGCTCCGCGCCATCACCGGCCTGCTCCGGCGTTCGGCCGGACGGGTTCGCCTGGCCGGCGACGACGTCACGGGCGCGCCCACCGAGTCGCTGGTGGCCCGGGGCGTGGCTCTCGTGCCCGAGGGCCGGGGCATGCTCCGGGACCTCACCGTGGCGGAGAACCTCGAGCTGGGCGCGTACGCGGTGCGCGACCGGGCCGCGATCGTGGAGGCGAGCGCGCGCGCGTACGCCACCTTCCCGATCCTGGCCGAGCGGAAGCACCAGAAGGCGGGCCGGCTCTCGGGCGGCCAGCAGCAGATGCTCGCCGTCGCGCGCGGGTTGATGAGCAACCCGCGTCTCCTGCTCGTCGACGAGGCCTCGCTCGGCCTCTCCCCGATCATGACCGAGACGGTGTTCGACCTCATCGCCGACGTCCGGCGCACCGCCGGCGTGGCCGTGCTCATCGTGGAGCAGAACGCAGCCGCCCTCGACCTGGCCGACAGGGCCTTCGTGCTCGAGAAGGGCCAGGTGGTCGACAGGGCCGAGGGCGACGCGGTGCGCAACATGCAGGGTCGCCTGCGCGAGGCATACCTCGGACGGCCCACCCCGGAGATCGAGCGATGAAGGCACCCGCGCGCACCAACCCCTCGTCGAGGAAGCCCAATGCCTGGAGGTCACCGTGACTGACACCACCCGCCGCTGGCGCCTCGTCGTCGGCCTCGCCTGCCTCGTCGCGGCCGCGATCGTCGGCCTAGTCGGCTACCTGAAGCTGAGCCTCGAGCCCTCGCTCAACCACCAGCTCCCCTACCTCGCGTCGGCGGGCATGGCGCTGGTGGTGCTGTCGGTCCTCGGCGCCGCCCTCGTGGTGGCCGACCAGCTCCACACCGACGACCGTCGGATGCAGGAGCTGGCGGAGGCGATCGAGCGTCTGGCGGACGCCCTCGCGCCCGGAATCGAGCGGCCCGCCCGCCGCGATCCGTCCGGTGAGCCGAGCTGACCAGCCGGCCGCGTCAACCAACGTTTGCCCGCTGCGCACGCGTGGCTCAGACCCGGCGGTCTGGGACGCCCGTAGAACGTCAGTCAGGAGCGGTCGCCGTCCACACACACGACTCGATGTCGTCAAGCGATGGGGCGTAGCCCTCCGGCGTTTCGACCAGCAAGCTTCGGGACGCCACCGGATCGGCGTTCTGGGGCGCAGCTGTTGCGCGGATGGTCAGCCCTCTAGCGTGGACCGTTGCGGATGACGACGACTGGGTGTGTCACTTGTTCGGGCAGCGTGTGACCTGAACGTTGGGTTGGCCGACCGGCTGATATGTGTCTGGCGTAACGTCGCCTGCGAACCGGTCCTTGATCCAGTGGCTCATGTCGTTCGCGGACGGTTCGATGACGCCGGCATGGCTCTGGCCAGGGTAGATCCACCGCGCGAGGTCTTGACCAAGCCCACACAGATGCTGCGCCAGCAACTGTGTGGACGCGACCGGGATCTGTTCGTCGTTGCCCCCTTGGATCATCAACAAAGGCACTGGGCTTGCCGCCGTGAAGCCTTGCGGATCGTTTGCGAGCAGGATCTTCTGCCACGCAGGGACTGTGAACGGGTCGGTCTTCGTCGCTCTGGTGAAGTCGACGTTCGCGAGCTGTTGTCCGATGTAATCGGAGCAGCCCTGCTGTAACACTGGGAGCAAGCTCATGCCATAGGGGGTGAGCACTTGATCGAGTGGCGCCGCCTGATCGCCATATGCGGCGTTGAGACCGCCGGCCGCCATGAGCAGGTAGTGCTTGAACGGGCTCGTCTTCAAGAAGTTGTAGATGAACTTGAACTGCGATGGCGGCGCTCCGGCAACGACGCCCCGAAGATTCAGTCCGGACGCGTAGGTCGGGCCGATCTGCAACGCGAACATCGCGGTCTGGCCACCTTCGGAGTGCCCCCACACGACGTAGTGAGTGCTCGCATGCGCCGCGGGTAGATGCTGGACCGCGCGCACGATGTCGATCGTGTTGCGCGCTGCGCTCACGCCCGCGATGTAAGGCAGCAGACCGGGCGTGCCCTCACCCTCATAGTCACTCGCCGTCAGTTCCCACCCCTGATCGAGCACCGCGTTGGCGAGCGGGATGTCGGAGCTCGGATTAAGCGACGGTGCACACTTGTCGGCCATGCCGTTGGTGCCATGGCCCCAGGACACGACCTCATAGCCGCCGGCCGGCGCGGGCGTGTTCGGCACAGCCACCAGACCGGTGACCGCAACCGGCTGACCGCGGAGCGACCGGGAGACGTACATCACCCGATACAGCGTGCCGTGCAGCCCGTTCACAGACACCGGCTCAGACTTCAACAGCGCGCCCGCCACAGTCGGCAACGACTCGGGCACCGCATAGAACGAGGGCAGCCCGGCCGGCGCTGGAACGATCGATGTCGATGTTGTCTTCTTCGACGAAGAACTACAACCCGCAGCAGCGATCACCAGCCCGACGACACAAACCGTTGCGAACGTCCTTCCGCCACGAAACATCCCAACGTCCCCCACGAAGACCGACAAGTTTGGCAGTGTACGTCAACGGGTCCGACGGGCGACAGCGATGCGTTCGGCCGTCCCCGCGCCCGGATCCCGCCGTGCGCGGCCTCGTGGCACAGGAACGCCCGTGCGCCAAGGTGAGGTTCGGGCGCAACATCTGTCGGTCTGGACTCGGTATCAACATCTGTCGGTCTGGACTCGGTATTCAGTGTGCGCGCGGCCGCGGTCGGGATTGCGTCGGTGATGCACCCGACCGGAGCGCCTCACCCCCGAATCGTCACACCGACAGCCCACCGCCCAGCTCACCCCGCTGAAGATCTGAAGAGCTGGTGATCCGGAGGCCGCGCCGTGACAAACTGTGGGCATGACCGCCACGCTGATGCTCTCGCCGGACGATCTGGCCGGCGCGGGCTGTTGAACGAAAGTAGGTCCAAGCCCATGTCCGATCCCAAGATCGAATCCGTCCAGCGCCTCTACGAGGCCTACGGCCGCGGTGACGTCGAGGCCGTCCTGGCCGAAGTCGCCGACGAGGTCGACTGGGCGCCCCATGCGGCCAGCACATCGGTGCCGTGGTACGGCAGCTACCACGGCAAGGGCGAGGTGGCCCGGTTCTTCAAGGAGATCGGGTCGAATGTCGAGGTCACCGAGTTCACGCCGCTCTCGTTCACGTCCAACGAGACCGACGTGATGGTCGCCATCCGGTGGGCCTACACGGTGAACGCGACGGGCAAGAGCGCGGCGATGCACATGCTGCACTGGTGGCGCTTCGCCGACGGGAAGGTCGTGTTGTTCCGGGGCTCGGAGGACACCGAGCAGTCGGCCGCTGCTTTCTCATAGCGGTTCCGGAGCGCCCCTACGCCGACGCCAGGTCGCCGCGGACCGGTTCGATGCCGAGGTCGCGGTAGGTGATCACCGCGGCGTAGGGAATGCCCTTGTCGGTGAAGAAGCGCCCGGTCTTGCGGCACGATGTGGACCGGCCGGCGTGTCGCGACGGGTCGGCATGCAGCCGTCAGGTTTGAGTTACGCGCATCAGGTTGTCGATCGACCGGACACCGAACCTGCCGTCTGACCTCTGTGAACGCGCCGTTTCGGGGCACCCGTCGACCCAATGAGAGAGCTTTGACGCGGCACTAGCCGGCCGCGGCGGCTTCGAGCTTGGCCCGCAGCTCGGTCGGGATGGGCGCCGAGTCGTGCGTACCGGGAGCCACCGACACGTAGGTGATCGTGCCCTCGCAGATGGGGCGGCTCGAGACGGTGGCCGTGTAGCGCATGTCGAACGAGCTGGTCCCGATGCCGGCCGGAGTCACCGCGATGTCGACGGGCTCGTCGAAGCCGGCCGGTCCTTGCCACTCGAGCACGGCCTTCACGAGCATCACATCGAAGTCGCGGAAGAACGCGATCGCGGGAGCGAAGCCGAGATGCTCGAAGAAGCGGGTGCACGCGTCGTCGAAGTACGTCAACCAGTGCGCGTTGAAGACGACGCCCTGCATGTCGACCTCGGCGTAGCGAGGCCGGACTCGATGCACGAACATCAGCCGCGCAGCTCGGCCGCGTGCGCGGCGACGACGGCGTCGATGCAGCGCTGCCGGAGGCTGCCGACCTCGTCGTCGGTGAGGGTGCGGTCGGCCGCTCGGAACCGGAGCGCGCAGGCCAGGCTCTTGCGCCCGGCTCCCAGCGCGTCGGAGCGGAACACGTCGAACAGGCGCACATCCTCCAACAGGTCGCCGCCGGAGGCCCGGAGGGCGGCCTCGATCGTGCCGGCGGCAACGCTGTCGGCGACGGTGAAGGCAAGGTCGATCCCGGAGGCCGGAAAGCGCGACACGGGCTGGAACCATCGCGTCCGCCGCTGGGCCGCGAGCAGTCGGCCCACGTCCAGCTCGAGCGCGACCACCGGGCCGGCGAGCTCGAACGCGGTGGCGACGGCCGGCGCGACCTCGCCCGCGTACCCGATCGCCGCGCCATCGACGACGATCGCCGCCGTGCGCGACGGGTGCAGGCCCGGCGCAGTCGCTCCCTCCAGTCGGACGTCGGCGAGCTCGAGCGCCTGGCCGAGCGCCTCCACCACGTCGACGAGGTCGAAGACGTCGACGGGCCGGTCGGCCTCGTGGGGCCGCCGCACCAGTGCACCCGCGAGGACGGCGGCCAGATGATCGCGTTCGTCGGGCAGCGTCTGGCCCGCCCGCGGAGGGCCGAAAATGTGGCCCATCTCGAACAGCGCGAGGTCGGTCTGGCCGTGCCCGGCGTTGAAGGCGACCGCGTCCAGCAACCCGGGGAGGATGCGCGGCCGCAGCACCGATTCCTCTACGCGCAGCGGGTTCTCGACCTCGACCACCGCCAGCTCGGCCACGCCGCCACGCTCGAGGCCGGACGGCGACACGAGCGAGAGGGTGTACGCCTCGGAGCAGCCCGTGCCCACCAGCACGTCGGCCACCAAACGGCGCTCGCGCTGCGCAGGCGAGAGCCCGCCCGCGTGGTCGGGGTTGCTCGGGATGGTGCGGGGGATCTCGTTGAACCCGACCCGTCGGGCTACCTCCTCAGCCAGGTCGACCTCCCGCTCGAGGTCGGGGCGGAAGGTGGGCACGACCGCGACCGGCGCGTCGCCCTCGCCCTCGATCTCGATTCCCAGAGGCTCGAGCGCGCCGCGGACGTCGTCGGTCGAGAGCGTGGTGCCGAGCAGCGCGTTGACTCGCTCCGTGCGCACGGTGATACGTCGCCGCTCGACGGGGGTCGGATAGGCGTCGAGGGGATCGGGCGCGACCTCGGCGGCGGCGATCTCGTGCAGCAGCTCACACGCTCGGTCGGCGCCGGTGAGCACGCCGCCCGGGTCGGTGCCCCGCTCGAAGCGAGCGCTCGACTCGGAGCGCAGGCCGAGCCGCTTGGAGGTACGCGAGATGCCGATCGGCTCGAAGTAGGCCGACTCGAGCAGGATCTCGGTGGTGGCGTCGGAGACCTCCGACGAGCCGCCGCCCATGATCCCGGCGATGGCCTGCGGTACCCGCGCGGCGTCGCAGATCAGCAGGTCGGCGGCGGCGAGCACCCGCTCCACGCCGTCGAGGGTCACCATACGCTCGCCGTCGGACGCGAGCCGCACCACGATCCCCCGGCCGTCGAGACGGCCGAGGTCGAACACGTGCAGCGGCTGCCCGCGCTCGAGCAGCACGTAGTTGGTCACGTCGACCACGTTGGAGATGGTCCGCATTCCGGCCAGGGTGAGCCGCCGAGCGATCCAGTCGGGCGACGCGCCCACCGTGACCGTCGCGACACGCGCGACGTAGCGCGGGCAGCGGTCGGCGGACTCCACCACCAGCGTCGCCCGGTCGCGGGTGGGCGTACCCGTCGTGGCCACCGACGGCGCGGGCACCGTGAGCGGGAGACCGAAGTGGGCGGCCAGGTCGCGGGCGACGCCCACCATCGACATGGCATCGGGCCGATTGGCGGTGATGGCGAGGTCGAAGACGACGTCGTCGAGGCCGAGCACCTCGCGCACGTCGGCACCCAAGGGGCTCGTCGGCGAGAGGTGCAGGATTCCCTCGTGGTCGTCACCGAGGCCGAGCTCGCGAGCCGAGCAGAGCATGCCGTCGGAGACGACGCCGCGGATCTTCCGCCGCTCGAGCCGTACGCCACCGGGAAGCGCAGCGCCGACGGGCGCGTAGGGCACGACATCGCCGGGCACGAGGTTGCGGGCCCCGCACACGACGCGGCTCTCGCCGTCGCCCCGGTCGACGCTGACGAGCGTCAGCTTGTCGGCGTCGGGGTGGTCCTGAACCTCGAGCACCTTCGCCACGATCACACCGGCGATCTCGCGGCCCGGCTCGTCGATCGCCTCGACCTCGAGCCCGAGCTGGTTCAGCGCGTGGACGAGCTCAGGCACCGGCGCGTCGACCGGTGTGAACTCACGGATCCAGGAGAGCGGCGCGCGCATGAGGGCTCCGACTCAGAACTGTCGCAGAAATCGGATGTCGTTCTCGAACAGGGTCTTCACGTGGTCGACGCCGAAGCGGATCTGAGCCATGCGATCGAGCCCGAAGCCGAACGCGAAGCCGGTGATGTCGTGGGGGTCGTAGCCGACCGCACGGAACACGTTCGGGTCGACCATCCCGCACCCGCCCAGCTCGATCCAACCGGTCCGGGAGCACACCGAGCAGCCCGCGCCCTCGCAGAAGATGCAGGTGACGGCGAACTCGCCCGAGGGCTCGGTGAACGGGAAGAAGTCGGGCCGGAAGCGGGCATTGATGCGCTGGCCGAAGTAGGCGTGGGTGAACGCCTCGATGGTGCCGAGCATGTCGCCGAAGGTGATGCCGTGGTCGACCACGAGCCCCTCGATCTGGTGAAACATCGGCGAGTGGCGGGCGTCGAGTGTGTCGCGCCGGTAGCACCGGCCGGGCATGATCGTGTAGATGGGCGGCTCGCGTGTCTCCATCACCCGGATCTGCACGGGCGACGTGTGCGTGCGGAGCAGCACCTCCTCGGACCGGCCCAGCTGCACGTAGATCGTGTCGTGCATGGCGCGGGCCGGGTGCCCGGGCGGGAAGTTGAGGGCCTCGTAGTTGTACCAGTCGGTCTCCACCTCGGGACCCTCGGCGACCTGGAAGCCGAGCCCGACGAACACGTCTTCGAGCTCGCGCTGCACCTGCGTGACGAGGTGGAGGTGGCCCCGCTGCCGGCCGTGGCCGCCCTCGGTGAGGTCGAGCAGCCCCGCATCCAGCCCCACGCCGGTGCCGGTCGCCGCGAGCTCGGCCCGGCGGGCCTCGACGAGCTCGAGCACCTCGGCCTTGCACGCCGCCACCGCCTGGCCCGCCACCGGACGATCGGCCGGATCGAAGGTCTTGATCGCCTCGTTGACGGCGGCGATCGGTGACCGCCGGCCGATCAGGCGACGCTCGAGCGTCTCGAGCGCGTCGAGCGTGGCCGCCGCCGGGACCTCGGCACGCGCCTCCGCGCGCGCCTCGTCGAGGAGGGCCTGCGCCTCGCTCAGCCTCACCGGAGGTGCCCCTCACGCTGTTTCATGGTCGCGCTCGCTCGCCGGCCGGGATACCCGGCCGGCGCCCTCCGGGCCGCTCGCCGCTCCAGCCCACCATCGCCGAATCTCACCGGAGGTGCCCCTCACGCTGACGCGCGAACTCGAAGCAGAGGACGGTGGCGGCCATGGCCACGTTGAGCGAGTCGGCCGGGCCGGCCATCGGGATCGTCACCGAGGCGTCGATCCGACCAGCCACGTCGGGCGGCAGACCATGGGCCTCGTTGCCGACGACGAGCGCGACCCGCCCGGTGAGATCGACCGCGCCGAAGGGCTCGCCTCCCTTCGCCACCGCGGCCAGGCGGCGGCGCCCTTGCGTCCCGAGCGCGTCGAGCACGTCCACCGTGTCGTCAGCCTCCACCACCGGCACGCCGAAGATCGCCCCCGCCGACGCGCGTACCGCCTTCGGGTTGTGCACGTCGACCGAGCTGCCGCAGAACACTACTCCTGCCACCCCGGCCGCCTCCGCGCTGCGCAACAACGCGCCGGCGTTGCCGGGGTCGCCCACGTCCGCCGCGACGAGGACGAGGCCGTCGTCGGGCCCGATCCCTCCGAGCGCGATCGTGCAGAGGGGCGCGACCGCGAGGACGGGCTGTGGCGTGACGGTCGCGCCGATGCGCTCGAGCACCCCCTCCTTGAGCGTCTCGACCCGCACGCCGGACGCGAGGAGCCGGTCGTGCAACGAGTGGAACGCGCTCGCGGCTCCGGGTCCGAGGTAGACGGCCTCGAGCACCGCGCCGCGATCGAGGGCGCCGGCGACGACGCGCGGGCCCTCCAGCACGAACGCGCCCTCCGCGTTGCGGGCCTTCCGGTGCCCCACGAGCTCGCGGAGGCGCCGGACCTCGCGATGGCGCGGACCCAGCGCGTCGGACACGCTCAGGCGGCTTCGAGGGCCTCGCGGGCGGTGGTGACGAGCGCGCCGAAGGCCGCAGAGTCGCGCACCGCGAGGTCGGCCAGCACCTTGCGGTCCACCGTGACCTCGGCCGCCTTCAGCCCGGCGATGAACCGCGAATAGCTGATGTCGTGCTCGCGGCACGCGGCGTTGATACGCACGATCCACAGCTGGCGGAACTCGCCCTTGCGGGCCCGGCGGTCGCGGTAGGCGTAGCGCAACGAGTGCATCAGCTGCTCGTTGGCCTTGCGGAAGCTCCGGCTCTTCGCGCCCGAGTAGCCCTCCGCGGCCTCGAGGATCGCGCGGCGGTGCTTCTTGCCGTGGACGGATCGCTTCACCCTGGCCATCTCGCTACCTCTCCTCGACTGTGCGACCTAGGCGCGCCCGAGCAGGCGATTGACGTGCTTGCGGTCGCCGCCGGTCACCTCGGCGCCACGGCCCAACCGACGCGTGCGCTTCGTGGGCTTCTTCTCGAGCAGGTGCGACCGGAAGGCCTTGCGCCGGCGGACCTTTCCGGTGCCGGTGATCTTGAAGCGCTTGGCCGCACCCCGGTGGGTCTTCATCTTCGGCATCAGGGGGCTCCTGTGGGCTCGGCCGGCGCAGGTTCGATGGGCACAGGCTCGACGGGCGCGGGTTCGACGGGCGCGGGCTCGGCGGCCTTGGCCCGGACCTTCGTCCGGCCGTCGGGCCGGCGGGTGGGGTGGAGCACCATGGTCATGTTCCGGCCGTCCTGCTTGGGCGCCGACTCCACCATCGCGTAGTCGCTCACCTGCTCGGCGATGCGCTCGAGGATCCGCAGCCCGAGCTCCGGGTGGAACACCTCACGACCGCGGAACATGATCGTGAGCTTCACCTTGTTCCCCTCGCCGAGGAACCGCTCGACGTGCTTCATCTTCGTGGTGTAGTCGTGGCTGTCGATCTTCGGGCGGAACTTCATCTCCTTGATGATGACGTTGGTGGTACGGCGTCGGGACTCTTTCCGCCGCTGATCCTGCTCGTACTTGTACTTGTTGAAGTCCATGATGCGGCAGACCGGCGGGTTGGCGTTGGGGGCCACCTCGACCAGGTCGAGCTCCTGCTCCCTGGCGATGGAGAGCGCCTCGGGAAGGGGCTTGACCCCGAGCTGTTCGCCGTCGGCGGCAACGAGGAGCACCTCGCGGGCTCGAATCTTCTCGTTGGTCCTGGCGTCGGTCGCAGCGATCTGAGCATCACCTCTTCGATGGCGGTCTGCACTCGCGCAGACGGCGGACACGGGGAGCGTCCGCCGCACGGCCTTGGGATCGGCCGGAAGAAGACGACCCGGGCACGACACCCTGTCACGAAACCGGGCAGGGAGCCGGCCGGGTGGGGAGCACCGCTACTACCGTGACGGCAACGCTCCCACTTCCCATCTCGGATTTCGTGTGAGGATAGCAGCGTGAGCAGCCTCTGGACGCCGTCGGGCGAGCACCGGCCCGAACCCGCCGAGGAGCCCCAACCCGCCGAGACATCGGCCACCACGGGTGAGCAAGCGTCGGCCGATGGCCCCGCGCGCGGCGCCGAGCCCGGCGCTGCCGGGGAGGAGCCGGACGAGGCCCAGTTGCGCGAGATGCTCGCCCGGCTCGCCGCGACCCCCGTCGCCGCCATCGTCGCCGACCACGCCGTCCGCCTGCACGAGCTCGCGGTGCTCCACCTCGGGCTGGCCCGCGAGCGGCCCGAGTCGCTGGCCGAGGCCCGCCTCGCCACCGATGCCATGGCCGGGCTCGTCGAGGGCCTGGGCGAGCGCCTCGGCGACGCGGCGAAGCCTCTTGGCGAGGCCCTGGCGCAGCTCCGCCTCGCCTATGTGCAGGTGAGCGCGCACCCACCCGGCGAGTGATCGAGCCCGCGCGGTCGCGATGACGCTGCGCATCGAGGACTACGCGCTCATCGGCGACACCCAGACCGCCGCCCTCGTCGGCCGCGACGGCTCGATCGACTGGCTCTGCGCGCCGCGCTTCGACTCCGGCGCCTGCTTCGCCGCGCTCCTGGGCACGCCGGAGCACGGCCGCTGGCGACTCGCCCCCGCCGGCGGCCTGCAGTGGGTCAGCCGGCGGTATCGCGACGACACGCTCGTGCTCGAGACCACCTTCCACACCGACGACGGCACGGTGCGCGTCGTCGACTGCATGCCACCCCGGCAGCGCAGCGTGGACGTCGTCCGGATTGTCGAGGGCATCGACGGCTCGGTGCCGATGCGCATGGACCTCACGATCCGCTTCGACTACGGCTCGATCATCCCCTGGGTCCGTGATGGCGACGGTGTGCTGCACGCGGTCGCCGGCCCCGACGCCCTCGTGCTGCGCACCCCGGTGGTGACCCGGGGCGCGGGGATGACCACCGTCGCCGACTTCGTCGTCGCCGCGGGCGAGAGCGTCCCGTTCGTACTGGCGTGGCACCCCTCGCACGAGGCACCGCCGCGACCACTCGACGCGTCGCGGGCGGTCGCAGACACGACCCGCTGGTGGCACACGTGGTGTCGAGCCTCGACCTATGACGGCGAGTGGCGCGACCTCGTGATGCGCTCGCTCATCACCCTCAAGGCCCTCATCTACGCTCCCACCGGCGGCATCGTGGCCGCGCCCACCACCTCGCTGCCGGAGTGGATCGGCGGCGTCCGCAACTGGGACTACCGCTACTGCTGGGTGCGCGACGCGACGTTCACGCTCCTCGCGCTGCTCCACGCCGGGTACCTCGACGAGGCCAAGGCCTGGCGTGAGTGGCTGCTGCGCGCGATCGCGGGCGCGCCCACCGACCTCCAGATCATGTACGGGCCGGCGGGCGAGCGCCGCCTCACCGAGCTGGAGCTCCCCTGGCTGCCGGGCTACGAGCAGTCGGCCCCCGTGCGGGTGGGCAACGCGGCGTCGGGGCAGTTCCAGCTCGACGTCTACGGCGAGCTCATCGACGCGAACTACCACGCGGTCGAGGCCGGCGCCGAGGTGAGCGCCGACCTCATGAACGTCCACGTCGCCCTGCTCGACACCCTCGAGGGGGCCTGGCACCAGCCCGACGACGGCATCTGGGAGGTGCGGGGACCGCGCCAGCACTTCACCCACTCGAAGGTCATGGCCTGGGTCGCGTTCGACCGGGCGGCCCGGTCGGCGGAGCGGGCGCACTTCGCGGAGGGACTGTCGCGATGGCGGGCCCAGCGCGACGAGATCCACGAGCAGGTGTGCCGTGAGGGCTACGACGCGGAGCTCGGCGCGTTCGTGCAGGCCTACGGCTCGAAGCGGCTCGACGCCGCGGTGCTGATGATCCCGCTGGTGGGCTTCCTGCCTGCCACCGACGCGCGGGTGCAGGGCACCGTCGACGCCATTCGACGCGACCTGCTGCACGACGGGCTCGTCGCCCGCTACGACACCGCCGACGAGAGCGACGGCCTGCCGCCGGGCGAGGGTGTGTTCCTGCCGTGCTCGTTCTGGCTGGTCGACAACCTCGCGCTGATGGGCCGCGCCGCCGAGGCACGCCCGATCTTCGAGCGCCTGGTCGGCCTGGCCAACGACGTCGGCCTCCTGGCGGAGGAGTACGACCCGGCTACGAAGCGTCTGCTCGGCAACTTCCCGCAGGCCTTCACCCACATCTCGCTCGTCAACTCCGCGTGCAACCTCTCGCACGCGGTCGGGCCCGCACTTCGCCGGTCGCGGCGCAACGACGGTTGACCCCGCGCGCGCTACGGCGTCGTGGTGCTGATGGCCGCGGCCTCCCACCGGCCGAGATGGCCGGCTAAGACCTCGAACTCCACGTCGGCGCCCACTTCGATCACGCGCGAGGCGTCGGCGACCGCCGTGCAGTGGAACGGATAGCGCGTGCCGTCGGTTGCCTCCAGCGTGCCGAGGCCCCGATGCTCGTCGAAGTCTGTCACCCGGCCGCGCACGGTCCCATGCAGGGCTAGTGGACGATCTTCGAGATCGCGAGCTCGATGATCCCTGTCGCGCCGTGGTCCTTGAGCGCGGGGATGAGCGTGTTGATCTCCGACTTGGCCACGACGGTCTCGACCGCGTAGGCGTCGCCGCCGAACAGCTTCGAGACCGTGGGCGCCTTGAGCGCGGGCAGCAGGCCGATCACGGCGGCGAGCTGCGCCTCCTCCACGTTGAGCTTCACGAGCACGCGGCCCCGGGCTTCGAGCGCGCCGGTGAGCAACGTCTGCAACTGCTCCATCGCCCGCCGCCTCTCGGCGTCGGCATGGGCCTCGGGGCTGGCGATGAGCTCGGTGTAGGAGACCAGGATGGTGTCGATCACCTTGAGGCCCGCGGCCCGCAGGGCGCGACCCGTCTCGGTGATCTCGACCACCGCGTCGGCGATCTCGGGGATCTTGGCCTCAGTGGCGCCGTACGAGAGCGAGATCTCGGCCTGCACGCCGTGCTTCTCGAGGAAGCGGCGGGTCAGCTCCGGGTACTCCGTGTGGACCCGCACGCCGGTCCCCAGCTCGGCAACCGAAGTGACCGGCGAGTCGGCCGCGACCGCGAGCACCATGCGGATGGGCCGGCCCGAGGCCTTCGAGTAGCGCAGCTCGGTCAGCGTCACGACCTCCGCGCCGGTCTCCTCGATCCAGTCACGCCCGGTCACGCCCACGTCGAACAGGCCGTCGGCGACGTAGCGCGGGATCTCCTGCGGGCGGAGGATCGTCACGTCGATCACGCGCGGGTCGTCGATCGTCGCGCGGTAGTCGACGTCGGACGACCGCACGACCGCGAGGTCGGCGTCCTCGAACAGCTCGAGCGTCGCGTGCTCGAGCGAGCCCTTGGGCAACACGATTCGCAGCACCGGCGCGAGCCCTCCTTCGCTTACGGGAGCCGCCGCAGGAGATCGACCATCTCGATCGCGGTCAGCGCGGCCTCGAAGCCCTTGTTGCCCTCATCGCCGCCAGCCCGCTCCATGGCCTGGTCGACATCGTCGGTGGTGAGCACGCCAAAGATGACGGGCACGCCGGTGTCGAGCGCGGCCCGGGTGACGCCGGCGGCGCACTGCCCCGAGACGTGCTCGAAGTGGGGCGTGCCGCCGCGGATGACCGCGCCGAGGCAGATCACCGCGTCGAACTCGCCCGACCCCGCCAGCCGCTTCGCCACCAACGGGATCTCGTACGCGCCCGGAACCCACGCGACCAGCACGTCGGTAAGGTCGAGGCCGTGCGCGCGCAGCCCGTCGAGCGCGCCCTCGAGCAACGACTTCGTGACCGAGCCGTTGAATCGCCCGGCCACGACCGCGATGCGCATGCCCGCCGCGTCGAGCCTGCCCTCGTGCTCGGAGTACCGTCCCATGCCCGATCAGTTCCCGACTCAGCTTCCTCCGAGGCCCTCGTCCTCGATCTCGAGGAGGTGACCCAGCTTCTCCTGTTTGGCGAGCAGGTACGCGATGTTCTCCTCGTTGGGCCGGGTGGCCAGCGGCACCCGCTCGACGACCTCGAGGCCGAAGCCATCGAGACCACCGTACTTGGCCGGGTTGTTGGTCATGAGCCTCATTGTCGTGATCCCGAGGTCCACGAGGATCTGCGCGCCGATTCCCCACTCGCGTGAGTCGACCGGGAAGCCCAGCTCGACGTTGGCCTCCACGGTGTCGCGGCCCTCGTCCTGGAGCGAGTACGCGCGCAGCTTGTGGCCGAGCCCGATGCCCCGGCCCTCGTGCCCGCGCAGGTACACCACGACCCCCTCGCCGGCCTCGGCGACGCGCCGGAGCGCGAGGTCGAGCTGCGGGCCGCAGTCCTGAAGGACG
>Ga0209515_10004146_pt1 | contig 19833 bp, 26 predicted proteins | sample Subgroupgradi54m_FD_187454 | JGI IMG/M metagenome (GOLD analysis project Ga0209515, IMG submission 187454) | Subsurface groundwater microbial communities from S. Glens Falls, New York, USA - GMW60B uncontaminated upgradient, 5.4 m (SPAdes)... ...
CGATCTTAGAAAATTACACCAAATTTTTTCCGCTTCTTCATTTTACGGCAGGTGAATTAATTGGCTATACAACTGGAACTGTGCAGGCCCACAATTTTGATTTTGCAGTTTTTGATTTAAATCATTCAAATAATTTAATTGGCGGGGGAGGAAGCGAAGACCAACGGTTTAAAAATTTTATCTGCCCATTTGATTTTCTTCCAAACAATCTTAAGAGTATTTATTATCAAAAATTAATTCCGGATTTGATACCGGAATCTAATTGTCAGAATAATGAAAGATAAACCTTCGTAAAATTCCCCAACCCCGGTTCCTATTTTAGAATCAAAAGGTTTTTGAGTTTTTTCAGCTGAGATTTTCTAAGAATAAGTCTTTTGTCTTTGTTGATTATTTCTTCAGCTTCTTTTATGTGTTTAAGTCCTGCTTGCGGATTATCTTTTGCCAGCATTTCAGCAATTCTGATGTGTGCTCCTGTTAGCCAAGCATTTTTATTGTAGGAAGAACTTTCTTTTGCATTTTCCAGATTTTTTAACGCCTCCAATGCGCGATTCAATGCAGTTTTGTCTCCATTATGATATTCTGCCGCGAATTGGTGTCCTTTTATATCGGCAATAACAGAAGACCGGCTGTGCCGTTCTGAAGGATAAGACAGAAGATTTTCTACAGCTTTTTTGAAAGCATCTATTGCTTTTTTATATTCTTTCGCTTCAAAATAATATTTTCCAAGATTATGATAAGGTATTCCAAGAGCCTTGGGAATGTTGCTTTGCTTTGCAATCTCAATCGCAGCTTCTGCTGCAAATTTTTCCAAAATAAGAAATATTTTATCTTCTGTTATCCGATAAAGATGTTTGAAAGTACTTTGACGCGAAGACTGAACTTCCGCAAGACCCAATAAGTCTTTATCTTTTTGATAGGTAAGTGTTGCTTGATCTGTGTAGCGAAGCGCTTCCAAAAATCTTCCGCTTTCGCGTGCATCTTCAGCTAATGCGTGCAAACGTCTTCCTTCTTTTGAATCTGCCATTATCGTTTATTTTAACATATTTGATTTTGAAAGTTTTGCTATAATGATTCCAATCGATAAAAACAGATTAATTTTATATGCCAAAACTTAGTAAGAAACGAAAAGAAGAAATAATGAGACAATTTGGTGGCCGAATGCCAACCAAAGAAGAAATTTTTCAAAAAATCATAGAATCTCAAGAGAGGATGGCGCAAGCGTTAAAAGGAGCTTGGGAAACAAAGCCAGACGACCCAAAAGCTAGAAGAAAGCTTCTGGAAGTTGGCGAACGATCCGCCAATTTGAAAAAAGAAATTGAAAGGATGTTTGGAAAAAAATAAACTTTTGTAAAATTCCCCAACCCAGGAGATTTATATTAGTCTTTGAAGTGCAAATCTCAATCTTTTGATAATTGAATCGGCAAAAAGAATGACGCTTATAGAAATTATTGTATACAAAAGAGGAATGATTTTTTTCAAAGTGTCAATTGTATCTAGATTTAAAAATACAACAAGAAGTTTGTTTAAGTAAATAAAAACAATGGGATGCCAGGCAAATAAAATAAGCGCATTTTTTCCAATAGTTTCCAAAAGGGAATTCTTTTTTAGAATCATGCTAAATGCAATCCATGTAAAAATACCTGAAAATGCGCCAAAATAGAAGAGGAAATAATTATTAAGATGACTAAGCCGCATATCTATCTGGTGACCGTAGTTCTGAAAATCAATTGTTGCCGTTATACTGCCCAAAACTAAAAGTATAGGGAATAAAAGATATTTGTATTTGAAAATAAAATCCTTGGCATTATCGGATTTTTGCCATAAAAAACCCGTTCCGTAAAAAGCTACTCCTGACAACGCGGTCTCTATGCCAAAAGGAAGCTTGATATACGGCATAAAGATTGAGAAAATGTATCCAAAGACAGAGAAGAAAAAAAGCAAAGCAATAAGGGGTTTGGTTTTTCCCCAAACGCCTGTAATAGATGCGAATAAAATTCTTGTTACAAAAAGTGTTGGCAGAAACCACAAGATATTATTAAATGCCATAAGCCCGTTATTACTGTTGCCATAAAAAATACTTAAGAATTGTTTTATTGCCTCATGGGATAAATTATGATTTTTTAGGTTGAGAAACCACAAGAAATACATTAGGGATGCAAAAATAAAATAAGGAATGAGTAGTCTTCTTGCAGATTTTTTCAAAAAAGCTGTAAAACCTTCACTATTTTTATGAAGAATGCCAGATAAGAAAAAGAAAAGAGGCATATGGAATGCATAAAATAAATATCGGAAATCATGACTTCCCAAAACATGAGCATAGATAACGAAAATGATTCCTATCCCGCGGGCAATATCTATCCAATGAGTTCGTTCGTTTTGCACTATAGAGATTATTGTACTACTTTTAATACCTTTCAACTCTAGAGTGATTTACAGATAAAATTCCCCAACCCCCATCAATTTGCTATAATCTTCTGATATGAATTTGAGTGTTGGGATACACATCTCACTGTCCCATATTTAGAATTTGAATATAAATTCACCCCTCCCAAGCCCAGATATGAGAGGATAATCACACAAAGAGACGAGTTTGGGAGAATAATTCATTCAAAGGCTCCAGAAATATCAGCATAAAGATACTTCAGAAGCTTTAAAAATAGCACATGATGGAAGAAACGACTTAATGCTATAATAAAAAATGTGGAAACATTACATCAGCTTTACACACTAGGTATTTGGATAGTTAAAGCAGGTAATGAGAAGGCCTTTATTGACGCGTGGCGAGCATTTGCAGAATGGACACTTAAAAACCAACCAGGAAATGCAAAAGCCACTCTGTTACAAGATGAGGAACAGCCACAATGTTTTATCTCATTTGGCCCTTGGAAGGATAAAAAGAGTATTGAGTCATGGCGAAATCAACCAGAATTTAAAGAGTTCATAAAAAAGGCGAAAGATTTATGTGAAAATATTAAACCTTATACATTAAAGGCCGTTGTGAATTTACCCTAATCAGTTTATTTATAATATAAATGAGAGGAGGTGACTTATGACAAGTATAATAAGAAAGAATTTTAACTCTTCGGATGAGACAAAAACTCCCTTTGAAAAAGGAAAAATAGAAGTGATAACTATTGGTAACCTTACTGTACAACAAGAGACTTTAGAACCAGGTTGGAAATGGTCGGAGCATGTTAAACTAGTTGTAGGGGGAAATAGTTGTCAAAAGTTCCATGTTAAATATATCATCTCCGGAAAACAAAAAATTGTAATGGATGATGGTACAGAGATGGAATTAATTCCAGGTGATGTATCAGTTATTCAACCAGGGCATAATGCATGGGTAGTAGGTGATGAACCAAACATTTTGCTCGAACTATCAGGAGCTGTTAAACAGCCCGAATAGGTATATAAATATATGCTATGAAGGAGGTGAGAAAAAAATGATTAAAGGAATTGAAAGTATTTTGCTTTCTAGCGAAAATCCACAAGCACTTGGAGAGTTTTATTCCCAAAAAGTCGGACTAAAGCAAACCATGGAAATGGAGATTGGAGAAAAAGGTGAGAAGGGTTTTGCATTTGAAATGAAGGGTTGCAGTCTTTATATAATGCATCACTCGAAAGTGTCTGGCAAAAGCAAAGGGGCAGAAAGAATCATGTTTAATTTGGAAACCAATAACATTGAGGGGGATGTAAAAAAACTCGATAAAGCAGGAGTAAAGAAAGTGCAAGACACATACCATATGGAAAACTATGGCTATATTGCAACCTTCGAAGACATAGACGGCAATTATTTCCAGTTGGTACAAGTTCGAGCTAGTTAAAAATGGTACTTGAGTTGTGAAACGATTTCTTATCGAGATTTATTTACGATCCAAACTACCATTACAACGATAAGCATTTGTTCCAACAAAACGGCCATCTTAAGAGTAAAAAAGCCGCCAAAGTAAGCAAGGAATCCAACATGTACTATGGGATAAAGCCAAAATGCTGAAGCATACTTAAGCTTCATGTCCATTGCTTGTTTTACTGCCCAAAGCCCAACTCCTAGGAAAAAAACGTGGGCTATAATAAATAGCCAAGCTGGCATGGTATCTAAAAATCCACCTAAAGGCATCTCAATCACCTCCTATCTAGTCATTTTATTGACTTAATTCAATTAAACACTTTTCTGACGAGAAAAGCAATTTAATCCTCATTTTTTCATATTCTGTTGTAACTTATCTTTAGGAAGTGAATTTTAACGAGCCAGGGGGTTGCAACTGTTTCTAGAACTTGGGCAGTCTCAAAATTGCTGCTTTTATGTTAAAATATGGGATATGGAACTACGAGTAGGAATAGTCGGTCTGCCGAATGTGGGGAAGAGTACTCTTTTTAATGCGCTTTTGAAAAAGCAGCAGGCTTTTGTTGCGAATTATCCTTTTGCAACTATTGAGCCGAATGTTGGGATTGTTCCTGTTCCGGATGATCGTTTGGAAAAACTTGCTGAAATTACAAAAGAGGAAGAAAAAATGGGTGAGTTACCGCCGATTAAACCGGCGACGGTTAATTTTGTAGATATTGCAGGATTGGTTAAGGGAGCAAGTGAGGGAGCGGGATTGGGAAATAAATTTTTATCTCACATCCGCGAGGTTTCAATAATTGCGCATGTTGTCCGCGCGTTTGAAGACCCGGATATTATTCGGGAGGGGAGTATTGGGCCGAAAGAGGATTATGAAGCGATTGAAACAGAATTAATCTTGGCAGATCTGCAATCGATTGTAGCCGCCCAAAGTAAAGTCAAAAGGTTTTCAAAAGAATCGGAAAAATCAGCGATTGACAAATTATTCAAGGGCTTGAATGAGGGGAAGCCCGCGAGAGAAATTATTCTGTCTGAAGAAGAACAAGATTTTGCCAAAACATTTTCTCTTTTGTCAAACAAGCCTGAAATAATTGTTCTGAATGTTTCAGAAAATGATTATTCGGAAGAAAAAATTCAAAAGATAATTCAGAATTACGAAAAATTGTTAGGAGTTAGCAGTCAGAAGTTAGTTGTTATTTGTGCAAAAATCGAATCAGAACTTTCAGAACTTTCTGAAGAAGAACAAAAACAATATCTTGCGGATTTGGGGATTAAAGAATCGGGTTTGGAACGACTAATAAAAAAAGCTTATTCAACACTTGGTTTGATTTCTTTTCTCACAGCAGGTGAAAAAGAAGTTCGGGCGTGGACCATTCGGCTCGGTGAAACCTCGCTCATGGCCTCCGGCACTATCCATACTGACTTTATGAAAAAATTTATAAAAGCAGAAGTTGTTGGATATCAAGATTTTGTTGTTAACAAAGGCTGGAAGGGAAGCAGGGAAATGGGAAAAGCAAGATTTGAGGGAAGGGATTATATAGTAAATGATGGTGATGTTATAGAGTTTAAGATTGGAGCATGAAGACGGGGACCCCACACAGTTTGCCGTTCGCCTTTTCAATTCTATTCGAATACGGCTCACGGAGCACTTTGTGCGGGGCAAGTGTCGTGGAATTCAAAATCGGCTCCTAAGTGAATTAGTAAAATTTGACCTCAGCAAGTTTCTGGGATATAATCTAACACTATGGGATTGGAACAGAGAGCTGGGCAAATTGCGCCTCAGGAATTTAATTTTTCTCAAAAAAAGTTTGAGGGAAAACAGCCAATAAAGGATTTGAGGAATACAGCGGAAGAAACCTTAAACAAAGAAAGAAATACAATGTCTCCTGATGGATTTGAGCCATTTGGTCCTTCAGATTATCCTAATGCTAATTTTGTAAATGGGTACAGAGGAAACTTCAGTTACATAATGCAGATTAATAGAAAAGCAGTTGAGAAAGTATTAAAAATCGCTCATCTTGACGGAAAAGTTTATCTGTCATCTTTTGACGCTTCGAGCAAAAGATCAATAGAGGCAAATAGTGATGGTTCAATTACGGCTAAACGCGGACTTTTTATGGGGCAAAAAATTGAAGATGAAAACAGGGAACCTTTATATAAAGTTAAGGCAGTTCCTCAGGGGTGGAGAATAGAAATAAACGATAAGAGGATGGTGGATACCCTGTCGGAGAAAGGTTTAAGCGGAGAAAAGCTAAAAAAAGAATTTATTAGCAATTTCAACGGATTTGTTAATGCTGGTTTGCTTCAAGCCGTAATGAGAGAAAAACTGTCGGAAGAGAAAGATACAAACTTTAAAGGAAAAGTTTTATTATTTGTATTGCAGCCAGTGCTTGCATTTGGTTTTCAGTTCAGTGCAAGTGGAATAAATCCTGGTAGTATTAGATTCGGAGCTATTTTTTCGCTTTTTTACATAGGCTTGGGTAATCTTTTCACTTATAATCGGCTCAGAAAAACCGATAACCCTTTGGAAATATTTATGCCGTTTGTTGAGGTGGATAAAGTTGCGAGAACTTACTCGTTTCTTCAGGGGAAGGGAAGGGCTTTGGTAAAGTAAAAAGGTATTGATTAGGAGTCTCTGATATGATAGGATTACATTCAATGAGATCATACGAATTGATATTGGTTGTCAAAACATCTTTGACAGACGCGTTGAGGAAAAAATTAGTAACAGGTGTCAAAACACTCTTGAAAGATTTGAAAATTGTCAAAGAAAATGAAGTGGGACAAAAATCTTTGGCGTACAAGATCAAAAGCGAAACCAGCGGATTTTACTTTGATTTTACATTGGAAGGGGAAACAGTTCCAATGGATTTTGAGAAGAAACTTTTGGAAAACGACAATATCTTGAGACACTTGTTGTTGAGAACTAAATAAGATATATTGAAGTTGGATGGTCGGATATTTTTGACATTGAGTTCTTGAATTCTTGAAATCAAGATATCAAAGATTCAAAATCAAAGACATCAAGAATATCTAACATCAAGAAATTCTAAATTTTATGGCTCGGAGTTTGAATAAGGTAACATTGATTGGGAATTTGACAAGAGATCCTGAGCTGAGATATACGCCAACCGGAACAGCTGTTTGTTCTTTTGGATTGGCAACTAACAGAAGCTGGAAAACAGATGCAGGAGAAAAGCATGACGAAGCAGAGTTCCACAACATTGTTGCATGGAACAAGTTGGCAGAATTATGCTCTCAATTTTTGGTAAAAGGCAGAAAAGTTTTTGTGGAGGGGCGCTTGGCAACAAGAACCTGGACAGGTCAGGACGGAGCGCAGAGGAACAGAACGGAAATTGTTATCTCCGACATGATTCTTCTTGACAGCAATAGACCAGCCGGCGGAGTAGCAGTAGCACCGGCCACACCTGAAGCGGCTCCAGTTGAACCGGAAGAAGCACCGGTTGCGGAGGACATCAAGGAGGAAAAGAAACCCTCCTCCGCTAAAGCTTCAGCGGGCAAGGAAGAAAAAGTAATGGCTCCGCCAACGGAAGAGGTAGTTCCGGATGATATACCTTTTTAGCTTAGAACTAAGATCTAAAAACTAAAAGTTTAAAACTATGAAGAAAGTAATTAGAAAACCAAGAAGAAAATTTTCAGTCCCAAAGGTCTGTTTTTTCTGCAGCGAGAAAAAAGAGCCTTCTTTCTGGGAAATTGGAACTCTGCAGAAATTTTTGACAGAAAGAGGAAAGATTATTCCGGCTTCCAGAAGCGGGCTTTGTTTGAAACACCAAAAAAGAGTTGGTTTCAGCATAAAGCACGCAAGACATTTGGCTCTTGCAGTCTAATCTCCCGCTAGATTTCCAATGGTGCTATAATGGAAAAGTCCTCTTTATGAGAAGCATAAAATCTTTACAACTTGTTGTAATAATCATAATTTCAGGTTTGGTAGGTTACTATTTTGGCAACAATCATGTAAATGTTTCATGGGACAACTACAAACCTTCCCTTTCTGTAATAAATAGGGAAGCTCCAGCTCCGCTTGCTAATGTTGATTTTTCTACTTTTTGGAATGTCTGGCAAAAACTTGAGGAAAATTACTACGACAAAACAAAACTTGATCCCCAAAAAATGCTCAATGGAGCGATTGATGGTTTGGCTCAAAGCCTTGGTGATCCCTACACAATGTTTCTTCCGCCGGTGCAAAATGCAACTTTCAAAGACGGTATGGCCGGACAATTTTCAGGAATTGGAGCAGAACTTGGAACGAAAGAAAAACAGATTATCGTGATTGCGCCTCTTGCGGGTTCTCCTGCAGAAAGGTCAGGACTTAAGGCAGGAGATTTGATACTGAAGGTGAATGGAGAGTCAACCTTTGATTGGCCATTACCTTTTACAGTTGGAAAAATTAGAGGTCTTAAGGGAACAACTGTTATATTATCAATTCTACACAAAGATTCGAGTAAAAGTGCTGATATAAAAATAGTCAGAGACACGATTACCATAAAAAGCGTTATTGGGTGGATAAAAAGCGCTCAGGAAATAGAGGGAATTAAAGTTGCCAAAGGACTATCGGGTAAAATTGCTTATATTCAGCTTTCTCAATTTGGGGACTCGACCAATAGCGATTGGATTGCCCTTATTAACGACTTTGCGCTTAAAATGCAGGCAGATAAAACTATTTTAGGACTGGTAGTTGATTTGCGAAATAATCCCGGAGGATATCTGACCGATGCAGTTTATATTTCCTCGGAATTTTTAAAACAGGGAACACCGGTTGTGTTGGAGGAAAATTCGGAAGGCTCAAGGGAAACACTTTCTGTTGCCAGGAAAGGCATTATGTATGAAATTCCTATTGTAGTTCTGATAAATAAAGGAAGCGCCTCGGCCAGTGAAATTGTTAGTGGGGCATTAAGAGATAACAAAAGAGCGATTTTGGTGGGGGAAACGTCATTTGGGAAAGGAACAATTCAGCAGGCAACTGATTTGGGAAATGGAGCCGGTCTTCATATAACTATTGCCAAATGGCTAACTCCAAATGGGACTTGGGTTCATGGCAAAGGTTTGAAGCCTGATATTGAAGTATCTTTGGATGAAAAAGATCCAAGTCATGATGCTGCGCTTGAAAAAGCAGTTCTCCAATTGTTAAAATAGCGGTACTGATGAAAAAATTAATTTTGATTGTTATTGTTCTTATAGTGATACTTGGGGTTTGGAACGCGCTTAAAAACCAAAAAATAACTCCGTCTACGGAAAAAGTTAAAATAGTTTCGGAAGAGTCAGTGATAATTGACATAGTTGAAAAAATTTCACCATCTGTTGTAACAGTTGGCATAGAGCAGGGCATTGTTAATTTCGACCCATTTGATATATTTTCCCGTCCGCAGGCAACACAACGCGAACAAGATATAGGATCAGGATTTATAGTTTCGAAAGATGGTTTAATCGTAACTAACAAACATGTAGTTACGAGTCCGGGAAAATATAAAGTCATAACTCACAGCGGTACAAAATACGATGTTGTGAGTATTTACAGAGATCCTGTTAATGATATAGCCATTGTGAAAATTAATGCGACAGGTTTAAAACCGGTTGAGATGGGCGATTCGTCAAAGATTAAGGTTGGGCAATTGGTGGTTGCAGTTGGAACACCTTTGGGAGAATTTAGGGGCAGTGTTACGCAGGGAATAGTAAGCGGAATCGGACGCGGAATAACAACAGGATCTCCATTTGAAGGATTTGCAGAAAAACTTGATGATGTCATACAAACAGATGCTGCCATAAATCCGGGCAATAGCGGAGGGCCATTAGTTAATTCTTCAGCTCAGGTAATTGGTGTTAATACTGCGATTGCAAGCGGTGCAGAAAATATTGGATTTGCTCTTCCGATAAATATCATCAAAGATAGTATTAGCAATTTTAATAAAAATGGCCAGTTCAATAGGCCATATCTTGGGGTTGCCTACAAAATCTTAAGTAGCGATCTTGCGATTCTTAACAATGTTGTTGCCGGAGCATATGTTCAGGATGTTGGTCCAGAATCACCTGCAGAAAAAGCCGGCATAATCAGGGGAGATATTATCACAAGTATTGATGGAAAAAGAATTGAGGGAGAAAATAGCGAAATCGCCAGTATAATAGCAGCTAAAAAAATTGGTGATACTGTTAATATTTCAATATGGCGTGGTGGAAAAACACTTGAAATAAAGGCAAAATTAGTAGTAGCCCCTAATCAATAAAATGCTAGATATTAAATCAAATGTTCTTCTCAAAGATTACAGCAATTATAAAATCGGCGGACCCGCGCGTTTGTTTGCGGAAGTTGAAACAGTTGAAGACCTTAGTGGGGCTCAACGCTTCGCTCAGAATGACAGGGTGTTTGTTCTTGGCGGAGGGACAAATCTGCTCATAAGCGATAAGGGGTTTGATGGATGCATAATTCATAATAATATTAAGGGATTCAATAAGGCTGAGGGTGGTTTGGAAGTTGGTAGCGGAGTTTTAATTAAAGACCTTTTGGATTTTTGCATTGAGAATTCTCTTTCAGGACTTGAATGGGCAGGAGGACTTCCGGGAACAGTTGGAGGAGCTGTGCGGGGAAATGCAGGCGCATTTGGTGGGGAGACAAAAGACAATATCGCGCAAGTTAAGAGTTTGGATTTATTAGGGGAAGAAAAAGAGAGAAGTAATGAGGAGTGTAATTTTGGATATCGAAATAGTGTGTTTAAACTAGATGTAACTAGTGAAATTATTACGACTGTTGTTTTTAATTTAAAAGAAGGAAATAAAATTGATATTCAAAAACAAATTCAGGAGAAAATTGACTATAGAAATCTCAAACACCCGATGAATTATCTCAACATAGGAAGCACATTCAAAAATATTCCGTTTAATTCGCTTTCACATGATTTGCAAAAAGAGTTTGCGCCATTTGTCAAAACAGATCCTTTCTTTGTCGTTCCGACAACAAAATTATTGGCACTTTGCGGTTTGAAAGGAAGAAAAGTAGGGGGAGCGATGATCTCAGACAAGCATCCGAATTTTATTGTGAATATTGATAATGCTAAAGCAGAGGATGTAAAAGAGTTAATCAAAATCGCAAAAGAATCTGTAAAACAGAAATACGGAATAGGCCTGGAAGAGGAAATTATTCATCTTGAGTAGTGGTTTCTTCTGAAAAAGAATTGATAATATCGTCGATTTCTCCCTCCAGTATTACCGGCAGATTGTGCCAGCTTTTATTAATTCTGTGGTCAGTAAGTCTGTCTTGGGGAAAATTATATGTGCGGATTTTTTCAGCTCTCATACCCCGGCCGACCTGAGTAGATTTGAGAGATGCAATTTCCTTATTCTGTTTTTCTATTTCCATTTCCCAGAGTTTGGAACGTAGCAAATCCATGGCAATTTCTCTGTTTTGTGCCTGAAATCTCTCTTTTTGAGAAGTGACGATAATGCCTGACGGAATATGTTTTAATCTCACAGCTGTTGAAACTTTGTTGACATTTTGTCCCCCGTGTCCTCCTGCCCGAAATGCTTCAAATGCAATATCTTCAGGATTAATATGCAAATCTATGTCGTCTAATTCCGGCAAAATATATACGGTTGCCGTAGATGTATGAATGCGTCCGCGTTTTTCAGTTGCGGGTGTTCTTTGCACCCTGTGTACTCCTGCTTCGAATTTGAAAGTTTTGAATGGCGGGGGAGTTGATTGGTTAGCCGAAATTTTGATAATTCCTTCATCAATTGACTCGACTTGAAAACCTTTTAACTGCGCAAATCTTTCATACATCCTCAGCAATTCTTCCTTCCACAATTTTGCTTCCTCTCCGCCTGCAGCGCCTTTAACTTCCATAATCACATTCCGGTCATCAAGAGAGTTTCCTTCTTCAGCTTCTTTGCTCAATGCATCTGTCAATACTTTTTTCTGAATCTCCAGCTCCAAAATTTCTTTTTCTGCCATTTCTTTCAAAGAAGGATCCGCAAGAAGAATGGTGGTTTCTTCAATTTTTTTTTGTAATTCTTCCAATTGGACTCGTCTGTAATCGTACATGGGGAATATCTACTTAATTGCCATGAGCATTTCGCGTAAAGTTTTGGGAGCGGTGTCTTTTTGTTTTTGCTCTTCCTGTTTTTTGACTTTTTTGCTCAAGTATTGTTTGGCAATTGTTTGTTTGTTCTGGAATTTCTGAATGCGGGAAGCGCTATCTACGAATCTTTGCTCGCCTGTGTAAAAAGGGTGGCATTTATTGCATAACTCCACACGAATCTCTTCAATAGTTGAGCCTGTTGTAAATTTGTTTCCGCAGGCACAAATAACCTGCGCATTATCAAAATATTTAGGATGAATATCCGCTTTCATAGACTAAATTATACCTTTTTCGGCAAAAATAAGCAAGAATAGAATTATTATGTTATAATTTTTGCTAAATATGACTGAAAAAGCCGCCAAGAAGTTTTCGGCAGAAAAACCTAACGGAAAACCAATAGAAGGACTTAAATCTCTAGGGCAAATTGTTGGGATGGATCCTGAAACAGGAGATCCGATATTTGATAACGGAAAAACAAGAATGGAGAGAATTCAGTCAAGAGTGAAAGTTCTTAGAGGGCAAGGTCAAGATCAGGCTGATATGTATAGCAATAGAAAAAATCGTCCTTAATAGATTTTCTGAATGAAGCCTTCAATAGAAATATTCTTCATTTCTTCTCTTTTTTCCATATTTTTCAATGTAATTTTGTTGTTTTTTGCCTCTTCCGGGCCGATAATTATTACATAAGGAATTCCTTTTTTGTCGGCATATTTTAATTGTTTTTCCATTTTGTCATCTGCGTTAAGCCAAAGTTCGGAGTTAATATTATTTTTTCGAAGCAAATCTGCAGTTTCTATTGATTTTCCGGCAAGCTCCATGGACATAATAGTTACGAGAACTTTGGTTGTTTGTAAGTTTTCTGGAAATAAGTTCAATTCATCCATTGCTTCAATTAATCTGTCAAATCCAAAAGCAAGTCCGACTGCCGGAACCTGTTTACTCCCAAACATACCGATTAAATTGTCATATCTTCCGCCTCCGCCAACAGATCCTGCGTCAAATCCGTCAACTTCTATTTCTAAAATCATGCCGGTGTAATAATCAAGTCCTCTTGCAAGTGTCGGGTCAAAATATACCTGATCTGATACTCCCATTTCTTGCGCGATTCCCAGAATAAGTTCTATATCTTCGCTTGGTTTTGAATTTTTAATTTTATCAAGAATTTTTTCATCCAGACCTTTTTCTTTTAACTCTATTTTTACTTTTTCCTCGCCGATTTTTTTTAGCTTATCAATAATAGTAATTGCGGATGGAGGAATACCCTCAAACAATTTTCTGTCTCCGACTCTGATTTTGAAATTATTGAATCCCAATTTTTCCAAAGATTTTGCAGCAATAACAAGTATTTCAGCATCTGCTGCTCTTGAATTTTGCCCGACAGTATCTATATCGCATTGCAAAAATTCGCGGAAACGGCCTTTTTGGGTATTTTCTGCGCGCCAGACAGGTTGAATTTGATAACGTTTGAACGGCATTGGAAGAGCTTGTGGTGAGCTTGCCGAACCATATTGGGCTACAACGCGGGCCAGGGGAACGGTTTGGTCATATCTTAATGCTACTTTTCTCTTGCCATTGTCTTCAAACCGATACATTAATTTATCGCCCTCTTCACCGTATTTGCCCATGAGAATTTCCTCGTATTCCAGAGTTGGCGTTTCCAAAGGATCAAAACCATAAGATTCAAATACCTTTTTCAAGGTATTTATTGCAAATTGCCGTTTTCTTGCCTCAATTGGCAAGAAATCACGAAAACCCTTAAGTGTCTGTGGCTTAATCATAGGTATATTATAGCTTAATATTTTGGGGCGTACAATGTTGTGTCCGTGAATAGCTATTCACTTATTTGCTCAGGGATTATTGGATAAGAGTTTCTTCTTTTTTCTGCTTCTGCTTCTTCTTTTTTTTTAACCGCATGAAGAATAATAGTTGATGCTATTATTTCTTGTAAAGTAAACCACTTTTCATAATGATCATCTGTAATACTTTGTGTTGTTAATTTGTCTCCGTTTTGCTCAGAAAAGGTAAGTACTGTTCCTTTTGGATTGAATGTTGCTCTTTTTATTGTTCCATCAGGTTCTCTCGTTGTATATAGATTCATGTTTTCCGGCAGATCAGGATATTTTGATAAAAATGTTGATGAAAGCTTCATTAGATATTCTCTGGATCCTTGTCCCAATTTGAATATAATTCTATCTCTTTTTTCGCCTGGTTTTGACATAACCCCAAGTCTTTCCACAAAAGGTCGTGGTTCTCTAAGATGACTTACGGGTAAATGGACATGATCTCTGTTTTCAACTGTCATATTGGAACCTAGCTTAACATTCTATTTGATTTTCAACAGTGAGCTAGATTGCAATCAGTTTTCTCGGGGATTTGGTGAGGAGGCGGAGTTTGTTATTCATAAAATTATAAATCTCAGGATTATTTTGGTCCTCTTTTAGCGTAGTGGTTAAAAGACGGTTTGATATAGTGTTGGAAACCTATCTCAACAGACTGGATTGCGTCCTGAAATGTTGGGACATTATGCGGACTAAGTAATCTTTTCTCTACTGCAATTTCGTGGCGAATTTCTTCTGGTGTTTTTTTTCTTCTTTCTATTTCATGAGGCATATTAATATGAAAAGATTAGCACCTTTCTATTTTATTGTCAATAATGTTCGGGGTGATTTTGTGAGTATCCTAAGCTTTCTTTTTTCCAAAACCACTAAATTTTCAATTCTTACCCCGCCGAAGTTGGGAATGTAGATGCCGGGTTCGATGGAAAAGACCATTCCTTCTTTTAAGATATCTTTAGATTTGGGGGAAATGTGGGGAGCTTCATGAACATCAATTCCAATGCCATGCCCGACACTGTGAGGAATTGTTTCGTAGCCTTTGGAAGTGATGTAATCGCGGGCGACTTTGTCAATATCTTTTGCTGGGATTGATTGATGATTAATGATTAAAGATTTCAGATATTGGATTGCATGGGATTGGGAGGCGAGGACGGTTTCGTACATTTTTCTTTGTTCTGTATTTGGAGAACCGAAGAAGACTGTGCGGGTCATGTCGGAACAATAATTATTTAATTTCACTCCAAAGTCCAGAAGCACAAACTGACCGTTAGACGCTAGACGCTGATTACTGGTCTTGTGATGAGGGATTGCTGAGTTTTTTCCGAATGCAACAATTGGGGAAAAGGAAATATCGCCCTTGTTTTGTCTTATAAAAAATTCTATTTCATTTGCCAATTCTTTTTCTGAAACTCTTAATTTTATTTTTTTCAAAATATGTTTGAAAGTTTTATCTCCAAGTTTGCACGCTTTTTCAATTTTATAAATCTCATCAGGTGTTTTAACACTTCGTAAGAAATCAAAATTTTGATGATTCGAATCATCGAAGCGATTCAATAACTTTTTATGTTCTGAGAAAGAAATATTATTTCCTTCGAATCCCACTTTTTTTATTCTGTCTTTTTTCTTAAGTTCTTTTAATATTTTATCAACAGGATTTTTTGAAGAAATTTCAATTAATTTAAAATCGGGTATTAAGAGTTTAACCGCTTCTGTATATCTTCCATCGGTTAATATGTATTGTTTATTTTTTAAAATAACTAAATATGCTTCGCGTTCTTTTTCTGAAAAACCGGAATAATTTGTTAAATACACTATATTTGAAACAGAAGAAATTAGTATTGCATCCAACTTGTTGTTTATGAATTCTTTTCTGAGTTTTGATAGGGGACTAATCATTTTGAAGACTCATTCACCTTATTAAGAAGGGAATTCACTTTTGGACTTACAGGGATTTCAGGGAAAAAAATAATCCGGGTTGCCGTGAGTCTATTTTCTGAATCTTTATCCAAGACTCCGCCAACTATAATATTGTAGTTTGCTTTTATTTTGGAAAAACCCGACCTGCCATAGCCATCGTCTTTGGTATATGAAAAAGTTCTTGTGATATTTTCAACATTAACAATCATGGGCTTTCCCTCTTCGGTTGTGATATTGATAGTGAAATTTTCATTGTCAATTGCGGAAACTCCTCCGTGGATAATGGTAGGGATGGTTATTACATTAACAAAGCGTGCCAAAATTCTTCGTGATTCTTTGTTGTACAGTCCCAGCACTCCGATTGATGAGTTTTTTGAAATATCGGAAATCCCAAAAACTCCCTTGGCATTAGGCGAAGAGAACTTGGTAAGTTCATCAACATCTACAAATCGTGTATTGTTCTGGAAATCAGTAATAGTAACCTGGGTATTTGTTGAGTTAGTAACTTTACCAATTATTCCTCGTTTTTCAACCAACTTTAATTGCGCCACACGGGAGGCGATATTTGTTATCAGCCTATCTCGTATTTCCTGAATTGTATCAACAGGAGTTGGAGTCGCAGCATGTGCGGAGGCAACAACTAACAAATAACAACTAACAAATAACAAAATTATTTTAATCATATTAAAATTCCTCCTGGGAATAGGTTACGGTTTTTTTAATCATAATACTTTCTCCATTTGGGGCAATAGCAATAATTTCCAATATATTCTGGTCTTCGTCAAGATTAACTGTTGTAGAAAAATCGCCATTGCCGGATGGAGTAATTACTTCTTCCGAGGAATCGGTAATAACAGTAATCAAAGCATTGCTTGATGTTTTGCCCGAGACAACCAGAATTTTATTACCAACTACTTCTTCATCTTTTGGTTGATTGACAGTCAGGAAAATTGAAGGTATGGGCGTCGGAGTGGGAGAAGTAAAGGATACGGTTTTTGTATTTGAATTTTGAACTGTTTTAGTTGCTTGGAAAATATAAAATGCAACACCTGCGACCAACAGACCAAAGACAACCGCGATAATAGATAGTATAAATTTTTCTGTTTTCATTCCTTGGAAAGTTGATGATACGATAAAAGCCCATACTTGTCAAGAAAAAACTACTGTGATAGGATGTTGTGGTGGATATTGCAATTCTTGGAAATCAAAGTATAAAAATCAAAGGTAAAGAAGCTACTTTTATTGTGGATCCAATGCATGACATGCCAAAAACGCCTGCGGACGCAGTAGTTCTTCTTAATGGGTCCGGCAATATTGACATTTCCCGTGTTGCAGATTTTAGAATAGTGATAAGCGGTCCGGGCGGATATGAAGTTGGGGGAGCTAAAGTATCCGGGACAACCACTCCCAAAGGAACTCTTTATAGGTTTTTTATAGATGGCCTTACAATTATTTTGGGAAAGAGCTCTGAAGCAAAAGCCGAAGGATTTTCTTCCTGCCAAGTTTTAGTAATCAACACAGATGATGAATTCAGCGAGTCGTTTGTGACATCTTTGGAGCCAAAAATTGTTGCACTGTATGGAGACAAAAAGCTTGAATCAGCCAAAACGCTTGGGGCAGAAAATATTCAAAAAATGACAAAGTTAACTACAGCAAAAGACAAACTACCCGAAAAAATGGAAGTCGTAGTGCTGGGTTAATTATTATGGCAGCTCTTAAAGTTCCTCCGAACAACGAAGAAGCCGAGCAAAGCGTTTTGGGCGCGATTCTTATAGATAAAGATGCTATTGCGACAGTATCTTCAATTATTGCTGCCTCTGATTTTTATAATCCTATTAACGGAGCTATTTTTGGGGCAATGCTTTCTTTGTACGAACAGGGAAAACCTATTGATATATTAACCCTGAGAGCTGCAATTAAAAAAGATAAGAATCTAAAGGGTGAAATTGAATCATCTTATTTAACAGAGCTTATCAATGTTGTTCCGACTGCAGCAAATATCGAGCATTATGCAATTATTATTAAAGATGCCGCGACAAAAAGAGCTCTAATTCAAGCCGGCTCCCAAATTGCGGAAATGGGTTTTGGAGAAGATAGGGAAATAGATGCGATTTTGGATAGAGCCGAATCTTCGATTTTTGCAATATCGCAAAAAAGTTCTTTGAGATCTTTTATTCCGTTGAAAGAAGCGCTGACGGAAAGTTTTGATAGAATTGATGAACTTCACAAAAAAGGAGCGGGACTAAGAGGAGTCAAAACAGGTTTTCCCGATTTGGACAATACTCTCTCGGGGATGCAGCAATCCAACCTTCTCATTTTGGCTGCGCGTCCGGGTCAGGGCAAAACAGCAATGATTGTAAATATCGCCCAGCATGCTGCTGTTATAGATAAAACTCCTGTTGCAATATTTTCTTTGGAAATGAGCAAGGAAGAATTGGTCGACCGTTTGCTGGTTGGACAGGCAGATGTTGATGCATGGAGAATTAAGACCGGCAAACTTTCCGAATCCGATTTCACAAAATTATCCAATGCAATGGGTGAATTGGCAGACGCTCCTATTTTTATTGATGACACGCCGGGAATCACAATTTCCGAAATGCGGACAAAAGCAAGACGACTTCTCTTGGAGCAAAATATAGCTCTTTTTATTGTTGATTATCTTCAGCTGGTTGATCCGGGACGGCGTTATGATAATAGGGTTCAGGAGGTTTCCATTGTCTCTCAGTCTTTGAAAAATTTGGCAAGAGAGTTAAAAGTTCCTGTTCTGGCAGTTTCCCAGCTTTCCCGCGCAGTTGAGCATAGAGGAGAGAGAAAACCACAACTTGCTGATTTGCGTGAGTCGGGCGCAATCGAGCAGGATGCTGATGTGGTTATGTTTTTGTATCGCCCTGAGGCAGAAATCACTCCGACTATTCAGACAAAACTTCTTATTGCCAAGCACAGAAACGGACCAATGGGGGAAGTAGATCTTATTTTCAGAGGCGACCGAATCAAATTTTATAGTGTTGATAAAAAAAGAATAGAAGCGGAGTAAGCGAATTTCTAATTACTAACTGGAAATGGGAGTTGATGTTCTTTTGGTTGAGCTTTTTCTACTTTCCTCGGATAAATATCCCGATTATCATTTAGTCCGTTTGCAATAAGTTTGTAGGCATTCGCAAATAATCCTTTTTCCACTATTTCTCTTCTCTTGTTTTGTTTTAACAAATCAGCTATTTCGGTTAATATTTCTATTGCTGATAAGCCGATTGTTCTGTAAGGTCTGACATGGGGTTGTTCGAGCTGGAATTTCAAAGTGTTGATTATTCCCAGAACTATTCCGACATTGGTTGGGAGTTTGTCCGGATATTTAAATAAAGTATGGCCGGGAACTTTCTCCGGAAGGATACGAAAAGAAACTTCTGACAAAATTGCCCTTGCAAATTCCCGTTCAAAAATCAGCGCTTCGCGATTTTGAGCAAATTTACTCACTATTGTTCCAATTGTTCCTTGTCTTTGTATTGCTTGCCGGTGGGCAGCGGTAAGCGCCATTGCAGTAATGAGCTTATTTCTTCTGCCTAAACCATCTTCTCCAAAGCTTGCCTTAGTTATCCATCCTGCCATTTTCTTTTTTTCTCTAGCAATAACTGTGGCAGGATTAAATCCGACTTTGACAAGAAGGGCATAGGTTTCTTGTTGTTCTCTTGCCAATTCTCCTTCTGTTAATTCGGAGAAATTTATACTGAAAATATCAAGAAGATTGCCGGCTCTTTCTTTGACAGCCTCTGCCTGTTGAGATTCTTTTCCCCGTTCACCCTCAAGAATATGGTCCATTGCGCGGATGGCTGTTTCAACACCGCCATTGCCTCCTGTTATCTGATGAACACGCACTTCTTTCAGGAGGTTATAACGGGTATTGGGAGCATAAATGTTAGTTTGTTCAGGAAGATTGGTTTTGACCACATAAGAAGTAAGTTTTTCTACCGGAACATCTCTGGTAGTTGTGAAGAAAATGTTTCCCTTGGTGTCAAATCTTATTTCGGCGCCAAAAAGCTGCCTGCTTTTTGCAAAATGATTTCCTAATTCCTTTCTGTCCTGCCGCTCAAAAAATACCGGTCTTTCTTTTGTATTTTGCATGTGGCGCGGGAGAGATTCGAACTCTCACAAGTTTAAA
>Ga0209515_10004147_pt1 | contig 19832 bp, 16 predicted proteins | sample Subgroupgradi54m_FD_187454 | JGI IMG/M metagenome (GOLD analysis project Ga0209515, IMG submission 187454) | Subsurface groundwater microbial communities from S. Glens Falls, New York, USA - GMW60B uncontaminated upgradient, 5.4 m (SPAdes)... ...
GCCTTGATAAGACCCAGATTAAAGAAGTGGTCTTCACCCAAGCCGGAGCGGGGACCAAGACCCTTAATCTCGACTGGGGACTCTTTGAATTCACCCCCTCCATTGGTCCGAATGTATCAAAAAATTCACAAAATATGAGTACACTTCCTGGCGAACCGTTCAATGCCATCATTAAACCGTCTGGAAACAACAGTTTGGTTACTAACAGCCAGAGTGATCGAGGCATTATTCTTAGTTATAACACTAATCCGGGCGGCTTCGCGGCCGGCGGTTTCACATACGATAATTTTGGGACTGGAGAGATTGAAACCTTTGATCTGAGCGCGTTGTCAGTATTGGATTTTGGAATCAGAGGCGATGTCACCCAGGTAAAATTTGAAATCAGTGATAATCTGGATCACAAAGCTGCGGTTTTATTAAACGGTATTCAGGTAGGGAATGAACAGATTTGGTCTATCCCAACCAATGTGCTGGAAAATATTGATTTAACCAAAGTCCGCATGATTTTATTCGTGGTTGAAGGCACCAACAAACAAGGTGGTTTAGAAATTAATCGTAAACCTGCGGTACCGGTTATTGTTATCCCCGGTCCGATTTCACCTTCAAGCAATTTGAGTCAAAGCGATGTCACGCTTCTTCCAGAAATGCCGTCAACTTCGGCTGAAAGTTCAATCGTCCGAATTTCCAGCGAATTAACTGAGCTTCATTATGATTTTACGGGATCAGACATTCATTCTCGACTTTCCATCCGTTTTGACGATGCTGAAACCCCGTTTGTGATTGAATCCACCGATTTGTCGCATTTAAGCCGGCTGGTATTTGGTGTTTCGGCAACCAGCGCGAGCGAAGTGCAGGTGGAAATTATGGATGCTCATGGGGCCCGCACCGTGGAAACATTAGTCGGTGTTACAAACCAAGAACAATTTTATGCCATCAATTTTTCAGTTTTGAATTCACCGATTGATCTTACTCAGGTTCAATCAATTCGTTTTATTGTCAGCAAGGGTTTTGTCACAGATCCAATCGGAGTCCTCCGCCTTCGCGCCAAGGGCGTCAATACCACGCCTCCGGCCTTGACGCCTGAATTAGAAGCCGTTCGTCGGGAAGTAATTGCCCAACAGCTTCAATATTTTCGAAGCGGAGTCGGGATAGATCCTGATACGCATTTGCCTTTTGATCAAATCGAAAATGGAATTACCAGGAAATTTACGACCTTAACGGACATTGGATTTTATGTGCAAATTCTTGGTGAAGTTGTGCGCGGCAGCTTAGATAATGGAATGACGCGCCAACAAGCCCTTCAAGAAATCTCAACCGTTCTGGCTAAATTGCAGTCCATGCAAACGAACGACGGATTGGGCGGTCTTCTCCCGACTGTATACGACATGCCGCCAACGCTTCCCGTGTTTGGTCCGTCACACACCTTTCCATTCATTACCTTTGGAGATAATGCGAACTTAAGCCAAAGCATTGCCGTTATGATCGGAACCTTAGAGTCTCTCGACACGCTTTCAGCAAGCGAGCACACATTGGCTCAGAGCATTATGAACAGCGGTGAGCAATTTTTGAACAATCAGCAAACCGGATACAACCAATTTTATTCGGCAAACACCGTTATTTCGTTGCAGTCGGGAACGGCTGTTGAAAAACGGTTCTATTCTGCGTACAACACGGATAACCACGCATTTGAAGGTGGGACGATTGACCGCCTTGCGAACGAGTTCCGCTCCGGTGTTGCATTCGTTATTTCACGCTATGGATTTTCACCCGAAGCATGGAACAGTTTAATTGTAAAGACGCGCACCTATCAGGATCAATTTGGTCAAAGTCTCACAAATTTAGTGCCGTTTGATGGCGGAGCATTCCAAATATTCTGGCCACTTTTATGGTCTGATGAGCAGGATCAGGCTTCCATGACGGTTGCATTAAAGAATTATTTATACACAGCAACTGATTTTTCCAATCGTAATCAGCTTCCCGGATTTGTCTCAGCCAGCGCCATTCCGGAAGGCGGATATCAGGGTAAAATCGGAATTCCTTTAGCTTCGGAAACCAACGAGCCGGTTCTCTCGAACGTGGCTTCTATATATGCCTTGGCCAGTGCTTATGTGCTCAATCCGATGCTGGTAACCAACTGGCTTAAATCAATTTTTGCGCAGTATCCCGCTTTAATCACGAACAAGGGATTTGTTGATTCGCTCAGATCAGAATCTGATTTTACTAATGTATTCAATGCCATTGATCAGGGATCTACCATTTTGGGACTTTTGGGTTCCGGCGGAAACTTCATGGAAAAATATCTGAGAAACCGCAACTTCGAATCTGTTTATGACGGCTTATACAACGGCCTGAATCTAGGAATTCAGCAGTTCAATCAATCTCCGGCCGGGCCGCCGAGCGAATTTCCGTTCCGAAGCTTTGCCGTAATTAATAATGTGGAGTTTGAGAATGTTCTCGGAGGCATTTCCTGCATTCATGCCAATTGTGTTGATACCGACGTCTTTGGCACGCAAATCAAATATATTAATAATGTTTCAAATTTTGCCGGACATTTTTGGAGAATGAATGATTTTTACGATGCGAGATTTAATAACTTAATTCTGACTTATTCCGGAAATGTTCCGGAGCAATTTACGATTGAAATTAAAGATGGGGCTGATCAAATCATTCAGGCGTATTCCGTGACGGTTCAACCAGGAACAGGAGTACGAACTTCAGTGATTAGTCTTGGCAGTAACCCGGCACTTGCCAACGCAAAAATTGTTTTGCTGGTGACGAACCCCTCATTAACTGGACCCAATGCAGATTTCTTTGTCCATCAAATCACATTCCGCCAATTTCCATCACAGGTGCAGCCGATTTTTGCACCCATTGTGATTACCGATTTTACCAACAACAGTGAGTTGCTCAATTTTAATGTTTTGCAACTTCAGTCTCAAGGCCGCCTGGTTTTTGCCTCGGTTGAATTTAGCTCACCGCAAGACTTTTCGATTCCTAATCGGGTCTTCGGCTTTAAGGCCAATCGTAATGTTGGCTATCTCAGAATTGAACTCGAAGATGAAGAAGGGAAGAAAAGAAGCGGTTACATTACGGGCATCAATGTTGGTGCCAAATATTATGAATTTCTGAAACAATTTGTACCTGCCGGTATTGACTTATCAAAAATTAAAAAGATCAATATTTTGATTGATGAAACTGCGCTTGAGCCTGATACTCAGGCGGAAGACCTTTCTGTTGAAATGTCCGTAGCTTAAGTTTTTCCTTCCTTGAAACCGTTTGTAATTTAAAAATAGATCTGGTACTATTAATTCACAACCCACAGGAAGACCATGATCACAGAAATCGGTATTACCGCAGGGGACATTTGGCATTACTTAGATAAGCACGAAAGCGCTACTTTAGATCAACTGGCTAAAGGTATCGGTAAACCGAAAGATCTCGTCCTGATGAGTTTGGGCTGGTTGGCTCGTGAGGGGCATGTGACCTTGGGCGATCAGTCGGCCGGTTACCCAGCTCGTTTAAGCTCACGCAAAAGTTAATCGTGGGTTCCTCAAAACCGAAAAAAACACCTTACCTTTTATTTTCCACCGCGAGTAATTTAAAAGAAGCAAAAAAAATTGCCAAGAGGTTAATTGAAAGAAAATTAGCCGCGTGCGTAAATATTATTCCTAATTTGAAATCTTACTTCAGATGGCAGGGAAAATTTGATCAGGCAAACGAACTTCTTTTGGTCATCAAGACGGATAAACGCTTACTCAAAAAAGTAGAAACCGCTATTTGTGAACTTCATTCTTATACCATTCCGGAAGTCATAGGTTGGCAAATCAATTGGGGCTCAAAACCTTATTTCGATTGGCTCACTAAATCGACTTCTTAGATCTTTGAAGGGGAAGCGGCGCAAAAAATTCGGGCTTGTTTGTTGGCTGGATTCGAAAGATGATGCGGAATTGATGCGTCAAAATAAAGCGTTTCATTTGGGTTGAGCGTATACTCTTTTTGGTCCAAATGTACCGTAATAGTGCCTTCTAAAACCAAATAAAATTTTTCTACTCCTCGTTCTGATTTTTCAACCTCACTTTTACCATGTCCGGCCAGAGTCAACAATAAAGGAATGATTTTCTTTTTGGAAATTTCCTGCGTTAATAATTCACATTTAAACTGTTCGGATTTGGAAAAAATTTTTCTCTCAACGGCAGCTGTTTGGTGAGAAATTTTTTCAAATCTCGTATCCAAATTTTGATACAATTCTCCCAACGAAATTCCCAGAGTCTCCGCGATTTTTTGATGGCTTTTAACGGTTCCCAGCATGAGCCCGGTTTCCATTCGGGATAGTGTGGCTTGAGCGATTCCCGTTAATTTGGATAATTCAATCAGTGTAATTTTCTTTTGCCTTCTCAGTTCACGGATTTTAAGGCCCAATTCACTTGCCATCGAGTGTTTGCGGGACATGTTTGATCTCCAAACTTCATTATAAAGCCTGTTTTTACTTTTTCAATTGAATTTTCACAAACAGAAAAGTAAGTTTTTATAATATGATAAATATTAATATTTATATTGACAAATATATAAAATATTGATAGGATGCCGACTCATGAGAGGTAGGTGAGTTACATGAATATGGGGAAATTAGCAGGTTGGATGATCATGGCTACCATGATTTCCAATGTTTACTTCAATACGGCTAATCTTGCGTTGGCTAAGCCAGCAAAGGAAGCGGTCGAACCACAGGCTCTCCAGACCATCAATATTAACAAGGCGTCTTCAGAAGAGCTTCAGAAGGTCCGTGGTATTGGACCTTCCTTGGCAGAACGAATTATTAGTTATCGTGAAGCCAATGGTGGTTTTAAGTCTACGGATGAACTGAAGCAAGTGCGTGGCATTGGAGATTTAAAGTTTGAGAAGATCAAGAGCCAAGTCACGATGTAATGTTCGGTCGTTTAACTTTGTGAGAAAGTAAGGAACCGAACATTGCGGGAGGAAGGGATGGCTGTCTTAGTAAGGTCAATAGGACCCCAAAGAGCGCTGTCCCTTTCTGTTTTTGACGGGCCATTCCTTGATTCACTGAATCCTTTCTGATAGAATCCGCCATTAAGTTACCGATTGTCAATCTCTTACAAATTAAGTCGATATACCAACATAACTTCCATGGCTAGAACATCATCCACATCAAAGACTTTTCAGAAGCTGATCTTAGATCTCAATCAGTACTGGGCTCAGCAAGGATGTCTCATTGTACAGCCTTATGATTTGGAAGTGGGGGCTGGAACTTTTTCGCCCCATACTTTTTTAAGAGCGTTGGGTCCGGAACCTTGGAAAGCTGCGTATGTTGAACCATCTAGACGTCCGACGGACGGCCGATACGGTGAAAATCCACACAGAACCCAGCATTACTATCAATATCAGGTCATTTTAAAACCCGCTCCCCAAAATTCGCAGGATCTTTATTTGAACAGCCTAAGACATGTCGGAATTCCGGTTGAAGCTTATGATATCCGCTTTGTAGAAGATGACTGGGAATCACCGACCTTGGGGGCCTGGGGTTTGGGTTGGGAAGTATGGCTGGACAGCCTCGAAATAACCCAATTTACCTATTTTCAACAATGCGGCGGCATTGATTTGGAAATGGTTTCCTGCGAAATCACCTATGGATTGGAACGGCTTGCCATGTTTCTTGAAGGCAAGAAATCCATTTTTGACATTCAATGGAATGATGAAGTTACGTACGGCGAAGTTCATCTACAAGGTGAACGTGAATTTTCGAAATATAATTTTGAAGAGGCTAATATCGAAATTTTGACGCAGCACTTTAATCATTATGAGGCTGAAGGAAAACGCTTGATCGAACGAAACTTAGTTCTGCCTGCTTACGACTTTTGTTTGAAAGCTTCTCACACCTTTAATTTATTGGATGCGCGTGGTGCTATCAGCGTGACGGAACGGCCCAGATATATTGGCCGCGTTAGAGCACTTGCTCGCCTTTGCGCCGAAGCTTATCTGAAATCCCGCGAAACGCTTGGTTTTCCGCTCTGCAAAGTGCGCTCGAAGAAAGGAGCGGCACGCCCCGCTTTACGGGATTCACGATGACCAAAGGCAAGTCCCTCTCTTTGCTTTACGAAATCGGTGTCGAAGAAATTCCATCCGGATATTTTCAGGCTGCAGAAAATTCAATCTTAAATAAGGCAGCACCGGTTCTATTGTCTGAATGCGGCTGGGAATTTGATCAGTTAAAGGTTTTTACCACACCGCGAAGAATTGTGATCCATGCCGATCATTTCAGGTCGGTTGATATTCAAGAAGAAGAAAAATTGGGCCCTCAAAAAGAACAGGCCTATCAAAGCGGTAAACCGACGCAGGCCCTTCTCGGGTTTTTGAAGAGCGTTCATCGCCTGGAATCCGATGTTACTTATAAAACCACTCCGAAAGGTGAACGGGTCTGCGTTAGAATCAAAAAAGAACGCAAACCGCTCAGTTATTTTTTTGAAACCCTGCCGCAGCAAATTGAATTTCCGAAATTAATGAGATGGGACAAAACCCGTTATTTATTTACACGCCCTATCCGCTGGACGTTTGCATTTGTCGGAACAAAAGTTCAGAACTATAAAATTGCGGATGTTTCGAGCAGCTCGTTTACCTATGGCCATCGATTTTTATCTAAACGTAAAATTAAAGTGTCCAGTTCCAATCTGAAAATCTTTGAAAGGTTGCTGTTTAAAAATCATGTCATTTTGAATCAGAAAGTCCGGCTCAAAAAAATAGAAAGCTTTCTTCCGAATGAGCAGAGCAAAAATTCAGATTTAGTTCAAACCGTCACTCATTTGGTGGAAGAGCCGTTTCCTGTGCGCGGAACATTTCGGCAAAAATATTTAAAACTTCCCGCCGCCGTGCTTAAAACATGCATGAGTAAAAATCAAAAGATATTTGCCCTTTACAATTCTTCTGGAAAATTGACCCATCAATTCTTGGCCGTGATTAACGGGCCCCGGAAAAAAATCAGCCAAATTGCTAAAAATTATGAATCTGTTTTGACTTCACGGCTTGAAGATGCACAATTTTTCTTTGAGGAAGACCAAAAAACAAAATTGGAAACCAAAGTCAATAAACTGAAAGAAATGATTTTTTTGGGTTCGCTTGGTTCATACCTGGATAAGACAAAGCGGATCCAGAACCTGGTTAAAATTTTAGGTAGCGAAGCGGATCTTTCTAATGAGGTAGTCACTAGAGCTATGCGTTCGGCTTATTTATCAAAAGCCGACCTTGTGACTCATTTGGTTTACGAATTTCCAGAACTGCAAGGTTTGGCCGGTGCTGAGTACGCGCGAATCGAAGGTGAACATGAGGAAGTGGCCAAGGCGATTTCAGGCCATTACTTGCCGCAGAATCTCGGCGAAGATTTCAAGAATTTAAAAAAAGAGCTTAATTTGGAGGGCGCTTTGGTTGCCATCAGCGATCGGGTGGATTTATTGGTCGGCGCTGTTAGTTTGGGTGTGCCACTGAGCGGAAGCCAGGATCCCTATGCCCTCAGACGCGCGGCCGGCGGAATTGTTAAACTTGTAAGAGCTCACAAACTCAGATTTTCGCTTACAAATTTTATGAATGCCTCATGCGAGCAGTACGGAAAACTGATTTCTAGATCGGCCAAAGAGATTCAGCAACAATTAACCCCGTTTTTAAAAGATCGTCTTGTTTTTGAACTTCAATTAAAATCAGGCACAAAACAATACGAGTTGTTGAGTGCTATTTTAGCAGGTGACATGGATTCTTTGGTTGAAGTTTATGATAAATTTGAACAGTTGAGCAGTCAAATTGGCCGTGATTCATTTGTTCAGGCGTGCAAAGTCATGGAGCGCACCGGAAATATCTTAAAAGGGGCTAAGGAGAAACTTTCGGATGAAATTGATTCATCGCTTCTTCAAGATCCTTTGGAAAAACAATTATTTGAAATTTATACCCAAGAAGAAAATATCATTCATGGTTTATTTAAAGAAAAAAAATATCAATCAGCTGTGAAACGTTATGGAGAAACGTTTTACAGGCCTGTTCATGAGTTTTTTGACAAAGTTTTGGTCAACGCCGAAGACGCTAAAATTCGCTCAAACCGTCAAGCGCTTGTAAAAAAAATTAACCAGCTTTGCTTTCATGTGGCGGATCTATCCTATATTAAAAGCAGTTAGCCAGAAACAGGCTTGAGGGCTCCATAAAAAACTAGATTTTTACCTGATAATAAGCTAGAATACCTCGTTTTTCACTTTCCAGAACTTATCGTAAACCATTTTTTTAAAAGGAGATAGGAATGCCCACTATGGTTAAGTCAAAATCAAAATCTAAATCTGCGATGACCCAAAAATCACATCAGAAATTTGTTTTCTTCTTTGGCAAAGGTGTGGCTGAAGGAAATGCCAAAATGAAGCAGCTTCTCGGTGGAAAGGGTGCCAACTTGGCCGAAATGACTCTTCTTGGCATTCCGGTTCCAGGTGGATTTACGATTACCACAGAAGCTTGCGCTCTTTATTATCAAGTTGGCAAGAAATGGCCTACCGGATTGGAAACTGAAATTGATAAGCATATGAAACGGCTTGAAGAAGCCATGGGAGCGAAATTTGGTGACCGTGAAAATCCGCTTTTAGTTTCGGTCCGGAGTGGTGCCGCGGTTTCCATGCCCGGAATGATGGATACCGTTTTGAATTTAGGCCTTAATTCCGACGTTGTTCAAGGCTTGATCGTAAAAACTGAAAATGAACGGTTTGCGTGGGATGCCTATCGCCGTTTCATTCAAATGTTCGGTAATGTTGTCACGAATATTCCTCACGAAAAATTTGAACACATTTTAGAAAGTAAAAAACATCAGATTGGCGTAAAAAACGACGTCGATCTCTCGGCCCGTGATTTGAAAGAAATCGTCCGCCAATATAAGAAAGCTTATCAGGAACATGCCGGCGAAGAATTTCCGAACGATGCCAAAACACAGCTGATCAAAGCGATTGATGCTGTCTTTAATTCCTGGCATAACCCACGCGCCATTAAATACCGGGAACTGAATGAAATCCGCGGTTTACTCGGGACTGCTGTGAATGTCCAATCTATGGTGTACGGCAATATGGGCGATACTTCCGGAACCGGCGTTTGTTTTACGCGCGACCCTTCGACCGGTGAAAATAAATTCTACGGCGAATTTTTAGTGAATGCCCAAGGTGAAGATGTTGTGGCCGGAATCCGAACGCCCGAACCTTTGGATGGCCTGAAAGCCAAATGGCCGGAAATTTATAAGCAGCTGTTTAAAATTCGTGCAAAGTTGGAGCATCATTACAAGGACATGCAAGATATTGAATTTACCATTCAAGAGGGAAAATTGTATCTCTTGCAAACCCGCAACGGAAAACGGACGGCCCATGCTGCAGTTCGAATTGCCGTGGAAATGGTTAAAGAAGGTTTGATTAATCAAGACACCGCTCTTCTTCGCGTTCCGCCGTCTCATTTGGATCAGCTTCTTCATCCGCAATTTGATCCTAAAGAAAAGAAGCAAAAAATTGCGAAAGGTTTGCCGGCATCACCCGGTGCGGCAACCGGAAAAGTGGTATTCAATGCTGAAGATGCCGAAGATTGGGCGAAAAAAGGCGAAAAAGTTATTTTGGTTCGAATTGAAACTTCTCCTGAAGATATCGGCGGTATGTATGCAGCGCAGGGAATTTTGACCAGCCGCGGCGGCATGACGTCTCACGCCGCTGTCGTTGCGCGTGGAATGGGAAAATGCTGCGTGGCCGGTTGTTCAGATATCCGGATTGATTACGAAGAGAAAAAATTTCGCGCTGGGAGTACCGTTGTCAAAGAAGGTGATTATATTTCCTTGGATGGAAGTTTAGGCGAAGTATATTTGGGTCGTGTTTCTACGGTAGAACCGGCATTGAGCGGTGATTTCGGAAAATTGATGCGTTGGGCGGATCAAACACGGAAACTTAAAGTCAGGACCAATGCCGACACTCCGAAAGATGCCCACACAGCCATTAAATTTGGTGCTGAAGGAATTGGTTTGTGCCGGACTGAGCATATGTTTTTTGAAGGGGATCGGATTATTGCCATGCGCGAAATGATTTTGGCTGATACGAAGGAAGTGCGCGAGAAAGCACTTTCGAAACTGCTTCCGATTCAACGCAAAGATTTTGAACAAATTTTTGAAGCCATGAATGGTTTGCCTGTGACGATCCGCCTTTTGGATCCGCCGCTTCATGAATTCCTTCCTCATGAACAGGGAAATCAACAGGAAATGGCTGAGGTGCTTGGTATTTCGATTGAAAAAATCAAGGAAAAAGTGGCGAGTCTGCACGAGTTTAATCCCATGTTGGGTCATCGCGGCTGCCGTTTAGGAATCACTTATCCCGAAATTTATGATATGCAAAGTCGCGCTATTATTGAAGCGGCTTGCAACATGAAGCAAAAAGGGATCAAAGTTATTCCGGAAATCATGATCCCGCTTGTCGGAACGCTCAAAGAATTTTCTATCCTCAAGCAGGATATGGAAAATGTGATTCATCAAGTATTTCAGGAGAAGAAGACCACGGTTAACTATACCATTGGAACCATGATCGAAATTCCGCGTGCGGCGATCGTTGCTGACAAAATCGCTGAAGATGCGCAGTTTTTTTCATTTGGCACCAATGACTTAACGCAAATGACCTTTGGCTATTCTCGAGACGACGCAGGAATTTTTTTGAAGGATTATATTGAGAAAGGCATTCTTGAAAAAGATCCTTTTCAAAGCCTGGATACGGAAGGCGTTGGCTTTCTGATTCAAGGTGCTATTGAACGAGGCCGAAAAGTACGCAAAGATCTGAAAGTGGGTATTTGCGGTGAGCATGGCGGAGACCCTGCCTCCGTTGAATTTTGCAACCAGGTGGGAATGAATTACGTCAGCTGTTCTCCCTTTCGTGTTCCGATTGCCCGTCTTGCGGCGGCACAAGCGGTTCTCAAGACAAAAAAATAGCGATTTTGTTGGATGGTCAAAAAACAACAGAAAAAACGCAGTAAGGTAAAAGCGAAAGTCAAACGCTCTGCTTTGCCGAAAAAAAAAGTTAAGCGTCCCGCCCGTTCGTTTCATCCTCCTGTTGAAAAAAAAGAGGGACCTGTCCAAAAAGCGGAACAACTTCGCAAATTAAAATCCGCTCGTGCCGAAGACGACATTATCAGTGATGAATTAACACTGGATAAGACACCCATGCGGATTTATCTCAACCAAATTGAGAAAATCCCGCTTTTAACCCCGGAAGATGAAGTTACCCTCGCTAAAGCGATCAGTCTCGGCGGAGAAACCGCCCATCAAGCTCGCGAAAGAATGATTCGTTCGAACCTTAGGCTCGTGATTAGTATTGCGAAACGATATACCAATATCGGTTTATCTTTTTCGGATTTGGTTGAAGAAGGAAACATCGGATTGATGCGTGCGGTGGACAAATTTAATTACCACAAAGGCTACCGTTTTTCGACCTACGCCTCATGGTGGATTAAGCAAGCTATTATGCGGGCCCTTTCCAATCAGGGGAAAACCATTCGCGTGCCGGTCTATATGTTTGATACGCTTTCCAAATTCAGGAAAATCAGAGACGGTCTGATCCAGCAGCTTTCGCGTATTCCGACCGACAAAGAGATTGGCGATGCCATGTCGATTCCCGTCGAAAAAGTGAAGGAATTGGAACGCATTGCTTCGCAACCGGGTTCGCTTCATGCTCCTGTGAGTTTGGATGGTTCAGCTGAGATGATTGATTTGATTGAGGATGAAACGATTGCTTCGCCGATGGAAAACATAGAGGGACTTTTTGAAGGACAGCGCATCGATCAGCTGCTCAATTATGTCGATGACCGAGAGCGCCAAATTTTAATTTTACGGTTTGGACTTAAAGGTGGAGAGCCGCATACGCTTGCAGATACCGCAAAACAATTTTCAGTGACACGGGAAAGAATCCGTCAAATTGAAATGGCAGCCATCAAAAAAATAAGGGACGTTTTAAAAACGAAAGCAGAAAAACTTGAAGATTATGTCCGCTAAAACAATTGCTGAACAAGATATATTGAAAAGTTTAATTCGGGACGTACCCGATTTCCCCAAAAAAGGAATTATTTTTAAAGATATAACGCCCCTTCTTAAGCATGAAATTGCTTTTCGCTCCGCTTGTGATCAACTGGCGGAACCTTTCAAAGGAATAAAAATTGATCAAGTAGTCGGAATCGAATCGCGTGGATTTATTTTTAGTCCTGTTATCGCATATCAGCTGGGGGCCGGATTTGTTCCGATCCGGAAAAAAGGAAAGCTTCCCGCTGCCAAAGAGTCAATTTCATACGACTTGGAATACGGCGTAGACTCACTGGAAGTACATTTGGATGCTTTGAAGAAGGGCGCTCGGGTGATTATTGTAGATGATCTTTTGGCTACCGGAGGCACAGCCGAGGCGGTTATTCGTTTGGTTGAAAAATTGGGCGCCCGCGTTATCGGTTTATCTTTTTTGATCGAACTCGCTTTTTTAAAAGGCCGCGAACGCCTTAAGGATTGTCAAATGCACTCGCTCATACAATATTAGTTTTAAGGATTAAGTCATAAGTTTTTTAAACGCCCGCCCTATGTATTTTGATTTTTGCTTACGATTTACGGCTCATAGCTTGCGTTCATATTTGTTCGCCCCTATAGCTCAGGTGGATAGAGCACCGGACTCCTAAGCCGGGGAGACTGGTTCGAGTCCAGTTAGGGGCATGATTCAGAGAAAACTCTTTAAATTTAAAGAATCGGGATATAATCATTGAGCGTAAATTCAGTTGAGTTTGAAAAATTAAAAATTCGCCAGATTGTTTTAGATCGATTGAAAAACCAGCCGTTTTTAGAAAGACGGCGAAAAAGTGACCTAATTTTGAGCCAGCTTAGCCGGTTCATCAAGTTTAAGAAAAACCGGGTTGTTATGTTTTATGTTTCGATGTTGGAGGAAGTGGATACGCTGCCACTTTTAAAGACTGCACTTCAGGAAGGTTGTACGGTAACCATTCCGTTTGTGGATCAAGCGAACAAATCACTTCTTTCCGTTCGAATTGAGAATCCAGAAACGGATTTGGTCCGCGGAAGCTACGGAATTTTAGAACCGAAAAAACATTTGGTGAACCACTTTGATGTCAATCAGCTGGAGGCGGTGTTAGTTCCCGGGATTGCCTTTGACCGGAAGGGCCACCGTTTGGGACGCGGCAAGGGTTATTATGACCGGTTTTTAAAATCACTTCCTAAAAACATTAAAACCATCGGCCTGGCGTATGATTTTCAATTGATGGATTTGATTCCGGTCAATGATTTAGATATAGCAGTTCAGCAAGTGATCACAAACTAGAGTGTGAACATGGAAGTTGTTCGAATCCTTGTTGTGGGTGATACGGTTGGAAAACCCGGGCGTGAAGCCTGCAAAAAAATCATTCCGAAGCTTCGTGAAACGCGGGATTTGGATTTGGTGGTCGTCAATGGTGAAAACGTGGCGGCCGGTTCCAGTATTACGCACGATACCGCTGAGGAATTGTTTGCAAGCGGAGCGGATATTATTACGACCGGAGATCATATTTTTAGAAAAAAAGAAGGAATCGCGCTGGTTCAGGAAAATCCGCTTGTTCTGAGGCCGCTTAATTATCCAAAGGGGACACCCGGAAATGGTTCCGCTGTGATTATGACTAAAACCGGAGTGAAAGTTGGAATCGTGAACTTGATGGGACGTGTTTTTATTCAAAACCTGGATTGTCCTTTTCAAGCGGCTGAATCAGCGGTTAAATCGCTGAAATCTCAGACCCAAATTATTCTGATTGATTTACATGCCGAGGCGACTTCAGAAAAAGTTGCCATGGGGTGGTTTTTGGACGGCCAAGTGAGTGCCATTTTTGGAACCCACACACACGTTCAAACATCGGATGAAACCATTCTTCCCAAAGGGACCGCTTATATCACAGATATCGGAATGACGGGTCCTTTTCGATCTGTCATCGGACGTGATATCGATCAGGTGTTGCACCGCTTCAAAACGCAAATGCCCGGCCCCATGGACGTCGCAACCGAAGATGTCCGTTTATCGGGAGCCATTGTGGAAATCGAGGTTAAGTCCGGAAAGGCCCGTTCCATTGAACGCGTTCATGAGAAACTCAACAAAATTTCCTCCCCCTTGATGGGGGAGGATAAAGGTGGGGGTGCAACATGAAAACGTACCCCCCATCCTACCCTTCCCCCACAAGGGGGGAAGGGAATATGTTTACTCCTCATCAGGGAACAGCTCAAAAAATTTACAAAGTCAGTGAAATCACGCGCGAAATCCGATCCATCCTGGAATCGCAATTTGCAAGTGTTTGGATTGAAGGTGAAATTTCAAATTTCAAACTGCATTCTTCCGGCCATATTTATTTCACCTTAAAAGATGAAGCCGCACAAATTTCCGCCGTTTTTTTCGCGAAAGCAAATCAATCTTTAAAATTTGAATTAAAAGACGGACTTCATGTCATTTGCATCGGACGAATTTCAGTTTATGATCAACGCGGACAATATCAAGTTTATATTCAACGAGTTGAGCCGAAAGGGCTCGGCGCACTTCAGCTCGCGTTTTTACAATTAAAAGAACGGCTTGAAAAAGAGGGACTTTTTGCGGAAGAACGGAAAAGGACAATACCGTCTTACCCAACTCGAATTGGGCTTGTGACGTCGCCCACGGGTGCGGCCATTCAGGACATGCTCAAGATATTTAAGCAGAAAAAATTTGGTCTTGAGATCTATTTTTGTCCCGTTCGTGTTCAAGGAGACGGATCTGCTCAGGAAATTTGCGAGGGCATTGAAGAGCTGAATCGTTTCGGAGCTTTGGATTTGATTATCGTAGGCCGCGGCGGCGGAAGTCTTGAAGATTTATGGGCTTTTAATGAAGAAATGGTTGCGCGTACGATCGTTCGATCCAAAATTCCGGTGATTTCTGCCATCGGCCATGAGATTGACTGGACGATCGCCGATTTTGTTTCTGATTTCAGAGCTCATACACCGACTGCCGCTGCTGAGAAAGTAGTTATGCATTGGGATAAATTGGAACACCAATTGCAGCAATCGCGTGAGCGAATGAAAAATAGTATACTCAATTTGCTGAGCGTGAAAAAAGAAGAACTGGCAACTGCCAAAGACAGTTACGCCTTCCGCCAGCCTATGGTTTACATCCATCAGCTGAGCCAGCGGGTGGATGAAATGCTGCGTCAAATGCAAAATTACTTGAAAGGGATTTTTCAGGAAAACAAACAAAACTTCCGGAATCTGACGGGGAAGTTGGATGCGCTGAGTCCGCTTGCCATCTTGGAGCGCGGATACACCATTACGTTTGATGAACAGGGACATTTACTCAAAGAACTGGAACAGGTCCGGATGGGCCAAATCATTCAGACCCGGTTAAAGTTCGGTACGATTAAATCCAAAGTGACCGAAGCGGGAGCGTAACATGGAAGAACTTAAATTTGAAAAAGCGTTGGAACGGCTTGAAAAAATCGTTGAGGATCTGGAAAGCGGGAACATTCCGCTTGAGGACGCCCTTAAAAAATATGAAGAGGGAGTGAAGCTGTGCCGGATTTGCACCCAGAAATTATCACAGGCCGAAACCAAAATTGAGACCTTGACCAAAAGTTTGAATGGATCGTCTGAATCCGGTTCGGCGGCCGTTGAAAATAGTTCGAAGAAAATGGAACGTAAAAAGACGAAAAAAATAGAAACAGATTCAAATCCGAAAGATGAATTCTTGTTATAGAAATAGAAAGGCACTTTTGTGACTCAGAATTCTCTTCGCACTTTGGATATTTACTTTAAAAAACAAACCTCTCGTCTCGAGACTGAGCTTGACCGATTTTTACCGAAACCGTCTCGACATTTTGTTCAGATTCAAGACGCCATGCGCTATTCGGTTTTGGGCGGTGGAAAAAGAATCCGTCCTCTTTTATGTCTTTCCGTTTGTGAAGTCCTGGGAGGGGATGAGCATGAAGCAATGATTGTGGGATGCGCAATCGAATTTGTTCATAGTTATTCTTTGATTCACGATGATTTGCCTTGTATGGATAATGATGAACTCCGCCGGGGAAAATTAACCTGCCACAAAAAATTCGGTGAAGCCATCGCTCTTTTGGCCGGAGATGCTTTGTTAACCTTGGCTTTTGAAACCCTTTCAAAATTAAAAGATCCGAAAAAGAGCCAGCGTTTGGCCATGGAACTGGCCCAGGCTGCCGGAACAGCCGGTATGGTGGGCGGCCAAGTGATGGAATTGGTTTTGGATCCGAAGGAAATTGATCTTCCCACCATTGACGCGATCCATATTTTGAAAACAGGCCAGCTGATCAAAACAAGTTGTCTGGCTGGAGCCGTGATCGCCGGCGCTAATTCTGAACAAGAACATCATATCTTAAAGTATGGTGAATATTTGGGTTTCGCCTTTCAGATCATTGATGATATACTGGACGGCGATGGCTACCTTCGTTTTATGGGCACTCATGAAGCGAGGGATAAAGCGGCGGAAGTCATTGAAAAAGGGAAAAAGGAGTTAGCGGGTTTTAAGAATAATCAAAAATTAGACTTAATTGCTGATTTAATCTTAAGCCGAGGCATTGTTAAATCCTAATTTAGCTTTATGGACCCGTTCAAACACATCCAAGAAATCAATTCTCCGGAAGACCTCAAAAAAGTCCCGCTCTCTGAGCTCCCGCAGATTTGCGAAGAATACCGCAATTTCTTGATTGAATCTGTCTCCAAAACCGGCGGCCATCTAGGCGCCAGTCTGGGTGCCGTCGAATTAAATGTAGCCCTTCATTACGTTCTAAATTCACCCAAAGATAAACTTTGCTGGGATGTGGGCCATCAAGCCTACGTTCATAAAATGATTACCGGAAGACGTAACTTGATGAACACGATTCGTCAAGCAAACGGAATCAGTGGGTTTCCTTCGCCGTTTGAGAATATTCACGATCAATTTATCGTAGGCCATGCCTGTACCGCAATTTCCCAAGGATTGGGTCTGGCGGTTGCTCGGGATTTGCAGAGCGGGAAAGAAAATGTGGTGGTGGTTGCCGGAGACGGAAGTTTAACCGGAGGCCTTGCTTATGAAGCGCTGAACAATGCGGGCCATTTGGGCAACCGGATGTTAATTGTGCTGAATGATAATGAAATGTCAATTTCTAAAAATGTTGGGGCGCTCAGCAAGTATTTAAATAAAATCATTACGAATCCACTTTATAACCGCATTAGAAGCGAAGTTGAAAAAAAATTACGGCGTTTTCCGAGATTGTGGAAGCTTGCGGATTATGCATTCGAAAGCATGAAGCACCTTTTGGTTCCGGGACTTATTTTCGAAGAGCTTGGGTTCCGGTATTTCGGCCCCGTGGATGGCCATGATGTTGTGGGTTTGGTAAAGACCCTGGAGAATATTTTAAAACTTGATGATTTATGTCTGCTTCATATTGTGACCCAAAAGGGAAAAGGATGTAAATTTGCGGAACGGGATGCGGAGCGTCTCCACGGTGTTACGCCCTTTGATGTGAAAACCGGTGAAAAAATTAAGAGCCCTCAGGAAATCAAATTAGGTAATCAAGTCACGTTTACCCAAGCGTTCAGCAAAGCAATTTTAGAATTGGCGCGCGAAGACAAAAAAATAACCGCGATTACGGCCGGAATGACATCCGGAACCGGGCTCGACAAATTTGCGAAAGAATTTCCCGATCGATTTTTTGATGTTGGAATTGCGGAACAGCATGCGGTTACCTTTGCCGGAGCTTTGGCCAAGGGCGGAATGAAACCGGTCTGCGCGATTTATTCGACATTTCTCCAGCGTTCTCAGGACCAACTCATTCATGATGTTGCGCTTCAGAGGCTGAACGTAACTCTTTGTTTGGACCGAGCCGGATTGGTTGGGGCAGACGGCGCTACACATAACGGCGTGTTTGACATGAGTTATTTGGGACATATTCCAAATGTTGTGATCGGAGCTCCCAAAGATGAATTTGAATTGTCACAGATGCTCAAATTGGGAATCAATTATCCCCACATCTTCGCTTTGCGCTACCCTCGGGCCAGCGTTCCGGCTTTGAATACGAATTCAAAACCCTTTTTAATCGGTGAAGGTGAAATTTTAAAAGATGGTGATGATCTGGCCATTTTTACGCTCGGAAGCATGGTCGAAACGTCCTTAAAGGCAGCCGAAATTTTGGCTCTGGAAGGTATCGACGCCGCCGTATGCAATCTGAGGTTCGCCCAACCGCTCGATCAGAAATTAATTTTGGAAATTATCCAGAAAGTACCGATTGTTTTTACCGTAGAAGAACATGTGTTGACGGGAGGATTTGGTTCAAAGGTGCTTGAATTTTTTGAACGAAAAGAAATTCAAAACGTAAAAGTAAAGCGTTTCGCGTTGCCGAATCAATTTATTGAACATGGTTCAAGAGATAAGCTGCTTGATCATTTTGGACTTTCCCCCGAAAAAATAGCAAAATCAATTTCAGAAACCATGGTCATTCCCGCACGTTTTTCCTCCAACATACGCGGCGGATCCGCCGAGCAGTTTGACGGAAAGCGGGAATCCACGTGGATCCCTGACACATTTTCGGAGAAGAACGTCAAGTTCTTCCCGAACACTTTCGGAGATGAGCGACAAGCTCATCCCGAAAAGTGCTCGCGCAAAGGCGCGCAGCGAAGTGCTCCGCGCACATAATCGTAGGCAACGTCAAAGTTGCCACGATGAGTACTGGCGCATTGGCGCCTGCATTAAGCGCGAGCGTTAAAACACAGGAGATGAATATCTCCAGTGCCTGCCGGCTAAGATTAGGAATTCTTAGTCCTTAGGCATTCGGGGATGACAAATATGGCGATTTCTACCCAGATTCATCATGTCGGGATTTTGACAAATCCGACGAAATCGAACGCGGATTTAATCCGAAAAGATCTTTCAGATTGGTTGTCCAAACGCGGACTGAATGTTCTTGATGCCACGCAGGCACCTCTTGATAAAGTCATTTTGGAATCCGATGTGATTGTTTGTTTGGGCGGTGACGGCACCATTTTATATTTGGCCGGGCAAATGAAAGACCGCGCTGTTCCCGTTTTGGCCGTCAATATTGGAAGTTTAGGATTTCTCACAGAAGTCCGGGCCGAAGAACTTTATGATGAATTAAAACTGGTTTTTGCCGGTCAATTTGAAGTCGAAGAACGAATTTTATTGACTGCTACGGTAAGATGGGAAGGAAGCAAGTCGGAGCCCGAGCGCAGGTTTCAGGCCTTAAATGACATTGTCGTGAACAGGGAAGGATTGACTCGATATATGACGGTCCAGATCGATATAGGCGGAGAACACGCGACCCGGTTTTCAGGTGATGGCGTCATTGTGGCAACGCCGACGGGATCCACAGCCTATTCATTATCAGCCGGAGGCCCGATTGTATATCCTTCGCTCGATAATTTAATTATTACGCCGATTTGCGCTCATACCTCGGCTCTGAGGCCTTTGGTCATATCGGGGAATCAATCGATCAGAATTAGAATTGCATGTGATGAAGCGCGCGAGAAAGCGCTGCTGACCGCTGACGGTCAGAATGACGTTACAATTGACAATCGTTCGATTATTGATATTACAAAGTCAGAAAACCGCTTTCAATTAATTAAAAGTTCAAAACGTGGATATTTCACCACCTTAAGGGAAAAATTTAAATTATCTAACTAATCTATGGATTCGAGATTCAGGCAAGATCGAGGAATTCAAGTTTATACCGGAAGCGAACTTATTTTGAAAGGTGCGCTTGAAGGCAAAGTCAGCCTTTTGACCGGTTATCCCGGT
>Ga0209515_10004150_pt1 | contig 19829 bp, 23 predicted proteins | sample Subgroupgradi54m_FD_187454 | JGI IMG/M metagenome (GOLD analysis project Ga0209515, IMG submission 187454) | Subsurface groundwater microbial communities from S. Glens Falls, New York, USA - GMW60B uncontaminated upgradient, 5.4 m (SPAdes)... ...
TTGGGGTCGAGACCTGAGCCGGGAACGGCGATCGTTGGAAGACCTGCTTTCATTGCCGCTTCGTGCGCAATGCCGTCGATACCAAGCGCAAGACCGGAGACAATGGCAATATCATGTCCGCGCAAACCTTCGATAAGCATTTCACATGCCTCGCGTCCATAAGGAGAATGCTTGCGTGCACCGACGACAGTAAGCAGTACAGTTTCAGGAGAGGGAAGTGCTCCCGCAAGCCACAAGTCTTTTGGTGGCTGGGGTATCTCAAGAAGTTGAGGAGGAAATTCCTCGGAAGTTAATTTACGTAAAGAATTCATCCCTCAATTAGAGCAGGAGAGAAAGTGAAAAGAAAGTTGACTTAAAGATTTAAATATGTTTAAATTTTAATAGAGTAGTTTCCAAAACTTTTTTAAGGAAAATCAAATGAGTAATTTGAATGAATTGGCAATTCGTCTCGAGACAATCAATATCCGTCTCAAAAGAGCGATGGCGCAAATGTTTCGTGAAGTGTTCGGAATTAAAAAATAATCCCAATACTCCCTAAAGCCGAGTTCAGTCTCGGCTTTTTTTATTACTCCGATTTTGTCATGATGTTACCGTAGAACTTGACTTTGTTAAACAAGTATAGTATCTTGTGGAAAGTTAGAACCTTTCATTGGGAGTTGTTGAAATGAATTATGAAAAACTGGGTAGGCGTGTCGTAGCTTTTGCGCTTCTTGCGCTATTGCTCATGACTAGCGTCTTGTTCGCTCAAACTTGCTTCATGTTTGCGCTTACATTGATTGGCGCACTCACCATCAAGGGTTACGTAGTTTCCTTTACTTTGAGTGGCTTTGGTTTCTTCTATTTATTGTCCGTTTTTGCTTATTCGACATTTGGCATGGTAATTTTTGCGCGAAAAGCATTTAATCTTTTTTCGCTCACTCGGGACCGAGAAAAAATCAAAACCGACAAAAATTCCATTCCCGGGGTGTAATCTTTTTGGTAACAAAAGCCGAGTTCAGTCTCGGCTTTTTTTATTACTCCGATTTTGCTATGATATGTCCCATATGTTGGATATTAAATTTATTCGGGAGAATCCGGATCTTATTAAGGACGCTGCACGCAAGAAGCGTATTGATTTTACTGTTGATGAATTACTGGCAACCGAAACGAAACGCGTCGAACTCTTGAAGGAAGTCGAAGACATGCGTGCGGAGCAAAATAGCTTTACCGACAAGATCGCTCGCGCCACAGATCAAACTGAGCGCCAAGCAATGATCGACCAAATGAAATCATTTAAGGAAACTGTCGCCACAAAAGAAGAAGAGTTGAAGGGGGTGATGGAATCATGGCGCTTGCTCATGCTTCAGGTGCCGAATGTTCCCGATATCACCGTTCCCGAAGGAGAAAGCGATGCGCAAAATCTCGAAGTGAAGAAATGGGGCGAGCCCGCGAAGTTTGATTTTCCCGCACAGAGTCACATTGATCTCATGGTGAAACACGATATGGTGGACTTTGAACGGGGCACAAAGGTGGCGGGCTTCCGCGGATATTTTTTGAAGGGTGATGGATTCTTGCTCGCGAATGCCGTGTGGCAACTTGCACTCAAGCACTGGGGTGCGAAGGGTTTCATGCCGATGCTTGTCCCTTCGCTTGTACGCCGCGAGACATTCATGGGTACCGGCTATCTTCCGCAAGGAGAAGAGGATCTCTACAAGACGCAAGATGGTGAGTATCTTGCAGGGACAGGTGAGGTTGCGACGATGGGGTACTACATGGATGAGACAATTGATCTTGCAAAAGGCCCGATGAAGTTTCTCGCATTCTCTCCGTGCTTCCGTCGCGAGGCGGGTGCACACGGCAAGGACACTCGCGGACTCATTCGTGTGCATGAGTTTTTCAAATGGGAGCAAGTGGTCTTGTGTGAGGCGAATCATCAGACATCAGTAGAGCTCCACGAAGCGATCAATCGCAACACCGAAGAGTTCATCGAGCTCTTGGAAATTCCGTATCACACCGTAGTGAACTGTGGGGGCGATCTTGGACTCGGGCAAGTAAAAAAATATGATATTGAATTGTGGGTTCCCGGTGAAAGCACTTATCGCGAGATTAGCTCCGCATCATACTTCCATGATTTTCAGACACGCCGACTGAATACGCGCTATCGCGACCAAGAAGGGAAGATGCGTTTTGCACATTCCCTCAACTGCACCGCAATTCCTACACCGCGCATTCTTGTTTCAATCATCGAAAATTATCAGAATGCCGACGGAACGATTCGTGTTCCCGATGCGCTACAGCCATTTATGGGCAAGTCCATCATCGGATAGGCCGCGGCATATCCTATGTCCATCATCGGAAGAAAAACATTGAAGTCCGTTCGCGCACGGTCTCGAAAAATTGATCTTTTTTTTCTCCGCTTGCTCCAAACATTTTTGATCTGCTGTGGAATTTTTGTTTTCGTCGCATGGCTTTCCTATCGCCCCGCATTTGTGCTCAATACGATTGTGATTGAAGGAACTCATGCGATTGATCCCGAGGAGATCAAGGTCGTGGCCCACGATGCATTATCATGGAAATTTTTTTCCCGCCTCCGTCGCGATAATATGCTTTTTTATCCGACTCGTCGGGTGCTTGCACTCATTCGCACGACTGATTCGCGAGTTCGTGATATACATCTTACTTTCGACTCGCGACATGTTGTCCATCTTTTTGTTGAGGAATATACTCCCGACCTGCTGTATTGCCCTCAAGTTTCCGATACGTCGAGTGATGTATCCTCGACACGGATAATGAATTTTTCCGGTTGCTATCTTGCAGATATGAGTGGATATGTATATGCACCGTCCCCCGAATATAGCGGCTACCCATTTCTCGTCATTATCGCCAGTTCCACCGATGTGCTCCCACTTCCGCAGGTGTCGCCGGTCGGCACATTTGTCCTTCCTCAAGAAGAATATATGCCACTCAGGAAATTTGTTGAGTTGCTCCAAAAAATTAAAGTAATTCCGCGTACGATCACCCTGCTCGGAAATCATGATTTTCGTATACGTACTCAACTGCCTTGGGATATTATCTGGTCAACCGAAAAAGATCCCGAGGAAAGTGCGCAGAATCTCAAATTGGCACTTCCCACAATTTTGGGTACCGATCCCGTGAAGGCCGATTTCCGCGTTATCGATCTGCGTTTTGGAAATAAAATATTCTATAAATGACAACCACTACGCGCTGATATTCTTCGTGCTATACTATATTTTATGGCCCCGCTCCGCCTCTTCAAAGATTATCTTGTTTGGCACTACAGTAGTGCATATAATGACATGTTTCATATTTGGTGGAACTATCTTTGGTTTGTGAATCACCTTTTTTCCGTTCCTGAAGTTTTTGGAAGCCTGCTTTCTCCGTGGAAGCGCTTACAAGAAGACAAGGTCAGTATCCTGCTCCACCCCGAAGAATTTTTTGGGAATCTTTTTGTGAATATTATTATGCGCCTTGTCGGCCTTGTGGTGCGCACTGCGCTGCTTCTTATCGCTCTGCTGTGTTTCCTTATCGTGCTCATCGGCGGCATTTTATTCTTTACACTCTGGACTGCACTCCCGATTCTTCTCGCACATTTTCTTATCAGCGGTATTAAATTATTTATCCTTTAAGTATGTTTGGGAGCGACAATACATTTTGGCGAGATCCTCATTATCGTTTTGAATGCGGTATTGTGCTTGAACATGTATTGCCTCGCAAATTTCGGAGTTGGATTTCCATACTTGCGGGGACGATTATTCTTCTTTATATCGGAATTACCCTCGCACCCCTCATTCAGTCGCACTTGGCGACGGGGGTAAAACTTCCTGCGAATATTCCCGGAAACATTGGTGGGAAAACAGTTATTATTCCGCAAGCGAATTCCGTACTCATTCCCGACACTGCAAATCTCCCGCACGTTATTCCTTTTGTCGGCAACACCGCAATCCCGCTTAATCCGAGTACTCCAAAAGGCAACGGCATCTTTTTGATTGCACTCGCGCTATGGCTCTTCATGAAGATGTTATCGTATTACAATCGCTCCTACTATTACTATGTTGAAGGATTATTGGAACGCGGGGTAACCGGTGCGCAAACGCCTTATTCCACACCCAATTATGAAGTATGCGATATTTATTATGATACAAAAGGGGGAGATCTTTTGAAAAGTTTTTGTCGGTCAACATATGGACGAAATATTTTACGGCGTACGGGCCTTGCCGATACTGCTGTTGATACATTGCTCAAAAATCGCACAACGGTTATCAATTGGAATGAACACGAAAGCGATTTGCATGACGTCTTTACATTGCGCGATCTTGCTCATGTGCTTATCGTGATGGATCAAGAGTTTTATCAATTTCTTTTTGAGCTTGGTATTCGTGACATGGAACTTATCGGTGCGGCAGAGTGGGTTGAACGTGGGTTGAAGAAAAAAAGGCAGAAGGAGCGTTTTTGGGGAAAAGTTTCACTCGGACAATCGCCATCCTTTGGTGCTGATTTGGCGTACGGAGGAGCATATACGTTGAGCCGTTTTAGTCATGACCTTTCACGGAGCGCGATTAGTGGAGGATCAAATTTCCGGTTTGCATATGGCAATGAGCAGATTACCCAACTTGAAATTGTGCTTTCGCGCAGTAAAGAAGCAAATGCGATTTTAATCGGCGAAGAAGGAACGGGGAAGATGGATGTGGTTTTGGATTTTGCGCGCGATATTATGAACGGGTATACCAATCCCGCTTTGAAGCATAAGCGCGTCATGGCCTTTGACGCGAAATCATTTCTTTCCAACATGAAGTCAAAGCAAGAGTTGGAGACTTCGCTCATTAAGTTGATGAATGATGCAATTAAAGCGGGAAATATTATTTTAGTCATTGATGATCTTCCCGGATTTATTCAGGGCGGACTCGCACTCGATTCCGATGTTATGGGAATTATTGATCCGTACCTTTCCGGAACCGCAATTCAGGTTATTGCAACGGCAGACAATGCCCGTTTCCATCAATTTATCGAGCCCAACAATGCCATCATGCAGCGCTTTGAGAAAGTTGCGCTCTCGGAGCCTCCGGAAGAATCACTCATCCGCATCCTTGAAGAAGTCGCCGAAGTAACGGAACGGAAGAATCGTATTTTTTTCACCTATCCCGCGATAAAAGAAATCATTTCCGCCGCGCAAAATTATTTTTCCGACGGTATCATGCCGGACAAGGCGATTGACCTCTTGGTGGAGATCACGCCGACCGCACTTTCCAAGGGTGTACAGCTTATCAAAAAATCCGATGTCCTCGACTTTGTGCGCCAGAAGACGAATATTCCCGTCGGCAATATTACCGAGGATGAACGCGAGCGATTGCTTAATTTGGAAAAATTGATGAAGAACATTGTGGTTGGACAGGAGCAAGCGCTTGATGTGATCGCAAACGCCATGCGTCGCGCGCGCGCCGGAGTCCGAAGTCAAAATCGCCCGATTGGTGCTTTTCTTTTCTTGGGCCCGACCGGTGTGGGAAAGACCGAAACAGCAAAAGCGCTTGCAACGGTTTTCTTTGGTAATGAAAATGCGATGGCACGTATCGACATGAGTGAATACCAAGGAGAAGACGGCTTGAATCGTATGATCGGAAGTATGGATGGCACGAAGGGTATTCTCCCGAACATGCTCAAAGAACAGCCGTATGGAGTGCTTTTGCTTGATGAGTTTGAAAAGACCAATCCCAAAGTGCTTGATATTTTTCTTCAGATTTTTGATGAAGGAATTTTCCATGACGCGGAAGGGAAGAAGGTGAATGCGCGCAATACCATTTTTATCGCAACGTCGAATGCCGGAGCGCCGGAGATCCGCGCTGCGATGAAAAGCGGTGTTGATTTGGAAACCGTCAAAAAAGATATTATCGATAAAGTCATTGCGCAGGGGAAATTAAAACCCGAGCTTTTCAATCGTTTTGATGGTGTTATTCTTTTTCATCCTTTGACGACCGAGAACTATCAGCAGATCGCGCTCCTCATGCTCAAAAAGCTTCAGAAACGTCTTCGAGAGAAAAGCATCAATCTCGTCATTAACGATATTCTTGTGAATGCAGTCATGGCACATGGAGTAGACCCCGATTTTGGAGCACGCCCAATGACGCGTGCCGTGCAGGAAGTTGTGGAGCAAAAAGTTGCCGAGAAAATCATTGCGGGCAAATTGACTCAAGGTGCAACACTTGAATTTACCCCCGATGATTTTCCTGAACTTGCCGGCAAAACCCAAGAAGAATTAATCTCCATTCCCGTTGTTCCTCGTACGCTCGGAGCGGCACCCGACTTTCATTCGGTGCACATTCCCGAGTCTCCAACAAATCCGACTTTGTAAATTGTTATCATTTGCAAAATCAATACTTTTTCTCTATAGTCGGGGAAGAAGTTTTTTATTTTTTTAGGAGAATAAGGTCATGGGTAATGCGGATACGCCTCAATTGGCGTCGCGAAATCTCTTGAAAGAAATTATGGATGCAACCGAGTTCTTCATGCTCTGGTCCGGGACGCTTGATTCATTGTCTCGCCGTGATCTACCGAGAAGTCGCACATTATATTGGCTTCTCGATATCTTTCCTCATTATGACGAACACAAAGAAGTTTTCGCTATCAATGCTGTTCCCAGCTTGGAGTATTGCAACGAAGCGGGGAAGGTTGTTGCGGGAGTGATGCGTGCCGTAAACGAGCGATACGGAGTTTCGTATTCGATGAAAGACCTGATCGTTGTACTTCAGAAGATTCTTGAGACGAATAAAACAGAGAAATGTATCTCAAAAGAGTTGAGCGAGGCCAACCGAAGATTGGGGAAAGTCATCGACAAGGAATATTGGTATATTCCCGAAGCTATCCGCCTCAGATGCAAAGAAGAAGTGCAACAGCATATGAACCTCGCCGTCGGTGAAACACTCAAGCATTATTTTCTTTCAAACGCACTGGAGATTCAGACGGTACGGACATTTCTTTATGAACTTTACATTAATGTTAAAAAGAAGCGTGAAGAATTGGGGGAGTTGCAACCCTCGCTTTTTCCTTCGGGTTCATAGTTTTTAGATCCGGCATAGTGCCGGATTTTTTCTTGCACTATAAAGATATTTTCTTTATAGTGTCAACTAGATTCACTCTTTGAATGGAGTATGAAATGACCGTTTTCAGCCCTCTGCCTCCGCCTCGAAATATTCTTCGGGAGCTCTACACCGCAACACGCCAATTTTTCCGTGCGGGTGTTTCGCTCAATGATTTTTTGGATGAAGAAAAAAACCGTGAAGGCGTTATTTCACTGCTACAACTCGTTGCACTCTTTGACGAATATAAGGATGGAAAATTCGTCTTTGCTGATAATCTTAGCAGTGAAACACTCTCAAGTGCCGATATTGCGATGCGCTCCGCACTGGGTGAGGTCAAAGAAAAATACCCGAAATTTTTTGAGCCCCATGGAACAAACGATCAAGGTTTCCTTTTCCTTTTTAAAAAAGTGGTACACAAAAATGACCTTGAGCGTTGCATTGACCGCATGGTTCTTCAAACAAAAAATCATTTTTTTGATGAATTGGATATGCACCTTGGGCGCTTTTTTCCCGAGTCCATTGCGCGTTCCAAGCAGGACATTGAAGGGGACTTTGCGAACATCAAACTGCACTTGGGGCTTTTGATGCCCACGCAGGAATTGATCGATGTGATGGGTACATTCCTTCGTGATCTTCATTTGTTTACCGTTTCGCTTTTGAAGAAAGGCAATTAGTTCAGCAATACGAGCAAATTGTCCTGAGAGCATTTTTCCGCTCAACCCGACTTCGTGTCGGGTTTTGTTTTTTATTTTTTTGTGATAAAACTAGCCTCATGTCAAATGGCTTCTGGGATAATTTGCCAAAACCTTTTTTTGCGCTTGCGCCGATGGCTGATGTCACCGACGCGGCTTTTCGTCGCATGTTTGCCAAGTACGGCAAGCCCGATGTGACGTGGACGGAGTTTGTTTCGGCGGACGGGCTTTGTTCTCCCGGTCGTGAAGTACTCTTGCGCGATTTTGCATACACGGAAGCGGAACGACCGATCGTTGCACAGATCTTCGGAGCAACTCCCACACACATAGAGCAAGTCGCAACACTCATCCACGAGCTTGGTTTTGATGGTATCGACATCAACATGGGCTGTCCCGATCGCAGTATTGAAAAGCAGGGAGCAGGGGCGGCAATGATGAAAAACCCGGAGCGTGCGCTTGAGGTACTTGCTGCAGCAAAGCAAGGCGCAAAAGGGTTGCCTGTCTCGGTGAAGACGCGGGTGGGGTTTAATAAGATCGAGATCGACTCATGGATTCCCAAACTCCTCGATGCGCGTCCGGCGGCACTCACGATCCATGCGCGTACACGGAAGGAAATGTCGCTTGTTCCCGCACGCTGGGAGCATGTTGCGCAGGTGGTGGAAATGGCAAAGGGGACAGGGGTGAAGATCATTGGTAACGGTGATGTGAAGGGTCTCGCTGATGGTCGCGCTAAGGCAGAAGAAACAGGCGCAGATGGCATCATGATTGGTCGCGCCTGCTTCGGTAATCCATGGGCATTTAATCCCAACATAAACCATGAATCCCTTTCACTTAAAGAACGTTTTCGCGTCATGCTCGAGCACACGCGACTCTTTGAGGAATTGCTCGGCGATATCAAAAGTTTCGCGATTATGAAGAAACACTACAAAGCATACGTAAACGGTTTCGACGGCGCAAAAGAACTTCGCATGAAACTGATGGATGCCCCCGATGCCGATGCGATTGAGCATATCATCGTCGACTTTTTGGAGTCTGCTCCGACACATTCGTATTAAAATTGAGCAGAGAATTCTATTTGCATTCGCAAATGCGCGCGAGGTATAATGCTTCTATCCATGAATGAATTTTTGAAGATGGATATATTCTTTTTTATAACGACATTCGTCGTTATTATGCTCGGAGCGTTTGCGCTCGTTGCGCTTTATTATGTTATTAAAATACTCAAAAGCGTCGATCATGTTGCGGAGAATGTGTCCGCCGAAAGCGACAATCTCCGCGAGGATGTTGTCATTCTGCGTTCAAAGATTCGCGATGAGGGGATGAAGATCAAACATTTTATGGATTTTTTCGGCGGCATGGCCTCACGCAGTCGCACGAAAAAGAAAACAACGAAAGAGGGAAATTAATGGATTAATTATTTTTTATGAAAAAGACAAATAAAAAGAAAGTTGCACTCGGTGTCGGATTGGGACTTGCCGCAGCAGCTGCAGCGGGCGCGGGATATTATTTTTATGGAAGCAAGGAAGCGACCAAACATCGTAAGAAAGTCGCAAAGTGGGCGGGGGACATGAAAGACGATGTGGTAAAGCGCGCCAAGAAACTCCAGAAGCTTGATGAAAAAGCATACAAAGCAATTGTCGACGAATCGGTAAAGGCGTATGAGCGTGTGAAGTCTATCGATAAGGCTGATCTTGCCGCAGCCGCAGCAGAACTCAAGTCGAACTGGAAAAATGTTGAACGCGAGCTTGCGCGTGTTGGCAAGAAGGAGGTAAAGGTTATCAAGAAGGCAGGCAAGAAGGCCGCTAAAAAAACCGTTACGAGTGTGAAAAAAGCCGCAAAACAGCTCGGCGTGAAAACCGGCGCGAAGAAGGTCAAGAAAGTGGTGAAGACTGCAGCTAAAAAGAAAAAAGCATAATATGGGGGGCTGTGGAGGGCACTGTCGTTGTGCCGATCAAGCGGAGGTCGTCGACGGACCGGTAACTTCAAAGAAGATTGCTTCTTGTGAGCCACCCAAAGAGGGGGTGATGTTGGATGCCGAAGGGAAGTGTCCGTGTGGTAAAACTCCCGATGAGTGTTGCCACAAAGAAGTTGTCTTCGCAAGTGAATTCAACGAAGCACTCGACGAACTTTGTGCCGATCATGGTGTTGTTGATATGTGTGATATTACCGCTTTAGACAGCGAAGAAAAAGAAGAGAAAAAGTAGTTTGTGAATTAAAGGCAAAAACGAAGAAATCTTCCCAAGAGGGGGATTTTTTCGTTTCATGAGAAATTTTTGCTATACTGGACTCCATGTCCGAATTGGCGCTTTATCGTAAATATCGTCCGCAGTCCTTTGTTGATGTCCGTGGGCAAGATGAAGTTATTGGCGTACTTGAGCGCTCAATCAAGGAGAAGAATATTTCTCATGCATATCTTTTTTCGGGCGGCAGGGGAACGGGCAAAACGACCATTGCGCGCATCTTTGCTTCGGCCATCGGCGCAAAACCGGCCGATCTCTACGAAATTGACGGTGCATCCAATCGTACGATTGATGATGTGCGCAATTTGCGTGAAGCGGTGCAGACACTTCCGTTTGAGTCACCCTATAAGGTATACATCATTGACGAGGTGCACATGCTCACCAAGGAAGCCTTCAATGCGCTTTTGAAAACACTTGAGGAGCCTCCCGCACATGTGGTCTTCATTCTTGCGACAACGGATCGCGACAAAGTTCCCGACACGATCATTTCCCGCTGTCAGAGTTTTATATTTCGCCAACCCACTTTCGCCGAACTCAAGGAATTTACCGGAAGCGTTGCCGAAAAAGAAAAGGTAAAACTTGATGCTCCCTCTCTTGAAATTATCGCAATGTTCGGAGATGGCTCGTACCGCGATACACTTTCCGTACTCGAAAAGGTCTTAAGTGCCGGTCGTGGTAAAACCATCGACAGTGATGTGGTTGCGCGTATCGTCGGCGCACCGACGCATGACCTCATCAACCGCGTACTCCGTGCGATCGATGGGGGAGATATCAGCGACGGACTTGCCGCCATTTCACGCGCTAACGAAGATCGCATTGATGTGAAGGTATATCTCAAAATGCTCCTCGCAAAGCTCCGTGCCATACTGTTGTTGCGCTATGCTCCCTCCTCGGAAGCACAACTCAAGAATGAGTTTACACCCGATGACCTCACTTTTCTTAAACAGCTGGCAACTTCCGATGCGAAGCGCATCAACTCCCACGTTCTTGCGCAATTTCTCGCTTCCTCCCGCGATATCGGTTTTAGCGCCACCTCATCGCTTCCGCTTGAGCTTGCGCTCATCCGCATCGCGGAAAAAGTGTAATTTTTCTTTTCACGCTATGCCCGATAAAAAAATCATTCTCGAAACGATCGGAGCATATGGCATGATCATGATCTTGGGTGCGTACGGACTCAACAGTTTCGGATATGTGGAGTCCGGAAATTTTTGGTATCAACTGATGAATCTCACGGGTGGCTTTGCTTTTGTGTATTATACGTGGAACAAAAAGGCATGGGCTTCGCTTGGGGTCAATGTCGTTTGGGTCATCATCGCCGCTCTCGCCCTCGTGCAGATGTTGGGTAAGTAGTTTCTCCACTAACGGCCGTTACTTTTAGTATAATTGAGTCGTGTTTTATCTGAGTCCGAAATGTTCTTTTAATTTTTGGTCACCTTCAATTTTTTCAATAACCGCATAGAGGACATCCTTGCCAATTTTAAAATCCGCTTTAAGGAGAATAAGCAAGGCCTCACAATCATAAGGATAGATCCATACACTCGCTTGAAGTTGATAAAATCCAAATGCACGGAGCGTTCGCTGAAGCATCACTCGTGTTCCTCTCCGCTTTTCTTTTATGTCATAAATAACCATGCGCCAACGCTTGTCCCAACGTCCGTGTTTTCTTGAGTCCGGAGATCGTGCGATCATGCCCGCAAGTGATCGTTTTCCGCTGTCGGTAAGAATAACTATTTTTCCATGACTACTAGTTTTGATTTTGATATGTCCTTTTGCAAGCAGTTTTTTAAAAACCGAATCAATGATATATGCAGGATTCATCCGACGAAATTTTCCCTTATCCGCCAGCGCCAAAAGTTGAAGGGCATTGGGCGCAAGGACTGCCAAACTCACAAACCCCGCCCCTGCAATGGTATGTAAAATAATTTTCTGAATATTTGTTTTTCGTCGAATTTTTCGTGCCCCTTCTTCGACACCATTTTTCATGGGTGTATTCATATTTACAGTATACCGAAAATTATAAATCTTGTAACGGCCGTTACAAGATTTATAATTTTTTTTACGTTGATTTTTTTAAAGGGTAGTGTAGAGCGGGGGGGGGTGGGGAGTTTGTTTTTTGAAAAAAAGGTGCTATGATTTCTCGCATTGTAGCCTTAGAGAAGGAGACAAAATAATTTATTGGGAGATCGCCTGCCTGCGCAGGCAGGTCTAATGGTAAGCAAAGCTTTCTGGTGGCGTTCGCTCGGAAGTAAGAAGATATTTTTAGTTTCATGCACAGTGCTGGGAGATCGTCTAATGGTAGGACAGCGGCCTTTGAAGCCGTGAATCTAGGTTCGATTCCTAGTCTCCCAGCAGTGTGCGGGAAAAAAATAAATTCTTACTTCGCTCACTCACTTACCAGTAGGACAGCGGCCTTTGAAGCAGAAAATCTTGGTCCGATTCCAAGCCCCGCAGCTAATGTTTTTGTGCTAGAATTTATCGATGATCATGAAAAATGAAAATCGACGTGGCGTTATCCTTGATACAGATATAGGCTATGATGCGGATGACTTTTTTGCTCTTCTCCTCTTACTCAATTCTTCTGAACTTTCTCTTGATCTCATCGTTACAGGGGATGAGACAAAAGAAAAACGTGCGCGCCTTACTCGGAAAATTCTTGAGATTGCAGGGAGATCTGATATCAATGTGGTCGCCGGAGCTGATCTTGGAAACACAAATTTTTCTGTTGATGAGATGATCAGTGATACTCCTCAACACAAGAGAGAACATGATGCAGTAGAGATGATGAATGTCATCGTCGAGCAATGTGATGAGGTTACCTATATTGGTATTCAGGGTTTCAGTAATCTCTCAGCACTGATCAGAAGATATCCTGACGTAAAAAAGAAACTAAAAGTATTTCAGATGGGTTGTGCTATCGATTATTCTCGTCGCGAAGGATGGGTCGAGCATAATGTTCGTATTGATATTCCTGCGGCGCAACACGTGCTCGCGTCGGGACTTGATATTACTCTCGTAATGGCACAGACGACGATGGCACCTGGCTATTACTTTGACGAAAAAAACTCAGTGATGCTCAAGCTTCGGGCGAGTAAAAACCCACTCCATGTTATGCTTTTCCAGAGCGTTATGCGCTTTCATGAAAAATTGGCACAAAAGGGTGTTGGCGACCCATGGCCATATGCGCATGATCCACTGGCGGTATCAGTTGCGCTTGGCAAAGATTTTGTTCAATTTGAAGAGATGACCGTTTCTATGAACGAGCGCGGAGAGTTACTTCGTGACCCGCACGGACAAAAGGTGTGCGGGAGCTTAAGAGAATCAAATTCAACAGCTTTCATGCAATTTCTTGAAGACCGACTTTTTCAGAAGTAGGAAATGGAAAATGGGTACAGACACGATTAATTTACCGGCACAAATATTTCTGTCGGGAAAAGCGTACTCATGGCTGTATTGATTGTCGAAAAAAAATAATTACGAAAGAATTTTTTGGTATTGCTCCATGAGATTTTCGGGGACTTTTTCATACTCATTGTCAGCTAAAAATTCAGTGGGACAGAGCGACCATACTTCTTTCGTGTTGTAGGGCTCTTTTCCCGGAATATACCATGCTTTGGTTTTCTTCATTGCAGAATAGAAAAAAATATAGCTGTTTGCTTTTTGAATATATTCGCGAATACCAATAGGAAGATTAAATGTTTTGATTTTCTCTACGGTACGACGTTCGCAGTCGAGTTCTACATCACGCGAAAGTGTTGTATATGTATTTAATTGTTTTTCATTTAATTCGATTTTGCCCTCAATCCACAGCGTAATTATGTCGATTGTTTCAAGTGTTGTGCCCGGCACATAGGAGTTGTACCAGTAATCACTTTTTTCGAGCATTTGATCGAGATGAGAAGATTCATGCACAAGAACGGGTAACCAAAGTTCAAGGGGCTTTTTTGTGGCAACCGCAAGTTCTTTTTGAGGTAATTCAATCATATAGCCGTTCACCAAGTCTTTTGTCGAGGGGTAGGGGATGTGACTATCGGGGCTTAATGTAAACAAGACAGCGTTTTTCTTCGTAATATTTTCAACGTGTCTGCAAAAATCAATAATTGCAGGGGGAGTTTCTTTGGGAAGCAAGGAATCCATTTTTTCTAAAATTATTATTACAATAATTTTAACACAGTTTTTGAGGTTATTGAAAGAAATACTGTTTTGCGACATTGGAATTACATAGCGATTCTGTGCTATGGTAGGGGGATGAATAAATATGCACAGGGGGGTTTTATTATTGCGCTGTTTGGGGTCGCGCTTGGCGGGTTTTTTCTTCTTCGGAATTCAGTGCCCGATTCCTCTTTGGAGGAGCAGGTAGAGAATCCTATTTCCCACATCAATGACAATAGCGCTTTGTCGCAGGAATATGCCAGCAGTACGCAGGGATTTTCACTCCACTACCCGATGGGGTATGTGGTGGACGATACCTATCATTATCAAAACCTCGGTCCCGGGAAGGATATTTCGGGAGTAAAATTCACCATTCCCGAACGCATGGCAACGGGGACGAATTTAAGCGATGATACTTATTTGAGTGTGGAACAAATTCCCCAAACTCAACAATGTACGGCGGAGATTTTTCTCGATCAAGCGAGAGCGCAAACAATAACAGACGGGGATATGACATATTCGGTCGCGTCATCAACGGGTGCCGCGGCAGGGAATCGCTACGAGGAAACTGTTTACGCATTGCCCGGAAGGAATCATTGCATTGCGGTACGGTATTTTATCCATTACGGAGTGATTGAAAATTATCCCGCGGGCCTAGTGCGGGAGTTTGATAAGGAAGCACTCCTTAAGGAATTTGATACGATTCGTCGCACACTGAAGGTTCTTCAGTAAAGAATGTCCCCACTATGTCTCAACAAGCACCCCCATCACGAGCGGCATCGCCGACCCCAAGTGTATTCACACTCCTCGGCCCGTATCGCACGATGATCATCGGGCTTGTTGTGCTTGCGGTTGTGGCAAATGTGCTCACGCTTTTTTTGCCGAAACTTATCTCGGGCGTTATTGATGCGTATGTACGCGGAACTTTTGATTTGCCAAAACTCGTTTTTGAATTTAGTGCATTCGCGGCGGGAATTTTTTTCTTTACGGCGCTTCAGAGCATTGTGCAGACGTATGCGTCAGAGAAGGTGGCGCGGGATTTGCGCCTTCAGTTGGTAAATAAAATTTCTCGACAAAGTTATCGCTTTATTGAAGACCGGAATCCCTCAAAACTCCTCACCAATATCACCTCCGATATTGATTCCATTAAAATGTTCGTTGCCCAGGCTATCGTCTCGCTCGTCTCTTCATTGGTCATCATTATTGGTGCGGCGATTATTCTCCTCAGTATTAATTGGAAACTCGCACTTACGGTACTTATGGTTATTCCGATTATCGGAGGGACATTTTTTATCATTTTCCGAATGGTACGGGCACTTTTCAGGAAGAGCCGCGAAGTGATCGACTGGCTGAATAAAGTGATCAATGAAAGTATTGTCGGTGCGGCGCTCATCCGCGTTCTTCATTCGGAGGATTTTGAATATGTGAAATTTAGCGCCGCAAACGCCGAGGCACGCACGATTGGCCTCGGTATATTACGCCTCTTTTCATTGATGATTCCGGTGGTTACTTTTGTTTCGAGTATGGGTACATTGGCGGTGATGACATTGGGCGGGTACTACGTTACCGAAGGCTCGATGACGATTGGTTCGTTTGCCGCATTCAACAGCTATATCATGATTCTTATTTTCCCCATCTTTGTCATTGGCTTTATGAGCAATATCATCGCACAGGCGGGAGCATCATATGCGCGCATTTACGAAGTGCTCCAAACACCCAATGAGCGTGATCTAGGTACGATTGATGCACCTCTCCTCGGGAGGATTGATGTAAAAAATGTAACGCTCTTGTATGGAACAAAACCGGTACTTAAAGAGGTCTCACTTTCCATTACACCGGGTGCAAAGACCGCGATCATCGGCCCCACTGCGGCGGGGAAGACACAATTACTTAATGTTCTTGCCGGTTTAAGCGTGCCTCAATCGGGAGAAGTGGATTATGACGGCCATCCACTTGCGGAATATTCTCGGGCGTCATTTTATCCGCAAATCGGACTCGTATTTCAGGATAGCGTACTTTTTAATACGACCGTGCGGGAGAATATTGCATTGAGCAGCACTGTTACCGATATTGCGCTTGAAAAAGCGATTGCCACCGCTGAACTCGCCGATTTTCTTCACACATTGCCGGAAGGACTCGATACGCTTGTTTCCGAACGGGGCACTTCGCTTTCGGGAGGGCAAAAGCAACGCCTTATGCTGGCGCGTGCCCTTGCCCTCGAACCCAAAATTCTTTTTCTTGATGATTTCACCGCACGCATTGATGGGGAAACCGAACGCAAGATTCTTGAAAATATCGCGCGCAATTATCCCGGACTGACACTTGTCTCCGTAACACAGAAAATCGCCCCGATTGAAAATTACGATCAGATTATTGTGCTTATGGAAGGAGAGATTCTTGCGCGGGGAACGCATAAAGTACTCATGCAGAGTTCTCCCGAATATGTGCAAATTGCAAACTCCCAACGCTCAACTCAGACCTATGAACTACGAACTTAATACCGAACAACATAAGAAAAAGCGCTCCGCAATGGAAGCAATTCGCGGATTGTGGCCGCTCCTTTCGGGCGAACGGAGTATTCTTCTTTATGCAAGCGTGGCGACGCTCATGAACTCGACGATCAACCTCGTTGCGCCGCTCCTCATTGCGCATGTGGTGGATGCGTATATTGTCCCTCGGCAATTCGATGGAGTGATCCTGTTTACCTTTATTTTACTCGGACTGTATGCGGTTGGACTCTTTACGAGCTACGCGCAGACAAGGCTCATGGGCGGCATGGGTCAACGTGTGCTCTTTAATCTCCGCACGAAGATTTTTGCAAAACTGCAAGAATTGCCGGTTGCATTTTTTAATGCCAATAAAGCGGGCGATCTTATTTCCCGCATCAACAATGACACGGATAAGCTCAATCAATTTTTCTCGCAAACCTTGGTGCAATTTGTGGGAAGTATTGTCATTATGATTGGCGCGGGAATTTTCCTTCTCGCAATCAATGTGAAGCTCGGCGCGGCCGCTCTTCTCCCTGCGGTGCTCCTCTTTTTCTTTACCCGCCTTACTTCGCCATGGGTAAAACGCAAAAATGCCGGAGCGATGGCATCGACCGGCAGTCTCTCGGCGGAAGTTTCCGAAAGCTTGGCCAACTTCAAAGTGATCGTTGCGTTCAATCGTCGTGATTTTTTCCGACAGCGCTTTGAGGGCGCGAATGAGGCGAATTATCAGTCCGCAATCGGTGCGGGCATTGCCAACAATATTTTCACGCCGGTCTTCGGATTTTCTTCCAATATTGCTCAGCTTATTGTCCTTGCATATGGTGTGTATTTGATTACGACAGGGAATTTCACGCTTGGCTTGCTGATCGGTTTTCTTTCTTATGTAAATAATTTTTACAATCCTCTTCGGCAACTTGCGGCGCTATGGTCGAACTTTCAGGTGGCACTCGCGGGTTGGGACCGTATTTCGGCAATTCTTGAAATGCAAAACGATATGTTTGTGCGTGATGCACGTGCGGACAAAACAACACAAAAACAAGACACGGATATTTTGCTCGAGTTTCAGAATGTTTCGTTCAGATATACCGATGCCGCTACCGTACTCCATGATGTGAATTTTGCATTATGTCGCGGCAAGACGTACGCACTCGTGGGACCGACCGGCGGGGGCAAGACGACGACGGCTTCCCTTATGGCGCGTCTCTATGATCCGGTGCAGGGTACGATCTTTTTTGACGGACACGATATTCGCACCCTTCCCGCGGCAACGCGCACGCAAAAGATCGGATTTATTTTACAGGAGCCGATACTCTTTTCCGGAACCGTACGTGAGAACATTCTCTATGGAAACGAAGCGTATCGGGACTTCTCGAATGAGGCCTTGACGGCGGCGCTTCATAAGGCGGGCCTTGAGGGACTGCTTGCGCGTTTTGAGGGGGGACTCGAAGCTGTTGTCGCTACTTCCGGCGATGCACTTTCATTGGGACAGAAACAGTTGATTGCATTTATGCGCGCTGTTTTACGCGAACCGGAGTTACTCATTCTCGATGAGGCGACGGCGAATATTGATACGGTAACCGAACAGCTCTTGGAAGATATTTTGAAAAAATTACCGAAAGCAACAACAAAGGTTATTATTGCGCACCGTTTGAATACGATTGAAAATGCCGGTGAAATATTCTTCGTCAACGGCGGAGAAGTTGTTCGTGCCGGTTCGATGGAAAATGCCGTCGATATGTTGCTCCATGGAAAAAGAGCAAGTTAATTGAGCTATTTTTTCTTGTTTTTCGGAGCATGGGAAAGTATACTCATCACTATGATAATTAAAGAAAAATGGAAAGAGCATCCGCTCTATAAACAAGGGAAAATCGAACTTGTTCCGATGAGTTTTGTTTGGAAATATTGGGGGAGGGATGTATCACCCTCGGCCGATCTCATGGACGGCACAATTGTAACCCTTGATACACTTTGGCAGAATCTTCTGAAAGAGGGACTCTATAATCCGCTCATCATGCGGGTAGGCTTGAAAAGCAAAACATTCCGTCTTGAAGCGGGTAATCATCGCATCCAAGTGCTTCATGCTCATGGAGTGGAGATGGTGCCGGTTACGGTACAAGTGTGTGAGGATTGCGGGCCGCATCTTACGGATACGATGACCGATGCGACCCATAACTTCGATGCGCCGGAAGGTTTTCTTATTTCAGAAATTACCGATGAATATATGAAGCCGAGCGAAGTATTCAAAGAGCTTTCCTGAATGGACGGAAAGGAAAATGAAAAAACCGCTTCAAATGAAGCAGTTTTATTTTTTTCTGAATCAGCCTATGATCCAGATGCGGAACCAAACTTGTGTGTAACCCAATCTCGGAGTATCGATCTTCCTCGCTCCCCATCTTGCTGATTGCGGAAATCAAAAGAGATTTCTCCATTTCCGCCAGTTTTAAAGACAAAATGCATACCGTAAAACATTCCATTTGTCGCAAAAGTACTTACCGCCACCGCAACTGCTTCCACGGTTCGGTAATTGGCGTTTAATGCGCCGCCTTCACCGTACATTTTGTTGATCTCGCTTGAGTGGGGCTCGCGCTTTGAAAGATCATCGACAGCGAGAGTCAGTACGCAATCTGCTTGTTGCCAAGGTGTTATTTCGTGTGCCATATTGGCCTCCGTGAGTTGGTGAGTTGAACAACGACTGCGGAAATTCTAGTGTTTCAAAAAAGATTTGTCAAACTATTTAAAGTATCTTATGACAATGTTACTTCGCTGATTTCCTTGTAGCGATTACTGAAACTCAATCCCGCGACAATGCCAATGGTGGTACCCATGATGGCTCCGGCGACTCCTTCCGAGAGCCAGTGAATGGAGACCGAGACACCAAGTCCGACATATCCGGCATAACAAAACATAAGATAAATAAGCGTGCGGTGTTTGGGAAAAAGTACCGCAAAGGCGGCAGCCATTGCAAACGCGATGGTGGTGTGTGAGGATGGCCATCCCCAAAAAATACCCCCGCGCATAAATCCAAATTGAAAGCCGTGCGTGATATCGGTGGTGTGTATGGTCGCATTTACAAAATGAGGGGGAATTCTTCCGGTGAATGCTTTGTAGGTCGATGAGATAAAGGAACCCATGAGCGCCGCTTGCCCTAAGCCCCATCCTGCGTTGACGAGTGCGATTTTATTTTTTTTG
>Ga0209515_10004151_pt1 | contig 19824 bp, 19 predicted proteins | sample Subgroupgradi54m_FD_187454 | JGI IMG/M metagenome (GOLD analysis project Ga0209515, IMG submission 187454) | Subsurface groundwater microbial communities from S. Glens Falls, New York, USA - GMW60B uncontaminated upgradient, 5.4 m (SPAdes)... ...
ATGGCTTTCTCACCTGCTTCGCCGGTCTGAACGCTCATCGCGTCATCAATCGTCGAGAGAAAGATCGTGCCATCGCGCCTCTAGTATAAACTATCTCGCTAAAAAGAACGGGCGGTTGTTCACCGCCCGAAACGAACCCCCCTTCGTACACTCCTTTAGAACCTGGCTGACCGTGCCGCCGTGGGAGCGAGAGCCAACGCTACGAACGCTCTTCCATCCTGAGTGATCTGAGCAAAATCTTGTCTGAGGTTTGAGGGTATGTTGGGAAATCAATGAAGGTGTTTGAGGGAATCGAGATGAGCACTTACAACTTCAGGAGCGTGAAGAGGTTGGAGCGTTGTCTGCGAGAACTGAAGGTGGCGCCGACGACTCTCCCCGGCTCAGGACCACATTCCATCCAACGACTCTCGCACCTCCGGGAAGTGCCGTCCATGATCAAACCAGCTTAGACAGCTGCTGGTTCCTGAACACGTGAGTGAGCAATGTGTTCCTTGACCTCATCCCACAGTCGGAGCCGGGCCTGAAGCGCCATTCGAGCTGCTTCAGTCGCTTCCTGCCACCTGTCGATCTCGTCTCCGCACAACTTCGCTAGCATCCGCATCGCCATCGGTGCATGGCGCTCTCTATCGACATTGATATGCCGCTCCAGATAGTACCCAAACCGCGTCATGTGTTTTGGAAAGCGCTCCTGGATGGTGTGGATGACGACCTGAAACATCTCGGGCACGATTTCCTCTCGACCAATGGCAAAGGCGGCAGCAATCTGATGAGGCACCCGAGAGGAGAGAATCTGCCAGGTGGTCGTAACGAAGGTTTGAGAGGGCTGGGGGGCGTTGCAGTGATGTAACGCGGCCGACACGTCTTCCCCGGTGCGGATTCGTGCCACAAAGTCGTTGATACACGAGGGGTTTGCGCCACACTGTTCCATCGCTTCAAGATACAATTCAAAATGGCTGAGGTACCCTCCCTGCCCGCTGTCATCACTCTCCTCATCTAACGTGATCTCATTGATCAGACGACGACTGACAGGATCTCCGTGGGGCACCCAGGGCACGGAGGTGCAGGTGAGGATTTGTTGGAGGGATTTCACCAACGCCATGAAATCCCAGACCGCAAAGACGTGGTGTTCCATAAAGAGCCGCACGTGTTCCAGGGTGTCAAGCGACCGATAGACCTCGTGTGAAGCGACCCGATCCCGCAGCGGACGCGTGGCCTCCAGAAGTGATTCAACGTGAGTAGGGTGTTTGTCCATGTTCTCCCCAGCGAGAGATCAGCAAACCGGGTAACTGCACTTTAGGAGGGACACACAAGCTTGTCAAGCAAGAATGTGATCCAAGTCACATAAGCAGCTCGAACTGACCTTCCGCCCCGAGAGCGTGACCTTGGGTTTGATTCGCGCCTTAGCAAACCCCGGCCTTTAGGCAAGGGATGAAGCGTAGTCGCGGCGGCATGTTGCCGCAGCCAAAGAGAGGCCACGGCCTTTAAGGCCGTGGAGATTCACTGGACTCATGGTAGCCGATGTAGCAGACGCAAAAGGACGCACGGGTAGTCGTGGGGGTAGATGTGCTGCGGTGAGAATAGTTACACCGGTAGGCCATGGTGATTCTTATTTAACGTATATAGTCTTGATGTTGACAAACTCGCGGATTCCAAAAACAGACAGCTCCCGACCGTAGCCGGACTGTTTGACGCCGCCAAAAGGCAGACGGGGGTCGGAGCGCACGAAGGCGTTGATAAAACAAGAGCCGACTTCCAGCTCCGCAGCGAGCCGTTCCCCATGCTCACGGTTACGTGTAAAGATCGCTGCACCCAAGCCATACACAGAGTCGTTGGCGGTACGAATCGCCTCAGCCTCGTCCTTGACCGGAATGATGGCCGCGACCGGACCGAATGTTTCTTCATCATACGCGGGCATTCCCTTAGCGACGTCCGTCAGCACCGTTGGCGGATAGTAGGCGCCCTTGTGATCTGGGATCGTTCCGCCCAACAGCACGCGAGCGCCTCGTTGCACGCTTGCCCGGACCTGTTCATGGAGTGCGTCGCGCAGATCGTGCCGGGCCAAGGGACCAACAGTCACCGCTTTGTCGAAGGGATCGCCAACCTTCTGGGCATGCATGCGCTGGACAAATCGCTCCTCAAACTGAGCCCGGATGGATTCCACGACGATGAAACGTTTGGCCGAGATGCAACTCTGCCCGCTGTTAATGAGCCGCGAGGCCACGCAGGCCTCAACGGTCGGTTCCAGATCAGCATCCTCTAAGATGATATAGGGATCACTGCCCCCAAGTTCCAAGACTGTCTTCTTGAGCGACGCACCCGCTTTTACGGCGACCGCCCGGCCAGCCGACGTGCTGCCAGTTAAGGTGACGCCCGTCACGAGAGGGTGTTCGATCAACCCCGCAACCTGATCAGTGCTCACAAGCAACACTCTGAATAGCCCCTTAGGGAATCCCGCTTGCCGAAAGAGCTCCTCGATGGCCAGCGCACACCCAGGGACATTTGAGGCATGCTTCAGGACGACCGCATTCCCGGCCATGAGGGCTGGCACCACTGCTCGGAACACCTGCCAAAATGGAAAGTTCCAGGGCATGACGGCCAGGACAATCCCGAGCGGCTCAAACGTCACATAACTTTTCGCGGCATCGGTTGCAATAACCTCCGGAGAGAGAAAGCGCTCAGCGTGCTGCGCGTAGTAGTCGCAGACCCACGCACACTTCTCAGTCTCTGAGCCGCCCTGGGCAAGAGGTTTGCCCATCTCTTGCGCCATCATGCGCGCATAGGTCTTTGTATGCCTGCGTAACAGCTCGCCAGCCGCTTTCATGGTGGCTGCACGCGTGGCAAACGTGGTACGCCGCCACGCGGCACACGCTCGATCCGCGTGTTGAAGGATCTCTTCCACTGCACTTGTTGAGAGTCCTGGGTACGAATGGATCGTTTCGCCCGTTGCTGGATTGACAGAGGTAATCGCTGTCATCTCTTGCGATCGGCTGCGTGCAGTTTTCTCATCAGCTCCACATTCACGCTTGGGTCGATGGGGATCTCGATGACACAGAGCTCACCTGAGGTCACCGCCTCTCGCAACTGCCGTTTCAGTTCAGCGAGCGTCTGCGGACGGTATCCCTTGATGCCAAAGCTTTCCGCGTACGCTTTGAGGTCGGGATTGGTCAGGCGCGTGCCGGTGGATCGGCCGTGCGTCATCTGTTGCTTCCAACTGATGAGCCCATAGTCGTTATCGTTGAAGACGATCACGGTAAACGCGACCCCTAGCCGTTTCGCTGTTTCCAGCTCCTGCGAATTCATCAGGAATCCCCCATCGCCCATGGCGGCAACGATTCGCTGCTTGGGATTGTGCAGCGCAGCAGCGATCCCGCCTGGCAGCGCAAACCCCATGCTGGCCAGACCATTCGACATGAGACACCCGTTCGGACATCTCGTCGGAAAGTTTCGCGCGATCCACATCTTGTGGCTCCCGACATCGCTGATGAGCAAGTCGTCGTCCCCCATGATCGCACGCAACAGATTCAACACCCCTGGGACAGTGAACGGTTTGCCTTCCACCAGCTCATAGCTGTTGATGTCGGCCCGAATGCGATCACGGATGGGCACATACCACGACGGATCGAACGTGCAAGAGGTCGCTGCCAGCCGCTCGTTGAGCTCCCGTAAGGTCGCGGGAATGTCTGCAACGATTTCGACCTCCGGCTGGTAGTGCGTGTAGACTTCAGCCGGCGTGAAATCGACATGGATGATGCGTTTGTCCATCGTGAGGTTCCATTTATCCGGTGCATATTCGGCTAAATCATAGCCGACGGCGACGATCAGGTCCGCTTGGTCAACCGCATCCATCACGAAATCACGGAATCCCATGCCGATCGTGTGCAGGGACTCGAGACTGTCATCGGACACTGCACCCTGTCCCATGAAGGTGTGCGCGATAGGGATGTGATACCGCCCAACGAACTCGCGTAGCTGATCGGAGGCCGGCTGACGGACGGCGCCGTTACCGGCCAAGACCAACGGTTTGTTCGCATGGGTGAGTAGCGACACCGCTTCCCGCAGCGCCTGCTGATCGGGGTCCGGGCGGCGCACGCGATGGACCGCGATGGGCTGACGGTCTGACTCCATCTTGGCGACATCCTCCGACAGCTCAACATGTGTGGCACCCGGTTTCTCACTCTCCGCCACCTTGAATGCCTTACGGATTACCTCAGGCACGACCTCAGGGCTGGAGATGGCCGCATTCCATTTCGTGATCGGACGGAACATGTTGACGATGTCGAGGTACTGGTGGCTCTCCCGCTGGATACGCCCGAGGCCAGTCTGTCCGGTGATGGCCACCACGGGACTCTTATCGAGGTAGGCATCCGCCACGCCGGTGACGAGGTTGGTGGCTCCGGGTCCCAGGGTCGAAAGACAGACACCAGCCTTGCCAGTCAATCGCCCCCAGACATCGGCCATGAACGCGGCCCCCTGCTCATGCCGGGTGGGAATGAACGTGATGGAGGACGGCTCGAGAGAAAACAGGAGATCTTCAATCTCTTCGCCAGGCACTCCAAAGATATAGCGGACCCCTTCGTTCTCCAGGCACTTCACGACCAGATCGGAGACTTTCATGGCTCGGTCCTCTCGTTGGTTTGGTGACGATCAAAAAAAGCTGCTGATTTACTCTTGGGGCAAGTCACCGGTATCAACGATAAAATTCTCGGTATCGATTTCTGACGTTTTCCCACAGTCGAGGCATTGAATGACCACCACCTGCCTCGTTTCATAGGATGAAAGAATCGTCACGTTGGTTGAATAGCAATGGGCGCACTTCACTTGGTTCACGGCTGCACTCCCACACGTTCCCCTAGTGGTCTCGACGTGCCGGCAGCGGAGCTTCCCTAGTGATCAATCGCGCCGCACGGTTGTACGTGAAGTAGTTCCAGGCCCACTGGATCGAGACCAGCACCCGGTTCTGGAATGCCACCAGACCCAGCAGATGGATAAACAACCACGCGAACCAGGCAGGCAGGCCAGACAGATGCATCCACCCCAAATCCGCCACCGCGCTTGCCCTGCCAATCGTCGCCATGCTCCCACGGTCTTTGTACCGGAATGGCGAGGGGTGCTGGTTCCGCAGCCGTCGCTGCACAGCAGCTGCGACATAGTGCCCTTGCTGCATGGCGACCGGTGCCACGCCTGGAAGCGATTGGCCAGTCTGGTGACTAAAATGAGCGAGATCGCCAATCACGAACATCTCCGGATGGCTGGGGAGCGTCAGGTCCGGTTCCACAATGATTCGACCGGTTCGGTCAAGGGCAGCCCCTGTCGCCTCACTCAAGAGGCGTCCTAACGGGGACGCTGAAACGCCTGCGGCCCACAGGACGGTGTGCGTCGAGATGGATTCGCGCTGTGCACCGCATTGCCACGTCACCTGACCGGGCTGGATGTCGGTGACTAGCGCCTCCGTCTGCACGTGGACACCCAACCGAGTGAGTGCAGCAGCCGTCTTGTCGGACAGGTCCTGGGGGTAGGATGGCAGCACACGCTTGTCAGCTTCCAACAAAATAATGTTGGCATCAGCCGGATTGATGGCTCGGAAATCGTGTTTGAGGGTGTCTCTGGCGAGCTCGGCGATGGCCCCAGCAAGCTCAACACCTGTCGGGCCAGCGCCGACGATCACGAACGTCAACAAGGCCTGCACCTTGTCTGGATCAGATTCGCGCTCAGCCGTTTCAAAGGCCAACAAGATGCGCCGTCGGATCTCAGTGGCATCTTCGATGGTCTTGAGCCCAGGGGCCCACCCTTCCCAATGCCCGTTCCCAAAGTAGGTGTGGCTGGCGCCGGCCGCGACGATCAACGTGTCGTACCCAATCTCCTCACCGCTACTGAGTTTCACCGTGCGGTTGGGGACATCGAAGCCTGCCACCTCTGCCAACAGCACCTGAGCGTTTTTCTGGTGTTTGAGCACTTCGCGCAAGGGCGAAGCGATGTTGGCAGGAGAGAGTCCACCCGTCGCCACCTGATAGAGGAGGGGTTGGAAGAGGTGAAAATTCCGGCGGTCGAGCAGGGTCACGTGCACGCCCATCCGTTTCAGGGACAGCGCCGCGCTTAAGCCCCCAAACCCACCTCCAACAATCACCACGCGGTGTCGTGTATCTCTCATCTGCGAGACTCCAGGAACGCATGGGACATCACGAGTAGTGGACGCTCATGACGAGTGACAGCCCTGCGACATTGGAGGCGAGGCTTCCTGGGTCAGCGGCTCGATCGTCAACTTCAAACAGTGATGAGACGCTCGAAGCGCCTGCTCGACAAGCTCCGGGGTGTTGGCCCGAGAAAAGATGAACCCCAGGTAGCGCGAACCTTCAGGGAGTGGCACCAGCGGCTGTCCAACGTGTGCGGCCAACAGCACGTCCTCCACTCCAGGAATAGCCTTGGCCGTTTCAATACCACTGACTTCTTGCAACACCCCCTCCTGGGGGATAGGGATCATCATCACCCCGGACGGGGTTGGATCGGGCTGAAGGGACCGGGCCTCCCGAGTGAGTGCAGGTATCCTCAATGGCGTAGTACGTACCGCCGATATTGAACAGGGCAATCGTCTCATCCTGCACCTGGACTGCCTTGGCTTGGCCGGGCTTCAGCTCCGAGGCCTTCGCCACCGTTACGCGTTCTGCCATTGCGTCCCCTCCTGTGTTGCCTCACTGTGGCCACGATCGAATCACTCAATGCCTGTGGAGCCCCACGGGCAGAGCCCGTGGCGGACATGACCGTTCAAGAGTTCACGATAACTTGGCTTGGATCGGTCATATGCTCCTTTAAATGAAAGTAGGGTGGCCAGGCCTGAAGACGCGCATCCTCCACAGGACTGCCGACAGTAAAATGGTAGAGGCTCTGAAACGTATTATCCTGAAGTCCCATGATCTGATGCACGGGATCGTCAAAAAAGCATCCGATCCCTGTGCTCCGGACGCCATGGGCTTCAGCTTCGAGGTACAGCACCTGCCCGATCATGCCGCTTTCCCAGAACAGATGGCGATAAAGAAACGGCCCCTCTTCGATCACGCGCCGGAACTTTGCAATCATCCCCAAGGAGAAACTGCTGTCTCCGGCGATATGCTGGTGACAGCTTGTAGCCGTTGCCTCTGACATCAACACTCCCTCTCCAAGTAAGTACAGAGGCAACTCACCGTTGATTCTCCTCCACAAGAATTCAGGCCGGGATGAGACTTTGAGCAGCTCTAAATCCCTCTCATCACGGACAAACATATACAGGCCCGGGGTCAGCCCTGTCACATGATGAACAAACAACAGAAGATGAACACGGACAGGCCCTAATGCAACGTCAAACGGCGCGCAATCCTTGCGTGGCAATGTCTTATCCAGCATGGCCAGGAACTGGTCGAGAGATATGCTCGTGACGCCGTCAAATGCCAACGCGCTCCGCCGTTGACGGATGATCCGTGCCGCCGTGAGTGCTGATCTGGCCTTATCCATAAAGGGTGTGTTGGCATACGGTATCCGTTCTTGGCGGGTTGCTGGTTTGCGGGTTGCTGTTGCGGCTTCGGTGATAATCTCCCAATTCACATGATCCCCACTCAGGCGGTTGGGATGGCCCTGGAAGGAAAGCTCGGAAATACCAGATGCAAGTCCACTGGGAAGATTGTTCGCAATGCCCCCGTCTCCGGGAGGATGGACATAGCACAGGGCCTCCGGATGCTCCTCTTCATGCTCAAGCCAGCGCGTCTTGTGCAATCCAAGCAGATGCTCGATCTCCTCATCCGACACTTCGCTGACATACGACACCTTCCATCCAAGCAGATTCGCTGCAAAACTTGCCGAGGCGATCGCATGCCCCAGATCATGGCTGCAATAGCGAAAGGCTCGTTCCCCGTATTTCCAGGCCTCACGCCAGAAAATACTCGTCAGTGCAAGCAGAAAGCCGCCTGAGCCAAAATGCGCCCTCATATGCCCAGCCAGTTCTTTCGGTAAATCCGCCCGGCATTCCAGCGCATGCAGAAAAGGACTGTAGTGATAAATGCCGGGACCGCAGCCGGCCGCTTCCTGGAGAATGACATACCCTTCTGTCGGATGAAGATTCCCGCTTGAAGGGTTCATCCGGAGGGCCCACCTTGCGTCCGAGATGGACTTCCATGCTGAAATGCCAAGGGCGAGTTCCAGAAAAAGGGAAAGATGCTGCAAGCTAACGCTGCGAACAGGATTCCTCATCCTCTCGTACAAATCCATGTATGTGGCCTCGGGGTCTTGCTCAGCAAAAGGAAGCTTGAGCACGCGTGCTCCTTCATAAAAACGGAACGGATTCGGCTGAGTGTCCCAGTCCAGGTATTCCAGCGACCTTGCATAACGGTGAAAATGATGCTTGGTCTCCTCATGATATTGAATGGTCATTTGAATCGTCGGATCGCTCATTCGACCTTACCCCTTCTCTTGTCCCACCGAGAAGTTAAGTTTTAGGGTTGGTTTCGTCGTTACCGCCGCCTGATTTTTCGCCGCGAACTCCGCTGGAGCCAGGTTCCCCCTGGGCTTTCACGTAGGGCACCAGCGCCTCAATGGCGTAGTACGTACCGCCGATATTGAACAGGGCAATCATCTCACCAGACGGTCCGAGTCCCCGCGTTGCTTGAGCCCTTCAATCCCCAGCCGATAGCAGAAATCCCCAAACCCTTCGCCTGGCTGCCGCTCCTGTTTGAATAGTTCCAATAACGGTACGACGGTCTTGATGAGGTCTTCATACGGAACCCGTTCCGCGTAGAGCTGGTTCAACCGTGTGAGGCTCGCGTTGCCTCCAAGGTACATGTTGTAGGTTCCTGGCCTGCCACCAGCACCCGGTGTGCGACCGATAAACGCCAGCTCCCCCATGGAGGGTCGGGTGCATCCGTTAGGACAGCCTGTCATCCGCACGCTGAACTCCTCGTGCCCCAAGCTCAACCGATTCAGCTCATCCTCTAGCCCGCGGATCAGCTGCGGCAAAGCCCGCTCGGCTTCGGTAATGGCCAGCCCACAGGTTGGCAGCGCGGGACAGGCCAGGGCGTTGAGTCGGAGCCTGGGCAGTTCGTCAGGCAAGGTGACACCGTGGCGATGGAAGAGCTCTTCGATGGGGTTGCGATCCGAGGGGTTCAGGTTGGTCAAGAGGATGTCCTGGCGCGGAGTCAGGCGCAGGGCCGGTCGATACTCCTGGATGACCTGTCTCAAGGCGGTCTTGAGTCGAACACCGCCCTCGTCCTTCACCCGTCCGTTCTCAACGAAGACGCCCAGGAAGTCGCGGCCATCCCCCTGCGGGTGCCAGCCAAGATGGTTCTGCACGGTGAACGTGGGCGTCGGTCTCACGTGGGCCACCGGATGTCCCCACCGTTCTTCCACTTGCTGACGGAACCAGTCGATCCCGCGTTCCTCAACAAGGTATTTCATCCGGGCGTGCTTGCGGTTTGTCCGGTCGCCATGATCACGCTGTGTCTTCACGATGGCTTCGACGATGGCGACCAGGTCTTCAGGCAGCACGAAGCCCATCGGCGTCGCAAGTCGCGGATAGGTCTTGGAATCGGCGTGGTTCATTCCCATCCCACCGCCCACGCAGATATTGAAGCCTTCGTGACGGCCCTCCGGGCTGAGGACAGCGATGAGAGCAATATCGTTTGTCACGACATCCACACAGTTATCTCCGGGAAAGGCGATGGCGGTCTTGAACTTCCGGGGAAGGTAGGTCTTGCCATAGAGTGGCTCCTCCTCAGCTCCAGGCTCGAGGGGAGCGACCTGTTCCCCATCCATCCAGATCTCGTGGTAGGCCCTCGTCTTCGGACAGAGCGCGACCGCCAACGCGTGAGCCGCAGCCTGAACTTGGATATGCCCCTCATCGGGGAAGGGCGCTGGACAGGCCAGGACGTTACGCTCCACATCTCCACACCCGGCCAGCGTGGTCAGCAGACACTCGTTGACCTTGCGCAAGGTGGCCTTGAGGTTCTTTTTTAGGATGCAGTGGAGCTGGATGTTCTGACGGGTCGTAATCCGAAGCGTCCCATTGGCGTACTGGTCGGCCAGGTCCTCCACCGTCAGATACTGCTCCGCCGTGAGGTCCCCTCCAGGAATCTTGATCCGAATCATGAAGGAGTAGTGCGGCTCCTTGCCGGCAGCCACAAGGGACTTACGCTGGTCCCGATCGTCCTGCTGGTAGGACCCGTGAAACTTCAGAATCTGCGCCGACGCCTCGGAGAGATGGGCGGTGTCCTGAGCCATCTCCTCAACCAACGGAAACCGCAGATCGTGGCTGGCGTTCTTGAACTGTTCAACCTTGGAGAATGCGATGTGTTCAGCCATCTGTCATGCGTTCACGCTGTACGCTTAGCCCACCCGCTGTGATGAGATTGTCTTGAGGTGCTCCTCAAGCGGGATGGCAGGCATCGTCTCAGATTTCAACCCCAGTTTATCGAACAACTCGCAGCTGATCCTGGCGATCGTCTTGTCGTCCTTCGCTTCGATGACCGAGACCAGGTCGAACCGGCCCAAGGTCACATAGGCCTGAAGGAGCTTGGCCCCATGTCGCTGAATGATTCGCTTGGCCTTCTGAAACCGCGTCGGGGCATCCTTGCCCATCGAATGCCGTTCAGTAAAGCGGACAAGACGCACGTAGAGCGCCATCGGTCACCTCCTCTGTGACACGCGTCACATGAACACAAGGCCCGCAAGTGGTCAAAGGCGTAAATCCCAGTGTGGTGCCCGTCCGACCACTGGATGGTGCTCGCGTAGCGGCCAACGAGCTGGATGCCAAGCGGCTTGACGTCTTCGTGGACCATGGCAGCGGTGAGTCGGCGCTCGCCTGTGATCTCATCCACACAGCCAGCACACGGACAAGCCAGCCGAAGCACTCTGGCGGGGTAGAGGCTCCCGTGACCGTCCTGCCATTTCACCTGGATGTCGCACAGATTCGCCCGCCCAATCTCAACGGGGAGAGGCATCGCATGCTGCGCCATCATGTCCTCTGTTACCTGGTGCATCAGAAGGTCATCTTGATCGCCGGGGTCAGTTCGTCCTGCATCCCGCGGATGCTCACCTGGGCGGCGAGATGTTCCGCGATCGCTATAAAGGCTTTCGCTGCGGGTGAGTTTGGATCTGAGAACACGATGGGTGTTCCCGCATCAGAGGTTTCGCGGATGTGGGTCGCAAGTGGGATTGCGCCAAGGAACGGGATACCCAACTGCTCGGCCATCTGGCGCGCGCCCCCGTTGCCAAAAATCTCGTCACGTGTGCCGCAGTGGAGACAGACGTAGGAGCTCATGTTCTCAATGATCCCGAGAATCGGCGCGTTGAGCTTCTTGAACATGGCGATCGCCTTCTGCGCGATGTTGAGCGCCACATCCTGCGGGGTTGAGACGATGAGCGCCCCGGTGATCGGGATCATCTGACAGAGGGTGAGCGGGACATCGCCAGTGGTGGGTGGAAGATCGATGATCAAGTAATCCAATTCACCCCACTGGACTCCACCGAGGAACTGCTCCACAGTCTTGTGGAGCATTGGGCCCCGCCAGATTGCCGCCTCCCCTGGCTTCATGAAAAAGCCCATGGAGATGACCTTAAGCCCATCCTGCTCGACCGGGATAATGCGCCTTTGCTCATCAACCTCAGGAAATGACTTCGCGCCCAGGATGGTTGGAATGCTGGGGCCATAGACGTCCGCGTCCATGATGCCGACCCGTGCGCCGCTTTTTGCCAGCGCCAAGGCGAGGTTGGCGCTCACCGTCGACTTACCCACCCCGCCTTTTCCACTCGCGACAGGGACCACATTCTTGATGGTCGGAATAAGCCGGGCTGCACTTTGAACAGAAACCGATGTGCGGACCCGTGACGTCATCGTGATATCCACCTGCTGGACGCCCGGAAGCGCCTTAACCACCTCGCGCGCCTGCTCCTTCATCTGGTCGCGCACCGGGCAGGCCGGGGTGGTCAGTTCAATCGTGAATGTTACCTGCCTCTCTTTCACCGTCACATCCTGGATGAACCCAAGGGCCACAAGGTCCCGATGCAAGTCGGGATCTTGGACCACTTTGAGGGCATTGAGCACCTGATCTACAGTGACGGCCATGTCCTGTCACACCGTGAACGATGTCCCACAACCGCACGATTTCTTCGCCTGGGGATTCTGGAACTCAAACCCGCCTCCCATCAGGCTGTGGTTATAGGCGATCGTCATGCCGTCGAGATACTGGTGGCTTTTGGCGTCGACCAAGATGTTGACTCCATCCTGTTTGAAGACCTGGTCGTCCGGCCTAGGCTCGGCTGTGTCCAGATTCAGGACATACGTCATCCCTGAGCAGCCCCCACCCTTCACGCCGACACGCAGACCCACGTGTGGTTCCTGTTGCCTGGCGATCAATCTCTTGGCTTCCTCGATCGCCGGCGGTGTCATGGTAATCATTGACCCTCCTCACTGTTGTCTGGTGATTCCACTTAAACCGGTTGATAGAGGCTTCCGCCGTCCTGCACGAAATCGTCCACGCGTCCTTCGCGGCGTTCACGGACAATCCCGGCATCAGGACCAAAGGGGTGCCCCCCAAAGCCGTGGCGCATCATCGCGATGGCCCGAGCCCAATATTTGCGGGCTCATCACCCCGGCGAAATCATTCACCAAGCCCTGCGGCCGCAGCCGCTGGGCCGCCTGGGCGGTCGTGGGGACGCTCAGACCGAGCGCCACCCCGCAGAGCAGGATGCACGGCGTCAGCTTAGCCATGAGAGGCGAACTGGGTCACTCGGTTTCGAATCGCCACCAGGATGAGATCACCGACGTGGATCTTGTTGGGATCGATGATGCGTAGCGGGCCCATGGCAGTATTCTAACACGGGGATGCGGTCCGAGCTCTGGAGACCTCTCTCCTCGGCCTACGAGAGAGGAAGAGAGGACGAGGTGCTCCTCCAGCCACTGACGTAGTGAACAGCGGGCTCGTCATGGCGCGATATGACGTCACTATTGCCCGAGGACGCAGTTACGGCGTTAAATCACGAGCAACCCACATCATAGATTTTTGAGAGGAAGAGAGGGCTGGAAAGCCAATTTCTCAACGGAGAGTGACCTATGGCTACGTCACAGAAGGGTGGAGAGGTGTGCCCGACTTGAGTGGTTGATCGCGGAACGCCGCATCTCGCCACGACGTCGCCAGATGCAACGAGCCCCAGCGCTCATCGGAGAACTGGGGCTCCTTACCTCTCTGCTCGGAATCCTCGAGCAGTAATCAAAGCTCCCCCCGGCCCGCCGAGCTTGATCGCCGCCCGCCCCGGCCTTCGTCCGAGTCGGGCCGGCGGGCGCGTCACCCGCTGCCAGCCAGGCCACCAGCCTGGTGTTCGACAAAGCAGATGGTGGACTAGTAGTTAGTGCTCAGCGGGGAAGAAACAGGCGGCCGTGGTGAACAGGGGGGGGGCTTGGTTTTCACTGACCACCGATCACCGGTCACTGACCACTCTTAGTACCGCGCCATGTCGTCGTCCACTTCGCAGGCCCAAGCGTCAATGCCGCCGCGCAGGTGCTTGAGTTTCTTGAACCCGAAGCGCTGGAGCGTTTGAATCGCCTGCAGGCTGCGTTGGCCGTGGTGGCAGTAGGTGATAATCGTATCCGCGGTGTCCAATTCGTTGGCGCGCAGATGGAGCTCGGAGAGCGGGATCAGCCGTGAGCCCTCGATATGGACGATGTCAAACTCATGCGATTCCCGGACATCAAGCAAGACGACCTTCTTGTCCTTCTCCAGCATGCTCTTCACTTCCCCGGGACCTAAATCGTATTCGCTGTGGGTGGCATCGGCCTCTTCCCCTCGGGCCAGACCGCAGAACTCTTCGTAATCGATGAGCTCTTTCACCGTCGGGTGATCGCCGCACACGGGGCAGTCCGGACTGCGCCTGAGCTTCACCTCACGGAACTCCATCTTGAGCGCGTTGTAGAGCAGCAAGCGCCCGATGAGCGGCTCGCCGTTGCCGATGACCAACTTCACCGCTTCCGTCGCCTGGATGATCCCGATGATGCCGGGCAGCACACCGAGCACGCCGCCTTCGGCGCAACTCGGCACCATCCCCGGCGGAGGCGGTTCCGGATAGAGACAGCGATAGCAGGGGCCCTTGAAGGGATAGAACACCGTGGCCTGGCCGTCAAACCGGAAGATGGAGCCGTAGATGTTGGGTTTCTTCTGGAAGACGCAGGCGTCGTTGACCAGGTAGCGCGTTGGAAAGTTATCCGTGCCGTCGATGACGATGTCATACGGCCGGATCAGTTCCGTGATGTTCTCGCGGGAAATCCGCGTATTGTAGGCGGTGACCTCCACGTCCGGATTGATCGCGTTGATCCGCTCTTTGGCGGACTCCACCTTCAGCCGGCCGACGTCCTCGGTGCGGTGGATGATCTGCCGCTGGAGATTGGTGAAATCCACTTTGTCGAAATCCACAATCCCTAATCGCCCGACGCCGGCGGCCGCCAGATACAACCCGAGCGGCGAGCCCAACCCCCCCGCCCCGATGAGCAGGATCCCGGCATCCTTGAGCTTTTGCTGCCCCTTGATGCCGACTTCCGGCATGATGAGGTGGCGGGAGTACCTTAAGATTTCGTCACGTGTAAGATTAGCCATGGCAGACTCCCAGGGCGTTCGTTAGCTCAATTGCTCGATGGCTCGTTGGTCCCTGACGATTGGAACAATCGAGCCATTGAACCAAAGAACCATTGAGCGCTTTAAAAGGTTAATACTTTATCTGCTGCCGCCACATCCTCCAACAGAAATGCCGGTAATCCCCGCACGTCGTCAATTTCCGGAATCAAGTCTTCCCGCTTGAGCCCGCAGATGGCAAGCGACGAGCTGCAGACGTAATATTTCACATCCCCGGACGCCTTGATGTCGCGTACGAGCTTCTGGATATCGGTCAACTCGTGCTTGGCGAGCCGCTGCCGGACGTTGGCGGCATCGTGCGCATAGGCCTCCGACAGCTCGATCTTATTGATGTTCGCGGGCGTGAGCCGGAACACCGACTCATCGCGGAACAAGACCCGCGTCTGCAGATCCGAATGCACGGAGGCCATCAACAGCGTCAGGACCTGGAGGAAATTGTTCGTACTCCCACCAGAAACAATCACTGCTAATGACTTCATCGGCGTTTAGGGCGCTCAATAGCTCGATCGTTCGTTAGCTCGATGGTTCATACAATTTCCGAAAACGCATGAGCAACCGAGCCATCGAGCCATTGAACCATTGAGCGCTCTTAATATACAGGCCCGTCCGACTCCGGCACCTTGGGTACCGGCACATCCTCGACGTCCAAGGGGTGTTCGTTGCCGCTGGTCAGCAAGCGCACGAGTTGATCATCGCCAACGCGACGGCACCAATCGTTGAAGGTTTCGCGGTCTTTGCGCTGCCGCTTGTAGCCCAGCAGCAGCTTCTCCAATCGCTGCGCGCATTCGCTTGCGGGAATTTTCCGCAGGATCGGACGGTTGAACGCGGCCCCCTGCCCCAGCTGGCCCCCGACGAAGATGTCGTACGCGTCTACGATCTGCCCGTCCACTTTGGTCTTGGACCCCATCATCCCGATGTGGCCGATCTGGTGTTGCGCGCACGCATTCGGACACCCGTTGATTTGGAGGCGCAACGGCTCATCGAGCAGCACCCGACGCTCCAGATACTCCACGATCTGGCGGGCGCGCGCCTTGGTTTCCGTAATCGCGAGTTTGCAGAACTCGGTGCCCGTGCACGTCACGACGCTGCGGCGCACCGGATGGGCGTTGACGGACAACCCCACCTCCGCCAGGGCCGCCAGCACCTTTTCGACGTTCGCTTCGGGCACATTGAGGATCAGAATGTTTTGCCGGACGGTCAACCGGATCGCCTTGCCGTCGCCATAGCGGCGGGACAGATCCGCCACCTTCTTCATCTGCGGGCTGGTGATCCGCCCGATGAGTACCGGAGCCCCGATGTAGTAGAGGCCGGGCTGCTTCTGCGCGTGCACGCCCACATGATCGCGGTACGCATCAGGCGGCTCCTGGTAGTCCCCAGGGGCCTCGTCCAGCGCGCGACCCAACCGTTCTTCAAGCGCCTGCCGGAACTTCGCCACGCCCCAGTCATGAATAAGGTACTTAAAGCGCGCGTGGTGGCGTTTCTCACGGTACTCCGGCGTGTCACGCCAGATGTCGGTGATGTGCCTGACGACTTCGACGACATCCTCCGGCTTCAAGAAGACATTGAGCCGCTGGCTCAAAAACGGCTGGGTGGCGAGTCCGCCCCCTACGCGCAGATCGAACCCAACTTCTGTCGCGCCGTTTCCGCCGGATCCGCCTGAGGCGGATTTGGCGGACACCTGCCGCGACGCGCCCACGAGTGCGACGCACTGAATTTCTGGCAGACTGCACCAACTGCGGCAGCCGGAGATGCCGATCTTGTACTTGCGCGGCAGATTCGCATAGGCGAGATTCCCGAGAAAGAAATCACTGACCGCTTGCGCGATCGGGCCGGCGTCGAACACTTCATCCTTGTCGACCCCGGCAACCGGGCAGCCGACCACGTTGCGCAGGACGTCGCCGCACGCCCCCAGCGTGGAAATGCCGGCGGCCTCAAGCTGCTTCAGAATCTCCGCGGCCTGCGTGTAATGCACCCAGTGCAGCTGGAAATCCTGCCGCGTCGTGATGTCGGCGTAGCCTTTGTTCTTCTGTTCGGTGATCTCGGCGACCAGCTCGAGCTGCTCCGGGCTGACGAAGCCGTTGGGATGCTTCGTCCGCAGCATGTAATAGCCCTTCTCGTGCCGGTGGGGATACAGGCCCAGCCACTTGCACATGAAGAGGTCGTCCTCCGACAGGCTCTCATAGCCTTGAGCCCCGGCCCGCTCAATGGCCTTGAGGACGTCGAACGGATTGCCGTAGCGCGATTTAATGAGTTCGGCGGTATTCGCCATGGATGATTACCAGGAAGAGGATGTCATAGACTAGTAATTTCGTCAAGTAAAAATAGAAAAAAATAGTATATTTATTACTTAATTACTTTACTATAACTTTGCTGCCGACCTGGCTCCACCAGTGGTCGAGCTCGGGCGTGAAGTACTTGACGCGGATTTTCTTGTATTCCTTCGTGCTGAACAGGTTCTTGTGCGGAAATTGCCCCACACGGTCCTGGATGCGCTTGATGACTTCCATGCAACCGGAGTAGGTTTCCGCGTGGATCATGGTAAAGAGCGGATACGGCCAGCTGGGATAGACCGGGCGCCGGTAGCAGTGGCTGACTTCCCGAAAGAGCGCCATCTGTTCGCCCGCCGTGTCCACCTGCTCCGGCGGCACCTGCCAGACCACCATCGCATTGGCCTTGAAGCCGGCGTTGCGGTGGTGGAGGATCGCGGCAAACCGTCGCATGTAGCCCAGATGCTCCATCTTGCGGGCCCAGGCAAAGAGCTCCTCTTCGGTCGTCTCGGCCTGCTCCGCCCAGACCGCGTACGGCAGCTCCATCAGCGGCAAATCTTCCTGCATAATCCGGATCAGGCGGATGTCCTGCTCGGTGAGCGCGGGCTTCGCACTCATCCGGCGCTGCTCATTGTAGATGTCATCCGGATTCTCCAGCGCCGCTTCTTGGCCGGTGAGATCCATTTTGACGCCGATCTTATAGAGCCGCAGTGTCGGCAGGATGATGATTTCGTCGGCCCCGGCCAGCGTGTGGAGAATCTTGACCACGTGCTCCAGCGAATCGGACGGGGGCACCGCAACGGTGAACCAGACATTGAAGGGGTCGTTGCGCTTGTAGTTGTGGGAGACGCCAGGGTGCTGGTTAATGACCTCCGCGGCCTCATCGACCCGCGCGGAATCCACCTTCATCGCGGCGAGGGTGCTCTGGTAGCCCAGCGAGCGGGTATCAAAGATGGCGGAGAGCTGGCGGATGACCTTCGTGGCCTTGAGCCGCGTGATGCGCTCTAAACATTCTTGCTCGGAGATATTGAGCTTCTGGCCGAGCGTTTCGAAAGGGCGGTGCTCGACGGGAAAGAGTTTCTGCACCTCGGTGAGCAGCGCTTTGTCCACATCATCGAACGTCTGGGTGACTTCGGCGGTGTCGGTCATGATGCCGTGGCGGCCTCCATCCCGAAGTTCTCTGCATAGAGCTGGTGGATGCGCGAGAGTTCATTCGCCGTCAGATCCGGCGCATCGGAGGCCGCGGCACACTCCCGCAGGAGCGATTCGTGATAGATGTTGGGAAGGATCGAGGCCACCGATGGCTCGGCCAGGATGAATTTGATCGCCGCCTGGGCGAGCGTGCGGCCTGCCGTCGCGGTCAAGAATCCCAGCTGTTCCACTTTCTTCAGGCCGTTGACTTGCCACTCGCGCTTCTTCTCCTCGGTGTTGACGCGATGGGAGCGATGATCATCCTGCGAAAAGACGGTCTCCGGCTTGACGGTGCCATCCAGCAGGCCGGACGCGTGCGGCACGCGGATGAGAAAACTGCGCCGATGCTGGCGGCCCAACGCGAAGAGCCCCTGGCCGAGCATCTGCTCAAGGAGGTTATAGATAACGAAGACGATGTCGCAGGCGCGGTGCTCGATGGCGTAGGCGCCCTCCGCCACCTGCCGCTCGGCAATCGCCGGGCCCAGCGACGGCCCGTAGGCGCGGATCTTGCCTTCCTGCTTCAGCGCCTCGAGCGCCGCGAAAAGATCGTCGCGCTGCATCGCCTCCAGCCGCGGATTATGGAGTTGGTAGATGTCGACGCGGTCGGTCTGCAGCCGCTTCAAGCTCTCCTCCAGGGCAAACCGCACGTACTCCGGCCGCCAGTCCTGCGGGAGCTCCTCGTGGCCGCGTCGCGACGTGTTGCGGTAGAAATCATAGCCGAACTTGGTCCCGATGGTGATCTGGTCGCGGTGACCGCCCAGCGCTTTGGCCACGATGGTTTCGCCCAGCCCGTTGCCGTAGGTGTCCGCGGTGTCAAAGAACGTGATGCCGAGGTCGAACGCCTGCTGCAGGAGCGTGATGCCAAGCGTTTCATCCTTCATACCCCACCACGGCGTGGCCACAGTCCAGACGCCGAAGCCGACTTCGGACACAGTGACATCTGTTGAACCAATACGTCGATACTTCATGGGTTCGGGGCTCGGGGCTCGGGGCTCGGGGCAACTACGCACAGCCCACAGCCCTGAACCCGGAGCGCTCTAGTCATACACATCGGCAGGAATGCCCGTGGCGGCCGTGAGCTCATCCGCGATCGCCTGGAGCCGCGGGCGCGGCACCTCCAGAATGCCCGGAGCCGCCGTGCCACGATCGACGGTATAGACCTGCACCGACAGCGGCTTGATCGTGCCCACCGCCTCCACCCACCGCTCGATGTGGGCGGCGTCCGTGTTGTCGTAACTGCCGTGAATGAACATGCTCTGCAGGATGATGTCCGGCATCGCCCGCAAGGCCTCGACGATGGCCGGGAAGCTCACGTGAGCCAGCGGCAGATTGATCCGCTGCCACGTGGCCTCATCCGCTGCGTCAAATTTCATATAGCGCACATCAAGCAGTGTCAGCGCCTCGCGCACCCGGGGACGGGTGATCTGGGTGGCATCGGTCAGGATGCCCACTTTGGCAGACGGAAAATACCGGTCGCGCAGCCGCTTCAAGCCCGCAACCAGTTCGACCAGATCCGGATGGAGGGTCGGTTCGCCATTGCCGGCGAGCGTAATACAGTCCACCGGCGTCTGCTGGGCGGCATGGAATCGGAAGGCGTCCTCAATCTCGGCCAGGAGGAGGGGGGCTCGTTTCAGCCGCTCACCTGAGACGTTACCGGGCAGCGTCCAGCCGTACTGGCAGTAGACGCAGTTCGACGAGCAGACTTTATGGCTCGTCGGCAGCACATTGAT
>Ga0209515_10004152_pt1 | contig 19823 bp, 29 predicted proteins | sample Subgroupgradi54m_FD_187454 | JGI IMG/M metagenome (GOLD analysis project Ga0209515, IMG submission 187454) | Subsurface groundwater microbial communities from S. Glens Falls, New York, USA - GMW60B uncontaminated upgradient, 5.4 m (SPAdes)... ...
CGTCTGTTCTCCTTCAAGCAAGAAGTTCGCACCGGTGACGCTCCCCGCCCCGCCGCAAAAAGAGAGGGTCGTTTTCATAGGCGGTGGCGTATACAAAAATAAACGGCGAGCGCACCAAGCATATCTACACAGAGATCGGTAACTGTATCTAACCAGTAACCCTCGGGACTCCAAATATGCCCGAGCAAATACTCAAAGACCTCCCAGCCGACCCCGACAATTAAGGTCCCGACGAAGATAAGCGTAAAGACACTGACCGAATCGGGCAAGTGCCGCGCGCCCCTGTATCCAGAAAAGAAAGAGAGCCAGAAAAGACCGAGTGCCACAAATGCCCCGCCGAAGAAGTGAGGGAGCATATCAAACCACGCCAAACGCCAGTATAAAGAAAAGACGGACGCCGCCGTGTGCAGTGTCGCGACACCGACGATGAGCGACAGAAGAATATATAACAGATTTTGGCGAGTCATAGGCAGTAGTATAACTTAAAAATCCCCGCAAAGGGATTTTTAAGTGGTTACTCGGATGTTCCCTAGAACAATTTCTAGGTGGGTGTCCTCAAGTGCATGTAAGCGAATCCGGTAAAGGTCCCGACAGCATGCAATGATTTGGACTCCCTGTAAGATAGTTATAGAGGTAACATCTCAAGTAACCTCTCCAATTATAGCAACGCCAGTTATTCAAGCAAGCCGTCCAGATTCACATCATAGAGAATCTGCTCGGCAATGAGGCGGTACGTCACCAATTCGTCTTTCTTGAACCAGTGCGCAATCTCGTTCTGTGCCTCCTCCACCGAGCCCGAAGCGTGGATAAGGTTGCGCACGGCGCGTCCGTCGGTGTCGGCCATCTGATAAGAATCAAGCACGAAGTCGCCGCGAATGGTGCCGACATCCGAGGTCAAGGGCTCGGTGCCGCCAGTTACCTTGCGCACAATCTTTACCGCGTGCGCCCCCTCCCAGACCATCGCGAGCACCGGTCCGCTCGTCATATATTTCTGGAGCGCCTCAATCACTTTATCTCCAAGTACCAGCGGGTCCATTGAAGGCGGTGTGAGACCCTTCTTCTGATACGCCTCAATTGACTTCTCTCCCACTATCCGCTTCCAGTTCGGGTCTAGGTTGTAATGGGTTTTTATGTGCGCCGCGGTCGGAACAAGGAGCTTCATTCCCACCAGTTTCAACCCCAACCGCTCATAACGCTTTATAATCTCGCCCGTGAGCGTGCGTTGAAGTCCATCGGGCTTTATCACGACCAGCGTCCGTTCGGTTTTTGGGTGTGTCATATCTTTATACTAAATTAGTTTCTCTGTCTTATCGGTGCTACTCCTAAATCTTTACAAATCTTCATCACAAGAAAATCGTTGATTTCTGAATGCCGCGGCACACTTGAGGTTTTTTCTGTCTCCCTTTGGTAATACACGGAATGTTTCTTCCCCTCGCGCAATAAAAAGCAATTATTCTCCCGAAGATACGCAATAAAATCTCTGCGTTTCATTAAGCGAAGACAGGAATACTTAACTGTTCGCGGCTAAATCCGCGTGTGCGGCGACCAGCAATCGCGCGATTCGCTTTGAGCACGAGCAAAAGCGCATCTTTCAAGTTCTCACGCGCCTCGCTTTTCGTGCGTCCTTGCGTATTCACGCCGGGAACTTCTTCAATCCAGGCACTGAACCAGTTGCCTGTTTTCTTATATATCGCTGTAAAACCACGACTTACCATATGCTTTATCTTACCAAACTCCCCGCCAAAATCAATCTGTGTATCATTTCTTGTACTTTGCTGCAATCTCGGCTTCTACTTCGGCCTTCGGGCGGCCAAAGGTGAGCGCCGAGAGTTCTTTCAGTTTTTCTATATTCTCTTTCTTCCCCACGGGCGGCGCGACGGTCTCCAGAGAAAACGGCTTCATCGGGCGACCTGCGACGAGGAGTTTGAGGTAGGCGTTGCGATTGTCCAGATTTATCAAGTCCTGCTCGGTAAAGACCGGGTCTAGTTGTTTTGCCAAGAACTCGGCATCCTCGGCACCGACACGAAAGAGCGCGAGCGAGCCAACATTGCCGAAGACGGCGTCTTTTATCTTCTCGTCCAGTTGTTTGATAAACTGGTGCGCAATGGTGAGCGAGAGTTTGTACTTGCGCGCTTCGGAGAGAATAGAGGCAATAGAGGGCGTCGTGATGTTCTGAAACTCGTCTATATAGAGATAAAACGGAGGAAGGTCTTTACCGAAAGAGTCCACGCGCGAGAGCGCCGCCATCAGCATCTTCCCCACCAAAATGAGCCCGATAAGGTTGGCGTTGAGGTCACCCAAGCGCCCCTTCGCGAGATTCACGAGCAGAATCTTCTTGTTGTCCATAATCTCGCGGAAGTTGAATGCCGATTTCTCTTGCGCGATAATTGGGCGCATTATTTCGTTCGCAAGAAAGTTGTCAAACTTGCTCGTGATATAGGGCACGATATTTTGGAGCGACGCTTCGCCTCCCGCCTTCTCGGCAACCTCGCGCCAGAACTGCACCACCACCGGGTTCTGACAGCGCGAGAGTTTCTCGGCACGGAAGTCCTTGCTCGCGAGTACCCGAGAGACATCTAGGAGGGTTGAACCGCCGGTCGGGTCTTCAATCGTCAAGAGTACCGCATTTCTGAAATACTGCTCAAACATCGGGCCGCCTGCTGTCTTCATATCAAAGAGTTTCTCAAAGATTGAGAGCATCTCATTAACGACAAAGGTTTTTTGTTCGGGAAAACGCGGGTCGTACTCAAGCATATTGAGCCCCATCGGACGCGCCACATTGGAGGGGTCAAAGTAGATAAGGTCGTCGGCGCGCGAGGAGGGCACCATCGCCAAGATATCTTGAATATCCACGCCGTGAGGGTCTATGAAGCAGACACCCTCGCCCGCCGCGATGTCCTGCGCAATCATATTTTTGAGAAGTGTCGTCTTGCCCGTGCCCGTCTGACCGATGGTATAGAAATGGCGCAGGCGGTCTTCGGGCGTCATATAGATGCGGCTCTCTCCGCCGCGCACGCGATTGACGCCGAGTAAAAGACCATTTGCGGGGAGCCCCGTCGGCGCGGGCGCGACGCCCGCCTTCGCCTGCTTGAGCGCCGGAGATGACTTCAGATGAGTTGAGGGAAAGTGCGCGATGGTTGTCAATTCTTTTAGCGAGAGCGGCAGGCGAAGGCGGTCGTCAAAATCGCGGAGAGAAAAGGCGCGGAGGAAGGCGGCGAGCGCGCCTCGCGGAGCCCTCTTGAAACGGAGCGCGTTGCCCGTGGAACTCTGAAATTGATTGAACGCCGCCTCTAGGTCAGAGAGTATCGCGTCTGCTTCCGGAGCGGTTGCCGCCGAGGCGACGACACGCACCGCGCACTCCACAATCGGCGACGCCACCTTCTTCTTTATCTCCTCTACCGTGAGTTCATCTATCTTCGGTTCGTTCTTACCCTCTTTGAGACGCTTCTGCCGTTTCTCTTCATCCGTTGAGAGCGTTTCGCGAATGGCGCGCAAAATACTCCCGAAGATGGTAAAGGGAATCTTGATTGCTTTCGCAACCGGTACGCCGCGTTGAATCTGGCGCAGCGCGCGTTCATACTTGGCGTTGTACTCGTGCTCTGCGGGTCGAAGCACGAACTGAATCGCCGCCCCCTCGCCCTCGCGATCAATCTTAGAAAAACTATGGAGTAAAACACTCAGCGGGTCCACCTCAAACTCTTCGTAATTTTTAAGCGGAAAGATGGCGTTCTTGGTGAACATTGCCCCCGAGGCAACCGAGACACCCTTCTCGTTGAAGATGTTGTAATCGTCTTTCGCCTCGCGCACCTTCGCGTTATGAAAGAGCGAGGTAATCTGCTTCTCAAAGAGGGTGCGTTTGCTGTCGGGAACGCCCATATAGAAAATCACTTCATCGCTCCCGTTCGCGTTCGCAATCTCAAGCGTCAGCGAATCGTTGCTCGCCTTCCCCCGCGCGCCGAGGAGCCCTGCGTAAAATTGCTCCATACCCGCAATGAGTTTCTTCAACTCCATCTCGCCCTCCTCTTTGGTCGCGTCGGGCAACGAGACCTCGTAGAGCGTCATATGAAGCGTGCGAAAGAGCGGGCTTTCTTCACGGAGTCCTTTCGCGGGCAGGCCTTCTTTAATATACTGAATAAGAAAGCGATGAAAGTCGTCAAAAAGGTGGGCACTCCCCAGCCGCTGCGCAACCGCGAGCGCGTTGCGTACGCCGCGCTCCTGCATCAGGGCAATCAGCCCTTCCATCTGTTTGTCATGCGGCTCGGGCGTGAGGTCAAGGGTGATGGTGCCTGCTTCTTTTTCAGCAAGTGCGTGAGTCGGCGCAAGTATCTTTTCTACCGGCTGTTTTGCATATTCTTGTATCGTCTCTTTTGCTGCGCTTGCGCGCCCGAGTTCCTGCTCTTTCTCAATCACTCGCTCGCGCAAAAATCGCAGCTCTTCTTCAGGAGAACCGAACTTCTGCTCTATCCCGTTTATTCCTTTACCCTCCATAGTTTAGTGCAAGTCCGCTTTCACCACATCTATCTTCGCCTGTTCTTCAAGTTTCTGCTCTGCTTCATTGATGTCGCCCACCGCCTCCAACCCCTCTTCAAGCGCGTCTTTATAGACCGCCTTTGCCGCATTCTGCGCCTCCATATAGGCGAGCGCGATGCCCGCGAGCACCGCCCCGCGCTCTTCGTCGGTGAGGTCGCCCGCGAGCATCCCCGAGACGAGTTTCTTCACCTCATCAAACTTGCCCGCCGAGAGCAGTGCGCCAATCTGTTGTTGTAGTTCTTGGGTCATATCTTTTCAGGAGGTACTAATCCGGCTTCTTCAAGTTCTTTGACCAGCCCTTCTGCGGTGGGCGGCGTTTCAACAGGGGCGGCAACGGGCGAGCGGTACTTCGCCCACAGACGCACGCGAATGCTCTGTATATAGGTCGCTTTCAATGCGGAATTCTTTTCTCCTGCGTTCGTAATCTTCTTTTCTTCATCTGTTAAAGACGCGGCGACTTCTTGAATAACATTATCTCCTTTAATTACGCCCATCTGCTTCTTCGTCAGAAGTGCACCGAGCGCCCCGTCAAGCGCGAGAAACAGTTCGGTTGCTCTGCCCGGATTTTCGGGATGCTCAAGTTGCTTTGCAACAATCTCCCCAATGGTCGCCTGAAGGGTCTCGCGAATACCAACCGCAATCTTCGTCTGCACTTCACTCTGCGAAAAGCCGCGGAGGTAATCGGCAAGTTTATCTGCATCCCCCACTCGCGCCGAGAGTTCTCTTACCCACTCATCCGCCGCCATCCAGTCCTCAAGCGAGGTAATCTGTCCGTGGGTTGTAATCTGCTTGACCGTCTCGGCGACCTTCGCGCTCAAAAACTCCGACATCTCTCTCTTGACGCCAATGTCGGCGAAGACCTCGGCTCGCGCTCCTTGAAGTTCCTTCTTGGCACGCGCGAGCGCAATCTCCACCTGCGCGCGGTCGGTATGGTTCTTCCCGATTGAATCTGTATATTCCTTCCCAATCTCGGCGAGTCGTACCCCAACGGCTCCACCTTTTGCACGGAGAAATTCTGCCGAAAAACCGCCTGCTGATACCCCTCCGAAAATCGTGCGGTACTTGCCCTCTTTTTGTATGTCCTTCCTCGCCTCTGCCTGCGCCTTGAGTGTCTCGCTCCCGCTCGCCCACGCCATAACACCCGTGAGCCGCCCCCACCCCCCGCCGAATCCCGTCAAAAAACGGTTTGACGCCTTCGCCAATTCCAGTTTTTTTTCTTCCGCCATCAATCCAGGTCGCCGTTCTGCTATCGTCCGCGTATTCACTCGCCCCAACTGCGCCTCAAGCCGCGCAATCTCGGCGGGCATCTCGGTAAACCGCTTCACCGTCTCGCCATAAAGCACGACAAACTTCTCGGGCTCGCGGCGCGCGAGATTCTCAAGTTGACTCGCGATGAGTGCCAAGTCGGCTTCGGCGAGTTGGATGCCGCTCTCTTTCGCGATTCGCTCGCGCCAGACGCGCAACACTTCGCTCTTCACATTTTCTTTTATCTCAAATGCCTTGAAGAATTTCTCTACATCCGCGGGATTGCCTGCCTTTATTCCCTCAATCTCGGAGACCCACTGCGCAAACGCCGGATTATCAAGACGGTTCGCGCCTTCGGGTGCTTTTGGTGCGCCTTCGGGAGAAATAAGTGGCGGAGGAGTCGATTCGGCAAGAGGAGCGACGAGAGCGACAGGCCGCTCAAACGCCGGAATCGTAATCTTTTCTTTGGGAACGGCAGAAGGTATCGGAGTCGGCACAGAAACAGCCGGAACGAGTGTAGGGGGCGGTGAAACAACGCTCTTCCCCCTTCTGACCCGCGCGATATGCCGCGTCATCGTGAGCGTATCTTCGCCAGAGTCCGCCGCATATTTACTGAGTGTCGGGACACTCTTTTTCGGCGGCTGTGCTCTCTCGGTCTTCGGTGCGGGCGGTTGCGCGAGAGGTTGTGATTGTGTAAGAGGTTGTTCGGCAATTTTGCGCGGTATCCTTTTTGTCTGTTCAGTTAATTTCTTTGAGACCTGCCCGACCGTCTCGGGGTCTTTCATTGCAACAGAAATCGTTCGTTTGATTAACTCATCTTGTGAGAGATTCTTCAATACAGAATGAAGTTTCGTTTTCTTTTCTCTTTTTTCTTCTGCCTGCACCGCTTCGCGCAACCCCCTCAACTCTCTTAAGGCACTGATTGGTTCTGCCGCTGGTGTCTCCGAGCCCTTTATCCCCTCCAGCCCTTTTATCCCATTTCCAAAACCCTGCGCCTGTTCTTTAATACGCGCCACCTCCGCCGCGGTCTCCTCCGCACTCGGTTCATCAGGTGCCTGTTCAGGACCTTTCTTCATACCCCCAAAGTATATCACACCATCGTCAAGACCTCTGCACCTCTTTCTGTGACTAGCACGGTATGCTCAAAGTGCGCCGAGAACGACCCGTCTTTGGTACGAAACGAGTGCCCGTCAGTGTCCAAGACCAGTTCGGGGCTGCCGAGCGTCAGCATCGGCTCAATCGCAATCACCATTCCCGCTACGAGTTTCTCGCCTTCGCCGCGATTGCCGAAGTTGGGAATGTGCGGCTCTTCGTGAACGGCGTGCCCCACCCCGTGCCCGCCGAGCGTGCGCACAATGCCGAAGTTGCCGTTCTTCTTGACGAAGTCCTGAATGGCGAAACCGATATCGCCCGTGGTGGCTCCCGCGCGCACTCCCGCGATGCCGACCGCGAGCGCCTTCTCGGTCGTCTCAAGGAGTCGCCTCACCTCGGGCGCAATGCTGCCGACCGCGACGGTTACGGCAGTGTCGGTAAAGAGATTTCTGTACTTCATCCCCACATCAATGCCGACAATATCTCCTTCTTTGAAGACGACCGCCGCGCTCGGCAGTCCGTGCACCACGACATCATTGACCGAGACGCAAGAGTGCGCGGGGTAGGCGTGCTTGGCTTTGCGCGGTCGAAAATTAAAAAAAGACGAGACGCCTCCCGCTTCTCTAAAGAGTTTCTGCGCTATTTCATCAAGTTCCGAAGCCGAGACGCCGGTCTGGGTGCGACGGGCAAGTTCATCGCGAATCGTGGCGAGTTTCTGCCCTCCTTCGCGTAGTTTCTCAATCTCTTCGGTTGTCTTGATGAGCGACATCGCGGCTATTTGTCAGAAATCACGGTCCCGACAAATGATTTGCCGGTGAGATAGTCGGCAAGGTGCGTCGGCGGCTTGCCATTCATAATGGCGACCTCAAGACCGAGTTCTTGCGCGCGCGCCGCCGCAATGGGGTCAAAGGGTGAATTGAGACCGGGCTCCCACTTTTCGGGAATAATCTTTCTGAAGGCAGACCACGAGATGCGCGCTATCTTCACCGCGTCCACGAACCGTTTCGGGTCTTTGTCATAGACGAAGTCAATGTTGGAGAGATTCACGATTCTTTGTGCGCCCACCTGCACCGCCATCTCTACCGCGTCAAAGTCGGTGCTGTGCCCCGGCGCCTCGGCGCCGCAGAGGACAATCGGTTTCGTCACACTCTTCAAGTCACTGGGCTCTATCACCACCCGCTCGTGCGCGAGCGCGCCGAAGAGCATCCGCACGAATTCGGCATTGAGGCGCAAGACATGAATCCCCAACCAATCAATCTCGGTCTGGGAAAAATCCGCAATCTCTTTGCCTGCCGCTTGATACCGACGGCAGACCTTGCCGCCGCCCGTCACAATCACAAACGACTTTCCTTTCTCTACCTCTTCTTCAATCAGTTTCTTGAATCCCGACAGAAACTCCGTATCTATCCCGTCAGGGACGATGAGGGAACCGCCGAGAGAGATAACGACCGGGGAGTTCATTTGATTGCGGTAAGAATTTCGGAAAAGACCGCTTCGGGTGCCTGCTCGCCGTTGATACGGTGGTAGTGATAGCCCGACTGTTTGCGCAGATATTCAATCGCCGGCAGTACCTCGGTTGCGTACCACGAGAGCCGTCGGGCAATCTTCTCGGTATGGTCATCGTGCCGCGCGCGCAGGAGGAGCCGCCGTTTTGATTCTTCGGGTGAGATGTGGATATCAAAAAGATACACCGAGTCGCGCTTGAAAAACTGAAGCGCCGAGTCAAGCACGACCGCCTCGGCGGGCTTGCGCGGGCTGCCGTCTATCAAGATGTGCTCGCCTCCCTTTAGATTCTTCACGAAATTCTCCGCCCACAGATAGATGGCGAGAAACTCGGGTTGGAGTTTACCCGCTTCCTGAATCTCTTTGGCAATATGGGCGGCGAGGGTCGGGCCGTCCATAAAGGTGCGAATCTTGTCTCCGGTGTAGGAGTGGAATTGGGGGATATCGGGCGTCTCTTTCTTGAGATGTGCTTTGAGCAACTCTACTTGAGTGCCCTTACCGCTTCCGCTCGGCCCGCAAAATATAAAAGTGAGTGGCTGCGCCATACTTTAATATTCTCTCATAGAGACCTGCGCGTCAATCTTTTTTATGAAGTCCAGGACGACCGAGACGACAATGAGGAGCGCGGTGCCGCCGATGGCGAGCGAGGTATTGCCCGTCATCCCCTGCATCGCGAGCGGAAGTACCGCCACACACGCGAGAAAGACCGCGCCGACGAGCGTGATGCGTGTCAGAATGTGCGCGATATGCTCCGAGGTTGAGTCGCCCGGTCGCACGCCGGGGATGAAGGCACCGTTTTTCTGGAGATTCTCCGAAATCTGGTCTGGGTCAAAGGTGACGGCGGTGTAGAAATAGGTGAAGAGGAGTACCAAGAAAAAGTAGAGACCGGCATAGACCCAACTGTTGGCGAAGATAGTAGTGAGGAGTGAGGCGATACTGACCAGTAGGTCGCTCTTAAATGCCGAGAGAAAGGTCGCGATCATCTGGGGAAAGAGCAAGATGGAGAGTGCAAAGATGATGGGAATGACGCCCGCTTGATTGACGCGCAGCGGCAGGTAGGTAGAGACGCCGCCATAGACCTTGTTGCCCCGCACGCGCTTGGCGTAGGTAACGGGAATAGGGCGCTCGGCCTCGGTGACGAAGACGACACCGAAGACAATCGCGACAGCAACCGCGAGAAAGGCAAGATACATTGGAATCTGACTTGCATCAAAGGAAAAGAGCGATTGACTGACCGCCTGCGGCAAACGCGCCACAATGCCCGCGAAAATGAGAAGCGAGGTGCCATTGCCGATACCGAACTCGGTCATCAGTTCGCCAAGCCACATCACCAAAAGCGAGCCCGCCGTAATGATAATGATGTTCGCAATGGTCTCAAAGCTCGAGAGCGCGGGCACCACTCCCTGCCGTTCCAAGAGCGTGAGAAACGCAAACGACTGCACGAGCGCGAGCGGGACAGTGAGAAGTCGCGAGTACTGGGCGAAGCGCGCCCTCCCTGCCTCGCCCTCCTCTTGATAGAGCGCCTTGAGTTTCGGCGACATCATCGTAAGGAGTTGCATAATAATAGACGCGGTGATGTAGGGACCGACGCCGAGCATCACGATAGAGAAATTGGAGAGTCCGCCGCCCGAGAAGATATCCAGAAGCCCGAAAAACTGATTACCCGAAAAGAATTCGACGAGACGGGTCGCGTCTATACCCGGAATCGGGATTGCCGAAAGAAAACGAAAGACGATAAGCGCGCCCGCGATGAAAAGGAGCCGTTTGCGAAGTGTCGGGTCGTGAAAAGCGAGCGTGAATTTTTGGAAGAGCGTACTCATGCTTTCTTTACTTTCTTGCTTGCCACAGGCAAAGGCATCACACTACCGCCTACCTTCTCTACCGCCACTTTGGCGCTTGCCGAGATGGCGAGCCCCGAGAGCGCAAGTTTCTTTGAGAGCGTGCCGCGACCGAGAATCTTGATGCGGGGCAACCTCCCCTCTTCGTGCGCGACGAGACCTTTCTCAAAGAGGGTCTGACTCGTAACCTTTGCGCCGTTCTCAAAATGCTTCTCAAGTTCATCAAGATTGACGGGAAATGCCGAAGCGGCAAAACTCTTGAACGAACTTTTGCCTCGCCCGCGCAACTTCGGAATGCGTTTTATCATATCGCGAATCTGCGGATAGATTTTGTGCCCCGCGCGCGCCGTTTGCCCCTTGCCACCGCGTCCAGAGGTCTTGCCGCGTTTGCCGCCGCGTCCGACCTGGGCGCTCTGCTTGTTCTTATGAACCCGTTTGAGTGTATGAAATTGCATAAAAATATATTAGGCGGTAAGCGAGAGAAGGGCTTGAATCGTGGCGCGGGCAATGTTCAATTTGTTCTTGCTTCCCGAAAGAATCTTGGCGTTAACATTGGTGATACCGGCGAGTTCAAGCACGACGCGTACGGCGCTCCCCGCGATGAGACCTTTGTTTGGCGAAGGGCGAATCACCACAATCGCGCTGGAGTACTTCGCCTCAATCTGATGCGGAATTGACTGTGTTTCGGTACGCGCAATTTTAATCAACTCTTTCTTCGCGTTCTTTGTCGCCTTGTCTACCGCCGCACTGGTATCTGCCGCCTTGCCCGTTCCGACTCCGACACTGCCCTTGCGATTGCCTATGACGACCAGCACGCTGAAATTAAAACGACGACCGCCCGCGACGACACGCGCCACACGGCGGACATCAAGCGTCTTCTGGTCGTACTCCGAGCGGGTGCGGTCATCTCGACCACCGCCGCGCCGAGGCGGACGGCGTCCACGCGAAGAGCGCTCGCGCCGACCAAAGTCGGTGCTCGCTCCCTTCGGCGCAGGAGCAACTGCGACGGCGGGTGCTACTTCGGCAACCGACGCTATCGGCGGTACGGTCTCTATGGGTGTCTGCGTTGAAATATCGTCATTCATAATATAGTGAGTTAAAAAACAAGACCACCCGCGCGAGCGCCGTCGGCGAGCGCCTTGATGGCGCCTGCGTAACGGTAGCCACCGCGGTCAAAGACCGCGGTGGTGAGTCCGCGCTCCTTCGCCTTCACGGCGATGCTCTTGCCCACCGCCTGTGCGCGCCCACCCGCGCCCTTCTCTTTGAGACCTTGGGAGGTTGCGGAGAGGAGCGTCGCGGCCGCGTCGTCGTCAATCAGTTGCGCCGAGATGTAGCGGTTGGAGCGAAAGACCGAGAGGCGCGGACGCGTCGCCGTCCCGCGCACCTTCGCGCGGATTCTCTTGTGCCGTATTTCTCGTTGTTCGTTTTTAGAAATCATAAAAATTGTTACACCGTCTTCTTGCCCTGCTTGCGGCGAATCACTTCGGTATCATAACGAATACCTTTGCCCTTGTATGGTTCGGGCTTCTTCTTTGACCGGATGCGCGCCGCGAACTGCCCGACCGCCTCGCGGTCGCTCCCGCTTATGGTGAGGGCGCCTTTCTCTGTCGTTATCTTGAGACCGGCGGGAATGGCGAGCTTCACGAGATGCGAAAAGCCAAGCGCCATCACCACTTCGGTTCCCTTTACCTCTGCCTTGAAACCAATGCCTTCTATGATGAGTTTCTTAGAAAACGGAGTTACGCTCCCCGCAATCATATTCTTGAGATGCGCGACGGTCGTGCCGAGAAGCATCTTGGTCTCGGGTGATTCATCTTTACCAAAGACGCGGATGCCGCCTTCTTCTTTAGTGAGCGACACTGCGCGCGGCAGTTCGCGCGTCTGCGCGCCGAGCGGACCCGTTACGGTGAAAGAACTCTCGGTCTGCGAGACCTGAACTTGTGCAGGTAGGGGAACTGGTTTTTTTGCGAGACGGCTCATAGTATTACCAAATCTCAAATAAGACCTCTCCCCCAACTTTCTGCTGGCGTGCGTCGCTGTCGGCGAGAACGCCCTTCGGGGTTGAGAGCACCGCGATACCCGAACCCTGCCGCACGGGGCGGATTTCGCGCGCCTGTCGGTAGATGCGTTTTGACGGGCGCGAGATGCGCTTGACCATATGTACTTTGGGAATCGCACCCGCATAGGCGAGCGTCATCTGGAGTGTCTCTTTGCGCTTGCCCTTCTTCGCGACCTCAGCGAGGTAGCCCTTGCCAGCGAGTGCCTCGGCAATGGCGGTGATATAGCGGGATGCGGGAAATTGAAACGAGGGTTTCTTTCCTACGCTTGCAATCTTCAATTTGTTTATAAAGTTTGAGACGCTGTCCATAAAAGTATTACCAACTTGACTTTTTCACTCCCGGAATCATCCCCTCGTTCGCGTACTCGCGAAAGCAGATGCGGCAGAGACCGAAGTCGCGCATAAATCCGCGCTTTCTGCCGCAACGAAAACAACGCCGCACGATGCGGGTAGAGAACTTCGGCTTCTTCAGCGCGCGCGCGATGACTGATGTCTTGGCCATACAATAAGAAAACGCTTTGTAGCGTCAGGGTATCGTAACAAGAAGAACCCCGAAAGTCAACGCTTTATTTCGCGACCACTTCTTTCTGCACTTCGTCTTTTTTGAACGGGAAGCCGAGATACTCAAAGTAGGCGCGTGCGTCTTTCGCATTCTTCGCGGTCGTTACGACCGTGATGCCCATACCGAAGACATCTCGCAGGTCTTCGTCAACGGCTTCGGGAAAGATGGTATGCTCCTTGATGCCGAGGGTGAGATTCCCCATCTCATCTATCGCGCTTGCCGCGAGACCGCGAAAGTCACGCGTGCGCGGGAGCGAGATGTTGAGCAACTTGTCCAGAAAGCCGCGCATTCGCGCGCCGCGCAAGGTAACGACGACGCCGACGGTGTCGCCGACACGCGTCTTGTAGGTGGCGATTGCCTGTTTTGCTCCGCGACGCGAGCTCTTCTGCCCCGTGATCTTTCTGAGACGATCTTCTACCACCTCTATCTTTTTCTTGTCTTTAAACGAGCCAACTCCGATGCCGACCACAACTTTCTTGAGGCGCGGTGTCTGCATCACATTGATATAGCCGCTCTTTTCTTTGAGCGCGTTGAAGGCTTCTTTTTGTTTTTCTTGAATGCTTTTCATAGAAGTTACGCGGAAACGCGCGCGACATTAGAAATATGTATCGGGAGCGCGCGCTCTATCATCTGACCTTTCTGCCCGCCGCGCTTCGCGCGTTCGTGTTTCTTCTTCAGATTGACACCCTCAACCACGACGCGCTCCGCGCGTACGAGCACCTCGCGCACGAGACCTTGCTTGCCCTTGTCTGCGCCCGTAATCACCTTTACTTTATCGCCTTTCTTGATATGCATAAAAGAAAATTAAACGACTTCGGCTGCCTTGCTGATGATGCTGTGAAAACCTCGAAGAGAAAGTTCGCGCGGCATCGGACCGAAAACGCGACCCGCAATCGGCTCTTGTTTCCCCTTCTCCACAATCACGACGGCGTTCTCGTCAAAACGAATATACGAACCGTCGGCGCGCCGATAGGGCTTGCGCTGGCGCACCACGACCGCATGACATACATCTTTCTTCTTGACCCCCTTGCGCGGTTCCGCCTTCTGCACCGAGAGCACGAGAATATCGCCAATCTCGGCGTAGCGGCGTTTGGACGAACCGAGCACCTTGAAGACACGGCCAATCTTGCCGCCCGAATTGTCTGCTATCTTCACAATGGCGCGGGGTTGCAACATAGAAATTACACAATCTTAAAATGCTTATCTTTTGAGAGCGGACGGCAGGAAATAATCTCTACTTTCTCTCCCATCTGCTTCCGATTGCCGGCATCATGCGCTTTGATGCGGGTGCTCAAGTTCATATACTTGCGGTACTTCGGGTGCGCGACGAAGCGGTTGACCTCCACCACGACGGTATCTTTCATCTTGTTCCCGACGACGGTGCCCGAGAGCGTCTGCTTCTTTTTGTTTGTGTGGTCTGTGGTCATACAATTATCTTATCTGGCTGCCGTGTGCGCGGTGAGGATGCGAGCGATATCCTTGCGCAGCGCCGTGCCCTCCTTCACATTCTTCTGTTTGCCACCCGTCATCGCGAACCGAAAGGCGCGCAATTTCTCCTGCGTCTCAATCAGTTTTTGGTCCAGTTCGCTCTTCGGTTTTCCATTAAAATTAGACATAGGGGCGTACTCTACCATACTTATACCCGCGCGACTATCTTGGTCTTGAGCGGCAGTTTGGTGCCCGCTTTGCGCAGGGCTTCGTGCGCCTCCTTCTCGGGAATACCATCAACCTCAAAGACGACGCGCCCCGGCTTCACTTCAAAACAGTAGCCCTGCGGGTCGCCCTTGCCCTTCCCCATTCCCACTTCCGCCGCCTTAGCGGTATAGGGCATATCGGGAAAGATGCGGATCCAGACCTTGCCTCCCTTGCCGGCGCTGCGCGAGAGCACTTTGCGCGCCGCTTCAATCTGGTTGGACCGTACGCGAGCGCGACCGACCGCCTTCAAGCCGAACGAGCCGAAACTCACCTCCGTGCCGCGCGCCTCCATTCCTCCCGATTTCGGGTTGCGGCGCATCGTGTGCCACTTGCGATATTTGACTTTCTTGGGAAGCAACATAGATTATTTCTTAGCGACGGTCTTTTCTTTCTCAAAGACCTCACCTTTATATATCCAAATCTTGATGCCGATATCACCATACGACATATGCGCCCGTTCGCGCGCGTAGTCAATGTCGGCACGCAGTGTCTGGAGTGGAATGCGCCCCTTCTTGAGTTCCTCGGTGCGCGCCATCTCGGCGCCGCCGAGGCGCCCGCCGAGATAGACCTTCACTCCCTTCACATCTCGGTTCGCCATTACCTTCTCAATCGTCTGTTTCATCACGCGACGAAACGGGAGCCGTTTCTCCAGACCTTCGGCAACGAGATGCGCCACAATAGCCGCGTTTGATTCGGGCGAACGCACCTCCTCAATATCAAGTTTCAAGTTCTCAAGACCCGTGAGTCCATGCTTGTGCGCGAGTTTTGTGAGTTCATTCTTGAGTTTCACCGCTCCCTCACCGCTCCGACCAATGAGGAGCCCGGGGCGCGAGGTGCGGATGATGATGCGAAAAAATTTAGTGCCGCGTTCCATCTCAACACTCGCGACAAACATTCCGCGCAGGCGCTTTTCTAAAAACTCGCGAACCACAATGTCGCTCTTGAGCAGTTTCTGGTACGCGCCCTTCGCGCCGAACCAGCGGGACTTCCAATCCTTGATGATGCCGAGGCGATGCGAATAGGGGTGGACGATATGGCTCATAAAATTATTTTACCGATTCGGCGAGGGTCAAGACGATTTTGCTCGTGCGCTTCAGAATCTGATACGCCGTTCCGCGCGCGCGCGGCATTGACCGTTTCAAGGTCGCGCCGCCATCTACCGAGAGTCCGCTGACGCGAAGCACTTCTGGGTGCGCGACACCGGCATTCTGTTTCGCATTCGCCATCGCGCTGCGAAGCAACTTGAGGAGCGGGAGCGTCGCGGTCTTGGGCAAGAGCGAGAGAATCGCGAGTGCCTCGCCCGCGGACTTGCCCTTCACCGCGTCAGCGACAAGGCGCACCTTGCGCGGCGACATTCTTAAGTTGTTCAGAATCGCTTTCATATTATTTCTTCGTATCCGCCGCGGCTTTTGCCGTCTGCGCCGCCGCAATCTCTTGTTCCTTCGCCTTCAACTCCTGCTCCTTCTGCATCTTTCCTCCGTGGCGGATAAACTTGCGCGTCAGCGAAAACTCGCCGAGGCGATGCCCCACCATCTCTTCAGAAACAAGTACTTCTGGGAAGTCCTTGCCGTTGTGTACCAAAAACTTGAAACCGACCATCTCGGGAGCGATGGTGCAGGCGCGCGACCAGGTCTTAACAGGCGCTGCCGATTCGGGGCGCTTGCCCGCAATCTTCTTCAAGACACGCGGGTCAACATAGGGTCCTTTTTTGAGCGAACGGGTCATAGGTCAATGAAAAACGCGCCGAACGGGCGTGTCGAGATAGTAGCGAAAGAGAGCCGAAAAGTCAAACCGCTTTGCTAGAACTCCTCTCTGAAATACTGCGTCACGGCTTCGTACTCTTCGCGCGAGCAGAACTCGCGCGGTTTAAACGCGTGCGTCTTGGGGTTCAGCCAGAACCATTTCTCGTGCTCTTCGGAGAGCGCAATCTCGCCGCCGAGGTACTCGCCCTCATAGACCGTTTGGAGAATATACTTTTGTTTGTAAAAACGGCGGAACTGAAAGAGCGGATTTCCGATTTTATATTTCACATCTTTTCCAATCTCCTCTCGTATCTCCCGCGCGAGAATCTTCATAAGGGGAACCTCGCCCTCTACGGTATCAATCCTTCCCCCGGGATAATCCAACTCTCCGTCATGGGTTCGCAACATCAAGACCTCGTCTCCCTTTCTCAAAAGAACTTTTATTGCGACTTGATAGAGTGCGTAGTCACGCATTGGTGCTTTTTTGGCTTTTTTTATCGGCATCTTAATTCACCTCTTGCTTCTTCCCCACCTTGCGGCGAGAGATGATGAAGACATTGGAGTACTTCTTGGGGTGGCGGGTCGTCTGACCTTTGCCTGACGGTTTGCCCCAACGCGTCTTGGCGCGGCGCATTCCTCTGCCCTGCCTGCCTTCGCCTCCGCCGTAGGGGTGGTCGGGCGGGTTCTGGGCGGAGCCGCGAACCGTCGGGCGAATGCCGAGCCAGCGACTGCGACCTGCCTTGCCGATATTGACCAAATGATTCTCTTCGTTTGAGACCGAGCCGATGCTCGCCCACGCCGTGTCTATCACGCGGCGCACTTCGCTGGAGGGCAACTCAATAAAAGTATAACCGGCTTCTTGCGCCTTCACCTTCGCGACATTGCCCGCCGAGCGCGCGAGAAGCGCGGGACCGTTGGGGCGCAGCGCGACATTATAGACAAAGGCATCAACGGGAATAGCCGAAAGCGGCAAGCGGTTGCCCGGCTTGAGCGGCGCCTTCGCCGAAACGAGAAACGAGTCGCCGGCCTTCACCCCCTGCGGAAGGAGCACATAGCGTTTCTCGCCATCGGCGTAAATCGCGAGACCAATGAAACCCGAGCGATTGGGGTCGTACTCGACAGAAGCAACGCGCGCCGGAATATCTTTTTTATCATAGACAAAGTCAATCTCACGGAAACTGCGCTTCACGCCGCCTCCCTTATGCCGCACGGTGAGGCGGCCGAAGGCGTTGCGTCCCGAGCCGCGGCGAAATCCGGAGGTCAGCGACTTCTCTGGGTCATTGGTCGTCAAGAACTCTCGGTAATTGATACCGGTCATATGTCGTCGCGATTTGCTTGTGGGTCTGTAGGTCTTCATACAATTACACTAACTCAATCTTATCTCCCTTCTTCAGATACACATACGCCTTCTTGCCGCCGCCCGAAAATCCCGGCTTCCCCTTCGTCGTGACATTCTTCTTCTGCTTCGTTACCATCGCGACTTTTCGTGGCGTTACTTTGTAGAGCGCGGAGACCGCCTGCGCGACGGTCTTCTTGGTTGCCCGTGGCGCAACCTCAAAGACATACACGCCTCGCGCCTGCGCCGTCTGCGCCTTCTCGGTGATGTGGGGGCGGAGTAAGACGGTAGACGCAAGAGAAGATACCACCGTAGAAACAACCGCCAAGTGTTTCGACACCTCTCTCTTCTTCTCTTCTATCTTCGGTTTTCGCAAGTTAAGGAATGACATATAGTTATGCAAACGCCTTGAGCGACTCCTCGGGATTCGTGATAATCAGATATTTATACTGGAGCAACGTGAGCGGACTCAAGTTGCGGGCAACGCCCACCGCCACATTGCCGATATTGCGGAAACTCTTCTCCAGAATCGGCTCTTTCTTCGCCGTAATGATATAGGCGGCATTCGTGGGCTTGCCGAGAGCGCCAAGACCCTCAACTTTGCCCAGTGCGGTGAGAATCGCGCGCGCCTCTTTGGTCTTGATTTCGGGAATGGCGAGAAAGTTGATGAAGAAGACCTCGCCATCGCGCTCTTTCGCCGAGAGCAAAGAAAGGAACGCTTGCTTCTTCATCTTTTTATTGACCTTGCGGTCGTAGTTTTTGTCGTTGCGCGGCCCGTGCGTTACACCGCCACCGACCCAAAGAGGACTGCGGATTGAGCCGTGGCGCGCGCGCCCCGTTCCCTTCTGCTTCCATGGCTTCTTACCGCCCCCGCTCACCTCGCCGCGGTTCTTGGTGTGCGCCGTGCCCGCGCGCGCCTTCGAGGCGAGCGACATCGCCACTTGATGCACGAGGTCGGCATTCCACTGCGCGCCGAAAATCTTTTCGGGAAGCGCAATGGTCCCCGCCTTCTCTCCTTTCTGGTTGTAAATTATTGACTCCATAATATTTAATTGCCCCGAATTTCCACCAGCGTTCCGCGATGGCCTGGCACCGCGCCCCCAACCAAGAGTAGATTCTCTTCCAAGAGCACTTGCACGACTTTGAGGTTCGCGACCGTAACGCGCTCGCCGCCCATTCGCCCCGCCATTCGCATACCTTTCGCGACACGACCTCCCGCGCGCGCGCCGCCACCGATGGCGCCGGGCTCGCGCTCCGAATGCTTCTGACCGTGCGTGCGACTGCCGCCGTGAAAGCCGTGCCGCTTCACCACACCTTGGAATCCCTTACCTTTTGAAATAGCCGAGACCGCTATCGTATCGCCTTCTTTGAAATCCGCAACTGAAATCTTGTCTCCGACGGTCTGCGTCGCAGGTGCCTCAAGTCGCCACTCTTTGAGTCCGTGAAAGTTGCCGAGCCCCTTCAAGTGCCCCTTCATTGGTTTCGTCATACTCTTCTCTTTGCGCGTTCCCCATCCGACCTGCACGGCAGAGTAGCCGTCTTTTTCAAGTGTGCGAATGTAGGTTACCACATTGGGAACGACCAAGATAACGGTAACCGGACGCACTTTTCCCTGTGCGTCCCAAACCTGCGTCATCTTCACTTTTGTGCCGAGAATGTATTTCATAGTGTTGAACGCGGCGCATGGCCGTTGGTTCCCATTTCATCCATAACATCCGTGCGGAAAAGCAATGCCGACAACATTAGCAAACCTGCGCGAAAAAGTAAAGCGGACTTAAAGAAATGCCCCGATGGACATCGGGGCATTTTCTAAAGCATCTTTACATCAATATTGACTCCCGAGGGGAGCGAGAGGTTGGTCAGCGCCTCTATCAGTTTCGGTTGCGGATTAATGATGTCTATCAAGCGCTTGTGTACGCGCATCTCAAACTGCTCACGCGAGTTCTTGTAGACGAACGACGCACGGTTGACCGTATATTTCTTAATCTCGGTCGGGAGCGGAATTGGACCAAGAACTTTCGCGTCAAAGCGAAAAGCAACATCAATAATTTGCTTGATGGAGGCATCAAGAATCTTGTGCTCGTAGGCACGCACACGAATCCGCAGTTTATTGACGGCCTCTGTCTTTACCTCCTTCACTCTCTTTTTGGCGGCCATTTTTTTTGGTGCCGTCTTCGTTGCCTTGGTAGCCATTATGAGAATTACACAACAATCTTCGTAA
>Ga0209515_10004153_pt1 | contig 19817 bp, 22 predicted proteins | sample Subgroupgradi54m_FD_187454 | JGI IMG/M metagenome (GOLD analysis project Ga0209515, IMG submission 187454) | Subsurface groundwater microbial communities from S. Glens Falls, New York, USA - GMW60B uncontaminated upgradient, 5.4 m (SPAdes)... ...
CCCTTGGACGCGCCTTCACCCGACTTGCGGATCAACTCGGCGAACTTCGGAATGGCGATCGCCGCGAGAATGCCGATGATCGCGACGACGATCATCAGCTCGATGAGCGTGAAGCCCTTCTTGGACAACTTTTTCAACTTCGTCATTGCATGACCCCCTTGTGCCGTTATTTATGAATGAAGGGTAAATGTTCTTTATGCCGGCACTCTGGCCATCAACCCTTGGAGTATAACCAGAGTACACGGGGCTGTCAAGGAAACGCAAAGGAAAATCGGAGTGACTATAGTCGCCATCCCTTGCGCCTTTCATCCCGGCCGGTGGGCAGGAAGGGACTTGAACCCTTAAGAGCTTGCGCCCACACGGTCCTGAGCCGTGCGCGTCTGCCAGTTCCGCCACCTGCCCACCGTCCGGGACGAAGTGCTACAGTGAGTCTACGATATGACGGCGGGCAAAGACAACACGGACGAAAAGAAGGTCGTCGCGACCAATCGCAAGGCGCGCCAGTTCTACGAGATCCTCGACATCGTCGAGGCGGGCCTGCAGCTGGCCGGCCCCGAGGTCAAAGCCCTGCGCGAAGGCAACGCGAGCCTCGACGGCTGCTACGCCCGGCCAAATGACGCCGGCGAACTATACCTTCATAATTTCTACATTCCCCCCTACGTCTTCGCCACGGCTCTTTCAGAGCCGCTTGATACCCGCCGCAACCGCAAGCTCCTGCTCCACGACGCCGAGATCCGCAAGATCACCGGGAAACTGACGACGAAAGGGCTGACCTTGATCCCGCTCGAAGTCTATTTCAAGAACGGCTGGGCCAAGGTCTCCTTGGGCCTGGCCAAGGGCAAGACCGGCGCCGACCGCCGCGACTCCCTGAAGAAAAAAGACCTCCGCCGCGAGGCCGAAAAAAGTTTTAAGGGCGTCTACCGCGGCTGACCGGCCTTCGCCAACTCCGCGCGGGCGCGGGCGAGATTGCGCCGCACGCCTAAGTCGTCCGGATCGAGCAGGGCGCTGACGCGCAGGAGCTCCACCGCGCCCCGAAGATCCCCGGCCTGGGCGCGCACGGCTGCGATGTTGGCGCGGGCCCGGCGGCATACGGGATGGGTCTCCACCGACGCCCGCAGGCGTCGTTCCTCTTCGGGCGCACCGCCCCCGTGCTCGATTAGGGCCGCCAGGCGGTCCTGATCCTCGACGCAGCCGGGGAAGGCGTCGAGCGCGCGCCGAAAGTGTTCTTCCGCCTCCGCGAGGCGTCCCGCAGAAGCGCGCAGGATTCCGACCGACACGTGGGCGGTGGCGTTGCGGGGATCTCTGAAGAGAACGCGCGCCCACAACTCCTCGGAGCCTCGCCAAAATCCCTGCTGATGGACGCACGCGGATACCAGCGCCGCAACGACGACGGCGGCGACGGCTGAAGACATGGCGCGACGGCGAAAGAGCCCGGCGCGCAGAACGGCGCCCGCGAGGACGGCGAACGGCAAAGTCGTAATGTAGGAGTAGCGATCAGCCACTAGTTGGGGGCCGAATTGGAAAAGGCCGCTCACCGGAAAGAGCAGGACCGCATACCAAAACACGGACGCGGCAAGCCACGGCCAGCTGCGGCGCAGACGCCAGCAGGCCCACGCCGCGGCGGCAACGACAACGGCGCAGATCACATATCGCGGTTCGTACGGATTAAGCGGAGGCCGCAGCTCGTATAAGGGCATGAGCCCGGAGGGCCAGGCGGTTTTCCAGACGTAAAAAACGAGCGCGAAAGCGGCTTGGGCTAGGCGCGCGAGCAGGTCGTGCTGTTCGTAGGTCCAACGGATTCGATGCTGAACGGCGAGACCGACAAGCCCAAAGGCGGCTGTAAGCGCCAAGAGCGGAAGCTTTTCCCTGATCGCCTTTTGCATGCCCTCGCCGCGCGGCCCGATGCGCCGCAGCGGATGAAAATCGAGCGCGAGCAAGGCGACGGGAAGCAGAAGCGCCATGCCCTTGGCGAGCAGGGAGAAAAGAAACAGTGCGAATACCGGGGTCAACGAAAGCGGACGTTTTCCCGGCTCGTGGGCGCGCAGATACGCCCAGACCGCCGCGAGGACGAACGCGCAGCAGATCACGTCGCGGCGTTCCGAGGCCCAACTGACCGACTCCACGCGCAAGGGATGGACGGCAAAAACCATGGCCGACATGAATGCCGCCGCGTCGAGTCCCCAGGCCGGTTCCCCCGCGCGGACCGGCCGCGCCGCGGACAGAAGACGCCGAGCAAGAAGAAACATCAACGCAGCGGAGAACGCGTGCCACAAAGCGCTTTGCAGATGATAGCCGCGCGCGTCCATGCCCCACAACGCGTGATCGAGCCCGTAGCTCAGCCAGGCGAGCGGCTGATACACGCTGCCGACTTTTGAAGTGAAGGCCCAGCCCCAGGCCGCGGGACCGAGGCCGCGCCAGCCGGTCTCACCGAGCAGGAACATCTGGTCGTCATAATTCGTCCAGCCGTGCGAAAGGCTCGGCGCGAAGACCAGGACGGTCCCCGCCGCGCAGAGAGCAGCGAGGAGCGCGCCCTTCTTAGAAACGGACACCGAGCCCGGCTTCCGCGCCGGCCTGAGCGTGGGCCATCGTCGCGGCGAGGCTCAGGTAGGTGAACTGGTAGGGCGTCAGGCGCATGCCGAGCGTAAAACGGTTCTCGAGCGTGTTCACGACCCGCCCGTTGAGCGTCGGGTCGAGGGTGGACTGGCGCACGACGAGGCGCATGCGGTCGAGGCCGACGCCCGCGTAGGGAGCGAAGGTCGGCGTGCCCGCCGAGCAGACCAAGTTCGCGCCGAAATGCGACGCGGAGAAGTCGGTGTGCACGACGGAATGCCCGACGATCGAGATCAGCAGCTGGGGCGCCCAGGGCTTGTCCGACGCCGCGTACAGGCCGTAGCGAACGCCGCCGCCAGCGATCGTGAGACCCTGATAGGAAATGCCGCGGATGAAGCCGCTGAGCTTGAAGGGCATGCCGACCTCGGCCTGCACCCAGGGCAGGCCGAACACGCGTACGCCGTTGTTGCGCAGGATGTTGTTTCCCTTCGACGGATAGAACTGGCCGCCGAAGCGCGCGCCGACGTCGAAGCCGGTCAGGCCGAGCGAACGGCCGCTCTGGAAAGTCGCCGCGCCAAGCACCCCGCCCAGGTCGCGCGCGAAGGGCTTGAGCGAGCCCGAGTCGGCGTAGCGCGCGAACCCGCCGTATTGATCCGCGCCCGCGAACGCGGGCGCGGCGGCAAAGAGGACGGCAACGGAAAGCGCGAGTCGCTTCATGCCCGCTGATTATGCGATATCGCGCGGACCGACCTCAAGAGAAGGCGCTACACATCTGACATAAGCCCGCTCGCGATTCGCAGGCCGTTGAGCGTCAGGTCCGGCTCATGCCGGACGCCCGGAAGGTCATTCAGGAACAGCGGCGCCAAACCCCCTGTCGCCGCCACCTTCACCGCCCCCCCCATCTCAGCCTTCGTGCGGGCCAATACTTCCCGGATCATCCCCAGATAGCCGAAGTAAAGCCCCGCCTCGAGGCAGTGCACCGTGTCTTTCCCGACGACCGTGCGCGGCTTGCGCACCTTGATCAGCGGCAGCTTGGCGGTGAACTCGTGCAAGGCGCGAGCCGCCGAGTTGGGTCCGAGGAGGATCGCGCCGCCGATATATGCACCCTTGCCGTCCACGCAGTCGAAGGTGGTGGCGGTGCCGAAGTCGATCGCGATCGAGGGGCCGCGGAATAGTTCCCGAAGCGCCAGCGCGTTGAGGATGCGGTCGGCGCCCACCTGCGCCGGGGTCTTCACCTTCAGCTTCAGGCCGAGCGGCGAGGACGGCGTAATGAACGACGGAGCAAAGCCGAACGATTTGGAGATTGCCACGGAAAGCACGGCGTCCATACGAGGAACAACGGAGGCAACGACGGCTTTCGTCGGAAGACCGGCGATCTTACGGAAGGGACATTTCAATCCTCTTGCGTACCAATTTGAAGCGTGCCGGGGATCGGTCTCCAGGCGCCATCGGCGCAGAAGCCGATTCCCGGCGAAGACCCCGACGGTCAGGTTGGTATTCCCGACGTCGACGGCTAACAGCAATTTATTTCAAAGCTCCGACAAGCTCCTTCACCGCGCCGGCCGACTTGAGCAGTGCTGCGCGCTCCTCGACCGTAAGGTTCAGCTGGATGATGGACTCGATGCCGCGGGCGCCGAGCTTGCAGGGCACGCCGACGAAGACGCCCTCGACGCCGTACTCGCCTTCGAGCAGGGCGGCGCAGGGAAGCACCTTGCGCTTGTCCTTCAGAATCGACTCGACCATCTCGGCGGCCGCCGCCGAAGGGGCGTAATACGCCGAGCCGGTCTTGAGCAGCTTGACGATCTCCGCACCCCCGTCGCGGGTGCGCTGATTGATCGCCTCGATCTTCTCTTTAGACAACAATTCCGTGATGGAAATGCCGCTGACCGTGGAGAACCGCGGCATCGGCACCATCGTGTCGCCGTGCCCGCCGAGCACCATCGCGTGCACGCTCTCCATCGAGACGTCCAGCGCCTCGGCGATGAACCAGCGCATGCGCGCCGAGTCGAGGACCCCGGCCATGCCGATGACGCGGTGCTTCGGGAACTTCGAGGCCTTGAGCGCCACCTGGCACATCGCGTCGAGCGGGTTCGAGACGATGATCAGGATGCAGTTCGGGGAGAACTTGACCACGCTCTCGGTCACTGCGGCGACGATCTTGGCGTTGGTGTTGAGAAGGTCGTCGCGGCTCATGCCCGGCTTGCGCGGGATGCCGGCCGTGATGACTACGATGTCGGAGCCGGCGGTCGGTTCATAGGAAGTGGTCCCGGTGATCTTCGTATCGTAGCCGACGACGGGACCAGACTCGAGCAAGTCGAGGGCCTTGCCCGCGGGCATGCCTTCGGTCGCGGGGATGTCGACGACCACGACCTCATTGGCCACTTCCATCTCCGCCAAACGCTGGGCGAGCGTCGCCCCGACGTTTCCCGCCCCGATCACCGTCACTTTCGTTTGAGCCATATCAGTCCTCCTATAAGATGTGGTGTCAGGCTTGCCGGATTGCAGTATTTTCCGGAAATTACGGCATCAAAAATACTGCAATCCGGCAAGCCTGACACCATTACAACGGGATGTTGCCGTGCTTCTTGGGAAGACGAGCGACCTTCTTCCCTTTCAAAAATTTGAACGCCCGGATGACCTTCGGCCGGGTCTTGCGCGCCTCGATGACCTCGTCGATGTAGCCGCACTTGGCGGCCTGGAACGGGGAGGCGAACTTCTCCACGTATTCGGCCACGAGCTCGGCCCGGCGCTTCTCGGGGTCCTTGGAGGCCTTCAGCTCGGCTTTATAAAGGATGCTGACCGCACCCTGTGGCCCCATGACGGCGATCTCGGCGCACGGCCAGGCGAAGTTCATGTCGCCGCGGATGTGTTTTGAGCTCATCACGTCGTAGGCGCCGCCATAGGCCTTGCGCAGCACGACCGTGACCTTGGGCACCGTCGCGCGGCAATAGGCGTAGAGGAGCTTCGCTCCTCTCCTGATTATTCCGCTGTGCTCCTGCTCGAGGCCGGGCCAATAGCCCGGAACGTCCACGAGAGTCAACAACGGAATATTAAACGAGTCGCAGAAGTTGATGAAGCGGGCGCCTTTCTCGGAAGCGTCGATGTCGAGGGCTCCGGAAAGAACTTGGGGATTGTTCGCGACAACACCGATCGACTCGCCGTCGAGACGGATGAAGCCGACGACAAGATTTCTGGCAAAGCCTTTTTGCACCTCGAAGAACTGGTGGCTGTCGGCGACCTCCCAGATGACATCGTGGATCTTGTAGGCCTTCTTGGGCTCTAGCTCGCCAACCCTCTCCAGAATGTCGCTCTCGCGCTTGGGGTCGTCGGAGGGCATGACCGCCTTCGGCTTCTCCCGGCAGTTCTGCGGCAGGAAATCGAGCAGTTCGCGTATTTGCCGGAAGCAGTCGTGCTCGGAACCGGCCGTGAAGTGGCACACGCCCGAGAGGCGGGCGTGTGTGTCGGCGCCGCCCAAGGTCTCGAAGTCGCAGGTCTCGCCGGTCGCGGCCTTCACGACGTCGGGGCCGGTGATGAACATGTGGCTGGTGCCCTCGACCATGAAGATGAAGTCGGTGAGCGCGGGCGAGTACACAGCACCCCCGGCGCAGGGGCCGAGGATGGCCGAGATCTGCGGGACATAGCCCGAGGCGTCCACGTTGCGGTAAAATATCTCGGCGTAGCCGCCCAAGGATTCGACGCCTTCCTGGATGCGCGCGCCGCCGGAGTCGCACAGGCCGATGACCGGCACGCCGGCCGTGATCGCCAGGTCCATCGCCTTGCAGATCTTCATCGCGTGCGCGAGGCCCAACGAGCCGCCGACCACGGTAAAGTCCTGCGAATAGAGGCACACCGGCCGTCCATTGATACGGGCGAAGCCCGTCACCACGCCGTCGGCGGCCATGTACTTCTTGTCGAGGCCGAAGTCGGTCGCGCGAGTCTCCACGAGAGCGTCGATCTCTTCAAAACTGTCGTCGTCGACGAGCAGTTCGATGCGCTCGCGCGCGCCAAGCTTGCCCGAGGCCTTCTGCGCGGCGTACCGCTCGGGCCCGCCGCCCGCTTCCACCTTGGCTTTCTTGTCCAAGAGGGCCTGGGTCTTCGGCGAGACGAGAGGACGCTCCTTTTTAGATTCCATAGTTGTAGGTATCCAGACAAGCTTGGTACGTCGTTCGATCGATCTTGATCCAGTTGGTTCTATTGATGCCGCGCCCGTTTCTGAATGTCGGACTGACCGGATAGGCGCTCGCCACCTGCACCCACCGCTTCTGTTCAGTCCCGATCAAGCGGACTTCATCTGCAACCTCCGAAAAATCCTGATCCTGACTGAAGACCACCGCAACGTCGTACTCTTTTTTGATCGCCATCCTAATAAATAACATCAAGGGCGATCCGAATGTCCACGCCCTTCTCCGATGCGCTCATAAATGAGTAAGTCTTCCCGGTCGGAAGCTTGACGGTCTTGTTGCGATACTTAAGCGGACGGCTGTAAACAGCCACTCCGTCGCGGCTCATTCCCAGAAGCTTCTTCGCCCAAAAACCGCTCCATTTCACGTTGTCCTGCGCGTCTGGAACGCCGGTGTAGAACCGGATCGAAATCGGATTCAGACCGTTGGCCTTACATACCTGTTCGGCAAGCGCCTTTACATCATAGTCGGGATATTGAGAACCAAAAGCTTCCTTGGCCGCATAGAACAAGTTTTGGCCGTCGACAAAAACTGCCGCCCGCTTGATTGCCGGTTCTATACTCACCGATTACCCATGCAAAAGGAAACCCCAACCGGGCCCGAAGGCGATCGGTTGGGGATTAGATTGGGTGCTGACTACAACAGTAGTATAACACATGTCATGTCCAACTGCCAGCGGATTCAATGGGCCTCCTCCACGAGTTCGATCAGAACTCCGCCCTGGTCCTTGGGATGAAGAAAGGCCACCTTATGACCCCAAGCACCCACGCGCGCCGCCCTGTCGATTAACTGAGCACCAGCCGCCTCCTGCTTCTTCAACTCCGCGGCGATGCTCGGGACGGCAAAGGCAAGGTGGTGCTGGCCGGGTCCGCGTTTGCCTATAAATTTAGACACAGATGATTCGGGATGCGTGCCGACAATGAGTTCGATCCAGGGACGTTCGCCCACAAACGCGACCTCCACCTGCTGAGCAGTGACATGTTCCCGATGAGCAAGTCGCAGGCCAAGCTTCTCATGTCGAGCGATCGCCTCATCCAGATTCTTCACGGCGACACCAATATGGTGAATCTTCATCTCAGGCCTTGACCTTCGAGGCAACTCCAACGAGATAGTGCGAAAACGCTGCGCAAGAGACTAACATGAACTTAGCCTCCTCGTATTCCACTTTGCCTTCGTCTAACATCGCGTGTCGAATTCCATTGGCATCGCTAGTGTATCCGTAAATCTTGCTGAAAGCGGCTTCCAGGGCCGGATGAATCGGCAAGTGCAGCTTTTTCAATGCCTCGCCAAGCGTCGACTTCTTACCGGCGATAATACTGCAAAGTGCTTCGATAGCAGACACGGACTCCTTGACTGAGTTCCGATAATCGGGAGCTTTTCTATCGGCAAGCAACACCGTAGCCTTCTGGAAATGTTTTGACACAGGGGAATATATTCCGCCGAACTTCTGCGCCGCATCAATTTCGGCCACCTCCGTTTCATCAGTGATAGGTGTTATCTTGTGACCGACAAATCGATAGCCTCCCTTTTCTTGCTCAAAGGCCGCGTTACACCCACGAACGAATTCATCTACACGGTTCTCAGAGCGGTCATGTTCAACTATAAATTCGATGAAATCATAAACCTCATTCCACGCGGATTTAAAAAAAGCTCCGCGCACTTTTTCCATTGCGTGATGCCAATATCGTCCAATTGAGTCCAACGGCAACTTAAAGAAAATGTGCCAGAGACTTTTAATTAGGAGATATTCGCGTGCACGCTCCAGCGTTTCACCATCATCAATTTCGCCAAAATAGCTGTCATCCACCAGATTCCAGAGCTTGTTCCTCAAAGCCAAGTCCATCGACTCTAACTGTATCTGCTCACGAGCAGGCTTATGACCGTAACGTTCAGAAAATGACATTTAGTTGCTCAGCAACCTCTTCCCGAGTGTAGTCGGGTCGATCTTATGCGCGAGCATCTCCTCAAGCACCTTGTCGGTCACGCGGTCGAGCGCACTCTTGATGACGCGGCGCTGGATCCAAAACTGGAGCTCGGTGGCGTGCTGGCGCTTGAGGCGGGCGCGGCCCTCTCCCGAGAACTGAAGGTGCTTCCAGTGCCCCTCGAGCTCCTTGTCGAGCTCCGCCACGCCTTCCCCACTTTTGGCCGAGGTCGCCAGTACGGGAGGCTCCCACGCCTTGACCGCCTGGCCGGCGGAGTGGCCTAATCCGAGGGCCGCTTTTAAGTCAGCCACCGCCTTATCTTTCCCCGCGAGGTCGGCTTTATTCACGACGAAAATGTCGCCGATCTCCATGGCGCCGGCCTTCATGGCCTGGATCTCGTCGCCCATCGAAGGCGTGGTGACGTAGAGGACGGTGTCGGCCACCGAGGCGATCTCGACCTCGTCCTGGCCGGTGCCGACGGTCTCGATCAAAATCTTGTCGCAGCCGAGCGTTTCGAGCACATGGATCGCGCCGAAGATCGCGTAGGTCAAGCCGCCGATCATGCCGCGCGAGGCGAGCGAGCGGATGAAGACACCCTTGTCCGTGGCATGCTCCATGACGCGCAGGCGGTCTCCCAAAAACGCCCCCCCGGAGATCGAGGAGCTGGGGTCCACCATCAGCACGCCGACCTTCAATTTTTTAGCTCGGTAATGGGCGATCAGGCGGCCAGTCAAAGTGGATTTCCCCGAGCCGGGAGGCCCCGAGACGCCGACTTTTTGCGCGGAACCGGAAGATTTAAAGAACTCCTTGGCGAGAGCCTCGGAATTTGGCTCATCGTTAACGACAATAGTTAATGCGCGCGACGCCGCCGCGTGATCGCCACGGCGCACGCGCTTAACCAGCTCTAACGGCGCGATTTTATCCGGCAACGGCCAGCTTCCCCTTGAGGTAGTCGACGATGGTCTGCAAAGGCGTGCCGGGGCCGAAGACTCCGTCCACGCCGGCCTTGCGGAGCGCGGGGATATCTTCGTCGGGGATGATGCCGCCGCCGAAGACGAGGACATCCTTGAGGCCCTTCTTCTTCAGCTCCTTGCAGATCGCCGGAAACAAGGTCAGGTGGGCGCCGGACAGCAACGACAAACCGACGGCGTCCACATCCTCCTGCATGGCGGCGGCCGCGATCATCTCCGGCGTCTGCCGGATGCCGGTGTAGATGACCTCAAAGCCCGCATCGCGCAGCGCGCGCACGATGACCTTGGCGCCCCGGTCGTGGCCGTCGAGGCCGGGCTTGGCGATCAGGACGCGAAGCGGCGGGCCCATTACCATGTCCCGCCTTGAGAGTCGAGGACGGCGGCGAGCGCCTCGACGACCTTCGGATCGTAGCTGGTGCCCACGCCGGCGCGCGCTTCCTTCAAGGCCTGCGCGCCAAGCGCCGCGTCACGAAGGCCGGCCGCGCGCAGCTCTTCCATCTTCACGACGAGGCCGAGGATGCGGGCGCCGAGCGGGATGACGTTGGCCACCAGCTTGCCCGGGTAGCCGGTGCCGTCGTAGCGCTCCTTATGGTGCCTGATCATGGGAATCGCGCCATCGAGCATCTTGATGCCCTCGAGCATGCGGGCCGAGAACGCGGGCAGCATCTCGTCGGAGGCGCTGGTGACGCCGAGGTCCGCCAGCAGGCGCGGGCTCTTGAACGCCACATAACCGATCTTGTGCAGGACACCCGCGTAGTAAAGCATGCGGTAGTCGTACTCTTCGACCTCGAGCGCGCGTCCGATCGCGCAGGCGAGCTTCGCCGCGCGCACCGGGTAGCCGTCGAGCCCCGGCCGGGAGGTCTCGATGGCGGCGGTCAGGAGCTCGAGCACATGCGAGAAGAAATTTTTCTGCTCGGACATGATCTTCGCATTCACGATCGCCACCGACGCGAGGTTCGCAAGGCTCGACAGCAGGCCGATGTGGCCCTCGCCGTAGCCGCCCGAGCGCTTGTTGAGCACCTCGACGACGCCGACGAGCTCGCCGCGGAACAGCATCGGCACGCAAAGCAAGGAGCGGGTCGTAAACCCCGAGGCTTTATCAAATTTGCCCGCGAAACGCGGGTCGCTTTTCGTGTCGTTGACGACCTGCGGCTGACGGTTCTGCGCGACCCAGCCGGCGATGCCCTGGCCGATCGGCAAGGTCATCGTCTTCAGCGCCTTGGCCTGCTCGCCAGAGGCGACGCGGAAGAAGAGGTGCTTCTTGTCGTCGGTGACGAGCATGATCGCACTCGCCTCCGAGTCGAGAAGCTGTTCGGCCGCCGCTCCGATTTTTTGGAGCAGGAAGTCGAGGTCGGTCGTCGAGTTCAGCGAGCCGGCGATCGAAAACAGCTCGAGCGCCAGATCGACGTTCATGTCCGGGCCGGCCGGGTTGGCGTTGGTTTTAGCCATGGCTTACTCCGTGCCTCCAATGACTTCACGGCAACTCGTCAGGCCGAGCTTGACCTTCTCGAGGCCGTCCTGAACGATCAGGCGCATCCCTTCCTTCATCGCCAGCTTGCGGACGGGGTCGGCGGCGACGTCCTTGAGGCAGAACATACGTAGCGAGTCGGTCATGATGAGAATCTCGTGCATGCCGACGCGGCCCTTGTAGCCGAGGGTTTTACAGATATCGCAACCGCCTTTGGGCGGGCCCATGAGCTTGATTCCCTTGGGCAGCTCGACGTCGTTATCCTTGAAGACCTTGATCTCCTCGGCCGTCGGGTCATGCGGCACCTTGCACACGCACAGGCGGCGCGCCAGGCGCTGGGCGAGGACGGCCTTGATCGTCGTGGCCACCATGAAGGCGGGCAGGCCCATGTCGGTCAGGCGCGAGATCGTCGAGGCGGCGTCGTTGGTGTGGATGGTCGAAAAGACCAAGTGGCCGGTCATCGCGGCTTCCATCGCGATGTGGGCGGTTTCCTCGTCGCGGATCTCACCGACCATGATGACGTCGGGGTCAAGGCGGAGGAAGGACCGGAGGGCCGCGGCGAAGTCAAACTTCTTGTCGCCGCCGAGCTTGACGTCCGGGTTGACGGGAACCTGGATGAGGCCGTCGAGGTTGTACTCAACGGGGTTTTCGGCCGTGAGAATCTTAATGTCCGGGCGGTTGATGTGGTTGAGCGCGGCGTACAAGGTCGTCGATTTACCGGAGCCCGTGGGTCCGCAGACGACAATGAGGCCGAAGTTCTTCTTGCCGCCGATGCCCTTTAAAAGACCCAGGAGCTTGTCCAGGGTGTCCTGCAGAAACCCCATCTTCATGATGTCGACCTGCACGCTGGCGCGGTCGAGGATACGCATGACGCACGATTCGCCGTATACGGTCGGCACCATCTCGACGCGGAATTCGATGGGCTTGCCCTGCGCCAATATCTGGATGCGGCCCGACTGCGGGATGCGGCGCTCGGTGATGTTCATCGAGTTCGTCATGATCTTGATCTTCGCAACGATCGCGTTGCGGTAGCTCCACGGCACGGAGAACGGTCCGGGAATGAGCATGCCGTCGACGCGGAAGCGCAGGCTGATCTTTGAGGTCTTGCCGGTGGGGTCCTCGAAGGGCTCGACATGGATGTCCGAGGCCTTCATCTGCATGCACGTGAGGATCATCGCGTTGACGAACTTCTCGACCTCGGGCGCCGAGGCGTCGATGTCGCTGATGTCGGACTTCGCCGCCTCCTTCTGGACCTCGATGCCGTCGCCGTCAGGAACCGTCGCCGCCTCGCTCTTGGCGACGTCGGTCATCAGGCGGTTGAGGGCCTCGCCCTCGCCTCGGCCGTAAGCCCCGTCGAGCGCGGACAGGATGTCCGTCGGCAGCGCCAGGTAGGGCTGGATCTCGAGGCCGGTGCGCAATTGAATGTCTTCGGAAGCGAAGAAGTCGCGGGGGTCGGCCATGGCGACGAACAGCACGCTCTCTTCCTTCGCAAACGGAATGGCGACATGGCGGCGGGCGACGGCCTCGGGGATGATCTTGGCCACCTCGGCGTCCACGTCCATCTGCAGGAGGTCCACGGCTTTGACCTGCCAGTCTTCTGATAGAGCTTTGAGGAGCTGAGCCTTGCCGATGAGGCCGGAGTCGATGGCGGCCTGCTGGAAGTTCTTGCCGGACTTGGCCGCCTCATCGGCGACCTTCTTCAGCTGATCCGCGTCGAGGAGCTTGCGCTCCGCGAGAACCTCCGACACCGTTTTTCGTCGCTGCAGGCCTTTAACCGCCATGATATTCTCCGAATACGCTGCGCAATGTTCCAAAGATCTCGCCCAAGGTGGCGCGGGACTCGACGGCATTAAGGATATGCGGGAATAAATTCTGGTCCGAGGTCCGCGCCGCTGTCTCCAATCGTGACAACGACGCCGCGGCAGCGGCGGCGTTCCGATTTTTCCGGAAACTCCGGAGACGCTTGACCTGGTCCAGCTCGAGTTTTGGTGAAACCTTCAACCGTTTTGCCGAGGTGGAGTCCTTCTCCTCGTTCTGCAAAGTGTTCACGCCCACGATCTTGCGGCGGCCCTCCTCCACCTCGCGCTGCCAGCGATAAGCGGTCTCTTGAATCTCGCGCTGGGGAACCTCGTCCTCGATGAGCTTGAGCATGCCGCCGGAGGCCTTGATCTCCTCGAGCTTGGCGCTCACCCGCGCGTCGATCTCATCGGTCAGCGACTCGATCGCCCAGGAGCCGGCCACGGGATCGACGGTGTCGCTCACGCCGGTCTCATGGGCCAATATCTGCTGCGTGCGCAGAGCGAGCGACGCGCTTTCCTCGGACGGCAAGGACAGCGCCTCGTCGTAGGAGTTGGTGTGAAGGCTTTGTGCCCCTCCCAAAACCGCCGACATGGCCTGCCAGGCCACGCGCATGGCGTTGTTGAGCGGCTGGCGGCTCGTGAGCGTGGAGCCGCAGGTCTGCACATGAAAGCGCAGGGACTGCGACTTCGGATCAACCGCTCCGAAATCATCCTTCATGATGCGCGCCCAGACGCGGCGGGCAGCCCGGAACTTCGCGATTTCCTCCAGGAAATGGTTGTGGCAACCGAAGAAGAACGCGAGTTTCGGCCCCATCTCGTCGATAGATATTCCTCGCTTGACGAGGCTGTTGATGTACACGTTGGCGTTGGCGAAGGTAAACGCAATTTCCTGCACGGCATCAGAGCCGGCCTCCCGGATGTGATATCCGGAGATCGAGATCGGATGAAATTGCGGCGTGTTCTGGAACGACCACTCAATCGTATCGGCGCACAGCCGCAGGCTCGGCTCGACGGGGAAGACCTGGGTGCCGCGCGCGATGAATTCTTTTAAAATGTCGTTCTGCAAGGTTCCTTTCAGCTCCCTCAAGGGGACGCCGCGCTTCTTGGCGACCGCGATGTAGAACGCGAGGAGCACGGAGGCGGTCGCGTTGATCGTCAGCGAGGTCGAGACCTGGTCGAGCGGAATCTTGTCGAACAGCAGTTCCATGTCGTCGATCGTGCCGATATGCACGCCGACGCGGCCGACCTCGCCCTTGGCTTTCGGGTCGTCGGCGTCGAGGCCGATCTGAGTGGGCAGGTCGAAAGCGGTCGAAAGGCCCGTCTGGCCCTGTTCGAGAAGCCAACGGAAGCGCTCGTTGGTCTGCTTGGCGGTGCCAAAACCCGCGTACTGACGCATCGTCCAGAGGCGACCGCGATACATTGTCTTTTGAATACCGCGCGTAAACGGATACTCGCCCGCGCGTCCCAGGTCTCCGGGTGTGACGGTGTCGGGACCGTAATAGCGTTTGACGTCGATGCCGGACGGCGTCGGGAATTCCGCCTTCGGCGATACGTTGCTCAAGATGGCCTCATGTCGAGCCGGTCTCCGACGCGCACCGAGCCCTTGAGCGCGCCGCCCTTGAGCTCAAGCACGCTGCGCGCCGACAGCACCCACGGCGACAGCCGCCACGGGCGCAGGTCCTCGATCACGCGCCGGACCGTGAGGTCCGCGTCGAGAAAGAGGACGTCGATCGAAAACTTCATGAAAAAGGTGTGAATCATCGGGCACGGCACGATCCAGAGCCCCTCGCCGGCCGCCAGCGACTCCCGGCCGAGAAGCCCCTTGCTGCGCGACGCCGTGGTCTCCGCCTTCTCGACTTTCGTCGCGATGGGCTCGTTGCGCGTCGTGTTGAAGGCTATCAAATTCACCTGAGCACCGACACGCGGCCGCTGCCGGTTCCGGCGGAGGTCGTCACGACGAACGCGTAGGTGCCGCTCGCGACCAGAGCGCCCTCGGCGTTCTTGCCGTCCCAGATCAGTCCGGTCAATTCGCGGACAAACGTGCCGTCGAGCGTGTAGACCTTGATCGTCGGCGAAGAGCCCTGGAGGCCGGGCGGAAGCGAGAACGACGCGACTCCGGTCTGAGAAGTCCGGAACGGATTGGGAAATGCGATAGGCTTTTCCTCGCCGTCGAAACCCGCCAAGGATCCTCTGACCGCGATGCGCATGGTCTTGAATACGTTGATGCGGCCGGCTCCCTGCAAACTGGAGGATAGGCCAAGACTTTCCGCCCCGCCGCGAATGGCGTTCTGCACCTGAACGGCGCTGAAGTTGGGCTTCGCCGAAAGCACCAAAGCCGCCAACCCCGCAACGTGCGGCGCGGAAAATGAGGTGCCCGTGGCGCTGCCGGTGTATCCGCCTCCGATGGTCGTCGTGAAAACGCTTTGGCCGGGGGCCACGACGCCATTGGCGGCTAGCGCGGCGCCTCGCGACGAGAACGAGGCTAAAGTGTTCTGACTGGTGACCGCGCCGACGGGAATCATGCCGCTGCCGCCGCCCACTCCCGCGCAGATCGCCGGATTGTTGACCGCGCCGCCGTCATTTCCTGTGGCGATCGCGATTGGAATCCCCTTTGCCGCGGCGGCGGTCAAGGCTGCTTGCAGCGCCCCGTCGCACGCGACAAGGCAGCCCGGAGAGCCTGGCGGGCAGCCCAAGCTCATATTGATCACCACCTTGCCCGCCTCAGCGGTGTTTTGAATACTGTCGGCGTACAAGACGGCCTTTGTAACGGCCGCATCACTCGTCGAGCAGCCGACAGGGCAGCCGCCCGTTGGAGCGCATAAGGCATCATCGAACACTTTTGCGGAGAGAATCTGCGCGCCCCAGGAAACACCCGCGATCCCAAGCGCATTGTCCGATGCGGCGGCCGCGATCCCGGCGACCTGTGTCGCGTGGTTGCAAGCGGGCGTCGGGACGGGAGTTGCCACGCAAGCTGCTGCGCCCGTTGATTCGCAATACTGGCTCTGAGCGACGGCCGTCGCGACGATCTTCGACTGCAAGTCGGGATGCGTGCCTTGAACGCCCGTGTCCACGACGACAATCGTCGTGCGGCAGGAGGTCCCGACCTCGAAGTCCCAGCCTGCCTGCGCGTCGATCTGGCCCAATGATATCTGAGTGTTGACCGACGGATCATTGGGCTGACGGATCGGCACGAGGACGCGGTTGGGAACTACTTCCAGGATTCCGGGAAAAATTTTCAAAAAGGCGAGGCCGTCGACTACGCGCATTCCGCCAGGCAGAGCAATCAGCGCCCACCCAATGGTCGGATATTCAGTCAGGAGCGGATATCCCAGAGGCGCAAGCGTAGCCAGAGCGGACGATCCTGAAGCGATCCGCACCATAGCCTGCTCGGATACGACTTCGAGCGGCAAGACTTGCGCGGAACCACCCGCCGGGCCGATTCCACCGGGCACAAACATCATTTCGGTCTTCAGCGCGCGCGCGGGCGCGCCGAGCAGGAGAAGAAGAGCCGCGGCCGCAAGCCGGTTAGGCAACGACGGCTCCGTTCTCCTTCATGATGATCCCGACGACCTCGTAAATGTCGTTGATGTCGAACTCGGCGCCGGATTCCTTCGTCTCGAAGGTGTCGCCGTATTTCGCCCAGACCGTGCGGATGCCGGCGCCTTTGGCGCCTTTGATATCCCGGTCAGGCCAGTCGCCGACCATTAAGGTTTCATCGCCGCGCGTGGCGAGGACTTCCAGCGCGCGGCGAAAGGGCTTCGGGTCGGGCTTCTTCACGCCGAAGTCCTCGGAGGTGATGATCTCATCGAAGTAGTGGTGCAGGCCCAGGCTCACGATGCGCAGCCACACTTCCATCTTCGGCGCGTCGGAGATCACGGTGAGCTTGATGCCCATCTTCATCAGCTCGATCAAGGTCTGGTTGACGCGCGGATACAAGGTCATCGTGCCGTTCTTGGAGCGGCGGTAGGCCAGGATGCCGCTGGCCAGGATCTTGAAGTCGATGTGCCCGAGCTTGGCCTGAAGGATCTTGTCGAAGATCTTCTGGTCTTCGATTCCTTCTTTCCAATAATGATCGAAGAACTCCTTGACCAGCGCGTCCTTCGCGCCGGGCAGGCCGGCGTCCATCATCCCCTCGACGGCCGCGTCCACCGCCGTCCGCTTCATTTTCATGAAGTCGGTGAGCGTGTTGTCGATGTCGAAAATGACGCCCTTGATCAAGGGTTATTCCTTGACGCGCTCGACGTAGGAGGAGGTGCGGGTGTCTACGCGGATTTTGTCGCCTTCCTTGACGAACAGGGGTACGTTGATCTCGAGGCCGGTGTCCATCGTCGCCGGCTTGACCATGTTGGAAACGGAGTCGCCCTTCACGCCGGGGACCGTCGCGGTCACGGTGAGCACGACGTTGGCGGGGAGCTCGATGCCGGTCAGCTTGTCGTCGACATAGACCGCGAGCACTTCCATGTTTTCCCTGAGGAACTTCACGGAGGGGCCGAGCAGCGCCTTCGGGTAGAAGACCTGCTCGTAGGTCTCGTTGTCCATGAACACGGCTTTGTCGCCTTCGTCGTAGCTGTAGGTCTTCTCGCGCTTGGTGACGGGGACGTCGCGGAACTTCGTGCCCGAGGCGTAGGAGCGCTCGAGGACGGCGTTGTTGGCGAGGTTGCGCAAAGTGGTCCGGTAGACGGCCGCTGACTGGGACTTCCGGTGGTGCTGGAAGGAGATGATCTGGACGATCTGGCCCTCGTCTTCGAAGACGAGCCCGTTCCTGAATTGCGAGGTGTCTATCATGCCCCCATCCTACTAAAAAGCTCTGAATTCGTGCTACAATCAACTGACTTCCTCATGAGCACTCACGAACGCCTCGCCGAGCTCAAAGACAGCCTCGACGCCAAGACCCGGCTCATGCAGGACGTGGCGCACGAGCTGAAAAACCCTCTTTCGGTCATTCACGGCTACGCGTCCTATCTGACGAAAGAGAAGGTCACCCCCGAGGAAATTCAGAAGTCCCTGAAGGCCATCCTCTCCAACGCCGAGAGACTCATCGGCCTCGTCGACCATCTGCAGGAAGCCGTGCGTCTCGAATCCGACGGCTTCAGCGTCGAGACCCACCCCATCGAGGGCGCGGCCTTGCTCCAGGAAGCCGTCGAATCGGTGGAGCTCGAGGCCGTGCGCCGCGGCATTCGCCTCCACTGGCGCAGCCCCGTCGGCGACTCCTTGCTCGTAGCCGCCGATCCGCGCCGCGTGCTCCAGGTGCTCGGTAACCTCCTAAGCAACGCCCTCAAGTTCACCCCGGATGGCGGCACGATCGACTGCACCGCCCAGCGTGACGGCGAATTCGTGCGCTTCAGCGTCATCGACACCGGCCCCGGCATCGCCGCCGAGGATCTGCCGCTATTGTTCGACCGCTTCTATCAGACCGAGGCCAACGTGCACAAACGCAAAGGCCTCGGCCTCGGCCTGGCCATCTGCAAGGGCCTCGTCGCCGCGCACGGCGGCCGAATCTGGGTGGAGAGCCTGCCCCGCGTGGGCTCGGCGTTCAACTTCACCTTGCCGGCCGTCTTGACATCCAACTACTCTCCACGCTAGAATCGGACCGTTGGGTCCAAGGGCCCAGCAGGGAGGTAGGTCTAATGGTTCGAGTTCTAGCCGTCGCGCTCCTAATACCCGCCGTTTCCGCGTCTGCGTCGCCCTCGATTCCTTCATTCGAGTTCTCCGTCGCGCATATCCAATCGTCCATCGCCGCGATGCGCGGCGAACAGGTCAAAGCCAAGGCCGGGAACATCGGTCCGCAAATCTCGAACCTGGCATGGGATTTGCAGCGCTACGAGCAGGACACCTCGCGCCTGCGCAATGACCTGCGCTGGCTGCAGCAGCGCCTGCGCCGCCAAGGCTTTCCCCAGCCCGGCCGACCCGGGCAGCCCGGCAACGATCCGTCCTTGCGCTGGGACATCCAGCGCTTCACGCGCGGCTTAGACCGGCTCGCGCACGACGCGCAGTGGCGCCTTCAGGATCTGCGCATCCTGCTGGCTCAGGCGGAAAAGGATGAAACGCTCGTAGCACCCGCCACCCGCCTGCTCAACGCGGCGCGCCAGCTCAAGAGCGAGACGAACTGGTTCCTCACGGACGCGCGGTTCGCCCACTTCGACTTCTCGCGCGCGGGCTACAACTTCGAGGCCATGGACCTGGATAGAAACTCACGCGACCTCGATGACCACTCGCAGGACCTGCAGAGCGAGGCCGACCGGCTTCTGGCCAAGGTTCGCCCCTAACGCGGTAAGCGTCGCGGCAGCGACGCGTCTAAACGCACGGCCTCGCGCATATGCGCGAGGCCGTCGTGTTTACGGGCATTTTGAATAAGTAAAACGCCGAGGTTATAGCGGGCGGACGCGAATGACGCGTCGTTCGGACGCAGCGCGACGGCCTCCTCAAACAACTTGATCGCGGCGGCGGTGTCGCCTTTACGCACGAGGATCGATGCAAGGTTCACGCGCGCTTGGGCGTCGCGAGGTTCCAGGACGATGGCGTTTTCCAGGTACGGTATCGCGGCGTCGCCGCGGCCGGCGACAAGCAAGGCGACCGAGAGGTTCGAATTTGGGAGGTATGCGGTCGGCATAATGCTGACCGCGCGAGTCCACAAGGTTATGTCGTCGCGCCAAATTTGAGATTGACGGATCGTCGCCGCCGCTAAAAAAATCGAGACCGCGCATAAACCGGCGACCGCCGTTCGCGGTCGCCGAAGGTACAGGCGTTCCATCGCGAGGCCGAACAGAACGGCGAAGGGCAAGCACGCGAGATAAGAGTAGGTATTCGCGCAAAAATAACTTCATGTTTTTGTCTTCGACGGGCTGATGGTGTAATTCCAATTCAATTGAGGCATGACGCTATGGTGGCGATGAATGTTCAGAGCAGCAATCTCCTCCTTTGACACT
>Ga0209515_10004154_pt1 | contig 19816 bp, 20 predicted proteins | sample Subgroupgradi54m_FD_187454 | JGI IMG/M metagenome (GOLD analysis project Ga0209515, IMG submission 187454) | Subsurface groundwater microbial communities from S. Glens Falls, New York, USA - GMW60B uncontaminated upgradient, 5.4 m (SPAdes)... ...
TGCCGCTGCCGTCGCCGCCGCCGCTGCCGCCGCCGAAGCCGCCGCCGCTGCCGTCGCGGTCCCCGCTGCCGTCGCGGTCCCCGCTGCCGTCGCGGTCCCCGCTGCCGTCGCGGTCCCCGCTGCCGTCGCGGTCCCCGGTGCCGGCTGCGACTTCGTGGTCAGCGGCGCGGGATGCGCCCGATCTTCCCGGTGTACACCTCGCCGAAGTACACGAAGTCATCGTCGATCGCGAGCGACTGGACCTCGCCCTGCTCGGCGAGCACGCCGGGCATGGCGCCCGCGGGCGCGCCCTTGTCGAGGCGCAGGATCGTCGGCGGGGTGAGCTCGCCCACGCTGGAGAAGAACGCGTAGCGCTGGGTGGTGACGATCTCCATGGGCGCGCCGATGCCGCTCACCAGCTCCACCGGCGTGCTGGAACCCGTGGGCAGGAAGAACACTCCGCCCTCGGTGACGTGCGAATCGCCGCCGCGCGTCCAGTACAGGCCACTGTCGTCGGCGGCGAAGTGGTACGGGTAGCGCCCCGGGTCGGTCGCGATCTTCACCGCCTCCGCGGTGCCGTCCGCGGGCACGCGCAGGACGTCGTACCAGCTGCCGAAGTAGACCTGCCTGTCGTGGTAGTAGATCTCCCCGATGTCGAACTCGGGGTATTGCCCCGTCCAGATGGTCCTCGCGCCCGATCCGTCGAGTCGGGTCCGCACGATGCTCTCCGTGCTCCGTTCCAGGTAGAAGAGGTCACCTTCGCCGAAGCTGAGCGAGACCGGGACGACGGTGGACGGGCTGCGCGGCGCGACCTGCTCGGGCGTCGAGCTGGAGCCGTCCTTGCGCACGCGCAGCAGCTTGCCGAGCGACAGGAAGTAGACGTAGTCGCCCTCGACGTGCATCTCGGCGACGTAGTCGCCGAGGCCGGTCGCGAGCACCTGCACCGCGCCGCCGGTCTTGGGCACCCGCCCCACCTCGCCGGTCATCGGCTCGTCGCCGGCGCGACGTCCCCAGTACACGTGGTCGTCGTCGACGGCGATGGACATGACGAAGCTGCCACGCGTGGCCAGCACCTCGGCCGGTCGCAGCATCGCCGGGCCGTCGTCGCGATCGTCGGGCGGCCGCGGGCCGGCGTCGCTGCCGGACATGGAGGCGTCGCCGCTGGTGCTCGACGAGGTGTCGCATGCGACGCAGGTCGCGGTCAGGAGCAGCGCGGTCGCGAGGCGTTCGAGCTTCATGCTCCGCCCGAGGAGCAAGCGACGTGCCAGGCGGGGCTACAGCGCCTCGCGCTGGGAGGTGACCAGCACCGCGACCGCGGCGCGATCGCGCCCCGGGTGCTCCTCGATCCCACGCGGGATCGCGCTGCCGACCACGACACCGATGGCGAGCTCGGCGAACGCGCGCGTGTCCGCGGGCGTGGAGATGCGGTTGCTCGCGGTGGGCAGACCTGGGGGGCTCATGGTCGCGCCGGCACCATTGATATGGCGACGCCGACACGAGTGTCGACACGGACGACACGAGTGTCGTCCCGGTTGGCCGCCGTGGGCCGATTGCTGGCCCTAGAGCCCCATCTGCTTGGCGATGATCACCTTCATGATCTCGTTCGTCCCGGCATAGATCCGCTGCACGCGCGCGTCCATGTAGGCGCGCGTGACCGGGTACTCCAGCATGTAGCCGTAGCCGCCGAAGAGCTGCAGGCAGGCGTCGACCACCCGGCCGAGCATCTCGGTCTGCCACAGCTTGGCCATGGAGCACTCCTTGACCAGGTGCTTGCCGGCCAGGTGCTCGGCGACCAGGCGGTCGAGGAAGGCGCGGCCGACCTCGACCTGGGCGGCGCAGTCGGCGAGGACGAACTGGGTGTTCTGGAACTTGGCGATGGGCTTGCCGAAGGCGTGGCGCTCCTTCACGTAGGCCACGGTGTCGGCGAGGATCTGCTCGGCGCTGGCCTGCGCGCCCACCGCGACGACCAGGCGCTCCTGCTGCAGCTTGGTCATGAGCGAGCCGAAGCCGGAGCCTTCCTCGCCCAGACGGTTGGCCACCGGGACGCGACAGTCCTCGAAGGCGAGCTCGGAGGTGTCCTGTGACGCCATGCCCATCTTCTTCAGCTTCTTGCCCTTGTGGAAGCCGGGCGTGCCCGCCTCGACCACCAGCAAGGTCACGCCCCGGTGGGCATGGGCAGGATCGGGGTCGGTCTTGACCGCGACGATGCACAGGTCGCACAGAATGCCATTCGAGATGAAGGTCTTGGCGCCATTGACCACGTAATGATCGCCGTCGCGCACGGCCGAGGTCCTGATGGCCGCCAGGTCGGAGCCCGTGCCCGGCTCGGTCATGGCGATGGCGGTGACCAGGTCGCCCGAGACGCAGCCGGGCAGCCAGCGCCGGCGCTGCTCGTCGTTGCCGAAGGTGTGCAGGTAAGGCACGACCACGTCGGAGTGCAGCGAGACGGCGAAGCCCGACTCGTAGGCGTGCGCCAGCTCCTCGATGACGACCAGCGAGTGCAGGAGGTCGCCGCCCGCGCCGCCCCACTTCTCCTCCATCCAGGGACACAGGAAGCCGGCGCGCCCGACCAGGCGCCAGGCCTCGCGGTCGACCGAGCCCTCGGCGGCCCAGCGCTCCTGGTGCGGCCGGATCTCCTTGTCGATGAACTTGCGGAACTGCTGGCGATAGATCTCATGCTCTTCGCGAAAGAGTTGGCGGTCCACGATGGGAATATACTCCCCGCATGCGTCCACTCGTGCTCGCGTGCGTCCTCCTGGTCCCGGCGTGCAGCAAGTCGGAGAGCAAGCCGGCCCCGGCGCCGTCGGCGGCATCGTCGCCGGCCCCCAGCGCGGCGCCCGAAGCGGCCAAGAGCCCGCCCTCCGAAAGTGCGCCCGCCCCACCCGCGCCCGTCGACACCTCGAAGGGCTCGTGCACCGTCACCGTCGAGGGCGACGTGCAGACGTCGGCCATCTCGCCGGGCGGCCCGCGCGCCGCCGGCACCGACTACTGGATGACCCCCGAGGAGATCGACAAGGCCGACGAGATGCTGGCCGGCATGGAGAAGGACAAGGCCAAGGCCGCCGCCAGGCTCGCCGAGTCCAGGAAGGCCGACCCGCGCCTGATGCTGCTGCTCATCAACTGCGGCGGCGACAAGGTGAGCCTGTCGCTCATGCCCAGCGGCAAGGCCAGGTACAAGGACGTGCCCTTCGCGCCCGGCAAGTACCCCATCGTCCCGGGCGCGCAGGCCGACGCCAAGCCGGGCGAGTTCTTCGTCATGATGTCGATCGACCACCAGCACTTCTTCACCGAGCCGGGCACCCTCGACATCACCCGCTTCGATCCGGGCGGCATCGCCGGCACGTTCGAGTTCGGCGCCAGCCATACCGACCACCAGAGCAAGGTGGAGCAGAAGGTCAGGGTGAAGGGCAAGTTCGACTTCGTCTGTACCACCCAGAGCAAGGCGTGCAAACCATGACCTGGCTTTTCGGCGATTCGAGCCACTCGACGCTCGAGATCAACTACATCGACTTCCTGCGCCTGGCACTCGACTTCTCGGTCGAGGTGCTGCTCGCCGAGGACGCGCTGGCCGCCGGGCGCGAGCGCCGGCGCCGCCTGGAGAGCGAGCACGCCATCGAGGTCGCTCGCCTCGAGGCCTTCGGCGCTGCGGTCGCGCGCACCGTGGAGCTCGAGGGCAAGAGCGACGACTCGCCCACCGGCCGCGCGGCCGCGAGCATCACGCGCGCCGCTGCCGACGCCGTGAAGGCGGAGCTGGCCGCGGCCAGGACCACGCTCGCCCAGGAGGTCGCCCGGCTCGAGCTGGCGGCCGCGAGCGAGCGCGAGCGCTGCGTCAAGGCGCTCGAGACCCTGCTCCTGCGCCACGATCTGCCCGAGACGCGCACCACCCTGCAGCTGGCGTCGACGGGCACGAGCACCTACGTGGCGCGGCTGCGCGGCGTGACGCCCTTCGGGGTGGAGACCCTGCTCGACCTGACCATTCCCGAGGCGCACCTGTTCGCCCACGACGTGCGCGTCGACAAGCTGAGCGAAGGCCTGGAGATCAAGGTGCCCGAGATCGGCGGCTGGCTGCGCAAGCAGAGCCGCATCGCGCCCCACCGGCTGGGCAAGTACCGCATCGCCGGGCTGTCGGCGAGCGGCTCGGACGTCAGGATCGAGCTGCGCGCCAGCCACGATGCCAGCGCGGCCGGCTTCGACGTGACCATCGGCGGCGACAAGCCCGTGGTGCGCCTCCTGCCCGTGGGCAAGGAAGCCGACGGACAGCAGGACCTGCCCTTCGAGCCCGACGCCGAGGACAGCGCCAAGCTGCTGCAGCTGTCGGAGCGCCTGGCCGGCTCGGTGGGCGAGCTGGTGCACAGCCGACGCGCCCTGCTCGACGCCAAGCTGGACGCCGAGCCGCTCGCCGCCTACCTGCGCCCGGCCACCCTGGTGGAGCGCCTGATCAGCGTCATGACGCCGACCGTGCTTGCCATCGCGCAGCATTCGGCCGCACCCGGCGAGCTGGTGCTGCGTCGCCTGCTGGGCGGCGACCGGCGCGAGGAGGTCTTCGTGTCGAAGGCCGAGCTGGTCAAGAAGCTGGACAAGCTGCCGCCGTCGGGCCAGGCCGTGTTCGAGCCACTCGGGCTGGACGCAACGGCCGGCGATCCCGCGCACGCCGCACGCACCAGACCGCCGCCCGCGCCCCGTCCCGCCAGCGAGTCGATCGAGGTCGACGTCGGCATGCTCATCGAGGACTCGGGCAAGCAGAGCACGTCGAGCTGAGCGACTCCGACCTACATCCCGTCACCATTCCGTCACCGTCACACTTCCGGCCGATTCGTTCCGGAGTCGTCACGTGACGTTCGCCACGTCGATACGGGAGTGGGTGACCGTGAGACATGCTGCACGCCCTGAGCGTCTTGCTTCTCGCCCTCGGCACCCTCGGCTTCGTCTTGCTGCTGGTGCAGCTCGGCTCGGCCATGCGCCACATGCGCGCCCGTCAGCTCGTTCCTGTGACGCAGCCGCCCATCTCGATCCTCAAGCCGCTGTGCGGCGTCGACGACGATCTCGCCGCCAACCTGGAGGGCTTCGCCAGCCTCGAGTACCCCGACTACGAGGTGCTCCTGGGTGTGCGTGACACGCGCGATGCCGCCTACCCGGTGGCGCGCGCGCTGGCCAGGCGCTTCCCCGGACGCGTGCGTGTGGTCGTGCAGCGTGGCACGCCCGGCATGAACCCCAAGGTCAACCAGCTCTGTACCCTGGCGCGCGCCGCGCACCACGACCTGCTCGTGGTGTCCGATTCAAACGTGCGCGTGCGCCCCGACTACCTGCGCGAGATCGCCGCCTGGTTCGACGACCCGCGCGTCGGCGCGGTCACCCATCCCATCGCCGGTGTGGGCGAGCAGCGTCTGGGCGCGGCCATGGACAACATGTACATGACCGGCAACATCGCGACCGGCATGATCGCGGCCAAGCGCGTGGGCGGCCGGCCGCTCGTGGTCGGCAAGTCGATGGCCATGCGGCGCGTCGACATCGACGCCCTGGGCGGCTTCGCCGCCGCCGCCGACGTGCTGGCCGAGGACTACTACTTCGGCAGCCGGGTGCAGAGCTTGCTGGGCAAGACCGTCGCGGTCGCGCACCGTCCGGTCTACAACGTCACCCAGCAGCGCAGCGTGCGCGACTTCGTCGCTCGCTACCAGCGCTGGAGCGTGATGCACCGCCAGGCCATCGGCGTGCCGCTCTACGCCGGCGAGCTCCTGCTCAACCCGCTGGCCCTGTATGCCGCGGCGCTCCTGCTCGCGCCCAGCGGCCCGGCCCTGACCCTCATCGGCCCTGCCTGCGCGCTCAAGATGGCCATCGACGCGGGCGCGACGCGGCTCATGTGCTCGAAGCGGCCGCTCGCCCGCCACGTCGCGGCGGTGCCGCTCAAGGACGCGCTCATCGCCTATGCCTGGCTGCACGGCCTGTGCGCGCGCACCATCGACTGGCGCGGCAACCGCCTGCGCGTGGGCCCGGGCACGGTCATCATCGCGCCGGTCGCGTCAGCCGAATCCGTGCCTTCGCGAAGCTCGGCAGCCGCCTGATTCCGGTCTAGAATGCCGGCATGTCGGCCAATGACCGTCTCGAATCACTCATCCGCAAGTTCGCCACGGATCTGCAGTCCATCGTTCGCGAGCAGCTCTCCGTCGAGGTGACCAGCGCCGTGCAATCGGCACTGGGTGGCAAGCCGGCCAAGCGCGGCAAGGCTGCCATTGGCCCGGGCGGCAAGCGGACTCCCGAGCAGATCGAGAAGCAGGCAGAGAAACTGCTGCTCTTCATCAAGGCCAATCCGGATCAGCGCGCCGAGCAGATCGCGCGCGCCAACAAGCTGACCACCACCGAGCTGGTGCTGCCGGTCAAGCGCCTGCTCGACGACAAGAAGATCAAGGCCTCGGGGCGCGCGCGCGGCACGACCTACGCGATCGTGAAGTAACTACTCCGCGTCCGCCCGCGGCGGCCAGCTCAGCTTCCGGCCCACCACCCGGCGCCAGTAGTTACCCTTGCGGCGCGCCTCGCCGGCGATGACCGCGTGCGAATAATCGCGGCCGCTCCACGAGCGCACCTGCAGGAGCGGATCGCGCCCCTCGTGCTCGTCTTCGCCGTCTTCCTGTCGCTCACGCATGACCACGTCTCATACGACTATGCAAACCTTGCGCAGGCCTTACGCCGCGCTGGCCCTGGCTGCCGAGACGCCGAAGCGCTCGAGGATGTGATAGAGGCCGAACTTGGGCAGACGCATGAAGCCCGACCAGGCGGCCGCGGCCAGCGTGCCGTCGGCCAGGTGATCCGAGAGCCACTCGGCGGCGAAGCGCGGGTCGCGCTGCTTGACGCCCGCGCCCGCCTCGATGGCCCAGCGCCGGTTGTACTGCTCGTGCACGCCCACCGGCCAGGAGAACACCAGCGGCAGCCCGAGCGCGGCGAAGAAGGTGATCTCGCTCGGCTTGGTCCACAGCACGTCGGTGCGCGCGAGCAGGTCGTTGAAGCGCTCGAAGTAGGTGTTCACCTCGGGCTCGAAGAGCACGTCGACGTGGCGCCCGGGCTCGAGATCCGACTGCTCGATCCAGCGATCGAAGCGCTCGCGCACCTCGGGGCGCACGCCCGCGACCAGGGTCAGCTTCATGCGGCCCTCGCGCAACGCCGGCGCCATGCTGGGCAGGAAGCGACGCGCGATGTCCTGCTGCGCGCCCGCGCCGCCCACGGCGAAGGTGATGCGCGGCGCCTGGTGCTCGAGCTCGGCAGGCAAGGGCGCGCGCAGGAACTGCGAGATCTCCTCGCGGAAGGTCGAGCGGAATGCGCGCGAGGGATCCAGGCGCACCAGGCGCGCGGCCAGGTTGGCGCGCGCGGTGTCCAGGTCGGGTCCGCCCAGCAGCGAATGCGGCAGGGGGAAGCCGGTGTACTCGATGCGCGCGGCGGGCACGCCGTAGGCCTGCAGCCGGCGCACCACCCGCTGCGAGGGCGCGAAGTAGCGCACCCGACCCTTGGCCGCGTCGAGCGGCGCCCAGATGCGGTTGACGTCGGAGTCGGTGACCACGCAATGGACCTCGTCCAGGCCGGCGAGATCCGCGATCACCGCGGGGGCAAAGAAGGTGGTCAGGAGCGGCTTGCCGCTCTCGCGCAGCGCCTCGACCACGCCGCGCCCGAGGCCGTGCTTCTCGGCCAGCCAGCGCAAGGTCTGCGCGCCGCCCGTGGGCGCGGACAGATCGCGGTACGGGTGCAGGTGCGGGATGGCAGTGATGCCGTCGAGCAGGTAGCGCAGCGGCCCGCCCGCGTAGGGCGTCTGCGACAGGCGCGTGAGCCCCTCGTAGAGCGTGCGCGTTCGTGCCCACAGCTTCTGCTCGTCGGGTCCGGCGAGCGGCGGCCGGTCGACCTCCAGGTAGGGCTCGCCCAGGAGCTGCGAGAGGGCGTGCGCGGGGCGCAGGTGGCCGTAGCCCATGGCGATGGCGCAGACGATCGGGTTCACGTGTGCTGGTCTCCTACGACAGGCGCTTCAGCTTGCGCTGCAGCGTGCGGCGATCGATGCCCAGCAGCTTGGCGGCGCTCGCGACCACGCCGCCACACTGCGTGAGCGCGGCCTTGATGGTCTCGCGCTCCATCTCTTCCAGGTTGTAGCTGCCCTGCGGCAGGGGCAGGTGCGCGCCTCCGCCGGCGCGCGGGCGCGAGCGGATCTCCTCGGCGTCGCGCAGCAGGCGGTCGGCGTCGACCGGCTTGCCCATGAGCGTGTCGGCGCCTTCCTTGACCGCGGCGACCGCGAGCGGGATGTCGCCGAAGCCGGTCAGCATCACGATGACCGAGTCGGGGCGCGCGCGCCGGAAGCGGGCCAGCGCCGACAGGCCGTCGCCGCGCGGCATGCGGTAGTCGACCACGACCAGGTCGACCGGCTCTTCCTCGAGGATGACCTGGCCTTCCTCGACGGTGGCAGCGGTACGCGCCCGCACGCCGCGACGTCGCAGCGAACCCTGCAGGGTGGTGCGAAAGGCGTCGTCGTCGTCGACCAGGAGCGCTGACTGGATCCGCCGCATGGGGGCTGTCCTCTAGGATGCTCGCTTGAGGCTGAGTGTAACCCTTGTACCACCCCCGTCGGGGCTGTCTACCCGCAGGTCACCGCCCATGCGCCCGGCCAGCACCGAGCTGACGTAGAGCCCGAGGCCCATGCCGCCCTTGGCCTCCTTGGTGGTCTGGAAGGGCTCGCCCAGGCGATCCAGCACGTCGGGCTCGATGCCCGGGCCGTTGTCGCGCACGCTGATCTCGATGCGCGCGCCGGGCGCGGCCACCACCGTGACCTCGATGCGCGGCGTGCGCACCCTGGGCGACGCCGACGCGATGGCCTCGACGGCGTTGGTGAGCACGTTCTTGAGCACCTGGGCCAGGCCGGCCTTGAGCACCGGCATGGGCAAGGGCTCGGGCGCGGGCAGCACGCGCTCGCCCGCGAAGCCCAGCCGGTCCAGCTCGCGCACGGCGAACTCGGCCACGAAGGTGGACAGGTCGACGGTCTCGTTGAGCTGGCCCGGACGCACGTGCCCGCGCATGAGGCCGATGATGTCGGCGGCGCGCTGCGACTCGTCGGCGATGGTCTGGGCCAGGGTCTGCATCTCCTGGTTGGCGCTCTCGCGCCCGACCTCGACCAGGTCGCGCGAGGCCAGCAGGATGGTGGCCAGCGGCGTGTTGAGCTCGTGCGACATGCCGCCGACCAGGCGGCCGAGCATGGCCAGCTTCTCGTTGCGCTCGTTGGCGCGCCGCAGGTCCTGCATGCGCTGCACGAACACGAACACGAAGAAGCCGGAGAAGCCCGACAGCGCCGCCACGGCCATGAGATCGGCGATGTGCTGCACGCGCGCGGGCCCGAGCGGCGCCGAGGCCAGCGGCAGGGGCGTGGCGAACGACAGCACGCCCACCGCGATCAAGGTCAACCCGGTGACGCCCAGCGCGGTCGTCGATGTGCACAGGAGACCCGCGAGCACGATCTGGAAGGTCAAGAAGACGGCGAACGGGTTGTCGACGCCGCCGGCGAACCACAGCACCACGCTGAGCGCGAGCACGTCGGCGACGATCTGCGGGCCCATGTAGGGCGGGTGCTCGCGATCGCGGCCGCGCCGGCGCACCCACAGCATCCAGAACGCATTGAGCGCGGCCACCGCGGCCACGGTCAGGAGGAGCGGCTCGGTGGGCAATGCGGGCACCAGCCGGCGTGCCACCAGGGTGGTCACCAGCATGCCGATGACGGCCACCCAGCGCAGGCGGATGAGCCAGCTGTCGGCGGTCTCCTCGGAGGGTGGGCGGGTGCCCGAAAAGAGCACCCGACCGCTCGCCCTGGTGATGATTGAAGCCATCTGAGGCGATTTCATACTATGGTGCCCAGCCGTGCGACAGGTCTGGATTACCCGAAAAGGTGCGCCGAACGTCCTCGAAGTGCGTGAGGCGCCTGATCCGACCCCTGGTCCTGGCGAGGTGCGCGTGCGCGCCGTCGCCTGCGGGGTCAACTTTGCCGACGTGATGGCACGCATGGGCCTCTATCCCGATGCGCCACCCCTGCCCTGCGTCATCGGCTACGAGGTCGGCGGCACCGTCGACGCCGTGGGCGCGGGCGTGAAGAGCCACAAGGTCGGCGACCGCGTGCTCGCGCTGTGCCACTTCGGCGGCTACAGCGACGTCATCGTGGCACCCGAGGTCCACGTCATCCCCATCCCGGCCATGCTCACGCTGGAGAAGGCAGCGGCCATCCCGGTGAACTACCTCACCGCATGGATCATGCTGATCAAGCTGGGAAATCTGCAGAAGGGCGAGCGCGTGCTCATCCACGCCGCCGCGGGTGGCGTGGGCCAGGCCGCGCTGCAGCTGTCGAAATGGCGCGGCGCCGAGGTCTTCGGCACCGCCAGCGCGTCCAAGCACGAGCGGCTGCGCTCGCTGGGCGTCAGCCACTGCATCGACTACCACTCGCAGGACTTCGAGCAAGAGATCAAGCGCATCACCGACGGCAAGGGCGTGCACGTCATCATCGACGCGGTGGGCGGCAAGTCGTTCGGCAAGAGCTACCGCTCGCTCGCGCACATGGGCCGGATGTTCATGTTCGGCGCGTCGTCGCTGGCCCCGGGCGAGAAGTTCAACGTCATCGCGGCGCTGCGCGGCCTCCTGGCCATGAAGGCGTTCAAGCCGATCCCGCTCATGAACGAGAACCGCGGCGTCTTCGGCATCAACATGGGCCACCTGTGGGACCAGGCCGCCGACCTGCGCGCGATGATCGAGGAGATGCTGAAGCTGGTCGAGCAGGGCATCCTCGACCCGCTGGTCGACAAGACCTTCCCGTTCGCGCAGGCGGGCGATGCGCACGCGTACCTGCAGGCGCACAAGAACTTCGGCAAGGTGCTGCTGACACCGTAGTGTCCGACCCGGGCGGTGCGCAGGGCCCGAGGCGTGCCACGATGCGCGCCATGAAGACTGTCCTCCTCTCGTTCACCTTGCTGCTGCTCCTGGTCGCCTGTCAGAAGGAAGGCCCGTCGCCATCGGCGTCGCCGCCTCCGCCGCCGACCGGCCAGAGCCAGGAGACGCCCGCGGCGACCGCGTGCCAGACCGACGCCGACTGCGTGGCCTCCTGCGCACGCGCGTCGGAGTGCTGCGACCAGCTGTGCCCACCCTGCGAGCAGGTCTTCAACCGTGACGGGCTCGCGGCGCTGATGAGCTGGCGCGGCGAGCACTGCGCCGCGGTGTCGTGCCCGATGGCCAAGTGCATCGCGCCCAAGGAGGACAGCGTGGCGCACTGCACGGCGGGCCAGTGCACCCTGTCGAAGGTGCCCGCAGCCACGCCCTGAGTTACCGAGCCGTTACACAGGAATCGACCGGTGGGGCGTATCTCCTGGAAAGGAGAACACGCCATGAACAAGCGCACGCTCACCACTGGAATCGTTGCATGTGCCCTCGGACTCGTCGCCGTGGGCGTCGGGCTGGACGAAGGGCGCACCACGCCGGCTGCGGCGGCGACGCCCAGGCCGACGCCGATCGCGACGCCGGTCCCGGCAGCCACGCCGACGCCGACGCCGGTCGCGGTCCCCACGCCCACGCCGGTCGCGGTCCCCACGCCGACGCCGGCGCCGACCGCGGCCCTCAAGCCCTTGCCCGAGGTCGGCACTGACCGCATCCAGATCGCGCTCCTGCTCGACACCTCGAGCAGCATGGACGGGCTCATCAACCAGGCGCGCACGCAGCTGTGGAAGGTCGTGAACGAGTACGGGCGCGCCACGCGTGGCGGCAAGCGGGCCCGGCTCGAGATCGCGCTCTACGAGTACGGCCACAGCAGCCTGTCCGAGGAGTCGGGGTACGTGCGCCAGATCCTGCCCTTCACCGGCGACCTCGACCGCGTGTCGGAGGAGCTGTTCGCGCTGCATACCAACGGCGGCGAGGAGTACTGCGGCACGGTGATCCAGAAGGCGACCAGGGACCTGGCGTGGAGCAAGGCTGCCCACGATCTGCGCCTGGTGTTCATCGCCGGCAACGAGGCCTTCGACCAGGGCCCGGTCGACTTCCACAAGTCCATCGCCGCGGCGCGCGCCAAGGGCATCCAGGTCAACACCATCCACTGCGGCGGCGACGACCCCAGCTGGCGCGAGGGCGCGCTGGTCGCGAAAGGCCAGTACCTGCAGATCGATCAGGATCAGGTCGTGGCCTACATCGCGGCGCCGCAGGACGACGAGATCACCCGTCTCGGCGTCGAGCTGAACGGGACCTACCTGGCCTTCGGCAGCACCGGCCGCGCCAGCTACGCGCGGCAGGCGGCGCAGGATCAGAATGCGTGGACGAACCAGGGCTCCATGGTGGCGCGCTCGCTGTCCAAGGCAAACGGCAACTACGACAACTCGGGCTGGGACCTGGTCGACGCGACCAGGAACGGCACCGACCTGGCCAAGCTGCCCACCGAGGCGCTGCCCGAGGAGATGCGCGGCCTCGACGCCGCGGGGCGCAAGGCGTTCGTGGCCAGGAAGACGGCGGAGCGCCAGCGCCTCCAGGCGCGCATCAACACGCTCAGCGCCGAGCGCGAGAAGTTCGTCGCGGCCGAGCGCGCCAAGCAGGGTGGCGATGCGCAGTCGACCCTCGACGCCGCCATGGTCAAGGTCGCCCGCGATCAGGCCACGCTGGCCGGTTACCGGTTCGAGTAGGCTGTCGTCATGGGGCGGCGCACGATCCTGGTCATCGAGGACGATCCGGCGATCCGCCGCGTCATCATGGACGCGCTCCGCTTCGACGGCTACGAACCGCTCGCCGCCGGCACCTTCGTCGACGGCGAGCACGCCGCGCAGACCGCCACCTGCGACCTGGTACTGCTCGACCTGGTGCTGCCGGGCGGCGACGGGCTCGACCTGCTGGCGGCCACGCGCCAGACCCGCCCCACCCTGCCGGTGATCATCATGACCGCGCGCGGCGGCGAGGACGACCGCGTGCGCGGCCTGTCGCTGGGCGCCGACGACTACGTGGTCAAGCCGTTCAGCGTCAAGGAGCTGCTGGCGCGCGTCGCGGCGGTGCTGCGGCGATCGGCGGAGCGGCCCAACTACCACACCGAGGTGGCCTTCCCGGGCGGAGTGGCCGACCTGGCCCGCGGGCAGCTTCGCTTCGACGACGGCGGGCTCGACACGCTGTCAGAGAAGGAAGCCGAGGTCTTGCGCTACCTGGCGCAGCGGCCCGGGCGCGTGGTGTCGCGCGCCGAGCTGCTCGAGCGGGTGTGGCGCCTGCCCGCCAACCGGGTGCAGACGCGCACCATCGACATGCTGATGGCACGCCTGCGCGAGAAGCTGCGCGACGACGCGGCGGTGGCTCGCATCATCGAGACGGTGCGCGGCAAGGGCTACGTGTGGCGATGATGGCGAGCGGGCAGCGTACGGTGATCGTGTTCGGCGCCTGCCTCGCGGTGCTGCTGGGCGGCGTGGCCTGGATCAGCCTGACCGCGGTACGTCTCGATCGGGCCGAGCTCGCGGCCCGACGTGAGGCCGCGCTGGAGGAGAACGTGCGCCTGGCGCTGTGGCGGCTCGATTCGGACCTCATGCCGCTGGTGGCGCGCGAGTCGACGCGGCCGCCCTTCGCCAAGGCACTGCCGCCACAGCCACGGTCGCCGCACGTACGGGCGTACTTCCGCATCGATGCGGACGGTCCGGTGTCGGTCGATGGCGCCGACGTGAGTGCGTTGCGGCCGCTGGCGCCGGTGATCGAGCGCGCCGCCCGGGCCGAGGCGGGCCGTCCGCCACCGGGGCCGGCCATGGTCACGGGCGCCGCGAACCAGCAGGCGGAGCGCGGCTCGATGGAATGGGCGGCGCGCTCGAAGAGCTACCGACAGGCCGAGGAGAGCGCGTACAGCGCCAACAATGCCTACCTGGGACGCGACCTGACGAGCATCGTTGCCGAGGCCGAGACCATGGCCCCGCTCTGGGTCGGTGGCGAGCTGGTGCTGGTGCGCCGCGTCGACGGCCGCGTCGAGGGCTGCTGGCTCGACTGGCCAGGCATGCGCGCCTGGCTGCTCGATGACGTCAAGGAGCTCTTGCCCGCGGCCCATCTGCTGGCCGCGACCCGCCCGGACCGATCCGACGCGGGCCGCTTCCTGGCCGCGCTGCCCCTGGAGCTCTTGCCCGGGCCTGCGCCGGGCGTGAGCAGCGCGGGCGCGCCGCTCCGCCTCGTGCTCGGCATCGCCTGGAGCGGCGTGCTGCTCGCGCTCGCCGCGGGAGTCGCGCTGCTCGCCGGTGCCATGGCGCTGAGCGAGCGCCGCGCCGCCTTCGTGTCGGCGGTGACGCACGAGCTGCGCACGCCCCTGACCACCTTCCGCGCCTACACCGAGATGCTCGCCGACGGCATGGTCACCGACGAGACACAGAAGACGCAGTACCTGTCGACGCTCAAGGGCGAAGCCGAGCGACTCAGCCACCTGGTCGAGAACGTGCTCATGTTCGCCCGCGTCGAGCGCGGCCGCGGCGGCGAGCTCACCCGCCCGCTGGGCGTCGCCGAGCTGCTCGAGCGCGTGGCCCCGCGCCTCGTCGACCGCGCCGCGGCCGCGGGCATGGAGGTCGCGGTCGCGCCCGTGCCCGCGGACCTCACCGCTGTCGCCGACGCCGGCGCCCTCGAACAGATCCTCTTCAACCTGGTCGACAACGCCTGCAAGTACGCCGCCCGTGCGACCGACCGTACCATTCGCATCAGCGCCGCCCCTGCCGGCCGCGACGTCATCGTCACCGTGGCCGATCGCGGCCCGGGCATCCCCGCCGCCGAGCGCGCCCGCCTCTTCCGTCCCTTCGGCCGCTCCGCGGCCCAGGCCGCCGGCAACGCCCCCGGTGTCGGCCTCGGGCTCGCCCTGTGCCGCCGCCTCGCCCGCGCCATGCGCGGCGATCTCGTGCTCGAGTCGCAGCCCGGCGCTGTGTTCAGCCTGCGCCTGCGTGCCGCGCGCTGACACGGGACCTGACACACTGACACACGCGCGCGCGCCGCAGGTCATCGCCTGGCAGTTGCGTTGCTGCCGCGTGGGCGCTCAAAGTCGCGGCATGCGCATCCTGAGCGTCCCCATCCTGCTGTGCCTCTGGCTCGTGCCGTCCGCGGCGCACGCCGACCCGCAAGCCATCTTCTCCACCGGCGGCGGTGGCGTGGTCGAGTTCGATCACGTGTCCAGCGATGGCTGCGTCCACACCCACGGGCAGATCTTCCTCGGCCAGGTGTGGAACTCGGGCTCGGCACCACTGACCTCACTTGCGACCACGGGCCTGCGCGAGCTGCGCTGCACCACCGGCCTGGTCTACCCCTTCTACGGCTCGGGCCCACCCGACGCCACCACGCTGGCAGGTCTCGCCTTCATCCACGGACGCGGCCACATCCACGCGGGCAACGACCGCGGTGACCCGCCCTTCGACATGGAGGTCGACCTGTCCTGGTTCGGACGTGGACCGGTCACGCGCACCGGCAACGTCGACAGCGGCGACGGCTGGCTGAGCTTCGTGCTCGACGAGGCGCGCGCCGCCTTGACGGCGGGCACGCTGAGCGTCGATGGCACGCCGGCCACGCTGTTGCCGGGCGCAAGGTTGCTTCGCCGCAGCAACGGGCAGCTGCAGCGCTGAGCTAATCTTCCAGGTCGCTGAGGTCGCGGTGGCCGAACGTGGCGAGCTGCGTCCACGGCAGCGTCGTGCCCGCGGGCAGCACGGCCGGCTCGATGGTGGTGCGGGTCTTGACGCGACCGTCGGCCGAGCCCGACTCGATCGCCAGGGGCAGCTGGAAGCGGCTGCTCCACAGCACGCGGAAGTAGTCCTTCTTCGCGCCCGCCGCGCGCACGTACCACTTCGCGCCCGTGGGTGCGGCCTCGCCCGAAGGCCTGAGCCTGGCCAGGTCGACCAGCTGCGACGCCACGCTCCAGTGCGAGCTCAGGCCCAGACCCGCGTAGCTCTCCGGCCCGATGTCGACGATCATCTTGTCGGGCACGCTGACCAGGGCGATCTGGACCTCGTCGGAGCCCGGCTTGACGCGCGTGTACGAGCGCGCCGCCACGCGCAGGTTGAGCCCGTGCTCGTCGGCGGCGTGGACGGGCGTGACGCCCGCCGGGTAGACGCGCTCGATCCAGGCGTGGCCGTCGTCGCGGATGAGCCGCTCCTGGAAGCTGCTCGTGCGCGTGACACCCTCGGCGTCGACCTCGGTGGCCACGGTGGTGAGCAGCGCGCCGAGCGCGGCCGGCGCGCCCGACGCTGCCAGCGCGCCCGACGAGGCCTCGCGCGTGGCCGCGACGACCACCAGCGTGACGCCGAGGAGGACGAGGAGGTACGGCCCACGCATGCTAGAAGCCGAGCGCCTGCTTGACCAGGCCGTAGACGCGCGTGTTCTCGATGGTGCCCTTGAAGCGCCGGGCGCCCGCGCCCGCGGCCATCAGCATGACGTCGCCGCCACCGTGGGTCTCGCTACCCACGGCCATCTTCACACCCGCCTCCTGGTGGTAGCCGGCGGCGGTGGTGTCGGTCTCGCTGAGCGCCATGTCCTCGACGGTGCGCGCGCCCGCGACGCGGTGCTCGCCGTTGCCGAAACCGAGGATGGTGTAGGGCAGGCCCTCGAGGTCCTTGACCAGGTCGCCGGTGAAGACGTCGCGCACGAAGCCGAGGATGCCCGCGTTGGTCGCCGAGGTGGCGCCGGTGCGCCTGGCGTAGCCATTGATGACCATGGTGTGGTCGTGGTCGGCGGTGACCACGATGAGGGTGTTGGACAGGTCGACCTTGCCCAGCGCGGTCTGGATGGCGTCGTCGAAGGCGATGGCGTCGTTGAGCGCGCGGATGGCATTGGTCTCGTGCAGCGCGTGGTCGATGCGTCCGCCCTCGACCACCAGCACGTAGCCATTCGGGTTGGTCGACAGGATGTCGATGGCCTTGGCGGTCATCTCCGAAAGGCTGGGTTCGAGCGCGGTGTTGCGGTCGAGCTCGTAGCTCATGTGGCTCATGGTGAACAGACCGACCGCCTTGTGCGTGGCGGCCGGATCGATGGCGTTGAACAGGGTCTTGTTGGGCGTGTAGACGTAGCCCTGCGCCTCGAGCTCGGCGGTGAGGTCACGGCCGTCGGTGCGCAGGCCGCCGCGCACGAGGGGCAGGAACTGGCGCCGGCCGCCGCCGAAGAGCACGTCGAGGCCCGCACCCATGAGCGAGTTGAAGCCGGTGCCGCCGGGGACCATCTGCGCCGCGATGTCGTTCTCGAGGTCGCGATGGCAGATGTGCGCGTAGGTCGCGGCCGGGGTGGCGTGGGTGACACGCGTGGTCGTGACCGCGCCGATGGCCTTGCCGTGCGCCTTGGCCGCCTCGAACAGGGTCTGCACCGGCTCGCCGTTGCTGCCGTTGGCGGTGCACTTGTTGACCGTGTTGTTGCCCTCGGGCTTGATCGCGATGGTGTTGGGGGTCATCGAGATGACCTCGTTGTTCATCTTGGAGCCGGTCATGTACGCCGACATCGAGGGCGCCGAGTCGGTGGTCTGGGCGTCGTTGGAGTAGGTCTTGACGCGCGCGGTGCGCGGCAGGCTCTCCATGTGCAGCTGGCCGTCCTCGCCGTACTTGTAGATGCGTGCGGCGGTGACCGTGGTCGGGCCCATGCCGTCGCCGAGGAAGAAGATGACGTTCTTGGCCTCGCCGTCGGCGTGGGCGGCCGCGGGCAGGCCGACGCCGGCCGCGATGGTCAACGCGAGGGTGAGCGTGAGCAGGTTCTTGCGCATGGTCATTGCTCCTAGAAGCCCACGGCGGCCTTGAGCAGGCCGTAGACCGCGGTGTTGGTCATGAATCCGTGGAACGCGTCCGAGCCCTTGCCGGTGGCCATGATGCACACGTCGGTGCCGCCGTGGGTCTCGCCACCGACGGGCATGAGCACCGCGGCTTCCTGGTGGTAGTTGTTGGCCGAGGTCACCGTCTCGTCGAGCGCAGCCACGCTCGAGCGCGCCCCGGCGACGCGGCTCTCGCCGTTGCCGAAGCCTAGGATGGTGTACGGCATGCCGTCGGCGTCGAGGTCGAAGGCGCCGGTGATCACGTTCTTGACCAGGCCCAGGATGCCCGGGTTGGTCGGCGTGGTCGGGCCGGTGCGCCTGGCGTAACCGTTCAGCACCATGGTGTGGTCGTGATCGGCGGTGACCACGATGAGGGTGTGCTCGAGGTCGGGGTCGGTCTGCTTGGCCTTCTCGATGACCGCCTTGAGCGCGTTGTCGAAGGCCACCGCGTCGACCAGGGCGCGCTTGGCGTTGGACTCGTGCAGCGCGTGGTCGATGCGCCCGCCCTCGACCATGAGGAAGTAGGGCTTGCCGCTCTTCTGCAGGATGCCCAGCGCCTTGGTCGACATCTCGGTCAGGCTGGGCTCGACCGCCGGGTTGCGGTCGAGGTCGTAGCTCATGTGGCTCGCGGTGAACAGGCCGACCGCGCGCGTGGCCGTGGCCGGGTCGATGGCGTCGAAGTCAGCGCGGCTGCCGGCGTAGGTGTAGCCGTGCGCGATCAGCTCGGCGGTCAGGTCGCGACCGTCGGTGCGCGCGCCGCCTGCGCTGGTGGGCAGGAAGTGCTTGCGGCCGCCGCCGAAGACCACGTCGATGCCGTCGGCGAGCGCGGCGTTGAAGTTGGCCCCGCCCGGCACCAGCTGCGACGCGATGTCGTTCTCGAGGTCGCGATGGCAGATGTGCGCATAGGTCGTGGCCGGAGTGGCGTGGGTCACGCGCGTGGTGGTGACCACGCCGGTGGCGTAGCCGTGCGCCTTGGCCTGCTCGAGGAACGTGACCACGGGCGCGCCGTTGGCGCCGTTGGCGGCGCAGTTGTTCACCGTGTTGCCGGCGCCGGGACGGATCGCCGTGGTCTCGGGGGTCATGGAGATGACCTCGTTGTTCATCTTCACGCCGGTCATGTACGCGGCCATCGAGGGCGCCGAGTCGGTGACCAGGGCGTCGTGCGAGTAGGTGCGCACCCAGCCGGTCTCGGGCAGCGTGTCCATGGTCAGGCTGCCGTCTTCGCCGACGGAGAAGATGCGCGCGGCCGTGATCGTGGCCACGCCCATGCCGTCACCGAGGAAGAAGATGACGTTCTTGGTCTGCGGCGCCGGCGTTGCGTCGGGCGACGTGTCGGCGTCGGGCGTGAGGTCAGCATCGATGGCGGGCACGGCCCCGTCGATGACGGGCACCGCCGCGTCGATCATCGGCGTGGAATCGTCGTCGCCGTGGTTGTCGCCGCCGCCACAGGCGGAGAGCACGAGCGCCGTGGCGGTCGCCGCCGCTTGAAAGAATCGATGCCGAGTAACCTTCATGTATCGCCTCCGCGCCTGTGCGCATGCGGCCAAAATGCCGTGGCTCTCAGATACTCCCGCGGGAGTACGGTTCGGAGCCGCGAATGCAACATCTGCGTGTCATGAGCAGCGACGTGCGCATGTGCGGCGGGGCTTACGGGGATTGCGGCGGGCTGCAACGAAGCGAAGCGGTGGCTACGCCCCACGTGGGGGCGAACGGGGCGCTCTTCGGAAGGCTGTGGACAGTGACGGCCTGTGACCAACGTGCGCGCAGCGCGCCCGTTGCTCACAGCCCTTGGATTGCCTGGCGGCAATCCACACTGCCCACAGCCTCTACTGCTATTCAGAGTTTTCTTTGGGATCCGGATCCGGAAACGCTGCTCCCTATTTCTGATCGATCGGGACGGGCCTCTCTGGCTCTCATCAAAAACCAAATCCGGAAACAGCAGTAGAGGCTGTGGGGCAGTGTGGATTGCCGGAGGCTGCCGGAGGCAATCCAAGGGCTGTGAGCAACGGGCGCGCTGCGCGCACGTTGGTCATCAGCCCGTCACTGTCCACAGCCTTCCGAGAATCTGCGGCAAATGGCATCGTGCCA
>Ga0209515_10004155_pt1 | contig 19815 bp, 23 predicted proteins | sample Subgroupgradi54m_FD_187454 | JGI IMG/M metagenome (GOLD analysis project Ga0209515, IMG submission 187454) | Subsurface groundwater microbial communities from S. Glens Falls, New York, USA - GMW60B uncontaminated upgradient, 5.4 m (SPAdes)... ...
TCGAAGGGGCTTTTTAGAGATAGGGGAATTAAACCACCAAAAAAATCGATGACATAGCCTAAGATAAACAGGGCCACGCTTATGGTTATAAGGTATTCTTTCTTCATAGTTAAGATTTTTTCCGGGTTTTAATCGGCTGCTTTTTTTCTAAATTGAGTAATGGGGCAGTAGGACTTGGAAGGGAATTGCCGGCGGCTTTGGGATTATGGATATTGAAAGAGATGACATATTGCGAGCTATTATCCGGTAAGATATCCCATTCTTGATTTATTTCCACCGAGTTTTTGGAATTGGAGATAATTGTTCTAACTTGGCCCTCACCCTTTCCTCTCGATATCCAGATTGGAGTACCGACATAGATGTTATCTTCCCAAGCTTTTTTTTTGTCCGTTAAAGTGTTCGTTTTACTCCCGGTAACTACGCCTAAATCATCCTTATCTTCCGGGGGGGCTCCATTGGCTAGGTACTTTAGGCTGGGATTAAGTTTAATAAAATCATCCAATAAGTACCATTCCGGATGGGATCCGTTCCTATCGATGATTTCAGCTTTCATGTATCCTGGCCACTCCAGATCGGGTGTTACTTTAACACATTCACGTTCATTGCCGTTAATATCGATTATCTTCATGCTTAGTCAGGGGCGATATAGATGTAATCATACGTTAAATAGCTTCAATTTGTCCAGACGGGCCAGGAGGCAGTTACTTTTGAGCCGGTTTTGGATGGATTGCAAGCCGTTTAGATGATAAGGTTGGGGGGATAGTTGAACTATTTCACTACGCAAAAATTATATTAAAATAATCATAAGTTAGGGTTGTCCTGTTTGTCCAGTTGGTAATGAAACCTGTACTACCTCTGACGTAGCGGTAATTACCGGTTGCACCATCCTCTCTCATAATATACCACCGGCCGGTTCTGTCAACGAAACCGTAGTAAGAAGGCGTCGAGTCGTCTACCTGGCTGACTCTATATCCGTCAGTCGGTTGTTTAATCGCCGGATCAATAATTACACCGGTGCTGTCTTTGAGCGAGATAGTACCGGGTCCAGGGATACTGCCAAAAAAGGCGGCATGAGCTTTTTTGGTAAAAAGCGAAAAAAACAGCAAGGTGATCCCAGCCGAACCGATAATTTTAATAAACATCCGCCTGTCACGGTCAAAATTAACCGGTTCCGGCTTGAGTTTCACCGGGGATGCTTTAGGAGAAGAGATGTTTTGAACGACCAACGCTTTGTGGTGATGGGGAAATACCCTAGACCAAAAGAAGTAAGCTAAAGGTAAAAAAAGAACCGATATAGCAATTTGGGTCAAAGAAGACGCGCTTAAAAATCCGGAAATAATTAAGATATTTACAACTATAAAACAGTAATATAAGACAAGATTTCCCATAACTATTGAATATTTTTTATACCCGAACTAGAACTATCATTTTTAACATTTGTTGCCGGTTTGTCTTGAGAGAAAATCACAAATTTTTTCTCAATCCAGCCAGTATAGTTTTGGTCGAGACTGATTTTAATCCACTGATTTTGTTCGCTGAGGCTTCTGTATCCCTGCCCGTTTTTGGCTTTGGCGATAACTGAGGAAGATTTAGTCGCCTCGGAGTAAATATTGACCGTGCCGCTGGGGCTGGAAGTGAGAGTATATATTAGTGTAGGATAGATCTTTTTAATGATCACTGCAGAGCCGGTTGCCGCTTTGTCTTCCTTTGTTGGTAAAGACTGTTCGGAATTTTGTAATGAAAGCTTAAGAACGGAAATACCGATTATAAGCAAAGAGATGAGTATAAATATTAATATTCTCCGGGAAGATGAAGGATTAGTCAAAGTTTCTTCCAGCCCTTTAGCCTTCAGGCGGAAGATATGAGTAAAGGAGTAATGTAGCAGGTAAAGGGAGACGGGTAGAACCACGATCTGGAAAGGAAAAGGAGTGCTCAGTGTGATAAACACTGCCAAAATAGTACAATAATAGAGGAATAATCGGTTAAATCTCCTCATGGTGAGTTCAATTCTTTTAGAAAGGAATTACTTACCCAGCCACTTGTACCATCCAGCAGCCTAATTTGGTAGAAGCCATTCCTTTTTTGATAATAGGGATAAAAGTCGCCTTGCTGTATTCTGCCGACTATTTTAGAAGATGATTGACTTTCTTGGTAGAGGTTATAATATTGGTTATTACTCGATATAGTTACGAAACCTAAGATTTGGTTGGCTCCGGTTTGAATTCCCAAGATTGCGGTGTCTTGAGTAGGATTGGGAGAAGATAGTCTATCATTAATTATAGAAACGTCTTTTTTAATAGCGTCGATATCTTCTTTTTTAATTTGAGAGGTTGAATTCTGAGCTAAGGTATTTAATTCTACCTGGCTATTTAAAATATTTAGCCTATTGGAAAGTGAGTGATTTTCTTTCATAAAAATTACCAATAAGACTAAAGTTAAAGTGGTAGTAAAACATAAGTAGAAGATTAGATAACTTCTAAGCCGCTGCATACTTTTATAGTAGATTAATTTAAGTACCCCAGTCAATTAAGGTAGTAAAAATCATATTACTGATTGTGCAAAAATGGCTTGTATGGTAATCTTTAACTACCCCTAATCTTAAAATTATGAATCGGAAATTGTCTCTAAAACTAACTCTAACCTCATACTCAATAAATTTTTATACAGATGGAAAAAGTTTTCGAGCTTATAACTCTAATACCGCCTCAAGGGCTCAAATTATGACAGGCACACTATACAATAAAAAGTCAGGAACAGCTAAGAGTGACTTTAATATAGTTTCTTCCGATATTTCAACTACTCAATCTACTACCAGTTTTACCTTAATCCTTGATAGTTCTGATATTACTTGTTAATATAGATTAGAATCTATTTTGGGAAATAAGTAATGAAAAATAAGTTAGTTGTTTTAATAACCTCACTTTTGGCCATTTTACTGGGTTTATCAAGGATATCCTTTGTTTTTGCCCAGTCACCAACACCTGGGAATGCTACTACTATTGTTAGTGATTACGCTCAGGATGTTCAACAAGGCCAGCAGGATACTGCCAACGATTCAAAGGCCCAGCAAAACCAAAAAGATGAAAAAGACAATGAAAATATTAATACCCAAGAGGTCAACCAGGAAGGGGTCAATGAGGTAGGTAACAAAGAGAATATCGGGAATGATGAAAAACAGGAGAATACCAATAACCTAAATGATAACGAATCAAAAGATGACAATAGCCAATCGGGGAAAAATAACCAAGAGTAAGGAAATAACTCAGATTAAAAAGCGATTTATTAAATGATTAAACATTCTGTCCAACAGCCAACTTTTAACCAAACTGGCATTACTCCTGTAGTAATTATTTTAGTGGCCGGAGCAGTTTTAGTACTAAGCTATTTAGCTTACCAAGCGTTAATTAATAAGCCAGCAGCTCCTTCGTTTAATACTCCACTGACAACTTCAAAACCAGTTTTAAACAGTTCTAAACAGCGCAGTCTAACACCCGGGGTTGTTACTCAAGTGGTGACTACCAAATCAATTGATCAAAAAACTGGAACAGCAATAAATCCAACCACCTTTTTTTTATCAACTGATCAAACAATCTATTTGGTAGTGTCAGTTAAAAATCCGTCTCCTGGGACAAAGATTGAATATGTTAGGTATTTAAACGATAAATTTCTAGACAATCGCAGTACTACTACCACTAAATCCAATGATAATTCAGTAATCTTTGACTGGGTGCTAAAAAACCCCGGAGCAGTCCATCTGAAAGGAAATTATAAAGTTAAAGTTTATACTAATGGTGTATTCGAAAAAGATATGGCATACTCTGTTCAATAACTATCTCGCAGTATTAATCCAAATCAGCTAAATTCTTCATAGATCTACCAGTGATTAAAACTTTGGACCCAAAAAGGCTCTTGGATTTACTGGTATACCAAAAACTCTGACTTCAAAATGTAAATGTGGTCCAGTTGACCAACCAGTAGTTCCCTCGGCGCCAATTACTTGACCGTATTTTACTTCCTGACCCTGATTAACATAGATTTTATCCAAGTGTCCATAAACTGAGGTTATGTTGTTTCCGTGGTCAATAATGACATGCTTTCCATAACCCCAAGATAATTGATCAGCATAAGTAACTTTTCCAGGCATAAATGCCACAATCGGATCACCCTTTTGACCCTTATGATTAGCAATATCAATTCCAGTATGAAAAACTTGGTAAGGTAAATCCGATTCTCCGAAACCTAACGTGATTACTCCTTGTACTGGCCAAATAGTTTTTAAATTAACTGTCTTATACGTTTTACCAGTAGGATCAAATAGCTGAACAGCTTTTGATAATGGCTCCACTTTAACCAGGGTATCGGAAACAGCCTGAATTCCAACATTTGCTAGCAAAATTACTGCAATTATTGGGATAAGCAGTACCGTTAGAAAAGTTATGATGACGAAAGTTAACTCTTTTCGAAAAGAGTATAGAGTAAGTAGTAGTCGCAACTCATTCATTAGGCTGGTTTAAAAAGCTCCTGGGGATTAGTAGTAATGAGAGGATGTTCTTTGGCTGAGGCTACAATTTTAAGAGCTACATGGTTTTGATCTGCAATAATTAATGCTTCACCCCTGTCACAAGTCAGTAAAAATTTATGCTCATATTCTGAAAGCTGAAATTCAGAAGAAACTCTTTGAATGGTGGTCGTATCTTGTCTCATAAGTATCCGTATCGATGATTGTGAGGCTATGGCGCGACCATACTCATTACTCAAAAAATCATTAGCTTGTTGGGTAATTACAGTCACGCCTAAATAATATTTTCTGGCCCGTCTGACAAGTCCAGCAATAAATCTAGCGCTCTCATCATGCTGGAGTAGCATCCACCCTTCATCTATAACTAAAATTCTTCTTTGGGGATTTAGTTTAACCTGGTTTTGGACAAACTGAGCGACAACTAACATCATAATTTGTCTAATGGATTCAGGCAGGTCTTTAATATCAAAAACAACTAAACGATTATCCAGATTGATATTTGTTTGAGCATCAAAAACTGAGGATAACGATCCTTTGGTAAATTTTTCCAGCCTAGTACAAAGCTTTTTTTGTTTTAATTCTTTGAGAGTTTTATACAAGTCCTTTAAGAGTGGATAGCTGATACTTGGTTTTTTCTTTTTAACTTTACGTTTGTCAATAAAATGCCCAACTTTTTTATAAGTTTCAATGATCGCTTTATCAACCACGGCTTTTTCCTCAGAAGATAACCCATCAACCATCAATGAAATTATCTCGGTTAAATCCTGAACATGCTCTGCTAGAGTATCCCCATCTTTATTTAACTTGGCTGAGAAATCAAACGGATTTATCTTTTCTTTTGATCTGACTGATAACTTAATATATGTTCCATTCACTGATTCACAAAGTTGTTTATATTCCCGCTCAGGATCAATCACAATCACTTTTGTGCCTTGCATCAACTGTCTTAAAATTTCAACTTTGGCGGTATAACTTTTGCCTGAACCTGATTGAGCAAAAATAATAGAGTTGGCGTTGTTTAAAGAAAACCGATCTAAAATTACCAGGGAGCTATTGGATCTGTTAATGCCATATAAAATACCAGCTTCTTGAACTAGCTCTGAAGAAACAAATGGAAATGTTAAAGCGGCAGAAGAGCTGTCTAAATTACGCTTTTGTCTGAGTAAATCCTCGACTCGAGGAAGAATTGATTGTAACCCTTCAATTTGTTGGAAAGAGGCAATCTTACTATAAAATAATTTTGTGGCTAGTGTTGAGCCAAGCATGGTGGTAGTTTTATTTAATTCTGAAACTGAATCGGCAGATATAGTCATATTAAGAGAGACTTGAAATAATTTTTCTTGGCCGCGTTGAATTTTATCTTTGAGCTCAATTGCTGAATCTAATGGATCAGTAATTTCCGAACCCACAATCTTACCAGATTTAAGCATCATCCTTTTGGTTGATTCCAGTTCTGTAATTTTTCGGTTCAGTTTGGGTAGAGCTTTTAATTCTTCAACCTGTTCAATGTGGAATGAAATATCAGTATTATGATTAAAGTTAACTAGGTTATTTAGCCAACCAGTAGAAGCATTTTGAGGAAATCTGGAAATAAAAAGTGTTCGAAAAAATTTATCCTCCATTTGGAGGTAAGTTGGATATTCAGCCAGTCCGGAATAAGAAATCAGATCTACTTGATCTTGCTCGCCGTAATAATATTTATAAGATTGTTTTTTGCCTCTTTTGAATCTTTTTTCAAAATCTAATAGTGAGGAAATATTAAACATTTGCTACTTCTCCCTCGCTTAACTCAGTATTTAAGGGTTGAATTTTGGAATAGCTCCCATTGTAAAAAGTATAAAATAGCTCAAGGACTTCGATACTGTTTAACATTCTGACTTTCATGCCTAATTTCTCTAACCCTCTAATGACAACTTCAGCATTCAGTTTTAGTTGTCCTTTAATCAGGCTAAATTCCTCATTTTTCTCTTTTGGGATATGGGGAATGATGATATAAAATTGTCTGGAAAGAATTTTATTGTCCGCAACCAAGGTTTTAATAAACTCAGCGTAGTTTTTAATTTGCTGTTTATAAACCTTTTCGTGCTCATTGTTTCTTTGAATCAAAATTTGCTCGATATATTGATCCACATCGATTTCTCTGACTCTGACTAAAATTTGGATAGGGCAAGTAAGAGAATTAAGGAAATTTTCAAAGTTATCAATAATTACATCTTGTTCTACTTCACTTTTGAGTTCAAAATTAATTGAGGAGGTCGTTAAAACCGCTCGATATTTATTATCAGGAAGGATTAATATTCCATCTTTGACCCCTTTAATTTTAATTTGTTTTCTGGAGCTTAATTTATGATTAGCTTTGTTCAACAACCACATAAGCGCCTCCTTTATTGTTTTTAAATGTAAATGATACCTTTTGTTTTAAAAGCTGTTCCTCTTTTTTTATTAGATCAGCAAATTGAAGTTTCCTAATCGGTGTCTTTGATTTATTCTCGGCTTCAAATTTGGCTTTGTTTGTAGCAAGTTCCTCTTCGGGCTTAATATAAATATCCCTTAAATAAATTGTATTTTTGTCATAGATGTAATATTTTGGTCGAAGATTATACTTTGCCAAAATAATGCACCAATCCAAAATAATTTTGCCTCTGAACCTGAGAGCAAAGATGCTAAAGCTAAAAAATGTCACTAAAATCAAGGGAATTTTATAGAAGGTTAGAGACATCCTTGAAGGAAAAAGAGTAAAAATAATAATTGAGATAGCAAGAGGGATAACAATCAGTACCACTTGAATAATGTTTAAGTTGCCAATCAACTTATCCTCAACAGTCGTAATTTGTGCTGGTACAACAGCTGTTCTCATGGTTTTATAGTCTTTCTAGGTGTTTTCACCTCACCTTTTTGAGAATTGTCATTTCCACTATTTGAGCCTTTGCTGGATGATAAAATGTTCATTATTTGTCCACCTACTTTTTGAAAAGTACCAGTTCGAAATGATAAGGCTACAGAAAACATAAGCCATTGGGGAATTTTTATCAGAGTAAAAAGCAACCCGATGGCAATAATAACTGAGGTTAGTGAGTTGGTTCCTGATTGGCCAGGTAATGCGAGGAATGCTGAAGAAAGTTGGATCAGTACAACATGAACAAAAATAATAAAAACTGTAACAATATATGTTCTAACTAAAACTTCAGCTATGCCTTCAGTTTTGGGTAGCGCCCATAAGAGGAAAATAAATGGTGACATCACTGCTCCAAATGCTACCAAGATCAGTCGACTGACATACATAAACAGTAAAACTATGCATAAAATGACAAACATTAATCCAAAAATAAACGTAATAAGAATTGCTTGACTAGCTGCTTGATCTGGATTAGTGATAAATTTTGCAAAATCTATTGAATTTAAGATCCAGGCTTTATCTAATCCACCAGTAGAATGTATTACTGCATTAACCAATGTATTAGCAATTTGAATGATCCAATCTACCAAAAAGATTGACATATTAGCTCCTAAAAAAGCTAGCCCAACTCTTGGTAAAATATGTTTAAACTCGATTTCATCAAAACCAAAAACAGAACCACTCATTAGTTGAAAACCTAAAAGGGCAATTACTAATGCAAATAATGAATCAACAATTCCGAGCATAATTAACCAATAATTAAAAATAACTGAGTTGGTCACAACTGAGGGTGTATTTGTTAAAAAGCTCATGATCCCATCCAAGATTGGTTTAGTGGCACTAATGACAATATTTTGTAAAAATTCATTAACTGCATCTAAAAGTACTTGAGTCAGACCTCCTGCTGGCTTTACAGGTTCAATTGGTTTTAAGGCAATTTGTGTAGGATTTGCTCCATTGGTTGGGGTGGTAAAAGCATTATTTAAAATTGAGGAAAATACTGAGGCTCCAATAATTAAAACCAAGCCAATTAAGGCATTTCTAATTGCTTTTTTACCTTTGTCTAGTGTATCGGGATCACCATTTGAGGCAATATAAAGATATCCACCACGGATCAGAAAGATAACTGAAACTAGCGAACCGATAATGATTAAAGTACCCAGGGTATCTGAAGTAAATTTTGCCACAATGTCATTACTTGCGGCATAGGCAGGAGATGCAAACAAACCCAAAGAAATCACCAACGCACAAAGCGAAGAAAAAAGGATTTTAAATAGTGCTTTATTTCCCAAATGCATTCTGAGCAAGAGTTTGAACAATATTGCTTAAAACTAAAGCTCCAAATGCAATAGCCAGTCCCACAGCTGAAAAAATAATGGTTTTTTTGGCTGATTCTAACGAATCCGGACTGCCAGTACTGGTGATGTATCTGATCCCCCCAATTACAAAAAATACCGCTGCCAGAATACCAGCAACAGCAACCATGACTTGAATAACACTAGTAAGAAAATTTTGAACTTTTCCTACATCAGCAGATTGAGCTTGAGCAAACACAGGGGAAGCAGTAAGAAGGATGATTACAAGTAGTGATTGAGTTAAAAATATTTTTTTCATACCTCACCTCCTTTGCAGAAGTTGAGGGCAGGAAAACAAAAAGTTGCAATTTGGAGCAGCCTAACAAGCAAATCTTTTTGCTTGTTTCGAATAGTATCATAGACTATAGGAGGAATGCAAGGGTTGAAGCGAACATAATCAAGGGTGCCAGATTAAAATAACGATTATATTAGTCTGTACCTCTGATTTTCACCAAAACTAAATTTCCAAATCTGACTATTAATTTTTTCTTTTTGGATTTCATCAAAAGTAGAAAATTTAAATATGATAAAAGGATATCTATTCTTTTTTAATGTTTCTTCAGTATCTAGCACCAAATCCTCTTTTCGTTTGAAAGTCAAGCAAACAGTCACAATTACGGGAAACTCTTGAAATTGATTTTTCCATTTATCTGATTGGTAATAATCAATGTAATCGTTTACCTTCCTTTGGAAGGTCGTTCTCGTTTCACTCTCTAAATCAATCTCAACAAAACAATTAAGCTCCCCTTTTTGAGTTTTATATTTAAAATACCCATCTGGTCTTGGTCGAATTGTTTTATACTGAGTTCCGGCTAAATCAACTTCTGTAAAATATTCCAAAGTATGACCAAACTGTTGAGCATATTCTTGTAAAAATATTGCAAAGTCTACAGCTTTTAAATCATGGTTAATTTTTAGATAAGATAGCTTTTCAGCTTTGAGCAAAATTTTAATGTATTGATTAGAGAAACCAATTTTATTTTTCATAAACTTGACACCTTTTTTGTCTAATTGAAAAATGTGAGGAATAGAATTATCACGAGAATTATTATTTTGAATTCTGATTAGATATTGTTGATCTTCCAAATTCTTAAGCCACTTATTAATTTTACCTGGGTACTTATGTTTAAAAATTCTTTGGATTCTGGCTCGGTCAAGATACCTAAATCTAAAATTTAGATTGATAATCTCTTGTTCCTTGTCGGTTAAGTCAGTGTTACTCATGCGATTGAAATTAATTTATCTTTTAGAAAACCCAAGTAATCATCCAGTGTTCTGCCGGAGGTGCTCCCTCCAAAACTTTCCAATATTTCTTTTTCTACTTCTTCGCGTTTGACTGCATATTTTTTTCTAGTATTATTAATAATAAATTGAGCCATTTTTTCACTATATGGTACATTAAACTGATCAGTTTGGACTGAAAAAGCATCAGCTGTTTGGGCAGAGTTAATTTTGATATAAAATTGGTAAGGTGGGAGATTTAATATCTCACCTTGCTCAATTTCTGGACGAAAAATTGGCAATAAGTACTCTTCGTCTAAGGGGTTAGCAGTTCTAAAAGCAATAATGGTTCCGACATTAGCAAAAATAATTTTTGTTAAATCATGATCCTCAATTTGAGAAATAGTTTGATGAGCCAAAGTTATATACAGTCGATATTTTCTTGACTCTGACAGTATTTCTTCAAATGAGGGTGTGGCAAAATTTTGAAACTCATCAATATAAAGATAGAAATCTTTTCTTTTTTCCGGATCTAATCGGGCTCTTCTAAGAGCTGCATGTTGTATTTGGAAAACAATTAAAGTACCTAAAACTTTTGCTGCCTCATCACCAATTTTTCCTTTGGATAAATTACAAATTAAAATTTTATTATTATTGATTAGGTAATCGAAATTTAGTTTATTTTTCTTTTGACCAAGTTGAGCACTGGTCATAGAGGAAGTTAAAAACTTTCCAATTTTATTAGTAATTGGTGAGTTCCACTCGGCCCGTTGGTAATCCCCAGCGGTACTAAACTCATTAAGCCAAAAGTCTCGCAAGATTGGATTCTTCAAATTTGATACGACCTGGTTTCTGAATTTTTCATTAGTGATTAGTCTATGAACTGTAAAGATCGTTGAGTCGATTATCTCTAAAGCTGTGAGAGTAGCATTTCTTAGGATATACTCCATTCTAGGGCCTGAATATTGTGGGGGATAGAGATGTTTAAATAGTGAGACTAAGCAGTCAATAATAAAGTCTTTTTCTTGGGCTCTTTCTTTTTCAGTCTTACCTGTCACTTCAATAATATTTATACCAATTGGAAAATCATAATCATCTGGATTAAAGTAATACACGTCATTTTTGCGATGTTCAGGGATCATCCCAATTAACTTATCTGCTACATCACCGTGAGGATCAACAATGGCACATCCTCTCCCAGCATCCATATCCTGATAAAACAAATCAGACAGTAAATTTGATTTGCCCATTTCTGTTCCTCCGACAATATATACATGTCTCGTTCGATTTGCTCGGGTTAACCCAACAGTAACTTCTTCTCCCCCAAAGTAATTTTTGCCTAAGATTACATCAAACTTTGATTCATCATTTTTAACAGCTAAAGGTGTTGGTAAATCTTTACTTCTGACCTTAACTAAATCCTCGGTTTTAGTTGTTGAGGTAAAGGGGAGATGGTAAATATCTGCAAGTTCTGAAACAGACAAAATTGAGCTTGGACTAAAAATTGAGATTCGATTTTTAAATCTAAATAATTGGAAATTTTGAAACATCTTTAATTGATTCAAATTTAAATTATTAAAGCGGAATGTTAATTTTTGGTATCCTGGGTTAGTAAAACTGGAAAAAAACGTCCGCATACCAGTTTCCCGGGAATTGAGTTCTTCCTTATTTTTTAGAGCGAGTAATACTCTGATTGAGGTTTGAAAAAGTTGTCTCTTAGTTTTATCTTGAATCTGACTTTCCATTTCTTGTTGGATAACATTTAACAGTCTCTTTTCTCGGGGTTTTTTATTGAAAAACCCGCTATAAGAAGGAAGCATACCTAGTGATTTGCCGTTACTAAATGGGGCACCGATTAAACAGGCAATTAAAGATAAGGTAAAAAGAACAATAAAAATGATATGAGCAGCTACAGTAACTAAAAGCGATAAAAATTTCGGCGGACGTATTCGATCCAAATAGGAAAAAATGTCTTTACCCTCTAAAATAATTTGCCTAACGTTTTCTACCTCTTTTTCAACATCACTACCTGCTGCACTAATGATAACTTGCATAGACATAAACTCACTATCTAATAGTTTGGTCATTTGACCAGTAACGTAGGCAATTGGATCATTTTCCTCAAGCTGTGTTTGCTTACTCAAAGGATAAGCAAAATGACGATTCTGTTTTAATTCAATAACTTTGAGCTTTTTATCATTTAAACTTAGACTATTTGGTAGATAATCCTCCACCTCATTAATCTGAATACCAGGTAGAAATGATAACAGTGTTTTTTTAACTACCGCCGCATCTTCTAGAGAAGTATGGATTAAATAACGGATACCATTTACTCGGTCAGAGATAATCTCAAAAGAGAATTTTTTGGGTTTTAATAAAAAGTTACTTAAAAAAGAAGGATCATCTAATTGGCCATGTAATTGATTAAATAGTTGGGTAGTACTTAAAGCACTTTGTTCAGTTCTTCTTAAAGGTTTAATTTCTAAAATAATTGATTCTTGTTTTAGTTGTCTAAAAAATAACAGTATTTGTTTAATTAGTGGTAGAGTTATTAAAAGTATAAAGGAAGATATGACAAGGATAATAATATAAGGAAAAATAAAAGAAAAAGATAAAAAATAATGAATTAGGGCATTGAAAAGATGAATAAAGATATTTCCAACATCACTTGGTGTTTTGGGTAACTGAATTTTTTGTGATTCATCAATAAAATTTTGAGTGGGATTACTCATGTTTTACCCCCGTCTTTGGGATTATTAGAGCAGATTAGGAAACTTTTCTAGGGGCAGTTAGCAGGTTTAGAATTGAAGCTAGATTAGCATAAATGCTTTAAAGAGTCAAAGCTGGGTAGTTTATAAATAAAAATGGGTATTAGTATAGGTATATTATTAGCCCCAGAATTTTCTAAATTTAGATTCAAAATCAATAAGTATTAGACTCAGCGTAGCTGAGCCTTGCCTGAGTTTTTTTGAGCCTTTTAATGAGTCAGTTTATTGTGTACTAAAAAGGGAGAATATCTGAAGATTTTATTTTCAGTGCTTTAGTGATAACTTCTATAAATGCTAACGAGGGTTTTTCTACCCCTCGTTCCAAGCGAGCATAGTAGCTGGCAGATATACCAGCTTTCTCTGCCACTTCAAGTTGGGTCAGTCTTTTTTTCTCTCTTACTTCCCTCAATTTTTTACCAATATCTGTCTTCGCTTTATTACTTAAAACTAGAGTCATAGGGCAATTATAGCATTTCTTGCTAAAAACTTTTTTTATGAGCTTACCCAGGCACAAACTGATATCTTGACAAATGACGCTATGGCGACATATACTGTAGCTATAACGACAGTTTGGGTATGGTAAGCGATCAAGCATTGGAAAAGTTTAAACAATTACCTTTTAAGAATTTATGTATTAAGCTAGAACCTTTTCCGAATCAGTTTTTTTATTTAGCCCAGAGTTTGTCTTGTAACTTAAGGAGGACAAAAAATGCTAACTGAGGAAGAGGTTCAAGAGTTCCAAAGGTTAGTCTTTAAGAATATAGGGATTGAGTTAACAGATGAGGAAGCTATGGATCAAGGATCAAGACTAATACAGCTCTTTGAGCTTTTACTAAAGTATAAAATTGACCTGAATTCAGATATTGAAAATAAAAAAAGAAGGGAGCTAGATGAAAAAGAATACGAATTTAGATGAGGAAATGATAAATTTTGCGGTAGCATATTGCAGAAAATCAGAAGAAGATAAAAAGAAACAGGTTCTTTCACTAGATGATCAAGTCAATGAGTGTAATAAGCTTGTTGAAACTAGAGATTTAATACTCGCTACCCCTCATTTCAAAGAAGAGAAATCAGCCAAATTAGCAGGTAAAAGGATTGAATTTTATCGAATGGTCGACCTATTAAAGAAAGATAAAGCTAAAGTAATTGTCTGCTGGGCTGCCAACAGGTTAGCCAGGAATCTAAAAGATGGTGCTGAAATTATAGATTTAGTTCAAAATAAGGGATTGAGAATAATTACTCCATACACTCAATATGATATGTCCAATTGGTTCATGCTTTTGATAGAGTTTGGAATGTCGACTGATTACTCTTTAAAGCTCTCAACTGATGTTAAAAGAGGCTTACAGTCCAAAGTAGCCAAAGGAATTAAACCAGGGATTGCACCTTTAGGCTATCTTAATGTTGGCGAGATAAAGGGAGAAAAAGATCTTATTCCGGATCCTAAAAGGTTTGATCTATGTAAAAAGTGGTGGGAATTAATATTAACTGGAAAATACACCGTGGAGGAATCTTTAGAAAAGATAACAGCAATAGGGTTGAAAGATAGGAGAGGCGATAAAGTGGCCAAAACTACAGCTTTTCGCTTTTTTCATAACACGTTCTATGCTGGGTTTTTTGAATATAGTGGTAGGGTACATCCAGGGAAACACCAACCGATGGTTACCCAAGATCAATTTGAGAAGGCTCAGGAAATTATTACTGGTAAGTTTGGTGGTAGGTATGAAGTATATGGTGAGGTAAATCCCCTACCTCTCTCGGGGTTTATCAAGTGTGGTGAGTGTGGAGCTACCATTAGCTCAGAAACAAAAGTTAAGCATTATAAAAATGGAACTTCTCAAGAATTCCGCTATTACAGGTGCAAGAAAAACAAGGGGATTTGCACCCAAAAAGCCTATATACAGGCAGATAAACTAGATAATCAAGTAAAAGAATACATCAACCGTCTTAAATTACACACTGATTTTATAAACTGGGTTAGAAGTATCTTAAGAAGAAGAAACAAAGATGAGTATGAGTTTGATTGTAAACAAAAGGAAATAATCACTAAAAGGCTTCAGGAGATAAGCAAACAAAAAGAAAAGATTCATGATATGAAGATTGATGGATTATATTCGGAAGAAGATTATAAGGAAAAAGTTAAAGAAGTGTTAAAAGACGAAGCCGATATTAAAGAGATCCTTAATTCAGACAGATTAGAGTATTGGGCCCAAGTAATTGACGACACTCTTGAACTTGCTGCAAAAATCCTTAGATTATTTAATCAAGGAGATGGTTATGTTAAAAAAACTGTACTGCAAATACTTGGGTCGGACCTCAAATTAAAGGATAAAAAGCTCTATTTTGAACCTAAATCTCAATTTCTATTCCTTAGAAGGACTCAAGATGAGAAATACATACAAAAAGGGAAAGTCGGACCTACGAATAGATTGGTAGATCAACCCAGAATATATAATCCAACTCTTCCAATTTCATTTGGAGCCGACAATGGGAATCGAACCCATGACCCTGTTCTTCGCATTTACCTCTATTTAATAATGAGTGCTTATAAGAGGGCTAGACTGTATCTTAAACTGTTAACAGTTTTCCTTGTCAGTCGTTCGGGCGTAAATATACGCCACGGTCTTAATCTTGCACCAGATTTTTAACCGTTATTCGGAATTCATCATAGAATTACTTCTAAGATGGGCAACATTTCAGTTACCAAGAACATGCTCTACCACTGAGCCATGTCGGCGCACTAGGTATTTTAGCAGAGATATTACTTGATGCCAATCTTAGGTTTTGATAGTGGTTTTAGGAACATTTTTATAAGGAGAATAATTTATTTAGTACCGGCCACTTAGTATTATTAGTTTAATTATTCTATAGTTTGAGCCTACGGGGAATTTCGCAATCCCGACTTTCGCTTTACAAAAGCGCTACTCTACTTCTGAGTTACGTAGGCAAACATGTTAATTCTATGTTATACCCTCAAAAAAATCCACCCTTGCGAGTGGATTTAAACTCATTAACAAAAATAATAGCTGCCTATTTAGCCGTGTCTGAGCATATCTCTCCCAGATAACTAGGTGGGAGCCCTGTAACACACTTATTAGTGCATTAACTCCGGGCCAACCCGAGAGAATAAAACTTCAGTGGAAAAAATATTTCACTCAAATTTCAAACGCACTAAACAGGCAAAGTTTATGCCGTTTATCGCCCTATGGGCAGACTTAGGCAAGGTAAGCAAAAAGAAAAATCTTTGAGCTTAAGACCATTATAATCCTAAGGTCTTGATCTTTGTCAAGGAAACTGGAGGCAAAACTAGAAAATAGTTGACAAATTCAAAAAAAGCTTAAAGGAACATTAAGAAGCGCACTGGCAATCAGTAACAAAGGCTGAGTGATTAAACTTAGAATCCGGAAGTACATCAACCCTAAAATGATAAAAATTCCATATTGTTCTAACTTAGCATACTCCCTAGCGGCTTCATAAGGCAAAAGTGCCATCACTATTTTTGAGCCATCCAATGGCGGGATGGGGATTAAGTTAAAAATCCCCAAGGCCAAATTAATACTAACCAAAAAACTTAGCAATTGTGCCACAGCTATAAAGCTTGTTGTCTGGGGTAAAAGATTATAAAGTAAGGCTCCAATAATCACTAAACCAAAATTAGCCAGGATTCCAGCGGCTGAAACCGCCAGTTCGCCTTGCCTGATATTATTAAAGTTTAAAGGATTGACAGGCACAGGTTTAGCGGCTCCCAAGATTGGACCGCCAGCCAGGGCCAAAATTAAAGGCATCAGTACTGTTCCAATCGGGTCAATATGGGGTAGAGGATTTAGGGTCAGTCTGCCGGCATTTAAAGCTGTTCGATCGCCATATCTTAAGGCTATTACTCCATGCATCACCTCATGGATAACGATTGAAAAGATGAAAATAATGATTTTTAAAGCTAAAATTTCTGACGCCATTTTCTGATTATACATATCCTGAGGTTGATTTGAAAGCTATTTGGTGTTAAACTTTCCCACATGGCAATATGTATTTCTTGTGGTAAACAAACAATTTCGCGCTCTTGGTCCAGACACAAAAAGGGTTCATCTGGACACGGTGGTGCTTGGAACTTAAAAGCTCAGATTTCCAAAAAATCTCAGAGCCCAAATCTCCACGCCTTTAAAGGGAAAAAATATTGTACTAAATGCTTAAGGTTGGCCAAAGAGCATTTTAAAGTTACAAACCCAGTGAGTCCTGTCTCTACCCCCAAACCTACTGTAGTTGCTTAATTGGGAAATCCGGATAGCCGTTGAGGAAATCTTTTAAACTGACCGGTTTTTTACCTTCCATTTGGACCATCTGATTTGGCAAAAATTTCACTACTTTATTATTCCAGCGGGTCCAGGCATTTGGCCAGGGATAGTAAGCCCGAGTCATCCGGTCTAAAACTTCTGAAGTGGGGGGATTATTAATATCAAAATACCCATCCTCTTTTTTGATTAATTTTGTAAAGGTGGCTTGAGTATGATTTTGCTCCTGAGCAATTAGTTTTCCATTAGTATATTCTTTAATAATGTTAGTGACTTCAGTTGCTGAATATTGAAATAATTTATTACCCAACGTTTCAAAATTATCTTGATTTAGTATATCCATTCTAGTTTGATAAATTATTGGTCCGTGATCCATTTTTTGGTCCAGCAACATATATGTCATGCCAGTTTCTTGGTCGCCATTTAAGATCGCATTTTGGATAGGGGAAGGACCACGATATTTGGGAAGTAATGAAGGATGAAGATTTAAAACCCCAAATTGCGGAATTTTTAACAACTGATCCGGCAAAAACATTCCATAGGCTGCAACTACCAACAGATCTGGGTCTAAATCTGATAAATTATTAATAAATTCCTGATCCAAATCTACTGGATCGAAAATTGGGATGTGGGAATCTAGAAAATATTGTTTAACAGCTGTAGGAGACAATTTATAGTGTCTGCCAACTGGTTGATCAGGAACAGTAACAATCCCCAGTAAATCAAACTCATCACTAATGGCCTCAATAACTGGGATTACAAATTCTTTTGAACCAAAAAAAATAATCTTAAGCTCTTTTCTTTTAATTTCTTTCAGCTTTTTGCCAATATCTTCTTGCTCATAAAGGGTGAGAGGATATTGGGTATTTGGGTATATTTGAGGGTAAGGATCAGCTTTTTTCATGAATTAGAGTGGCACAGCTTCAAAAACATCAGCCCCTGCCCGGTCTTTGCCCACCACTTTATATAACTTGCCCTGCTGCTCCATGACCAAGTCCATAAATAATTTGCCGGATAAGTGGTCAACTTCGTGCTGGAAAATATGGGCCTCTAACCCGGTTAATCTTTCTTTAACCTGGTTTCCATTTAGATCCATATAGGAAACTGTGACCGCAATTGGCCGGAAGATCTCACCCCAGTAGTTAGGAATTGATAAACAACCTTCAAACATCTTTTTTTGTTTTTTGGAGAAACTCAAGATTTTAGGGTTAAAGAAAGCCTTAAAGGAGCCATTTTTGAGCTTGGCGACAAAATACTTGCCATCCAGCCCAACTTGGGTTGAAGCCAACCCCACCCCTTCCGGGTCAATAAAAGTTTTGGTCAGTTTTATCATTTCGCCTATGGTATTTTTTAGGGCATCAGTTACCTTGGTAACAGGTTTAGTTTGGGCTCTAAGTTTATTATTTGGTGCAATTAAAACTTCCATGCTGCTAATAATATCAATTATCAGCTTCATTTACCACAATTATGCTAACTAATTGTGGTTTTCTCTATTTAATATAATATAAAAATGAAAGAGTGGCCGAAAAAGCTGGGTGATTTTGTGGAGGAACTAAAAGTTACTAGAGAAATGCGCAAGTTAGATTTTCCCTTTCAAAAGGATAGCCTGCCATTTATCTCTAAAATCCGACCTCAGTTTTTAATTATCACTGGGGCAGTAGTATTGGTAGGTACTATTGGAGTAGCAGCCTATTTTTTTAAAAAGGAAGAAAAACTAATTTTCCAGCTTGGCAACTTTCCGAAGTTGTGTCAGATGTCACATAGGAACACTTCGCTAGTTCGGGTTCTTGCGGCTTTGCTTAAAGAACCCTTCACTTCGCTCAGGAACCTTGGATGGGGATTTCATTATAAGTAAAGTTTGAAAGAAGTTTCTTTCAAACTGAAGTTTTCAAGGTTTCCTTATTTAATTTCTTTAAGGTTGTTAATCTCCACATGAAGACTTTAGCTTTGGATTTAGCTGTGGTGTAGCCTTTGGTGTAAGCTAAAGCTTCTTCTAGAACTCCCCGGTCTAAAGTTTTGGCTAGTTTGACATAAAGGGAGATATGTTTTAAATCCTCTAATTGTTCTGAGAGGTAAACCCCAAATTGTTGAAACTCTGTGGCTAAATTTTTAGGTCTTTTTATTCCCCTGGTTATTTCTAAAACATCACCAATATGTTTCATAATGTTTCATAAAAAGTCTTCAGTTGTTAGTTATCAGATTAACACATTTTTACTGACAGCTGAAGGTAGAGAAAGCTGATAGCTATTTTGTTTTAGCTGAAGCGGTGGCAATTTGTTGCAACTTAGCCAGTGCTCCAGGATCACCGGGGGTAAGCTTTAAAATATGTTCAAATTGCTGTTTGGATTTATTCCAGTCACCTTTCCCCAGATAAGCATCACCTAACTTAAAAATTGCCTCTAAATAATTTGGTTTCAACTGGACAGCTTTTTCCAGGGTGGTAATCTCCTCATCAACTTTTTTGAGTGATTCTAAAACCAGAGCTTTGTTGTAATAAAGTTTGGGGTCAGTTGGGGCCAGTTTAATCGTTTGGTTAAAGGTCTCGAGGGTTTTTTGTTCAAATTGCGGGTCAATAATTGACAGGTCGTAAAAGGTCCTAATCGCAGTGCGCCAGATTGAAGTATTAGCGGGGCTAATTTTTATGGCCTTTTGAGTTTGGCTAATAGCTTGCTCAAATAAGATTGCAGAAGTTGTGGCATCCTCTGTAGCCAAAGTAACTGCCGCAGAAGCAGCAGCATTACCCAGTTCCGCGCGGTAAAGCGGTTCA
>Ga0209515_10004156_pt1 | contig 19814 bp, 21 predicted proteins | sample Subgroupgradi54m_FD_187454 | JGI IMG/M metagenome (GOLD analysis project Ga0209515, IMG submission 187454) | Subsurface groundwater microbial communities from S. Glens Falls, New York, USA - GMW60B uncontaminated upgradient, 5.4 m (SPAdes)... ...
CACCTCGAACACACGGCGCGAATCGGGATTGACGATCAAGTCGAGATAGCGCTGGCGGTAGCGAATCTCGATGTCCTGCAGGCCATGCCACTTCTCGGGCAAGGGGTACAGACACTTGGCGAGAAACTCGAGCTTCAACGCCCAGATCGTGAGCTCGTTGGTGCGCGTGCGGAACAGACGTCCCTCCACGCCGATCCAGTCGCCGAGGTCGAGCAGCTTGAAGATTTTGAAATCGCGCTCCGAGAGGCCGTCCTGCTTGATGTAGACCTGGACGCGCGCACGGCCGTCCGAGATGACGAGAAAGTTCGCCTTGCCAAAGCTGCGAACCGCCAGAATCCGCCCTGCCGTGCGCACATGAGCCTGCGCAGCTTCGAGCTGCTCGGCCGATCGGTTGCCGTGTTCGGCGACGATCGCATCGATCGTCGTGTTCACCTCGAAGCGGTGGGGATACGGATCGACGCCGAGCTTCTTCAGCTCCTCGAGATTGGCGCGCCGCTGGACGACCTGCTCGGATTCCTGGACTGTGCTCATTCCCGTGTCAGTGCGCGGCGAACGGCGTCGAGAATGCCGTTGATGAACCGCACGGAGTCGTCTGTGCTGAAGGTCCGCGCCAGCTCCAGCGCCTCGTTGATGATGACCTTGGCCGGCGTGTCCGGTTCGTGAAGAAATTCATAGATCGCGAGCCGAAGGATCAGGCGATCGAGCACGTTCATCCGCTCGATGCGCCAGTTCTCCGCCGCCTCGGTGATCATCGGATCAATTTCCGCGACCGTCCCGGCAACCCCGGTCGCCAGCGTGGTCGCGAAGCCGCGCAGCTCGTCGCCCAGCGTCTCTGACGCGGCCGGCCCGTGCGTCCAGAACGTATCGCCGACCTCCGACATCGACACACGGCCGACTTCCCACTGGTAGAGCATCTGTACGGCCGCTTCGCGCGCGCGGTGGCGAGACTCTTTCTCCGGACGCGCGCTCGATCGCCGCTGGGCGCTCGCCGTCATCCGCCGATGCCTTCATCAAGCGTACGAAAAAGCGCGGCCATCTCGACGGCGGCGGCCGCCGCCTCGCGCCCCTTGTTGCTAGGACCGCTGCCCGAACGTTCCACCGCCTGCTCCTCGGTCATCGTCGTCAGCACACCGAAGGTCATCGGCACGCCGGTCGCCGACGCGGCCTGCACGATGCCGTGCGACGCGGCGTCCGCGATGTACTCGAAGTGCATCGTGTCCCCTTTGATCAGGCAGCCAAGACAGACGATCGCGTCATACTCCCCGCTCTCGGCGAGGCGCTGCGCGGTGACCGGAATCTCGAACGCGCCCGGCACGCGCACGATCGTCACATCGTCTTCGCGGACGTTCGCCTCGGCGAAGAACTCCTGCGCACCGCGGAGCAGCCCCTCCGTAATCTCCTCGTTGAAACGTGAGACGACGATGGCGAAGCGAGCCACTACTCGCCCTTGAATTGCGGCTTCCGCTTTTCCAGGAACGCGCGGGTCCCCTCGCGCATATCCGCGGTGGATGCGACAAGGCCGAACAGCGTCGCCTCGTGGAGCTGCGCCTTGTCAAACGGAATCTCGAGGCCGCGATTGACCGCCTCGATGATGTACTGCACCGCGATCGGCGCTTTGCCGGCGAGCTCCGCCGCGTAGGCCTTCACCGCGGTCATCAGCTCCGCTGCTGGAACGACCTTGTTGACCAGACCGATGGCGAGCGCTTCGTCAGCCTTGATCTGGCGGCCGGTCAAGAGCAAATCGAGCGCGATGCCCTTGCCGACGAGGCGCGGCAGCCGCTGCGAGCCCGCGTAGCCGGGAATGATGCCGAGATTGATCTCCGGCTGACCGATTCGCGCGGTGTCGGCGGCGATCCGGAGCGTGCAGGCCATTGCGAGCTCGCATCCGCCGCCCAGGCAGAAGCCGTTGATCGCCGCAATCACCGGCTTGCCCATGTTCTCGATCAGGTCGAACACGTGCTGACCTCGCTGCGCGTGCTCCTTCCCCTGCGCGGGCTTCAACGCGGCGAGCTCGTTGATGTCGGCGCCCGCGATGAATGCCTTCTCTCCAGCGCCCGTGATGATGACGACGCGCACGGAGGCGTCGTGCTTCAGCTCGAGAATGGCGCGCCGAAGTTCGTCAGTCGTTGGAGTGTTGAGCGCGTTGAGAACGGCCGGACGGTTGATCGTGATGATCGCAACGGGGCCGTCGCGTTCGAGGAGGAGGTTGTCAAAAGTCATTGACGACTACGCCTCGAAATTATATCCCACGCCCAACAGGCGAACAGCGAGATCGCGGAGCCAACGGTGTCTGAATACCAGTCCGCAACGTCGGCCGATCGTCCCGGAACGAACCGCTGATGAAATTCATCGGTGACTCCGTAGAACGAGGCGAGCGCGAGGCCGATGAGCGCCTGCCGAAGCGTGATGCGCGGGGGAAGCCCGCCGGCAAGCGCCCGCGCGATGACGAACCCGAACCCCATGTAGCCGAACGCGTGCGCAGGTTTGTCGGACACACCAGGCGGGAGAGGCGCCTGGTGAAGAGAAGACAGGTAAAAGATCGCGGCCATGTAGACCGCGACAGGACCCCACAGCCGGAAAAGTCGGTAATTCAAAATGCAAGATTCAAAATGCAAACACCAAGTGGCGGTTGCATTCTGCATTTTGAATTTTGCATTACAGGGGAAAGAAATACAGGATCCACCCTAGGGCGACCCCCCCGAGAACGAATGCCGTGAACAGCTGGACGCCGAAGCGGAGCTGCTCCTTCGGCTCGTCGCGCATCAGCGTGCCGAAGACGACGGAGACAAACAGCGCGAAGACGATCATCAGCCCGAGGTGCGAGGCCCTCACTTTCTTCCCTGCGCGATGTCGAAGGCGTCGAGGACCACGAGCATGTTCATCAGTCCCGCGACGATCAGAAACGCGTTGCCGTATTCGTAGGTCAGCGCGACGACGCGTCCGGCGCCGGCTCCTGCCTGCCGCGCGATGAAGAACGCGACGCCGATGCCCATGTCGGCAAGCGCCGCCAGCGCGACGAGCGGCTGACGGATCTCAACCGGGAAGAGCCGCCCTTCCAGCCAGAGACCACAGCCGAACATCAGCGTCAAGGCGATGAGAAACGTGAGCCCTTTTCGCATGCGGCCGAGAAGCAGGTGACCCGCGCCCGGAATGGCCCACGCGGCAAGGCAGATCAAATAGGTGTAGGTGGCCGATTGCTCGCGATCGGCCGTCGTGGCGCGCATCCGCCGTAGTGTAGCGTAGCGGCGCCCTGCGCCACCACGAGCGCGACGACAAAGCCGAACGGGAGACCGGCGGCGGCACGCGCGACGTTCGACGCGCCCCATGCGCCGCTCCATTCCAGGAGCAGCGTCAACGCGGTCGGTATCGCACCCCCGATGAGAAGCAGCCGCGGCGACAGCGTCTCGAGCCGCGATCGGACTCGCGGGCCGAGCGCGAGAAGCGATCCGACGCCGGCGCCGGCGTAGATCCCGAGACATCGCGCGCAGACCGGCAGCTGCGCCGCGAAGAGATGGAACGACCGGTCCGGACGTTGATGGCAGATCTGCGATCCGAGTGCGTAGAGAGCAGCCGCGAGAGGAACGGGAAGTATCGGGGCGACGATCAGCAGCGCCAGCCACACTGTCGCGCCAAGCGCGAGCAATCGTGTCACCTGCACAGTGTAGGGCGCCCCTTTAGGTGGCGCCAAATCAATCGCGGACCGTTTACCGGTTCAACGTCAGCTGCGTCTTGGCGACCTGGTAGCTGGAGCGCGTCCGCGTGCGCACGTTCGGCTCCGCGACGCGAACGAGGATGCGGCGGAACGCGCCGTCCCGCCTCGGATTGTTCGACGTGTAGCCGAGGGCGTACTGATTGGAAAGCTCCTGCGTGATGAGGCCATACACGCCGGCGAGCTGCGAGATATCGGTCGGGACAAACGATCGCGCGCCCGTCTCCTGCGCCAACGATTTCATCGCGAACTCGGATTCGGAAAAATACTTCTGGCTCGTCAACCCGACGGCTGGGTACGACGACCTCAAAGTAATCGTGTAGATCGCGACGCCGGCCTGCTTGGCCAGCGTCAGCAGGTCGTCGAAGGTCACAAGGCTCGTCGTGTCGTCGCCGTCGGTGAGGAGCGCGATCGCCTGCCGGCGCATCTCTCCGCCGGTTGCGTGCACCTTCTGCAGCTGTTTGATCGTGATATAGAGCGCGTTGTAGAGCGCCGTACCGCCGCTGGCGGTGGTGTGCCGGATGGCGTCGCAGGCGCCTTGCACGTCGCGGTCAAGTTCGTGCAGCGTCCGGGCGCTGTCCTTGATGCCGACCACGGTGACGCGATCGCCTTGTCGCAGGTGCGAGGCGAAGCCGATGGCCGCCTCCTGCACCGTGGCCATCTTGTCGCTCATGCTGGACGAGGCGTCGAGCAGGATCGCGAGATCGAGCGGCACGTCGGCCGCCGCGAAGAACGAGAGGTCCTGCTGGATGCCGTCCTCGAACACCGAGAAATCCTTCTGCGTGAGGCCGGTGACGAATTTGTCGCGGTTGTCGGTGACGATGACGTTCAGCGACACCAGGTCGACACCGCTGCGGAAGGTGCCGTCAGTGGCGTGCGTGTAGACCTCGCTGCAACACAGGAGACTCGTCAACGCGACGACCAGCGCTTTCATGCCCCCTGCCGGCTGCAAAGCACGTTCCTGCTAGACTGCGAAGAAATGACGGAAAAATCCGCCGTGCGCGCGCGCGCCACGGATCGCGCGTGGCTCGGCGGCGTCGCGGCTGTGTCAGCCGCGCTACTCATGACCGAGCTCGCGTTGACGCGAATCTTCTCGGTCACGATGTATTACCACTTCGCCTTCCTCGCCATCTCGATCGCGCTTTTCGGGTTGAGCGCGAGCGGCGTGGCGGTGTACCTGGCCCGGCGGCGCCTCGCGGCGATCGACACTCGCGTCCTGCTCTCCGCCGCGGCGCTGACTCATGCATTGGCTACACTCGCTGCCCTCGCGTGCCTTGTTCGCATACGCGTCGGCCTGAATTACTCACCCGCCAATCTTGGGTTGATGCTCGCAATCTATGCACTCGCGGCGCTCCCCTTCTTCACGGGCGGCAGCGTGATGTCGGTCGCCTTCGCGCGGATGACCGATCGCATCAACGTCCTGTATGCGGCCGATCTCATTGGCGCGGCCACCGGCTGTCTGGTGCTGATTCCGCTGCTCAACTGGCTCGGCGCCCCCGGCGTCGTCATGACGGCGGCCGGACTCTCGACGGCCGCGGCCATCGCGTTTGCGCCCGCGCCCCGGCGGCGCCGTTTCGCCACGCTCGCCGTCCTGCTGATCGGCGTGGCCGGCGCGGCCCAGCTGGCCGGCGCGGCGCCGTTCGACGTAATCGACACGAAGGGACACGTGGGCGATCGGATTCTCTTCAGCAAGTGGAATTCGTTCTCGCGCGTGGCGGTGTACGACCGTCCGCACGGCGACTGGTCGCTCAGTCCGAAGTTCACCGGGATTCGCGCGGCGTCGCTGTTCATGGACATCGACTCGGCAGCGTCGACGCCGATCCTCAAAGGGAGCGGCAAGGTCGCTGATGCCTCGTATCTGCGCTACGAGTTGACGGCCATCGGCTATCACCTGGTCGAGCGCGCCGGCGGCTTCACGGCGTTGGTCATCGGACCCGGCGGCGGACGCGACCTGCTGTCGGCGCTCGTCTTCGGCGCCTCGCACGTCGACGGTGTGGAAATCAATCCGATCATCGCGCGCGACGTGATGCTCGACCGGTTTCGCGAGTACTCCGGCGCCGTCTACGCAAACCCGCGCGTGTCGATCCAGGTGGACGACGGCCGCAACTTCGTGCGGCGCAGCACCTCGAAGTACGACGTGATTCAAGCGTCGCTCGTCGATACGTGGGCCGCGACGGCCGCGGGCGCCTACACGCTCACGGAGAATTCGCTCTACACGAAGGAGGCGTTCGGCGAATACGTCGATCACCTGACGGACGATGGGCTCCTGACGATTACGCGGTGGGTGTTCGATGGCTTGCGGCTCGTGTCGCTCGCGCAGGATGCGTGCGCCGCGCGCGGCCTCGACGCCTCGACACGTCTCGCCATCATTCGCTACGACCGCGTCGCCACGTTTCTGTTGAAGAAGCAGCCGTTCACGTCAGCGGAAGTGGCGCGGCTGCGCGACCTCAGCGCCGATCTCGGCTTCTCGATTCTCTACGCGCCGGGACTGCCGCCACCGCCCGCAGTCGAAGAGCCAGTCGAAATGCAGCGCACCGGCACGAGCGCGGCTGACTATCGGCGTCTGATCCTCGCAACCAATCGCCAGCAGTTTCTCTCCTCGTATCCGCTGGACGAGTCGTCTACGACCGACGACAGACCGTTCTTCTTTCACACGACGCGGCTCCGCGACCAGATGCAGGTGGCGTTCGGCCGCAGCATGCTGTTCGGCAACGGCCTGAGCGCGCTGATGACGCTGATGGCGATTTCCGCGATGCTCGTCATCCTCTTCGTCATCGGCCCGCTGCTCGTCGGCGGCCAGCGGCCGGGTCGCGGGTGGGGCGCGTGGCTGGCGTACTTCGGCGCGCTCGGCGCCGGCTTCATGCTGCTCGAAGTGGCGCTGCTGCAGCGCTTCGTGCTGCTGCTCGGCCATCCGGTCTATTCGCTGACCGTGACGTTGTTCTCCCTGCTGCTCGGCACCGGCCTCGGCGCGCTCGTCAGCCGGCGCATCGAACAGCCGCGCGTGCGCGACGTCACGTCCTGGGCGCTGGCGGGCGTGGCCGTCGTGGCGCTCGCCGCGGCCCTCGGCCTTGCGCGGCTGATCGATCTCGGCATTCCCTGGGCACTTCCCGTCCGCATCGCCTTCGCCGTCGCGCTCATCACGCCGGTCGGCATCCTGCTCGGAATGCCCCTGCCAGGCGGGATGCGACTGGTCGCGGCCGGTCGCGCCGATATCATTCCGTGGGGCTGGGGCATCAACGGCGCCTTTTCGGTGGTTGGCGCCACCCTGGCGGTGTTTATCGCGATGAACTGGGGCTTTTCCGTGACCATGATGAGCGCAGCCGCAGTCTATGCGGTGGCTGCGTTGACCCTTCGGTCGCGGTAATTCCCAACTTCCAATTCCCAACTCCCAAGACGTTCGAATGGGAGCTTCTTGGGAGTTGGAGGTTGGGCGTTGGGAGTTGACCCGCGCGTGTCTTCATTACTCGATCTCGTACGTGGCGCGACCTTCGATGACTTCCTGTTCAATCCGCAGTACAGCGTCATCGAGCGGCGGGATCCGTCCGCCATCGATCTGACGTGCCGCTTCTCGACCGGTCTCTCGCTCAAGCGCCCCATCGTCTCCGCGAACATGGACACGATCACGCGATCGGAGATGGCGATCGCCGTGGCGGAAGAAGGGGGCATCGGCATCATCGATCGCGGCTTCCGCAGCGGCGAAATCGAGCCGCAGGTGCGCGAGGTCGAAATCGTCAAGCGCAAGCAGCACGGCATCATCGCCGACCCCTATACGATTGCCGCCGACGCCAGCCTTGCCGAAGCGGCCGCGCGCATGCGCACCACCGGTGTCGGCACGCTCGTCGTCGCCGACGGCCGCGGCCGGCTGCAGGGACTCCTCACCACGCGCGATCTGCGGTTCGTCGATCGCTCGCAGGGCGCGGTCTCGTCGCGGATGACGCCGCGGGATCGATTGATCGTGCAGCGCGGCACGCCGGATCTCGGCGCCGCTGAAGAGACGATGAGAGCGCAGAAGATCAAGAAGCTTCCACTGGTCGACAAAGACGACGTCCTGCTCGGACTCATTACGGCGAAGGACCTGCTCCGGCAGCGGCAGCTGCCCTTCGCGACGCGCGACGAGCAAGGACGGCTGCGTGTCGGCGCCGCCATCGGCGCCAAAGGCGATTACCTCGAACGGGCGGCTGAACTCGTTCGCGCCGGCGTCGACGTCATCGTCATCGACATTGCGCATGGCCATTCCGCGGTCATGGCGCGCGCCATCGAAGCGTTCCGGAAACGGTTCGACGGTATCGATCTGGTGGCAGGAAATGTCGCGACGGCGGAAGGGACGCGCTTTCTGCTCGAACGCGGCGTGAACGGCATCAAGGTCGGCATCGGTCCTGGCGGCGGCTGCACGACGCGGCTGAACACGAACTTCGGCGTGCCGCAGGTGCAGGCGCTCGTCGAGTGCCGCGAGGCCACCGGCGGCCGCGTGCCGCTCATCGCAGACGGCGGCGTCAGGCGCGACGGCGCGCTCGTGCAGGCGCTGCTGTTCGGCGGCGACACGGTGATGCTCGGCGGCGCGCTCGCGGGCACGACCGAAACGCCCGGCGACATCGTGCAGAAGCCGGTCGTCGTCCCGGAATCGCACAAGACCGTGCGTGTGCCGTTCAAGGTGTTCCGGGGAATGGCGTCACTCGAGGCCATCGTCGATCGCCTCGACGTAGAAGATCTGGAGGCCGCCGACGTCGAAGCGCTCGGCGCCGAAGGGATGGAAGTCGCCGTCCCCGCTCGCGGATCCGTGCGCCCGGTCCTGCGCGACATGCTGAAGCATCTGATCTCGGCAATCAGTTACGGCGGCGCGGGCAGTCTCGGCGAGCTGCAGGAGATGTTCCGGAAGGATCCGCAGCGCTACGTCATCCGTTTGACCGAATCAGGTCGCCGCGAATCATTTGAGCGCTAGGGAACGTCCTTCACTCATTTCGCAGTCACGAACCGCAGAGACACAGAGCTATTCTTTTCGCTCGCGCACGACGAAGCGCGACGTGCTTGACGCCGAAGCCGCCACAGACATCATTTGAGAGATAGGACATGAGCGGATTCCGCTAATCGCTCGCGTTATTGTCATGGCGTTCATGTGCATCTACCTGATTCGAAGCGGCATGCGCCCTCGCCATGATGATCCGCGAACATGGTATGATCGATGGATTCGGGTGATCGGTGGGGTGATGATACTGGCGTTTCTGATCCTGGGACTCTACTTAATCATCTTCCGATAGCCCTTTCAAGAAAACGGTCTCCCTATCTCGTAGGCCAGGTACGTGCGCCGGTGTCGATCAGGTTCTTCGGTCGCGCACGGCGAAGGAAGAAACAGTATTGACTAGATCCGCAATGAGCTCGTCCAGATCGGCGAAGTAACGTTTATGCGTGCGCAGCAGCGCATCCTTACTTCGTGCGTCAAGCACAACCACTTCGTGGTCACATTTGTTGCGATGGAGAGCTAGTTCCAGCTCTAGCCGCGCATCGTCGGCCTGCACTCTCTCGCGATCCTCAAATTCACGAAACGTCACGAGACGTCCTTTAGACCTGTCGTACTCGAGAAGAAATAGCACTCGACGATGCTAGCACGGAGATTTACAGCTCTCTGCGTCTCTGAGTCTCTGTGGCTCGTCATCATGAGAGTGAGTGAAGGATGCAGCGGATTACAGGGACAATGATCCGAAGTGCTCAGCGTACCGGTGGCTGAACTCCTTCACGGTGTAGGCGTGGCTCTGGCCGCCGAGATGTTCGAGCGCGTAGGTCGCCGCAACGGTTCCAAGCTGCGCGCATTCCTTGAATGACTTGCCGATAGCCATCCCCTTCATCAAGCCGCCGCGGAACGCGTCGCCGACGCCCGTCGGGTCGATGATGCGATGCGGCGTGATCGCCTTGACGTCAGTGCGAGCGAATCCGGAATCCCGAATCCCGGATCCCGGCTTCTCGTAGAGCGAGCACCCCTCCTCGCCGCGCGTGATCATCAGCGCGGTAGCCAGGCAGAGCACGCCATCCTCTCCAAGGCCGGTCTTCTGCCGAATGAGCTCGAACTCGTAGTCGTTCGAGATGACCAGCCGCGCGCCGGTGATGCCGTCGCGAAGCTCGTCGCCTGACAGACGCGCGCACTGCTGGCCCGGATCGAAGATGAACGGGATGCCGAGCGTGCGGCACTCCTCCGCGTACTGCACCATCGCGCCAGGATCGTTCGGCGCGATGATGACCAGGCCAGCGTCCTCGACAGTGCGCAGCGACAGCTCCGACGCATTCGCCATCGCACCGATATAGAACGAGGCGATCTGGTTGTTCTCGGTATCCGTGCTGCAGAAAAATGACGCGGTGAACTTGTCGGGCACGTGGCGCACGAGCGAGATATCGACACCGGCCGCGTGCAGCCAGTCGCCGTAATCCTTGAAGTCTTGTCCCGCGGTAGCCATCAAGTACGGACGCTCCCCGAGCAGCGCCAGCGTGTACGCGATATTTGGCGCGCACCCGCCGCGCCGCTTGTCCATCGAATCGACGAGAAAGCTGAGGCTGACGCGCTGCAGGTGCTCGGGCAGGATGTGTTCCGTGAACTTGCCCGGAAACGACATCAGGTAGTCGAACGCGATCGAACCGGTGACGATGAGCTTCATGAGATGTAGCGGCCGATGATGGGCGCGAGATCTTTCTTGACCTGATCGGGGACCATCTCCGGCCTCGTAACCAGCGCGTACTTGAGCGCGGATGCGCACTCGCAGGTGCGCTCGTAGGGCAACTTCTCCACGGCGCCGGCGATGATCTGCTGCGCGGTCGCCGCATTCTTCGAGAGCGTCGACATCACCATCTCGACGGTCACCGAATCGTGGTCCGGATGCCAGCAGTCATAGTCGGTGACGAGCGCAATCGTCGTGTAGCAGATCTCCGCCTCGCGCGCGAGCTTGGCCTCCTGCAGGTTGGTCATCCCGATGATGTCCATCCCCCACGACCGATAGAGCTTCGATTCGGCGAGCGTCGAGAACTGCGGCCCTTCCATGCAGACATACGTCCCGCCCCTGTGGATGGTCGCGCCCGCTTTCTGGCCGCTCTCGTACGCGATGCCGCTGAGGATCGTGCAGAACGGATGCGCGAAGCCGACGTGGCCGACGAGTCCGCGCCCGAAGAAGCTGCTCGGCCGTCCCTTCGTGCGGTCGAAGAACTGATCGGGAATCACGATGTCGGCGGGCTTGTATTCCTCTTTCAGGCTGCCGACCGCGCTCGCCGAGAGGATGAACTCCACGCCGAGCGTCTTCATGCCGAAGATGTTCGCGCGGAAATTCAGCTCGGAGGGCGATACGCGATGGCCGCCGCCATGCCGCGCCAGAAACGCGACGCGCTTTCCACGCAGCGTCCCGAGCACGTACGCCGCCGATGGTTCGCCAAACGGCGTCGCCACCTTCACTTCTTCGCGGTCGGTCACGCCTGGCATGTCATACAGACCTGACCCACCGATGATCCCGATCTGCGCTCGCTGCATATTCACCTTTTAGATAACCTTTTGAACGGACCGCTTCCCGTCCTTTTCGCGGATGTAACCGGCGCTGATCGACGGGTCGTGGCTGAAGAAGACCAGGTAGTCGCGCTCGATCGCCTCACCGAAGAACCCCTGCTTGCACGCGAACGACTCCAGCGGTCGCTCGTCCAGCGCGGGAATCCAGACGTCGTTGACATGCGCCGCGGTCGACGCGAGGTCGCCTGCGAACACCGCGGTCTTGCCGCCCGACTCGATGAAGACAATCTGATGGTGTTCGGTGTGACCGGCGGTGCGAACGACGCGGACGCCCGGTTTGATCTCGCGATCCTCGGTCACGAAATCGACGGCCCCGGCGGCCTCGAGCGGCACGAAGTCGTCCCGGAAGTACCGCGCGCGGCGCCACTCGTTCGCGCTCAGCGCATCATCCCACTCGCCGCGCCGGATCACGTGGCGCGCCCGCGGGAAGCGCGGGACGAACCCGGCCGCCGCTCGCACGACCGCGCCGCCGACATGGTCGAAGTGAAGGTGCGTCGGCAACACGAAGTCGATGGAATCGGGCGCGACGCCCGCTTCGGCCAGCGTTTCGTCGAGTGGATGCAGGCGCTCGAGGCCGAAGATATCCGACTGCTTCGCATCGAGCTTGCTGCCGGCGCCGCAATCGATGAGCATCCGTCCCCAGTCGGCCTCGACGAGCAGCGCGCGCATCGCCAGGACGATGCGGCCGCGATCGTCGGGCGGCGCTTTCTTCTCCCACAGAGGGCGCGGCACGACGCCAAACATCGCGCCGCCGTCGAGACGGAACGACCCATCACTGACGGTCGTCAGCTGCAGGTTGCCGAGGGCCATTCGCTTGACGGGCTGCTCGACAAGGCGGCGGGCGGACTGCTTCAGCTCGACGAGCACGCCGTGCGCGGCCGATGGATGTACGAACGCGACCAGCGCGCCTTCGGCGCCGGGGCGCGGCTGCTCGTCGACGAGGCGGACACCGAGTGTCTTCAGCTGCGCCAACGCCGCGTAAATGTCCGGCACGCGCAGCGTGATGTGATGAAGACCGGGACCGCGCTTCTCGATGTACTTCGCGATGGCCGAATCACTCGCGGTGGCTTCGAGCAGCTCGATGGACGATTGCCCCGTCGGAATGAAGTGCGCCCGCACGCGCTGCGACCGGACCTCCTCGGGAAGCTCGACCTCGAGGCCAAGCGCGTCGCGGTAAAACGCGAGCGCCTTGCCGAGATCCTGCACGGCGATGCCGACGTGGTCGAGGACAGCTTTCATGTCCTGGCCCCGGCTGGTCCGCCTCCGCTGGCGCCACCGTCGGCGGAACCCGCCCTACGTACCCGGTTCATGATTTCGGTGGCTGCCGAATATGGATCCAACTGGCGCGCGGCGATGCCGTCGAGCACGCGCTGCAGCTCGCCTGCAGGCAATGTCTCTTCGACGAGCTGCAGGAAGCGATGCGACAGCAGATCGCGCAGGCGGTACTCCTGCCTCGCGCGTTGCCGCGTGGCCCGCGCACCCTCGGAGTGCACGCGGAACTTCTGAATCGCGTCGATCAGCTCGGGCACGCCCGCACCGGATGTTGCTTCGGTCTTCAGGATCGGCGGGCGCCACTGATCCCGCGGACGCAAAGGGTCCGCGCCGCTCTGTTTGGCCGCGCCGCTCTGTTTGGGCTCGACTGTCTGCAGCGCGAGCATCGCCGCCACCGACTGCGCGAGGCGATCGGCGCCGTCGCGATCCGCTTTGTTGACGACGAAGATGTCCGCGATCTCCATGATGCCCGCCTTCAGCGCCTGCACCTCGTCGCCGGTTCCTGGAACGAGCACGACGACCGAGATGTCGGCCGTGCGGACGATGTCGACCTCGTCCTGTCCCACGCCGACCGTCTCGATCATCACGATGTCCTTGCCGGCCGCGTCGAGCACGAGCGCGGCATCGCTCGTCGCGCGCGCGAGCCCGCCGAGATGACCGCGCGTCGCCATGCTGCGGATGAACACGCCCTCGTCGCCGAAGTGCGCGGTCATGCGCACGCGATCGCCGAGGATGGCGCCGCCGGAAAACGGGCTCGTCGGATCGACCGCGACAATCCCGACCGTCTGCGCCGCTTTGCGCAGCTCGGCGGTCATGCGATCGACGAGCGTGCTCTTGCCGGCGCCTGGAGGACCGGTCACGCCAACCAGGTAGGCGCGCCCCGTGCGAGGGTAGATGTCGCGAACCAGGTCCGCCCCGGCGGGAGATTCGTCTTCGATGAGCGAGATGGCGCGCGCGATGCCGCGCGCGTCGCCGGCGAAGACGCGTTCAGCGAGCGGCGAGGTCATCCCTGTCGCGCCGTAGCCGGAGGCGATGGGACTTGTCCCGCCGAAGCCGGAGGCGAAGGCGGATGCATCAGCTGCCGCGCGATCACGAGGCGCTGAATCTCGCTCGTGCCTTCGCCGATGGTCGTCAGCTTGACGTCGCGGAAATACTTCTCGGCCGGGTAGTCCTTCACGAAGCCGTAGCCGCCGTGAATCTGCACGCCGTCCTCGGAGGCGCGCACGGCGATTTCACTCGAGTACAGCTTCGCCATTGCCGCTTCGAGCGTGGTCCGTCTGCCGGCGTGCTTCATCGATGCGGCGCGATACGTGAGCAGGCGCGCAGCCTGGATCCGCGTCGCGTTGTCCACGAGCTTCGCGCGGATGCTCTGGAACGTGCCAATCGGCTGGCCGAACTGCCTGCGCTCGAACGCGTAGCGGCGCGCCGCTTCGTACGCGCCCTGCGCGAGTCCGACCGCCAGCGCCGCGATGCCGATGCGGCCGGCATCGAGCACCTGCAGCGCGTTGATGAACCCCTGTCCTTCCTGGCCGAGCACGTGTGACCGCGGCACGCGGCAGTTCTCGAAGATCACCTCGCTGGTTTCGCTGGCGCGCATGCCGAGCTTGTCTTCCTTCTTCCCCGCGCGGAATCCGGGCGCGCCGCGCTCGACGATGAAGGCGGTGATGCCGCGGCTGGCTTTCGCTTTGTTCGTGACCGCCATCACGACGATCAGGTCGCCGGTGCGGCCGTTGGTGATGAACTGCTTGGTGCCGTTGATCACCCAGCACTCTCCGTCGCGGACCGCCGACGATCGCATGGCGCCGGCGTCGCTTCCGGCCGACGCCTCGGTCAGCGCCCACGCCGCGAGCGTCTCGCCGCGCGCGAGCGGGACCAGATACTTCCGCTTCTGCTCGTCGGTCCCGAACATCGCGATATGCGCGGCGCCCAGCCCGTTGTGCGCGGCGACGGTCAACGACACCGACGGATCGACCCGCGCGAGCTCCTCGATGCAGATGCAGTAATCGACCGACGACATCGCCGCGCCGCCAAACTCCTCGGGAAACTGGATGCCCATCAGGCCCAGCTCGGCCAGCTTCGACAGCAGGCTCCGCGGGAGCTGCTGCGCCTCGTCCCATTCGCGCACGTGCGGCCGCAGCTCGGACTCGGCGAACTCCCGCACGCTGCGCCGCAATAATTCCTGGTCGGGCGTGAAATCGAAGTCCATCCGCGCCGTCCGATCGTATCATTCGGATCATGAGACTCCGACGGCTTCTCCCGCTGATCTGCCTTGCGCTGGCCGTGTCCTCGCGCCCGGCGTTTGCCGATGCCACGCTCTTCCTCGGAACGATCACGACGCCCGCCAACCACGCCACGAGAGGGTTTGCCATCGGCGCCGGCCTGCTCATCGTCGGCTTCGAGTTCGAATATGCGTCGACGAAAGAGGACCCGGTGAACGCCGCGCCGTCGCTGCGCACGGGCCAGGGCAACGTCTATCTGCAGACGCCGATTCCGGTGGCGGGAATGAAGTTCTACGTGACGACCGGCACGGGCGGGTACCGCGAGAAGCTCGGCACGTCGCACCAGGAGACGAACCTGGCGTTCAACACCGGCGGCGGCGTGAAGATATCGCTGCTCGGTCCGCTCAAGGCGCGTCTGGACTATCGCGTGCTGAAGCTGCGCGGCTCGCCGCTCTTCCCGACGCTGCACCGGCTCTACGCTGGCATCAACCTGGGATTCTGATTAGTATTTCGGCGCCGGTGAAGTCGCCGGAGCGGCCGGCGTGGGCGGCGTCGTGGTCGTCGCCCCCGCAGCCGGCGTCGTCGTGACACCTACTGCAGGCGTCGTCGTGCCCGCAGGCGTCGTGCCTGGCGCCGGAACCGGCTGCAGATTGATCAGCGTCTGCCCCGCCGTCGCGAACGCGCCGGTGTACATCCGATAGAGATCCATGATCTCGGTCGGGTACGCTTCCGACAGGATCCTCGCGACGCCGTAATCGGCGCCCTTCACCGTGGGATCCATCACGAACACGTAGAGCACGCTGCCGTTGGGCCCGGGCTCGGTGGCCTTGAAGATCTTCCAGCCCCATCCTTGCTGGTTGCGAACGGGATCTGTGGAGTTGGCGAGCGCCGCGCGCAGCTTCGCGATGACGGTCTCGAAGTCCATGACCTTGTCGGGCCGGATCGCGTTGAAGATCAAGCCCTGCTCGGCGGCGAACACGCGGCCGAGCGGCGGCGGCGAGACGACGCTCTGTCCAGGCGCCGGCGGACCCACCGGCGCAGGCGGCACAGTCGGCGTCGCCGGGGTCGCGCCCGGCAGGGGCGGTGTCTGCTGTGGTTGCAGCGCGCCCGACGGCGGCGGCTGCGGCGTTGTGGTCTGTGCGGCCGCGCCTGCGGTCATCGCCAGCATCAGCACGGCCATTTGTGAGGAGCGCATCGATATCAGTGTAAATGGAAAGAGCCACGAACGCGTGTGCGGTCGTGGCTCTTCAAGGCCTGCCTGGCCGAAGCCCGCACAGCGGGCGAAGGCGGGTTATTTCGAGAGATCGGCGACCATCGGGCCCTGGATGACGAACAGCGGGGCCTTCATCGCGCCGCGATACATGTCGAACACGGCCTTCTGCTCCGCAGGGTCCTTCACCGCAGCGTAGATGTTGTTCATGATCGAGTAGTCGGCATTCTTCACCACCGGCGAGATGATGTGAATGTAGACGATCGAGCCGTCCGGGTTGGGCATGGCGTTCTTGATGATCTTCCAGCCCGCGAGCTGCTGTTTCGCCTCGGGCGCCTCGGATTTCGAAAGAGCATCTTTCAGCGACCCGATGACCTTCTCGTAGTCGGCCGTCTTGTCCGGGTTGATCGCGAACGCCATGACCACAATGTCGCCCGTAAACGTCGTCTTGTTCGGCGCCGTCTGCGCGAACAGGTCTCCGTGCCCGTGCGAGAACGCCGGTACCAGGAACATCGCACACGCCAACAGAACGCCGGACAGTCGTCGCATCTTCGAGCCTCCTGACAAAGGCCGTTAATCTACCACAGGTGAACTGCCGCCTTCGCGCGAAGCGCTTCGGCGAGCCTCGCCGTAGCTACGCGGAGGCGGGAGAAACAGGGACATGACCTCGTTGGCAAGAAGCATTCCTGCCCTCGAGAGCCGCAAAAGGCGCCCATCATAGATCAACAGGCCGGCCTCGCGGAACCGTTCCAGTTCCTCCCCGTAAATTCCCCAGACGTCCGCGTTATATCGGGCTTTGATGGTATGGACGTCGATGCCGCGCGTGAGCCGCAGCCCCGTAAAGAGCGCTTCTTCGAGCGCCTCGCGGCCGGTGAGTTCCCGCCGCTCCACGCCGAGCTGACCTCCGGACGCGACATTCGCGATGTACTCGGTTGTCGACGACAGGTTCTTCCAGCGGACAGCCCAGCGGGTCGAGTGCGCGCCGCACCCGAAGCCAAGCCACTCGCCGTCGGTCCAGTATTTGAGGTTGTGGCGCGACTGGCGCCCGCTCCTGGCGACATTCGATATCTCGTACTGCTCATAGCCCGCCCTATCGAGACGCCCCATTGCCTGCAAATACATTTCTGCCGCATCGTCATCAGGGGCCTGCGACCATTTCGAGCGCGCCATCGCCTCGCGGAGCGGGGCGTTCGGATAGAGCTCGAGGATGTACAGGGACGCGTGCTCGGGCCCGAGCGCAATCAGCGCGTCCACCGATGCGAGCCACTGCGCGATGGTTTGCTGCGGCAGCCACATCATCAGGTCGAGCGAGATGTTGTCGAATCCCGCGCTGCGCGCCATGGCGAACGCCTCGGCCGCGCGAGAGGCGGAATGCAGGCGGCTGAGGCGCTGGAGCTCCTCGTCGCGAAACGATTGGACGCCGTAGCTCAGACGATTGACGCCTGCCACGCGGAAGCCGGCCAGCCGCCCGGGCGTCACCGTCTCGGGATTGGCTTCGAGCGTGATTTCCGCGTCGCCGGCGACGGCGAACGCATGTCGGCAGGCCTGGACGATCGCCGCGATCTCCGATGGCTCGAGCAGCGACGGTGTGCCGCCGCCGAAATAGATCGTGTCTGCAGCGGAGCCGTCGCCCTGCGAAGCAATCTCGCGCAGCAGCGCCGCGACGTACTGCTCTTTCAGCGAGGCATCAAACAGGCCGCGATTGAAGTTGCAGTAGTTGCAGATCGCGGAGCAGAACGGGATGTGGACGTAGAGACCGAGCATGTCGTCGGTCTTCAGTCTACGGTCTTCGGTCCCGACTTAGGAACCGGCGCGGCCTCCGGGCCACTTCAGGTCAGCCCGCGCGTCGCGCTCGCGCGGCTTCAGCTGGACGCGTGCCTGTCCCGAGGATTTCGATGGCAGGCCGCCGCGGCCTCGATTTTTCGGCGATGCCGGCGACGTCTCCTGCCACCTGGCGACGTCTTCGTGGGTCGGATGCGGTCCGAGCTCCCGCGTATCCGGCCCCGCAATCTCCACCCAGTCGCACATCTCCTTCAACCGCGACCGAATCCGCAGACCGAGCTGAAGCGCGACCGAGTTCGGCTCCATGTTGTCGGCATCGGTCAGGTTCGTCGTGAACACCGTGACGCGCCGCTCGCTGTACCGGGTGTTGACGACCAGGCCGAGGGTTTCCTCGACCCATTCCGATTTCTTCTCCGCGCCGATGTCGTCGAGGACGAGCAGATCGGCCTCGAGCACGGGGCGCAGCACTTCGAGCTCCGTGGCCTCGACCTGGTTGTTGTAGGTATCGCGCACGAGCTTGAGCAGGTCGCGCGTCTCGAAGAACACCGCGTGGGCGCCTTTGCGCCGGATCGCTTCCTTCATCAGCGCCACGGCAAGATGCGTCTTGCCGACGCCGTTGTCGCCGTGAAAGAGCAAGCCGCGATCGACCACGGGAAACTGATCGACCAGGCGCGTCGCCCGGCGCAGCGCGTCGCGCTGGCTGTCGGTGTGGGCGTCGAAGTTGGAGAGCTCGCAGTGGACGTAGCGGCGCGGGATGCGCGCGCTCTTCAGCAGCGACTCGAAGCTGCGCTGATGCCAGCAGTCGCAGCGCGTGACCCGCGAGACACCGTCGACCTCAATCGTCTTCCATCCGGTGTCATCGCAGATCGGGCAGAGCACGACAGATAGTAACCTGAAAGTCGGACGTGCGATGGTGCGACGGTGCGCAGTGCGATTGCCCTACTTCGAGCTCTTGGCCTTGGGCTTGTCGGTGTCCTTCGATGCGGCGGGAGGGTTGCGCCGTGCGAGATCAGTTGGCGACGATTTCACGAGCGCCGTGCCGAGGCGCTGCTCCCAGTCGTCGATGCCCCGCGCGAGCTCGCGCTTCACGTAATCCATGAACTCGTTGACCTCACCCTGCATCGCTTCGATCTTGCGGCGCATGTTGAGAATGATTTCGACGCCGGCGAGGTTGACGCCCAGATCGCGCGTCAGCGTGAGGATCGTCTCGAGCTGCTCGAGGTCTTCTTCCGAATAGAGGCGCGTGTTGCCTTCCGTCCGCGACGGCTTGAGCAGCCCTTCGCGTTCGTACAGCCGCAGCGTCTGCGGGTGGATGTTGTACTTCTGCGACACCGCGCTGATCATGTAGTACGCCTTGCCGCCGGCCCGTTTCGCCATCATCTACTCGCCGAATGATTCCCGGACGTTTTCGCCGTTGATGCGGCCGAATTCGCGCAGCAATTCCTTCGATCGCTCGTCGAGCAGCTTCGGCAGCACCAGCTTGACCTCGACGACGAGGTCGCCGCGGCGTCCGTCGCGCGTCGAGGCGGCCCCGCGTTCACGCAGCCGGAAGCGCTGGCCCGACTGCGTGCCCGGCGGCACGCGGACCTTGGCGCCCCCATCGGGCGTCGGGATGTCGATGCGCGCCCCGAGCGCGGCTTCGTGAATCGCGATCGGGACCGAGATGAACAGGTCGTCGCCCTCGCGCCGGTAGAGGGGATGCGCGGCGACCTGCACGGCGATGTAGAGATCGCCCGCCTCACCGCCCCGCAGTCCGGCGTTGCCCTTCCCCGGGACGCGGACGCGATCGCAGTCGCTGATGCCCGCGGGGATGCGCACCTGCACGGCTTCGGCTCGCGTCAGCTGTCCTGCCCCGCCGCACGGTTCACAGGGGCGCGGACGCTGCTGGCCGCTGCCGCCGCATCCGGGACAGCTGCGCGTGAACACCATGTGGCCGCGCACCGTTTTGACCGAACCCGAGCCCTGGCATACCAGGCACGCGCCGGTGCTCACGCGAGTCAGACCGGTGCCCGCGCACGTGCGGCACGTCTCGCGCCGCGTGACGGTCACGGTCCGCTGCGTGCCGTTGAAGGCCTCCTCGAATGACAG
>Ga0209515_10004157_pt1 | contig 19811 bp, 25 predicted proteins | sample Subgroupgradi54m_FD_187454 | JGI IMG/M metagenome (GOLD analysis project Ga0209515, IMG submission 187454) | Subsurface groundwater microbial communities from S. Glens Falls, New York, USA - GMW60B uncontaminated upgradient, 5.4 m (SPAdes)... ...
GGCATTTTTAGCCTCTGTCAGGTTAGTAATACTATCAGGCTCAATGGGCAGCTTAAAGGACATGGACTATTAACACTATAGTATTTACTGCTCTTTGTCAAAACTACCTATGGTATTGAGTGGATACTCAAAATAGTCTCATAACAAATACTATATGTGATAAAATACTGTCTAAGTTATGGCCAATAACGAAAGGTATCAAGAGATAGAAAATTTCTATAAGGAAGCAGCCCCTATTTTTTTAAAGTGGTCACCTGATCCAAAAAAGATAGGACTTTATGCCATGCATATCGGCTACCAAAACTGGCAAAAACCTGTAAGTAACTCCGATGCAGCTTTACAAATGTCTCAGAAAATCATCGAACTAAGCGAAATAAAACCTGGGCAAGTCATCCTAGAAGCTGGATGCGGTGTAGGAACTTTAACATTTGAGATTAGTAGCACTGAGCCAAAAGCAAGAGTATACGGAATAGACATATCCAAAAATCATATACATCTCGCAAATCAATACAACGAACATGCAAAATCACCTTATCCGGTATTCTCTGTTCAGGATTATGAACATATCGCTTTTCGGGATGGAATTTTCGATAGAATAATTTTTTGTGAGAGTTTTCTCCATTCCCAGGACAAGAAAAGCTTAATAGAAGAATCAAACAGAGTCTTAAAGCCAAACGGCAAAATAACAATAATAGATATACTAATGCATACAGGTGTATTAACAAAAGAAGAAGTCGACATCCTAGAAGGACTTAAAACACATATGCATATTCCTAAAATTACTCATATACAAGAATTAATCACCTTTCTGTCAGAAAGTGGCTTCTCGTGTATAAACCCTAGGAATATAACTGAAAATGTTGTCGCTCCAGCATATTGCTATCCTCCAGATGGACAAAAATCAGATGAAGAAAATCCGCCCCAAAATATAGAAATGCTACTTACTAGTTTACTAAATCTTCTCAGAGAAGGTAAAGCAGGTTATTATATACTTACAGCACAAAAAAAATGAAAACGAAAATGGTTGAAATAGTTTTTGAATCACATTCAACAAGTTTGGATAATGAAAAGCTGTTGAATTTCCACTCGTCATGAGTAAATTCATTTATTTAATCTTTTTTAATTAAATTCACTATATCTTCTTTTCTATAACGTCTATCCCTTCTTGGTCCAAAACGAACTGCTTTAAGAATACCCTTTTGATCCCATTGACGAAGAGTATTTGGATGAACTTTTAAAATTTCACAAACTCCTTTAAGTGTCAAAAGTTCGGATATATCTTGTTTTTTTGCCATTGTTTTTTAACCTACTATTTGCTACTATTTCTGCATATTATATTACAATGGCGAAACAAAATAAATTTAAAGTTTGTGATAGCTGTGAGACAAAAATTTCCTACCTCTTAGAATTATGTTCTAGCTGTGGCTCTTCGAATTTTAGACCAGAATTTGTTGAGAAAAAAAGGATGATCACAAAAAATTTTAGCATTAATGTGGGCCCTAAGTTTAATAATCCAAAGAAAAAGGTTCTAACTCTATATAAATGGTTTCCCGGAAAAGACTCATGGCATGTAAATATATACATTTCAGAAAATGGTTTTCGGATTTAAGCTTCAATTAGGTGAAGTTTTGTACCAATAAATGGTTTGAGTTCATTCTTGTACTCTTCAATATTATTTAGGAAGTAGCTGATATCTTCTTCAAACTCCTTGAACTTCTGCCGATACTTAACTCCAATGATGTATTTTTTAAGGAATTTCCACATTCTCTCAATATAATTTAAATTAGGTGAATACGGTGGTAAAAAGATCAGTTTGAGTTTACAGGCAGGATTATTCAGGTAGGCTTTAACATCTTTATTTTTATAGTATCTGGCATTATCAGCAATACAGAAAATTTGGGTTAAATGAGCATATTTAGCTTGGATTTGGTCAAAGAATTCTATGGTGGTCTGGGCATTTAAGGTAGAAGACAGTCTGCTGATTAAATCAAGATCCTCTACATTTAAGGCTCCATGGATGTTTAGTCTATCCCTGCCGGTATTGGCTTTAATCTGTTTATTAACTCCTTTTTTAACCCAGCATTTCAGGCTTCTGGTATTGTGTGTTGGATGAACTCCATCTAAAAAGAGAATCTTCTCTGTTTCCTTTAAATCCTTTTTTAACTGCCGGTACTCTTTTAGAAACTGCTTTTGTTTTATAATATCCAGGTTAGCCGGAATAATAACTGTGTATTTGTAGACAAAATCCAGTCTGTGAAGAAGTTTGGTGACTCCATCTATGGTGTAGCTTACTCCGAAATTCTCTTTGATGTAGCTAACCACTCTCTGACAATCAGTTATTGCCTCATCATTCACAAAATGCTCTATCCTCTATCATCCTCTCCTGCTCTTTAGCTAACCTACCCTGATACCCGTTATTTTCTGTTCCTAACCAGTCGGACAGGTATTTGCTTTGTTCATACAATCTTTTCCACTTTGTTATCGTATCCTCATCCAGTAAAAACAGCTTTGCTACCTCATTGGCAGCATACCCTAAATCAAGAGCAAGAATAATCTTTATCCGTGTTGATACTCCTTTATGGGGTATCTGTTTTTCCAGCTTGATGAGTTCTTCTCTCTCTTGGGCAGTTAATTTCACGGTCTAGTCAGTATGATACAGTTCCATTCCCAAAGTCAAATTATCCGAATTTCAATTTATGATGTGTATAAATACCATTGATGAATGGAATTCAGTCAGTAAAATTATCAATGAAGAACTAGGGCCTTTTATTGGATGGAAAACAAAACAAAACTTGAATATAACATTAGGGGAAGTATTTAAAGCAACTCCCAAGAATCCCGACTCTTTACTTACTATAAATAAACAATACCCAAAAGTAATTACGGGAATCATTAAGGCTTTGGATTTCAAAAAAATAAATGAGAAAAACCATAAGCATATTTTAGATATATTAGGATCGATTGTTTCAATCATAGATAAATCAGACGAAGCTTTTCAAGTTTCATTCAAAAACATCCTTAAAAGTTTACCTAAACAAGGAAAAGTCGCGTTAGATGAACTTGATGAATTATTAAAAGACTGGACACTAAAACAAGTTACTGGCGTAACACAGATTATAAAAGAACGATTAAACGAAATAACAAGATTTGAAACAGCTATTAATAAAGACGAAACTTACGAGATAAGAGGCAATAATTCAATACATCGGATTTTAGAGCGAGCAATGTGGATTATTGATGAACGTTACTGGTTACTTTACAGCAATGAAACATTGAGAAAAATTGTTGGAGATGAAATTGTTAAGCAGAATAAGAAAGACGAGAAAAAACGTCCTGATTTTGTATGTGGCAGTATAGACAATAAATTAATAATTGTAGAGTTAAAGCGACCTTCTCATAAACTCATTACCGATGACTTAGGTCAAGTAGAAAAATATTTGAAAATTATTGAGTCTCACAGCCAAAATTATAAAAGTTTTGAGACATACTTATTTGGTAAGAAAATCGATGATGATTTATTAAAAACAATGAAATACAGAAGAACGGATATTTTTAAGATTAGAACATTTGCAGATCTTATTGATGATACTAAAAGAAGATATAGGGAGTATCTTGAAAAAATAAAATAACTTTTGAAAAGTTCTTTAAAATTTTTGCGTTTTTTGAAGTTGTTAATCACAACTGTTCGAGCCGACAGTTTCAGAGCTTCGGCCGAAGGCCGGGCGGTAGGGCGCGGGTAGTGCGGTCGGAAAAAACGTGCGCTTGGCGCCGACAACTAATGCGTCGATTGGAAAACGGTTCGAATTTGTTGGTATCGGAGTACTGAAAGAGATTTTGAAGCTGAGGAACTAAAATTTCTCTGCGCGGGTGGGGGCGCACAGAGTTCTGCAAAGCCCTTTTCATACTGAAGCTGGAGTTGCCGTTAAGATAAAATTAACAAAAAACGAAGCGCACGCAAAAATTTAGCTGATCGCAAAAAAGAACTTTTCTCATAAGAGGGTATAGAAAACTGCTATGAAATACATTGCATACTGTCGAAAATCCACCGATGAAAAAGATAAACAGGTATTGTCTATTGAGCAACAAATAGCAGAATTAAAAGAATTTGCTACCCGTGAGCACTTAGAAGTAATTGATTTTGTAACCGAGGCTAAGACTGCTAAAACTCCGGGCAGGGAAAAATTTGCTGAAGTTTTAAAAAGAATTGAAAAAGGCGAAGCACAGGGAATTGTTTCATGGCACCCTGACCGTTTGGCCAGGAACAGTATTGATGGAGGAAAAATCATCTACCTTTTAGATACCGGAAAAATTTTAGACCTGAAATTTCCCTCATTTTGGTTTGAAAGTACACCTCAAGGAAAATTCATGTTAAATATAGCTTTTGGCCAGAGCAAATATTATGTAGATAATTTGAGTGAGAATGTTAAAAGGGGACTGAAACATAAAGTAAGATTGGGAATTTGGCCGATGAAAGCACCATATGGGTATATTAATGACTCGAACACAAAAACTATTCAGATAGATTCAGAGAAATCCAAGGTTATAAAAAAAGCCTTTGAGTTATTTGCGGGTGGCGGAGAATCTTTTACCGGAATATCCCAATTTTTATATAAGTTTGGGGTTACCAGAGGATGGAAAAGTACAAATAATAAGCCATTACATATAAACCAGATTAAAAAGATGTTCACCAACAGGTTTTATATTGGAATTATGAATTATAACGGTGAATACCATCAGGGCTCACACAAGTTATTCATTACCAAGAAATTATTTGATGAAGTTCAAAAACAAGTTATAAGAATTGAAAAACCCAGAAGAAATGGGCATGATTTTGCTTTCAGAGGTTTGATGAGATGCGGTGAATGTAATGCTGCAATTACTGCCGAGGAGCATATAAAGAAATATAAAAATGGAAATTCTCAAAGGTTTGCTTACTACAGATGCACTAAAAAATTAAAGCCCTGCAGCCAGGGGTGCTTGTCCGAATCTAAGCTGGAAGAACAGGTAAGAGAAATAATAGAAAAGGTGGCACTTCCTCAGGAATGGGCAAATGACTGGTATAAATGGCTGGAAGAGGATGGGAAAAAAGAATTAATCCTTTCAGATGAAAACTTAAAGAGGTTAAAAGATGAAGTTACAGATCTGAATAAGAAGTTAAATATACTGTTGGATAGTTACTTAGATCAGGTTATTGATGCAGATACTTACAAGTTAAAAAAGAACGAATTTTTCGAAGAAAAATTAAAGATTGAGGAAGAAATAACAAAAATAAAGACAGACGGTTCGACTTGGTTCGAACCTATGAAATCGTGGGTAGGTAGCGCACTATCGTGCGCAAAAATCGCGCGCGCAAAAAATACATCCCATGATTTGGCAATCATGGTAAAAACTGTCGGCTCGAACCTAATTTTACTTAATCGGCAACTCCAGCTTCAGTATGAAAAGGGCTTTGCAGAACTCTGCGCGCCCCCACCCGCGCAGAGAAATTTTAGTTCCTCAGCTTCAAAATCTCTTTCAGTACGCCCGGAGGGAATCGAACCCACGACCAAGTGATTAGAATTCACTTGCTCTATCCACTGAGCTACGGGCGCTTACCTTGACATTTTACCAGCTTAAGGATTTTTTGGCAAAGAATAAGAGGATTGACACAAAGTAAATCCTCATGTTACAGTAAATTAGTGAGAATTAAAGCTGCCATTTTCATAACCTCATTTGCTTTTTTTGTTCAACCTGTTTTTGCTCAAGATGCAACTATTAATACTAGAATTGCTACCAGAGAGGCCAATTTTCAACAAAGAATAGACAGGGAAATACAAATGCTTGGACAAAGAAAAATACAGGAAGCATCAAGGCAAGCACAATATATGAAAAAAATGGAAACAAGAGATATAAATATCGCATCAGCAGAAGCAAAATTAAAATTAAGACTCAAACAATTTAAAGATCAAAGAAGGGCTGAAATAGTAAGCAGGACAAATATTAACTTAAATAAAATAAATAAAAACCTAACAAGCCAGATGCTTGAAAATTTAAATAAAATGAGTGCAATTTTGGACAAGATAGCTGTAAACCCAAATGCAAGCAGTCAAACTATAGCAGATGCAAGAGAGGCAATTTCAATTGCAACACAAACTGTTCAAGCTCAGGCACAAAAAGATTACACTATACAAGTCACATCAGAAACTCAAATTAGACTGGATGTGCAAACTAAAAGAAATCAACTATACAAAGATATAATTGCTACCAGAGAGCAGGTTTTAACTGCCAGACAAAAAACCCTGGCTGCAGTGAAAGTTGTATATTCGGGCTCTACACAAATGAAGGAGGGAACTATAAGTGGACAACAATAATACCAATCCTCCTGTAGAAGCTTCACCTGTAGTGTCCCCAGATCCTGTACATGGAAGCAAAAAAATGATATTTTGGTTGATTTTAGGTATTATTATTCTAATAATAGGAGGTATTGGAGTATATTTAAGTAAACAACAGTCATCAACACCTGTTGCTTCTGGGGCAATTGAACGAGCAACTTCTCAACCTCAAGCAACCATAACCCCTACCACCAATACTGATAATTTGGAACAACAAGTTAACTTAATAGATATTCAAAATCCGGATAGTAATTTTACACAGGTAGATACGGATCTTCAAAACATTTAACAAGCTCCTGCAAACTATCCCAATCATATATTGATAGTGGGATAATTTTTTTCTTTGTCTTACCTAAAACAGTCAAAACTTTTTTCAAATCTTCTTTTTTTAACAAATCAGATTTTGTAAGTAAAATAAGTTCACTTTTGTTCAAAAGCAGGGGATTAAACTTTTCAAGTTCCTGATGAACAATCTGATAATCTCCTAAAGGGTCTCGCGACTCTGATGAAATACAATGCAAGAGAAGAGTTACTTTTTCTATATGTTTTAAAAATTTATGACCCAGTCCCTTACCAGTATGTGCTCCCTCAATCAAACCCGGAATATCTGCAATGACTTTTCCTTGCAAAACCCCAAGGTTGGGCTCAAGAGTAGTAAAAGGATAATCTCCAATTTTTGCTCTGGCACTAGTAATTTCATTTAAAATAGAACTTTTCCCGGCATTTGGTAATCCAATTAAGCCAAAATCAGCAATTAATTTAAGCTTTAATTTATATTTTTTCTCTTCTCCATACAATCCAGGTTGTGCATATTTTGGAGTAGTATTTGAAGAGGACTTAAAAAAAACATTTCCTTTTCCACCCAATCCACCTCTTACCAAGAGTTCCTTTTGGTCAGGTTTACTTAGTTCAATTTCTTCATTGGTTTTTTGATCTATTAAGAAAGTACCCACAGGCATTAATAAAATCAAATCTTTGCCATTAGATCCGGATTTTTTATTACTTCCTCCAGGGAGTCCGTTTTCAGCTTCTAAAATTTTTAAAGATATATACTTTTTTAAAGCATAAAGATCCACTGTTGATTGAACATATATGTCCCCACCCTTACCACCATCTCCACCATCAGGCCCGCCTCTTACTTTTCCATAAAAAGATACTTTCCCGGCTCCTCCATGACCTGCTTTTATAGTAATTTCTGCTTCATCAATTAACATAAGTATACGTATTATGGCTCAAAGGGTGCATTTTTGGCAAATGTGGTATACTACACTTATGCATAAATCATTTTATGCAAGCGGATTCCTTTATAGTTTAAAGACTCACAAAATTCTCTTGCTTCAATCCGAACAGAAAGACGATATAAAATCTTTATGGTCAATTTTAGGAGGAGAGGTAAAAGAAGGGGAAGATGCAATAAATACTTTCCAGAGAGTAGTGTATGAATTATTAAATATCGATCTTAAGATAAAACACATTTACCCTATTTATGATTATTTTCATGATAAATTGGATAGAATTAATTATGTATTTTATGCAGAAGTAAAAAGCCCCAAAATTCTTAAATCTTTAAAAGATAGTATTTATTCATGGGTAAGTTTTAGCGAAACAGTTAAACTTCCCTTTGCCTCTCATACCAAACAGGATGTAATAGTTGGGGAACGGGTTATTAATGCCAAATGGCGGGATGATCAAGCTATTGAAACCTCTTTATGACAAAAATTCAATTTTTAGGAGCTTCTGGTGCAGTTACCGGATCAAGCTACTTGTTATCGTCAGAAAATGATTCAATACTAATAGATTTAGGCATATTTCAGGGAGAAGATGATAAGGGAGATATAAATTTTTTACCTCTTTCTTTTGATGTAAAGTCCTTAAAGGCTGTATTCATAACACATGCACATTTGGATCATTGTGGCAGGCTTCCTTTTCTGGTTAAGCAAGGTTTTATTGGTAAAATTTATACAACGGACGCAACAGCAGAGATAATTAATATTTCTTTACTTGATGCAGCTAAAATTGCCTGGGAGAAAAAAGGACCACTTTTATATACAAAAGAAGAAGTTCAGGAAGTTTGTGACAAGATGGAGTCTATTGCTTATGACACACAACTAACTGTAGGAAGTCACTCCATAACTTTTCGTGATGCCGGGCATATTTTAGGTTCTGCAAGTATAGAGATTTCAGATGGCTCACAAACTTTTGTTTTCAGCGGTGATTTGGGAAATACTCCTGAGGATTTAATTCAACCTACAGAAAATATTGTTAAAGCTGATATTGTAATAATGGAATCAACTTATGGGGACAGTACACACCCTGTGGAGGATGTTTTAGATATAATACAACAGGAAATTTCGCAGATTGAAAAAACAAACGGAGTTCTTCTAATCCCGGCATTTTCAATAGAGAGAAGTCAGGAAATTTTACACAGGTTAGGCCATTTGATAAAAGATAACAAGATAAACAGTTCTATCCCCATTTTTTTAGACAGCCCCATGGCCATTGAAGTAACAGAAGTTTTTAAAAAATATCCAAATTTATATAATAGTGAGTTATCTAAAGATATTAGCCCGTTTGAGTTTCCAAATTTAACTCTGACAAAAACAGGTGATGAAAGTAAATCTATTTTGGAAACTAAAGGAACGAAGATTATTATTGCCGGCAGCGGAATGATGAACGGCGGAAGAATATTACATCATCTTTACAATTATATTTCTATACCCTCAACACGTATACTAATAGTAGGTTATCAGGCAGTAGGAACCTTGGGACGGGAAATCTTAGATGAAGCCAAACAAATAACAATCAACAATCAGAATATAAGTGTGCAAGCTACAGTTACAAGCCTTAAAGCTTTAAGTTCTCACAGCGATCAACCAAAACTCTTAAATTGGCTTAAAGCTATACAGGGAGTCAGGAAAGTATTTTTAGTGCATGGGGAACAAAGACAAAGAATTAATTTAAGGGAAAAGATAATGGCGGAAACTAATATAAAAGAAGTTATTTTGCCTCTCATTGGTCAAGAATTTAGCTTGTCCTAACAATCTAAATTCTTCTTGGAGCGGGATAGGGGAATTGAACCCCTTACATTCTGCTTGGAAAGCAGACGTTCTACCGGTGAACTAATCCCGCACTTTCACGAAGAAACTATATTTTAACCAAAATCTATCTACTTGACAAGCAGTCCTAATAAGATCACATAATGTAGTTAGAGGGGGTGAGAAATCTTGATACAAGTAAATTATGTAGCTGTTGTAATCTCTGCAGTTGCAGCCATGGTTGTTGGCTCTATCTGGTATGGACCTCTTTTTGGAAAAGCATGGATGAAATTAGTTGGAATTACCAAAGCAGATGTTAAAAAAGAAGAAATGCCAAAAATGTATGGAGCAATGTTTGCAGGAGCTCTTATAGAAGCATATGTTCTCTCGATTTTTATTCACTATGCCGGTGCATATACACTGGTAAATGGAATAAAAACAGGTGTTTGGGCATGGCTTGGATTTGTTGCAACAGTCATGTTGGGAAATTATATGTTTTCCAAAAAGCCAATGAATCTATATTTTATAGATGCAGGATATGCCTTGGTTAACTTAATGGTTATGGGAGCAATTATTGCTTCAATGTAGTGACCAACCATTGAGTGGATTCATACATGAACTCTGTGACCGTTTGAAGATTTTAAAAGCCCGCTTTTTTTTAAAGCGTCAAGATCCTGTTGAATTACTTTCATTTGTTGACCAATATGAATAATAACTTTATTTGCTTCCTCCTCACCCATGGTTTCTTCCTGAATATCTTCAATATCTTCTCCTACTTCCTCAATGCTCTCGGTTGCTCTGTTAACACTCATCTGAATAAAGATGGAAAGATATATTGCTTCCAAAGAAACTGCGGTTGTTAAAATCAGCAGGATTTTATCTGTTGTCAGTCCAAAATAGCTTAGAACAAATATTCCAATAAAAAATGCAGAGTGTACGATTAAAGACGTTGGGGTACCTACCCAATCGGTGAATTTAAAAGAAGCTTTTTCAAGAAAGGACAGTCTTTTATGTCCGTTTCCGTTGTTATTCCCATTATTTATTTTTACCATAATGGCCCTTTCTAAAACAACAAAAAATCTCTTCAGCCCGTCTTTTGGTGATAGAGATCTATCTCATTGTTTCACAAAAAAAATAATGATACAACCCCCCAAAATGAATCTGTAGACTACCTCTGTGCATATGAAGTTAAAGGTGATAAAATATCATAAATGCTGGTGTGGTGGAATGGTATACACGCTCGCCTTAAGAGCGAGTGCCCAAAAGGCGTGTGGGTTCGACTCCCACCTCCAGCACACGGGGTGTAGGTCATCGTGAACAATCACGCCGATGAACTAGACCCTATTTGAAATTTCGGGGTGTAGGTCATCGGTAGACCGCTGCGTTTGGGACGCAGATGTAGGAGGTTCAATTCCTCTCACCCCGACAGTATTGACCTTTATTAAATCGGGGCGGGGTTGACATTTTAAGCTGATTGGATTATCTTAAACACATTCTGATGAAAAACCTACAGAAAAAATTACTTTTTTTAAGTATTTTCACCTTAGTTGGGTTTATATCCCTTCAAATCCCTTTTAATAAACTTGCAGGGTCAAATGTATCTTTTACTTTATTTGATTTTTTTGGACCAATTGCCGGAGCATTTTTAGGTCCTGTTTACGGAGTTAGCTCTGTTTTGGGAGTTGAAGTTGTAAACAACTTAATAAAACATACTCCCTGGACAAGCGGTTCTATAATCAGATTATTCCCAACTCTTTTTGCTGTATATTACTTTGCAGTGTTTTCCAAAAAGATTGCATCCGGCAAATGGGTTTTAGGTATTCCAATTTTAGCAATTCTTGCCTTTATTATTCACCCTGTAGGACGAAGTGTATTTTACTATTCATTTTTTTGGATAATTCCATTAATTGCATATAAATTTAGAAGTAATCTTTATCTAAGAAGTTTGGGTGCTACTTTTACAGCTCATGCTGTAGGTGGAGCAACCTGGATTTGGACGTTTAATTTACCTTCATCTGTTTGGAAAGGGCTTATTCCTGTGGTGATTGAAGAAAGATTACTTTTTGCAGCTGGAATTGCCATCTCATTTGTTTTAACTCAAAAAGTTTTAGCACTCCTTGCCTCAAAGCATGTTCTACCAAAACTTGAAGTTTCCCAAAGTTAAGGGAAGACCATTTTTTTATACCAACTTTGTTCAAACTGTAGATGGAAAGGTACAAGTTTTAAAAAATACCAATGATTACTGGCCAATAGGAAGTAAGGTTGATCATGATGTTTTAGTGGAACTTCGAGCTTATGCTGATTGTTTAATTCACGGCAAGAATCTTGGGCTAGAGTTTGGAGAGGTAACCTTAAAAAATCTTAACAAACCAGATTTCAAAAATTTAAGAAAGAAACTGGGTAAAAAGCCTTATTTACCGTATTACATACTTAATCGTAAAAACTCTATAAAATCCCTCATTTCTGAGCTAAATAAAAAAGGCTACATACATGTTTTGGTAGAGGGCGGACCAACACTTCTGGCTTCCTTTTTAAAAGAAAATTTAATTGATCAGATATTTTTAACAATAGCTCCTAAGATTTTTGGTAATGAAAACTCCTCAACCCTAACTTTAGTTGAAAATTACCTCTTTCCTAAAAAAGAAATTAAAAATCTCTCCCTTCTATCAGTAAAGAGAATCAAGAACGAATTATTCCTACATTACAAAGTAGAGAATTAATTAACGATCTTCACGGGGACGAGCAATGTTAACAACGATCTTTCGACCTTCAACATCTGTTCCGTTTAAATTATTTACAGCAGCTTGAGCTTCTTCATCTGTTGACATTTCAACAAAACCGAATCCTCTTGATCTACCTGTTTCTCGGTCTTTAACAACTTGTGCTGAAACAACAGTACCAGCTTGTGCAAAAATCTGCGCAAGAGCGGCATCGTCAACAGCCCAAGGTAAAGAACCTACGAACAATTTCTTGTTATTCAAAAAAATTCACCTCCTTCTTCATTAATTTTTAGTGGGGGTGAATTACTGTAAAAACACTAAGTACACTTTAACCACAAGACTATTTTCTCATACTTGATAAAAAATAGCAATATTCTGTATACTGCATGATTGTGGCCACAATTGAGCTAATACATCCTAAATCTGGTGATAAAATTATTTCGCCCTGGAGTGGCTTTTGCATGGTTGTAAAAGAGGGTCTTTATGAGGAAGACCTAACAGATGAACAATTTCAGGAACAACTTTCGAGTATAATCTCAACACCTCCAAGATTAACGGTATTTTCTGCAGGAGCAATGAATAGTCTAATGGATGTCCAAACACGTAGAATGAAGAAAGAAGCTATTGATGTGATTCAAACTGTTGATAGAACTTGTGCAGGGTGTGGTTACTGCTCTTTTCATTGTTTTGGGTTTCAGGACTTTGGAAGATACAGAGTTACCAGTCAACAAGCTACTTTAAGAGATAGAATTTTGGTACAAAGGTCTGAGATATTTATAGCCTTGGATAGCACACCTGATTCTTCAAATGCCCCAGTTGAGGTAAAATACAGATTGTGGTTGGGTAAATCAGTGATTGCTCTTTTTAGAAGAGATCAGCCCAGATTAGATTACAGAGAATGGCTGACATCGCAAATAGAGGAAAAGCCCGCCACCAATCCTCCCTCTGTTTTTTTAACTTATGATTGCTTGTCTGATTTGGCTGGTGGGTTAGGATATGTTTTATCCTCTATCGCGCAATAATCGCGCATATTATCGTGCAAGAATATAGAAACTTGCCGGACCTTTCCCGTTAAGCTTCAAAAGTTTCTTATCAGCCAGATTTTTAAGTTTTAGCTGGGCTGTTCTCTTGGCAACTCCTAATACATCTACAACATCATCTGAAGTTATTCTGCCGGTTGTTGTTAAAAAATCCATTATTTGTATCTCGCGGGAATCAAGAAATACCTGCTCGGATTTTTTACTTACCTTACCAAAGCCGATTGATTGAATTTGTTCCAAAGCTTTTCTTGCTTCAACTAAAAATCCTGTTGTAAAATATTCCAACCATCCACTAAAATCCATATCCTTTTGATAATTTTTCCCTTGGGACTTGTTTTCAGCATTATAATAAGACATCCTATCCCGATTATAATAATCTTCCAAAACTATAATTTTTCTGAAATCCCACCCATCTCTATAAAGTTGAAGTTGTGTTAAAAGCCTTGCTGCCCGACCATTACCATCTGTAAAAGGATGGATAGTAACAAACTGTAAGTGTAAAATAGCTGCCCGAATAACAGGGTGAACACCATCTTTTTTTGACTTGCTTAACCATTCAAATAAATCCTCAATAAGTCTGGGGACAATTGGTGCAGGTGGAGCTTTAAACCTTAACATTTCTCTACCATCACCTAAATCATCCAACACATACACATCTGATGGCCTGAATTTACCTGTTTTCCCTTTTTCCACCAATCCTTCAATCAATATCCTGTGCAGTAAGAAGATTTCATCCAAAGTAATAGAATTTTTTTCTTTGGAAAGCTCTTCTAGCTTTTGTAGCGCTTTGTAATAGTTTTCTACCTCAATAATATCTTTCTGAGTGCCTCTAACGCTTTTTCCCTCAATAACTTTACCAACTTCAAATTGTGCTAGTTTATTTCCCTCTATTGATGTTGAAGTATGAGCCATACGTAATATGGCCTGACGCCGTAATTGGGCTTCATTTAAAGGCAATACACGAGACCTTTCTACAATAGCTTTAATTTCTGCAATCTCGGTCATGTTAGAAAGAGTTTTTGGAGATATAGTGTAGTTTGGTTCTAACATATTGAATATATTATATCATAAATCGCGCAATAATCGCGCATATTATCGCGCAAAGAAAATCTTCTTCTACAAACGAAGATTTGCTTCTATAATTAGTTGTATCACAATGCTAAAATTTTTGCATGTGGGTAAAAATTCTTCTTTTAATCTTTGTTTTTTCTTTTCTTTTTAAAACTGATCATTCCTTTGATCAGGATTTAGGAAGACACATAAAACTTGGGGAAATCATTCTAAAAACTAAAGCAATCCCAAATACCAATCTATTTTCCTACACAAATCCGGATTTTCCATTTATAAATACACACTGGCTATTTGAAGTATTTGTGTATGTTTGGAGTACAAGTTTGGGTTTTGAGTCCTTACTTATTTTAAAAATTATTATCTTTCTTTTTTCAGTCTGGCTAATTATTAAAACTATTTCTAAACAAAATCAGGCTCTTTTGCTACCAATAGGTTTTATTTTTTTACATGTCTTAAGAGAAAGACTGGAATTAAGACCTGAAATTTTCAGCTTCTTATTTACTGCACTAACTTTGTATATTCTTGAAGTGTCATTGCGAGCGAAGCGCGGCAATCTACTTTTTATCTTACCATTCATCCAGCTGATTTGGATTAATACTCATATTTATTTTTTTGTAGGATTGATTTTACAAGCTATATTCCTTCTTAAAGGTTACTGCACAAAAATATTGGCATTTGTTTTTATACTATCAGTTATATTAAGTTTGATTAACCCAAATGAGTTAAAAGGGCTTTTATATCCTCTAAATGTTAATCAAAATTATGGATATACAATTGTGGAAAATCAAACTATGTTTTTTTTAGAGAATTTAAAATTTTCTGATCCTAATTTTCTATTTGTAAAACTCTCAATTGCAATAACTATTTTGTCAATGCTGATTACCTCAGTTAAGCGATTGTTTAATGTGAAAAATATTCTAATTTCCCTTTTTGGTTTAACCATGGCACTTCTTAATGTCAGAAGTTTTCCTTATTTAATCTTTCTTTCCCTTCCTGCAGTACTTTCAAATTTTGGAGAGATTAAGAAAAATAGTTTTACTCGTTTCTTGTCATTTATTACTTGTATCCTGTTACTTGTTGAATCCTTTTTTTACCTTAATGGTGATTATTACAAGTATAAAGATATGGATAATACTGTCCAACTTAAACTTGTTGAAAGCGGGAAAAATTCTATGGATTTTGTGATAAAAAATGATTTACCCGGACCAATTTTTAATAATTTTGATATAGGAAGCTATTTGGCTTATCGAGGATATCCAAAACTCAAAGTTTTTGTAGATGGAAGGCCTGAGGCATATCCTAAAGATTTTTTTACTAATATTTATATTCCCTCTCAATATGATTACTTAAAATTTAAACAATTAGAAAAAACGCTTGGATTTAACACAATTATTTTTTCCCATACAGACCAAACCCCCTGGGGCAAAAACTTTTTGCAAAATGTAGTTAAGGATCAGGATTGGAGATTAGTATATACAGATGATTCTATCATTGTATTGCTTAAAACTGAAATAACAAATCAAAAAAATCTTACTGCTATTGATCTAAATAAACTAAATCCGATATCTTACCATTATAATAATCATTTATCATACCTTAGAATGGGACTTTTTCTTATAAATACTCAAAATATGGAAAGTGGCAAACAATTTATTGATAAAACCTTAGAGATATTTCCTCAGGATCCGGTGGCTAACTCACTTTACAACAACCAAACCAAAAACATCTTCTTTTGGTAAAACTTATCTTAAAGCTTTTTTGGATTTTAAGAAAAAGTAGCCTACAATTACTATTGTAACAACAGGAGATAACCACTGAGGAATTTCAAAGCCAAAACTATCAAGCAGCATAATTATTCCCAAAACTAACATTGAATACATTGCTCCGTTTTTTAAAAAAACATGATTTTTAATTCTATCAATATTACTAATTGTTAGCTGACGCACAACAACTGCCCCCAGCCCATTTCCCAATAAAATAAGCGGAACAGAAAGAGTAAAAGCAAAAGCTCCTAAAACTCCATCTAAAGAAAAGGTTGAATCTATTATCATAAGGTAAAAAACCTTACTCATATCTGAAAGGCTGGAATCCTTTCTTGCCAATTCCTCTTCCTCTTTTTCAGCATTTTCTCTAAATCCGTGAGTAATAAAAAATAGGGTAGAACCAATAACTGCTCCAAAAGCCATAAGAGGATTTACTTTTAAAGCAAACCAGACAATCAGAGCAAGAAGTAGGGAAATAACTGCAAAAAACCAAACCCCTTGCCTATGAAAAAATCTCTCTCCCTTGAGGCCATAACTTTTATCTTCCAAAAATAGCCAGTGGAAGAATAAAAATACTAAAAAAGTTCCTCCGGCAATGAGAAGAATCGGTGAGGATAAATTTATAGCCTCATGTATTTTAGGATCATTACTAAAACTGGCTGTTAAAGCTCCAATAGGACCAAGTGCAGGAGAAACTATCCAGACTATTAACCAGGGAATTAGCCCTCTTACAACAAATACAGCAATCAGAAGTCCCCATGTTAAAAAGATTTTTCTCGCTTTGATACCCATGGTAGAAAGAACTTCTGCATTAATAATTGCATTATCAACCGAAGAAACTGTTTCAAAAATAGCAAGTCCACAAACTGTTAGTATAATTGCTAAAAGACCCATATTCAGATATATTAAAGTATTATGAAAGTTATTAAAAGAGTAAAAATTAAGAAATTAACTAAATTGTTCATAGTTGTAACAATTTTCCTGTTTGTAATAGGATTTGGTAATCAGATTCTAAACAAAAGCAAAAATCAAACTCAAATTAGTACAATTGAAAAAAATACCCCAAAAATGTTTGTATCAGAAATTTATGACAAAATAAAGCAAAATTACTGGGATAATATGACAGATACTCAACTCTATCAATTATTTAAATTATCTTTTGACAAAAACGGGGGAATCACAACCCTTTCTTTTGGAAATCAGCAAGCTGTTTCCTTCGAAAATAAAGATGAGATGCTAAAAGCTTTTATGGATACTACAAAGAATATGGATGAGGGAAGTAAAAATAAATTTACTACCTCTGTTGTAGAAACTGTCCTAGCTTCACTCAAGCCTGTTGGAAGATCTAATTTATATACTCAACAATTAGAACAACAGCTTAAAAATACTGTTAATAATGTGAATCTGCAAAAAGATCTTTATAAAGATTTAGGTCTAAATAAAAGTGCATCAGAGGCAGCTGTTACAAATGCTTTCCAAAAGAAAACTGAGGAACTAAAAAAAGATAATACTCCTACCTCACAAACTCAGTTAAAAGAAGTCGCATATGCAAAAGATGTACTAACTAAAAAGGACACCAAAGCAAGATATGACCAAAGTGCTATAGAACCCACCATATTTACCAAAATTATAGTCCCTGGAATTTTGTATCTGCAATTTAAAAAGTTCTCACCTAGCTCATATGATGAATTTATTAAGACTTTTGATCCATACAAAGATGCGGCAAGCCTTTATGGATTAATCTTCGATCTTAGGGGAAATATAGGTGGGGCAATAGATACCACCCCATATTTTCTAGGTAATTTCCTGGGTAAAAATCAATACGCATATGATTTCTATCATAGAGGAGAATATGAGCCTTTTAAAACTCCAACAGATAAATTACCTTCAATTGCAAAATATAAACAGGTAGTAATTTTAGTAGATAATCAAACACAATCATCTGCAGAAATAATGACTGCCAGTTTGAAAAAATACCATATAGGAGTAGTTGTTGGGACTTCAACTAAAGGATGGGGAACTGTTGAGCGGGTTTTTCCTATAGATAATCAATTTGATAAAACTCAAAAATTCTCTATTTTTTTAGTTCATTCAATAACTTTGCGGGATGATAATCAGCCAATAGAAGGAAAGGGGGTTGAACCGGATATAAATATTAAAAGCACGGACTGGGAACAACAACTTTTTGCTTATTTTAGAAATGCGGAGCTAACAAATGCAGTTAAACAGGTTCTTTCCAACCACGATTAGGATCTTTTCTCATTTCTTCTGTCTCAGTAGGACGCGCGTAATCATCTTCCAGTCTATAAGTATTACCGGATTCCGGAGTTGAGAATTCTAAAATATCACAATCTGTTATTGCAAAAATCCGATGTTTTTGTCCAATCATAGTGGTATAACCTTTCCCTTTTTCAAATTCTACCTCTTCCATTTCGCCCTTACTATTTTCTATAATAACTCCGCCTCTACCAGATCCTAAATAATATGTTTCTACCTTTTTATCATGAATCTGTAAACTTTGTCTGGTCCCGACATTAAGATGCATAAGTTTACCTGTATAAGGCAAATCTTCAGATGTAAAAATTAACTCATATCCCCAGGGTTTCTCTATTCTTTTAACAAATGACGCACTTGCAAATTTTGATTTATCTACTGTTTTTAAAAATTCTTCTAAGCTAGCATTATCCGGCATATTTAAATTGTATCTTATTTATACAGATTATTTTTAAAAAAACAAGTAGACGATATCTTGACAAAATAAGTTTGAGAGTTTACAATATTAACAATTAGAAAGTTAAAAAAAGTATTATATGAGTCAAACAATTGTAGCTACCAATCAGGAAGAATGGCTAAAGGTATTAGGGAAAGGGATGGTAACTATCCCAAAACAATGGAGAGATGAATTAGGACTAGAGGAAGGTGATATCGTCAAAGCAAAAAAAGAGGGGAATAGGGTAGTGATTGAACCTGCGCAAAGTAATCTTGCTCCATACAGAATCTATTCCAGTGCTGAAATTAAGGCTTTTTTAACAGAGGATCAATTACCTAAGTCTCTGGCAAAAAAAGCGCAGAAAGATCTTTCTGCAAAAACTTCTTCATGAAAGTTTATTTTGATGCCTCAATCATCATTGCCTCCCTTTTATCACCAACAGGCGGATCATCTCTACTTTTTCAATACATTAAATTAGGGAAAATAATTGGCATAACTTCACAAACAACCATAGATGAAACACTAGAGGAGGATAAACCAAAAAGAATCAAGAGGTCAAAAGAGGAAATAGAACAGTTTATTTCACATAGTGGTTTACTAGTCCGGGAGAGCATTACATTGGAGGAGATAACCCCATACCAAACCCTGGTTGATCTTGAAGATGCTCATCTTATTGCTGGCGCAAAGCTTACAAAGTGCACTCATCTGGTTACTCTTGATAAAAAGCATCTTCTTCGGGAGGATATTCAAAAACGATTTTTACCCTTACGTATTGTATCTCCAAAAGAGTTGTTAGAGGAAATTGTCTGAAATTTGTCAGGAAAAATTGTATTTAAATCTTAATCTTTTAAGATAATTGTAAATTAATTCAAAAAATTGATGTCTTTTGCAGATATTTGTTAAAGCTGCAATATCATCTTTGGAAGGAATTAGTTTTTGATTGGTTTTAAAATACATGATTGAACTGGGATTATTATTATGATCCAAACCTAATGAATGTCCCAGTTCATGGGCAATAGTATGAATCAATTCCTGGTTGGAAATATTAAAATAAATCTCAATCCTATTTTCCGGTCCTTTAAATATCCCTTCTTCCGGTCT
>Ga0209515_10004158_pt1 | contig 19809 bp, 20 predicted proteins | sample Subgroupgradi54m_FD_187454 | JGI IMG/M metagenome (GOLD analysis project Ga0209515, IMG submission 187454) | Subsurface groundwater microbial communities from S. Glens Falls, New York, USA - GMW60B uncontaminated upgradient, 5.4 m (SPAdes)... ...
CAGCAACGATATCGAATTCTCGACGCGGAGCCAGCCGGACGGGTACCAGAAACCGGGGCTACGGCAAGGCTCGAAGCGGGCTGAATTTCTACACCCTACCCGTGCCCTGACCGATCGGCTTGGTCGTGAAAAACGGATCGAAAATCTTCGAAACCACGGCGGGCGGAATGCCCGTGCCGTCGTCGACGAACCTGAGGCAGACCCAGGAATGCGGGGCCTGCTCGAGCAGTTCCGACGTCAAAGTCAGCGAGCCGCCGTTGGGCATGGCGTCCAGGGCGTTCTTGGCCAGGTTCATGATCACCTGCTCGATTTGATTCCTGTTGCCGAGGATCGGCGGCAGCCCGCCCGCCAGCGCCGCCGAAATCTTGACCCGGCCCATTTTCGCCTGGGGTTCGATCAGCGCCAGGGCGAGCTCGACGACTTGATTGAGATCCATCGCGGCCCGCTCCGATTGGGATGTGCGCGCGAAGGTCAGGAGATTCTGCACCAGCGCCTTGCAGCGCAGCGCCTCGCGTTCGATCGACTTGATCGGCAGCTCGAGCGCGTCCTCCGCCTTCAGCTGGCGGGCCATGCCCTGGGCGAATCCCAGGATCACCGCGAGCGGGTTGTTGATCTCGTGGGCCACGCCGGCCGCGAGTTGGCCGACCGCCGACAGCTTCTCGGACTGTTTCCGCCTCGTCTCGCTGACACGCACCTGCTCGCCGGCTTCCTTCAGTTCGCTCAGGCTCTGGGTCAGCTGCCGGGTTCTTTCGGACACCGTCAGTTCGATGGTCCGATTGATGCTCTCGAGCTTGGCCCGGCGGGCGACGATCTCGCGCATCTCTTTCAGGCTCTCCCGAATGGACTGAATGAGGAACGCGTTCTCGAAGAGAACCCAGCCCGCGTGCTCCAAAAAGCGCGCCGGCTGGATCATCGCCACGCCGTAAACGGATTGCGGCCAGTAAAATCCCCTGAGGGCGTGATCGGCGGCGACGACGACGGTCGCCGTGACGAGCACTTTCCAATCCCGATAGAAGGCCAGAAGCGCCAAGGAGCCGAAAATGTGGAAGTGAGTCTCGATGCGTCCCCCCGTGAGATGGATCAGCAGGGCCGAGGTGAGCATTTGGCAGACCGCGATCGCGTGCCGGGTCAGGACACAATTCGGCCGCCGCAGGACCAGAAACACCGGCAAGCCCGTGAGCAGCGCGCCCAGAACGACCGCCGCGTAGACATGGGCGTGAACGCGGCTGATGGGCCCCGCCCAGGTCTGCGGGGACAGCCATACGGCGCAGAGCACCCCGAACAACCACTGCAGGAGCATGAGCCTGACGAACATGCGGTTGGCGCGTATGGTCACGCCCTCCATGTTCTCATCGAACAGCGCCTCGGCCCTTCGGGCTTCATCTTTCACAATTTCCATTGTTCCCACCATCCCCTTTGCTCAAGCCGGCCGGCGGCGAGGGCGCACCCGAACGCGGGGACGGAGCCTGGACCGGAGCCCGTCCCCGACAGGAGCGCAAGAACTGTCTCGCGCCCCGCGTTCGCGCCGGCGTGTCCGCGTCCGCCCGTGAGGCCCCCGCTGAAGCGCAGCCGCCCGGAGCCGTCGTACAGGAGGGTCGCGCAGGTCGAGCAGTTCCGTCAACGCGATTCGCCCCTTGTGGCCTGTAAAGGAACAGTTCTCGCATCCCTTCCCCATGAATTGCTTTTCCACGAGCCCGGCCGCGCGCAGTCTCGCCGCGAGGGCGGCTTCAATCGGCATCTCGGCGCGGCAGCCGGGGCAAATGCGGTGGACGAGACGCTGCGCGGCCACGCCGATGAGGGCCGGCGCCATCTTGAAGCGCTCGACACCCATGTCGAACAAGCGGCTGATCGTGGCGACGGAATCGTTCGTGTGCAAAGTGGAGAACACCATGTGTCCGGTCAGGGCGGCTTGAAAGGCGATATCGGCGGTTTCGCGATCACGAATTTCGCCGACTAATACGACATCCGGATCCTGGCGCAGGACGGAACGCAAAACCGCGGCGAAGGTCATGCCGGCCTTCTCGTTGACTTGAACCTGGCTGATGCCGTCGAGGCGGTATTCGATGGGATCCTCGACGGTCACGATATTGATGTCCTCGGCTTTGAGGCGGTGGAGCAGCGAGTAGAGGGTCGTCGTCTTGCCCGAGCCCGTGGGTCCCGTGATCAGCATCATGCCCGAGTCGGAGCCCGCGATGGCCGCAAGCCGCGCCAGGAGCTCCGGGCGCAGGCCCAGGGACTCAAGCGGCACCTCGGCCGAGCGCTTGTCGAGGATGCGCAGCACCGCCTTCTCCCCGAACGAGGTCGGGATCGTCGACACGCGCAGGCCGATCTCCTCCGACCCGACCATCATCTTCGCGCGGCCGTCCTGGGGCCGGCGCCGGTCGGAGACGTCCAGGTTGGCCATGATCTTGATGCGCGAGACCAGCGGCCCCTCGCCGATCGACTTGGGGACCTTCATCATGTTTCTGAGATCGCCGTCGATCCGGTAGCGGATCAAGGTGATCTTATCGTCGTGTTCGATATGGATGTCCGAGGCCTTCAACCGCACCGCCTGGGCGATCAGCATGTTCGCCAGGCGGATCACGGGAAGGCCGACCGAGGCCGGCCCCTGCTTCTCCTCGTCCTCGTCTGACTTCAGACACTCGACCGTCGCCTCGTCGGGAAGCTTCTTCAGAAGGTCGAAGATCGCGGCGTCGGCGCCGTACCCGGCGGCGATCAACTCCTCGATCTTGTCGGGCAGCCCGTAAGCCGCCGTCGCGCGGCGCCCGGACAGCGCCGAGACCTCTTCTAAAGCGGCCGCGTCAAGAGGATTGGCCATCAGCAGCGAGATCGTCTCCCCGCCGAGCCGGATCGGCACCAACATGTGCTTCCGGCAGAGGCGCTCAGGCACGAGCGCCAGCGCCATCTTATCGAGTGACTCATGTTTGGGCTCCTCGAAACGCAGGCCGTACTTGTCTTCAAGCGCGCCGGACAGCTGCGCCTTGGTGATCACCCCGCGGCGAAGCAGCTCCTGGGAAACATAGGCAGGGGCGTCCTGAAGGAGGCCGTCTCCGAGCGCCGCGTCGATGACGCCTTTATCCGTCAGCAAGCGGACCAGCCATTCGTCGGCGCAGCGCGTGGATGTCGGCATGTTATCGGCCCACCTTGTTCCGGATTTTTTCGACGACTTCCTTCGGCACGCAGGGCTTGGAGACGTAGCCGTCGCAGCCCGCCTCCTGGGCCCTCAGCTCGTCTCCCGCCAGCGCGAACGCGGTAAACGCGAATACGGGGATGTCCCGGGTCTGGGGCATCGCCTTGATGCGCCGGATCGCCTCCCAGCCGCTCATGACCGGCATCGCCATGTCGAGGAGGATCAAGTCCGGGGATTCCCGCAAAGCCGCCGCGACGGCCTCGACTCCATCGCGGGCCTCGCAAACTCGGTAGCCCGAAGCGGTCAGGACGGCCGCCATGATCGCGCGGTTGTCGGGCTCGTCGTCGTCGACGACCAGCACGCGCTTGCCGCGGATGACCTCCAGGCCCCCGAGCTTCTCCAGAAGGGCGCGCCGCTCGAACGGCTTGACGATATAATCGGCGATGCCGAGCGAAAAACCCAGCGCCCGATTCTCCATGATCGAGAGGATGATGACAGGAATGGATTTCAACTCGGGATCGCTCTTCATGGACTGAAGGACGGACCAGCCGTCGCGATGCGGCATCATGATGTCGAGCGTGATGACGAAAGGCTTGAGCTTGCGGGCGAGTGCTAGGCCCTCCTCCCCCGAGGAGGCGCCGACCAGCGCGTAGTCCGTGCCGGTCAGGCTGTCGCGCAGGAGGCGGAGCACCTCAGGATCGTCGTCGATGGCCAGCAGGACTTTCTTCGCGCCGGCCTCGGACAGGGCGGGGACCAGCGCGTCGTGGGGAACCAACGCCTGCGCCATGCGCACGAAAAAGACCGCCCCCCGGCCGGGTTCGCTTTCCACCGAGATCTTTCCGCCGAGGAGCTCCACGAGCTTCTTTGTGATCGAAAGCCCGAGCCCGGTCCCGCCAAACTTGCGCGTGGCCGCACCGTCGAGCTGCTTGAACTCCTCGAACATCAGCGGGATATCCTTGGCCTCCATCCCGGGGCCGGTGTCGCGCACGCTCATGACGACGCCGCCGATTTTCGCGTCTTTCTCCACGCGCAAGGTCACGCCGCCCTCGGAGGTGAACTTGACCGCGTTGCCCGCCAGGTTGATGAGGATCTGCTTGATCTTCGTCTTGTCGCTGCGCACGACGATCGGCCCGGCGGCCTCGACCGTAAGAGCCAAATGCTTCTCGTCCGCCAGGCAGTGCATCGTGTCCGAAACCTCGCGGAGCATGGCGCAAAGATCGAACTCCTCGATATGCGTCGGCATCATGCCGGCGTTGAGTTTGGAGAAGTCGAGGATGTTGTTGATCAGGGCGAGCAGGTTCTTTGAGTTGGTCAGGACCCGATTCAGCGCCTCCCCCTGTGCTGCCGGCACCGAACCGTAGATCTCATCGAGGATCAAGGACGAGTAGCCCACGATCGCGTTCAGCGGGGTGCGCAGCTCGTGGCTCATGTTGGCCAGGAACTCCGACTTGAGGCGGTTGATCGTCTCGAGTTCGCCGACCTTCGCCTTGAGGCGCCCGCGCTCCAGGGCCTTCTCTAATATGGCGCAGAGCTGATCCATCTCGTAAGGCTTGCTGACGTAGTCGTAGGCGCCCGACTTCATCGCCGACACCGCGTTCTCGAGCGTGGCGTAGCCGGTGACCATCACGACCTCGATGCGGGGGATCATTTCTTTGAGCGCCATCAAGGTCTCCACGCCGCCCATCTCCGGCATCATCAGGTCGCACAGCGCCAGATCGAAGGACTCGTGCTTCGCCTTCGCGACGGCGTCCTTGCCGTCCTGCGCCGTCGTCACCGCGTAGCCGCGGCCGGTCAAGCCGTAGACGAGCATGTCACGCAGACCCGGCTCGTCGTCGATCACGAGTATCTTGGGGGTTGGTTGATCCATGCGCACAGGATAGCGCGCGGGGCTTCGGCGGCGCTTACGCGACGCTTAACAACCGCTTAAGAACCGGCGCTCTTACGAGCGGCCGCCGCCGAAATCAGGGCGCACAACGCCATCAACTCGTAAGGTTTGGCGAGGTAGCCGAAGGCGCCCAACTCGGCGGAACGGGCCGCGGTCTCATCCGAGGGGAAGCCCGTGACCATGATGACCTCGACCTCCGGCCGCTCGCGCTTGAGGATCTCGAGGACGTCGACGCCGTTCATGCCGGGCATCATGACGTCGCAGATCACGACGTCGAAATCCGCGGCCCGCGCCGCGGCGACGCCCTGCTTGCCGTCTTCGGCGACGCTCACCTCGAAGCCGCGGCGGCGCAAGGTGTAGGACAGCATGTCGCGCAGGCCTTTCTCGTCGTCGACGACGAGCACGCGCGTGGCGGCGGTGTCAGCACTCATCATCTCCACGATAGCAGTTCCGAGACCCGGACCGGCTCGCGGACCCCGTTCAGGCGCAAGGCGCGTTCTGCGGCCAGAACGAAGCGGCCGTCCAGCAGGGCGGCTGATTCGCTGCCGACCAGGATCTGCCCTGGCCCCGCGACCTCCTCGAGCCGGGACGCCACGTTGACGGGCGCGCCGATGACGCCGTATTCGGAGCTCTCTTTCGTGCCCAGGCAGCCGGCCGCGACGAGACCCGTGTTGATTCCGAAGCCGAAACGCAGGCTGCCGCGACGCTCGACGGCAGCGCGGGCGCGCAAGGCGGCCCGCGCGGCGGCGGCGACGGGCTCCGCATGAGGAAGCGGCACGCCGAAGACGGCCATGGCGCCGTCGCCGATGAACTTGTTGATGGCACCCCCCTCGGCGTGCACGGCCTCAATGAAGCAGGCGAGCAGCTCATCGAGGCGCGACGCGGCTTCCTCCGGCGAGACTCTCTCTGAAAACGCCGTGAAGCCGCGCACGTCGGCGAAGAGGATGGTGGCCGTGCGCAGGCGGCGCGGCTCGATGGGCGCGTCCGCGTCGGCGGACGCGCCGGCGGCGCGCCGGCGGACGAGGTCGAGCAACGCGTCGAGCGGGAACGGCTTGAGAAGGAAGTCGCAGGCGCCGTCCTTGAGCGCGGAGATGGTCGAGGACACCGTCGGATACGCCGTCATCATGACGATCGACGTGGCGCGCGCCGCGCGCGCGCGGCGCACGAGCTCGTTGCCGTCGACCCGTCCGGGCATCGTAAGGTCGGTGATGATCAGGTCCCAGCGCTCCGCGAGCCTGGCCACCGCGTCCTCGCCGGACTCGCAGGCGGAAACCTCGTGCCCCTCCGAGCGCAGGGCGCGGCCGTAAATCTCGAGGATTTCGGGCTCGTCGTCTACGATCAGAATTCTCACCGGCTCCCCGCTCCCTGCATCAAGTAGTAGGCCTGGAGGTCTTCGCCGAGCTGCGCGCAGCGACGGGCCGCGGCGCGGATGCGCTCCAAATCCTGGCGCCGAATGGAGCCTTGGGGCGCGTCCTGGAGCAGCAGGCCCACGCTGCCGAGGATGATGCCCAGAGGATTGTTGAGGGCGTGCGCGACCGCCGGAATCAGCGCGTCCAGGCTCTGCTTCTTCATCACCTGGAGATCGGCCGCCGTACGCCGCTCGAGTGCGCGGCCCAGCACCTCGATGCGTTCGCGTATTCCTGCCAGGTCGCGACGCTGGGCGCGCTCCTTGAACGAGAGCTGGGCCGTGACGGCCGCGGCAAAGCCCAGCACGCCGAGCTTGATGAGGAACTCACAGGCCTCCCAGCGCCGGTGTTCCCAGAACCCCTCCAGGTAAAAGCAGGCCAGGAACGCTCCCGCCGCCGCGCTGACACCCAGCACGTGCCGGCGCTCGAGATGAAGGCACGCGGTGAAAATCGGCAGCAGATACAAAGGCCAAAAGCCGGAGCGGTCGCCCCCGGAAAGGCCCAGGACGAGGGAACATAGAGCCACGTTGACCGACACTGAGACCAGCGGCGCGCCCGTCACGCCGCCGCGGCGGAGCAGGCGATGATAGGCGAGGTTGAAGCCGAGCAGGGCCGCGAAGGCCCAAAGGATGTCAGGGAATAGGACCAGAGGATTGTCGCGGCCGAGCACGGCCACCACGCTCATCACGAGGGAGAACATGATTTCCTGATAGCGCAGGGCGTTGGGGTCGACCGCCGCCGGCGGCGTTTGGAATTCGCTGTTCATGGTCTTCTCCTTAGGTCCGGCCCCGGCGGTCGAAGGCGAAGCGGCTTAAAGTCCGCCCCGTCTCGGCTTTGAGATAGGCCTTCAGCTCCGCCGCGACCGCCGCCACTTCGCGGTAGCTCGAGAATGAGCGCCGCTGCGTCGTGACGACGCCGATGGACAAAGTCGGGAGCGGCCCGCGCGCCGGACGGACGAAATCCCCCGTGCATTCGTCGAAAAGGCAGGCGAGCCGCTGCGCCGCGTGCGGCGCCTCCGCAAGCCCGCTGATCGCGACGAAATCGTCGCCGCCGACATGCCCGACGAAGGCCTCGCCGAGAGCCGTCCGGATGAGGGCCGCCGTCTTGAGGAGCAGACGGTCACCCTCGGCGAAGCCGAAGGCGTCGTTGAAGGTCTTGAAGCGGTCGATGTCGATGTAGAAAAAAGCGAACGGCGTCTTCCTCATGAGGCGCCGGAATACCTCCGCCTCGATGGCGGGATTGCCGGGCAGACCGGTCAACGGATTTGCCGCCAGGTCCAGCGCGTGGCGCCTCAATAGCCCCTCCACGCGGGCTCGCAGTTCCGCCGCCGCGAACGGCTTCGTCATGTAGTCGTCGGCGCCGAGCCCGAGCCCTCCCACCTTGTCGGAGACCGCCCGGGCGTTCGTCAGCAGGATCACGGGGATCGAGCGGGTTTTCGGGGCGCGCCGAAGTTCTTCGAGCACCTCCCAACCGTTCATCTTCGGCATGTGCACGTCCAAAAGGATGAGATCGGGAACCTGCGCCGTCGCGAGTTCGAGGGCCTTCTTTCCGTCGCCGGCCGCGACGATCTCATAAGCGGCCCGGTCCAGCATCCGCGCAAGCAGCCTTTGTATGGGCGCCTCGTCATCGGCGATCAGAATCTTACGCGCGGTCATCGCTCCACCCTCCGCAGCAAGGCGCGCACGCGTGCGTTCAACTCGTCGAGATTGAACGGCTTGGCGAGATAGTCGTCGGCGCCGCAGTCGATCCCGGCGACTTCCTGTTCCATCGCCCCCAGACCCGTCAGGATCAGGATCGGGATGTGGCGCGTGCTCGCATCGGCGCGCAGCTCGGCGCAAACCTCGAGGCCGGTGAGCCCGGGCATGTTGACGTCCAGGAGGACCAGGTCGGGGAGGTGGCGGCGGGCCATGTCGAGCGCCGCCGTACCGTCGCCGGCGGTCAAAGTCCGCCTTCCGCCGCAGAGGCTGCGCACGAGCACTCGACGGATGCCTTCGTTGTCGTCGGCGATCAGCACTGTCGGCTGTTTCATAATGGTCTCCTAAATTCCGCACTTCTGGGCGAGCGAGTAGGCCTGGCCGTCGAGAGCGACGAAGCGCTTCGTCTCAAGCGGAGACAGCGCGGGCACCCGCTTCTGCGCGTACCAGGATTTCATCCGGTCGTAGAACTCCTGCTTGAGCTCGGGATCGGAGATGGTCGAGCCCGGGTTCACCGTGAGCGTGGAAATCTTCAAGCCCTTCTTGAGCTGGAGGGCCCAATAGCGGGCCTTGATGTCGAGTATCTCGTTCTCCAGGCTGTCGACGCGCCTCGAGGCGTCGACACAGGTGTCGTCGGACAGCGAATCGCGGAACTCGGGCTCGCGCTCCGGCACGATCGTCGGAGCCTCCACCGTGAACTCCGGCGCCGGGACGAAAAGGCCCGGCAGGTCGAACCAATCGCGCGCGGCGCGGCGCTCGCTGGCGGCGACGATGACGCCCGTTTCGGTGTTGATCAGGCGGGCGTTGATGACGACTTCGCGGCCGATGGTCACGAAGCTTCCCGTGACGATCCCCTCCGCCGAGAGCACCCGGCCCAGCTTGCGCAGCGTCGCCGGGTCGAGCGCCCCGGTGCGACCGAGCTGGTGCTCGTCCAGCAGCGCCCTCAGCATCGAGCGTTCCAGGGCCTGAACCTTGCCCGTACGCACGAGCTGGGTCACAAGCTTCTCCGAGATGTTCCAGCCGTCCCGGGCGTTGCCGCCATCGGCGGGTTCGAAGGGCATCACCGCCACGCGGGAGACTCCGGCCTTTTTCGCGTCGGCGGCGAGCTCGCGCGCCATCGCCTTGAAGCCGTCGGCCTGCGCGCGAGTCGCGATGATCGCCGCCGCGATCAGCCCCGCCGAGACGAACATCGCTTTGTTTCTCATGCCCTTAGGGTAACAGCACGGGCTGTGAGAAAATTTAACGGGAGCTTAACTTGGGCTTAATTGAAGAGGCGGGGGCTAGGCTTCGAACTTGTAGCCGTGGCCGGTGAGGTTCGTGATGCTCTTGGCGAGCTTGGGCCCAAGCTTTTTGCGCAGGTGGGAGATGTGGACCTCGACGGTGCCCGGGTCGTTGTAGACGGAGAGATCATAACCCCAGACCGTCTCGAGCAGGTAAGGGACGCTGAGCGCGCGGCCGGCCTTCTCGATAAGGATCGCCAGAAGGTCGAACTCCTTGCGCGTCAAGGCGACCTCCTTGCCCGCGACCTTGACGGTGCGGCCGGACGGGTCGAGAACGATGCCCGACTTCTTGAGCTTCGACCCCGTTGCCGCCGAGCTCGCTTTATAACGCCGCAGGACGGCCTCCAAGCGCGCCGCAAGCACCGGCAGGGAGAACGGCTTCATCACGTAGTCGTCGGCTCCGCCCGAGAAGCCCGCCAGGACGTCGGCGTCCGCGACGCGGGCGCCGGACATGATCATGACCGGGATCGCCTGCGTGGCGGCTTCCTTCTTAAGGACGCGGCACACCGCGTGGCCGTCGAGGCCGGGCATGTCGGAGTCCACGAGAATCAAATCGGGGCGCGACTCGCGCACGAGCATCAAGCCCTCGGAGCCGTTGTCGGTGACGACGACGGAGTAGCCGGCGCCGGCCAGGTACTTGCGCACCAAGGCGAGGATGGCTTTGTCATCGTCGACGACCAATATCTTGCGGGGCATGGGGACACACGACTTTAGAAAATTTACGGGCGCGGCCGCCATCATCTGTTCCATAGCAGCCTCGAAAGTCCTTCCGCGGCGTCGCGCCCGCCGGCCTCGGCGGCGCTCTCCACGGCGCGCGCCGACGCGCTCAGCGGGTCCGCGTCCAGCCCCCCCGCCTCGGCCGACCGCTCCCAGACGACGCCGCCGGTCACCGCGTCGATCACCGACACGCTCACCCGTCCGCGCCCGGAGACGAAGGGCGCCGTGCGCGGGTCGCGCTGGAAAGTCGCGCCGCAGCGCGCCTTCACGACGAAATCCCCGCCATGCTCGACGACCGTAAATCCCCGCGCGCCGAAGCCGCGCCGAAGCCCCGCCTGCGCCGGCCCGCCCCCCTCAATACGGACCGTCGCCTCGGCCGGCGGCGGCACCTCCTCACCCTCGGAGAGACGGACCACGACGGCCCGGATGCGGACGACACGCATGCCCTCCACGGTCTTGTCGCCGAGCACGGCCCAGCTCTCGACGCGGCCCCGCGCGTCGGCCCAGATGCGGCGGCGCACCACGATCGCCGCCTCGACGCGCGTGGAGGCCGCGAGCGCCACGCCGAGGGCCTTCTCGACCGCTCGTTTCTGGGCGTCGGCAAGCGCCCTCTCCCCCGCCGCGGGCGCTTGCGCGGGCGCCATCCCCTCCGCCTCCACGATCTTTCGGCCGACGCCGACCGCCGGAGCAGTGGCGCAGCCCGCGCCGGCCAGGAGCAGCGCCAGGGCCGCGCCGCTCGCGTTCATTTGAAGCCCACGCCCATCATGCCCTGCAGACGGCTCTTGGGCAGTCGCATCGTGACCACGCAGCCGTTGTCCGTGGTGAACTCGCTCTTGAGTATCTCCGCGCCCTTGATCGTCTCCCGCAGGCGGCTCTGGAGAGACGAGTCCTCCTCGATCGCGCGCTCGACCGTATAGCCGCCCTCGAGTTCCACGCCCTTGACCATCGAGAGCATCTCATACTGCGCCTTGACGATCGCCGCGTCGCGGGCCAAGGACTTGCGCTGCGTGTCGCTCTCGAGTTCCGGGTCCGAGGCCCCGATGCCGATCGCCTCGATGTACCCGTAATGGTTCGGATTCTGATCGATCACGGTCTGCACCTGCCCTTTCTGCACGCGGCTCTGGACGGCGCCGCAGCCGGTCAGCAGGCTCGCCGCCAGCACGGACAGCACCAACAGTCTCATCGTCAACGCGTAGTTCATGGCTCCTCCTTGGAACTTCCCTCCAAGGATGCCCGAGTTCGCTTCGCTCCGGTTTAAGCCGCGCTTAAGTTCCGCTTAATCGGGCGCATATGCTCGCGCAGAGCGGCGACGGCCTTCGCGGCGGAGTCCGGCACGCCCAAACACCGGGCGCCCGCGCGCAGGCGCGCGAGCAACTGCGGCGCGTGAAGAAGTCCGGCGGCAAGGCCGGCCGCCTCCGCGGGAGTCCCGGCCTGCAGCGCCGCCCCCGCTGCGACAAGACGTCTCGCGTTGGCCTCCTCCTGACCCGGCAACGGGCTTGTTAAGACCATGGGCAGGCCCGCGGCCAGGCTCTCGGCCGCGCTGAGCCCTCCGGGTTTGCCGATATGTATGTCCGCCGCCGCCATCAGAACGGCCACGAACTCCGGGGGCTGGGGCCCGAACACGCGCAGACGCTTTCCCGCTTCTCGGTGAATCGTCAGGGCAGCCCTTAAGTGATCGTTCGCGCCGCAAAGGACGAGCAGGTGCGCACGAGGGCTCGCGGCCAGCAAAGCGGTCGCCGCGCGCTCGATCCCGCCGAGCCCCTTTCCCCCACCGGACAGCAGCGCCACCGGGGCCGCCGAGGGCAAGGCCAAGAAACGGCGCGCCTCCGCCCGGCTGGGCAACGCGGCGTACGCCGGATCAATCGGAATTCCGGTCGCGCGCAAGCGCTCGCGCGGCGCGCCGAGCGCGACCAAGCGCTCAACGGCCGACTCATCCGGCGCCAATATGAGATCCGCCGGCGGGGCGGCCCAACAGGGATGGACGCCGTAGTCCGTGAGGACCGCGACCACCGGAATGTCGAGGTCGCCGCGCCGTCGCGCCTCGCTCAACACGGCGGCGACCGCGGCCTGGGGGCAGACGACGACCGAAGCGCCCGAACGGCGCACGCCCTCACGCAGGCGCCGGGCGCCGCCGAGGTTAAGGTAGGCGGCGCGCACGGCGCGCAGAACCCCGTGCGCCCACGGACTGCGGTAAAGCGCGCCGTAAAGCCCGGGCGCCGTCCGCAGCAGGCCGTGGTAGCCTCGGGCCGCGCCCAACCCCGCCACCGGGTGATGGTCCGCGGCGATCTCCACCCGGGAAAAAGCAAAGCCGGCCTTTCGGCCGGCCTTTTCGATCGCGAACGCCGCCGCGGAGTGCCCGCTCGGCTCGTAGCCGTAGACGAGCAGGCCCTGCTTAAAGATCCTTCGCTTCCTTCAGCTCTTCGTAGCGCTTCGGATTCTTGGTCTTGAGCTGATCGACGAGGCCTTTGCGGTGCGCGGCCCACTTCGCCGCGTTGGCCCCGGTCTTGCGCTTGACGGAGTCGTAGGACAGGAACTCGTAGATGGCCTTGCCGTCGGCCTTCTGCAGGTTGCAGCCGGGCTTGTTCATCATGCGCTTGACGTAGCGGCTCCAGACCTTGGTCTCCACCTGCCACACGGAGCCGTCGGCGAACAGCTCGGGCTGGTCCTTCTTCATCTTGGCGAGGGCGGCGTCCTGCTTGGCGTCGTCCATGCCGCCTTCGGGCTCGACGAAGCGGCTGTTCAGCGGCCGCGCAGCGGCGTGGCACTGGGCGCAGCCGGACTTCGTGCTGAGCAACTTCTTATAGCCCGCCTGCACGTTCGCCGGGTACGCCTTGACGACGTCGTCGGGCAAGGTCGCCGGGCCGAAGTCGTTCGGGTAGGGGTTGGCGAGCGCCTTTTCCTTCTCGCTCATCTCGGCCGAATAGACGGGAGCGGCGTACGCCGAGCCCAATAAGGCCGCGGCAAGGATCAAAGTGAGTTTGCGATTCATATCATGTCCTCCTTGTTTTAAAAGCCGCTGTCGTCCTTCACGGCGATGCTGCGCAGCCACGTCGCGAGGTCGGCCAGCTCCTGTTTGGAGATCTTGCCCTTCCAGGCCGGCATGTACACCATCGGCATCGGCCCCTTGGCACTCCACTTCTTGGTTTCGATCGCCGGCACGCCGCCCTCGATCTTCTTGATGAGCTCCTCTTGCGTGTAGGTCCCCACGAGCTTGGGCAAGGTCGGCTCCGCGCCGATATTCATCGACTTGAACTTCTCGGCCTCGGGCAGCTTGTCGTCGAATTCCTTCTGCCCTTCGCCCGCCGCGTTGAAGCGGCGCCGGCCCTGCTTGGCGTCGATGCCGTGGCAGCCCTGGCAGCCGTACTTCGAAAAGACGAATTTGCCGTGCGCCGCGCCCGTCAACGCCGGCTCCTTTGGAGCCGGCGCGGGCACATGGTAGCGGTACGGAATTTTTTCTTCCTTGGTCTGGCCCGACAGGTAGGCGACGATCGCATCGGCCCCCTCGCGATCGATCTCCTTGGTGAAGTTGGCCATGCCCGAGGGCGGGATCGGCTCGGCGTTGAGATGCGCGAAGGGGTCATTGGGCGTGACTTCGGCGGGATCGTTGACGATGTGGCCCAGGATCCAGTTCTGGATGTTCCACTCGCTGTTGTGGTGCTCATTGGCCAGTTCGCGCGGCGCCTTATCACCCTCGAACTGGATCTTCACGCGCTTGAAGTTGTAGCCGGCGATGCGTTCGAAGGGCTTATCGGCGATGTCGCCCAAATCCACCGACATGACGCCGCCCCAGCCGTTGATCGCGTGGCAGCCCTGGCAGCCGTGCGAATTGAACAGCTTCCTGCCCGCGGCCGCGACCTCCGCGCCTTTAAGGGTCTCGAAGTTGCCGTGGCACTTCACGCAGGCGCCTTGAATATGGACGCCCTTGAGCATGGGCTTTTCCCAGTGCTTGACCCAGCCGTGCGCGGGCTCCACCTGTGTCGCCAGCCCCTGGCCGGAATGGCACGAGGTGCAGCCGAACTTGGTGAACGGATGCGCCTTCACGAGGGCGGCGTCCACCTTCGGATGCGACTTATACGGATTCTCCGTGAAGTCGTTTTTGAGCGTGGGGTTGGCGTACTCGTCCATGCCCACATGGCAGGTCACGCAGCGGTCGAAGCGGCCGAGGTCGCCCACGATGATCTGCTTGATCTCCAGAGGCGAACGGCGCATCTTCCGGGCTTCGGCCTTGAGGTCGGCGGCTTTCTTGGGATCCTTCGCGGCAACGGCCTGTTTTTCCAAAACATCCGCGGACATTTCGTAGTACTTCGCCTGATAGGGGCGCCACTCGGCCCGGAAGTCCTTGACGAAGGCCCAGATGAAGGCCGCCAGCATGAGGGCGTTGGAGACGATGAACGCTTTTCGGTAGCTCATGTCAGATGTTCATGCTGATCGAGGGAATCGTCAGCAGGTACTTGATGTTGAACGTCAGACGGGCGCACATCTTAAGGAGTATGCCCATCGTGCAGACCACGAGCACCATCGTGACGAGGTAGCGCGGCCAGTCGAGCGTGCGGATATGGCGCTGCGGCAGAACAAAGCCGAAGTAGAAGGACGCGCCCAGGAAGAACAGCAGGAACGCGCCCTCCGTAGCACCCATCTTACCCAGCGCCATGCCGATGGCGGCGAGTGCTGCCACGGCCGCGAGGAAGCCGCCCATGACCAGCTTGCCGCTGAGCTCCTTTTGAATCAATTTCGGGGCCAGGATGGATCCGCCCATCAGCCCGCCGATGAGCGGGATTCCGATCAGCATCGAATACGCGCCCACGCCCTTAGGCCCGAACACGCTCCAGGTCGCCGCGGGTGCGGCCTTCAGCGATGCCCAGGACTCCCACGGCCAGTACCACGCGTAGTTTGGACCGCGCAGGGAGTAGCCGATGGCAATGAGCGTAAACCACATCACGATGCCGAGCATGAACAAGATGATCGCAAACGGCCGCTCCTTCCAGGCATAGGTGCCGATGCCCTTCGGGTTCGTGTCGATGTAGGGGATGGCGATCAGGCCGACGATGATCAGGCCGGGCAGGAGCACGCCGGCGATCCACGGATCGAAGTAGACGAGCAGCTCTTGCAGCCCCACGAAATACCACGGCGCCTTCGACGGGTTCGTGGTCACGTTCGGATTGGCGATCGCTTCGAGCGGCGCGTTCTGGAGAATGGACCAGATCATGATGAAGATGGTCGTGCCCGCGGCGCCGATATACTCGCGCTTGACGAGGTGCGGCCACACATCCACCTTTTCTTCGTTCGCTTCGTACGGCGCGGCCGAGAAGGAGTCCTTGCGAATGCGCCAAAAGTGGAGGATGAGCAGTATCCCGACGACAAGCGGAACCGCGACGCAGTGCATGACGTAAAAACGAAGCAATGTGTTCTCGCCGACCATGGTGCCGCCGAGCAAGGTGAAGCGCACATCGTTGTTGATTCTCATCCCCACCAACGAACCGAGCGGGCCCTCGTTGCCGAGCACGGGGGTCGCACCCGCCATGTTCGTGCCGACGGCGACGGCCCAGATCGCGAGCTGGTCCCAGGGCAGCAAATAACCGGTGAAGGAGAGGAATAAGGTCAACGTCAGCAGGAGGACGCCGATGCCCCAGTTGAACTCGCGCGGCTTTTTATACGCGCCGGTCAGGAACACGCGCACCATGTGCGCGATGACGGCGACGACCATGGCCTGCGCGGCCCAGCGGTGGGCGTTGCGCAGGAACATGCCGAGCGTGACCGCGTACTCGAGGTCCTTGATATCTTGGTAGGCGAGGCCGATCGTGGGGCGGTAGTAAAACATCAGCAACACACCGGTCAGAGTCAAGCTCAGGTACAGGGCGAAGGAGATGCCGCCCATCCCCCACGTGTAGGCCCACTTCAGCGCGCGCGGGCGCACCTTGACGGGATGGAGGTGGAGCCAGACGTTGCCGATGATGTGGCCGGCGCGGTCGCGCGGGGTGTCTTTCCAGAGGCCGCCGCGGAACACGGAGCGCCAAATCTGGGAGTCGATGATCTCTTTTTTGATCTTCTCGATATCTAGAGTAGGCATGGGGTTCCTCAGGCCGGCGCGTACTCCGCGAAATAAGGCGCGTTCTCGCGCTTGCCGGGCTTGTTTTCCAAGACGGCCTTGTCCACGATCAGATCGCCGGTCGGCGCCAAGACGACCTTGGCGCGCCACAGCGGCATCGGAGCCGGGCCGGCGATCACATCGCCGCCCAAGGTGTAATTGGAGCCGTGGCAGGGGCACTTGAAGCGATTCTGGTCGCCCCACCAGTTCGGCGTGCAGCCGAGATGGGTGCATCTAGCCCACATCGCGTAGAAGCCCGTCGGCGTGCGCACGATCCAGACGCGCTGCTCGTTGAGCCACTTGGTGGAGACGCCGACGTCGTAGCCCGCGGCGGGACCGGCGTTGAACTTCTGCGAGGGTTCGTAGATCACGTTCGGAAACATGAAGCGCGCGCTCGCGGCCGCGGAGGCGGCAAATAACGCGGCGAGCATGCCCCAACCCGCCCAGAGGAAATCGCCGCGCGACATGTCCGGCTTGACGACGGGCTTCGGTGCGGCGACGGGCGCCGCGACGGGCGCCGGATCAGGAGAGGGGTTTGGGTTGGTTTCGCTCATTTTTTTGTTCTTACCAATATTAGTTGCGGCGAAAGACAATGCCAGGGAACAAAAAATAACAATTAGCGCGCGCCCTGTCAAACGCCGTCAATGCGCCGCCCAGTCGGTCGTCGCGGCGCGCTCGAGCACCCAGGCGTCGAAGCCCGCGTGCGGCATCAAGGTCTTGCCGTCCCACGCGTAATCGAGCCCCGCGAGGTCCACCGCGATCTTCTTCTCGATGCCGCCGCGCGCGATGAGCACGGGGAGGACGATCACCCGGCCCGCCCCGGCCTTCACGCCGAAGACCTTCGCTCGGAGATCCGTCACCGCCGCCGCGCGAACGGCCGCAGCCGCGTCGTCGCGCAGGAGGCCGAAGGAGCAGTCGCGAAACCCGCCCTTGACCATGCCGCACAGCGCCGTCATCGAATCGCGCCAGGAGAGCACGGCGCCGTCATCGACGGGGCCGTGCGCGACGAGCACGATGCGCTCTTGGGACGCGTCGTTGCTCAGCGCTTTCGCGCGTTCGCTCAGGATCCGGCCGATGAGTTCGTGATCGTCGAGCGCCCGGGACATCGCTATCGGTTCGCGCGCCTTCACCCGCGCAGTCGAGAATTCCATCGAGTGGCCGCGCCCCCCCGCCGCGTGGCCCGCGTGCGCCGCGGCCATCCGCTCGTAGGCCGCCTTCAGCGCCGCGGACGGCCTGTCCGTCAAACCGAGCGCGTAGCGGGTCTGGTCGAGCACCTCGGAGCGGCTTTGCACGAACAGCGGCACCGCGACGATCCGCTTGATGCCGCGCTTCTCGAGGCGCTCAACGGCCGCCTGCAACGAGGCGTGGTCGGCCATGCCCAGCGCGGTCTCGGTCGGGATCTTCGCGTTGACTCTCACGCGCAGCCGCTCGATTTCGCCGTTCCACGCCGCGTCGCCGCCATGGGCCAACAGCATGATGCCGTAGGACGCGGGCGCGGCGTTCGCGGCGGACGCGAGCAGGAGCAGGGCCGGCAAAATTTTCATGAGACGCTCGACGAGTGCTTGAGGCTGCGCTCGCGTCCCGAAGACAGCGAGTCCGCCCACGCGCCGAATTCCTCGGCCTTCGCGTCCACGACCCGGCGCGCCGCGGCGACGGCCTCGGCGCGCGAGGCCATGTTCTTGGCGACGATCGCCTCGAGGTCCTCGAGGCGGTAGAGATAGACGCCGTCGATCAAGTGAACCGATTCCTCGATGTCGCGCGGCATCGCGATGTCGATTAAAAACAGCGAACGGCCGCCGCGGCGGCGGACCGCGCTCTCAACGACGCGGTGCGACAGCACCGCGTCTTTAGACCCGGTCGAGGCGATGACCACGTCCGCATTCTCAAGCTCGGCCGGGAAATTCTCCCATCTGACCGCCTCGCCCTGATAGCGCGCGGCCAACTGGTAAGCGCGCTCCCAGGTGCGATTTGAAACGACCAGTTTTCTGACGCCGCGCCCGGCAAGATGCTTGGCGGCAAGCTCGGCCATGGCCCCCGCGCCCAGGATCAAAGCGGATTTGCCCTCGAGCCGTCCGAAGATCGTCTCGGCGAGCGAGACGGCGACGGAGGGCACCGACGACGAGCCGGCGCCGATCTCGGTCTCGGCGCGGACTTTCTTGCCGACGAACAAAGCGCGCTGGAAGAGGACGTTCAGGCGCTTGCCGGTCATGCCCGCGCTCTTGGCACTCTCATAGCCGGTCTTCACCTGGCCCAGGATCTCGGCCTCGCCGACGACGAGCGAATCGAGGCCCGAGGCGACGGCAAACAGATGGCCGACCGCGGCGGCGTCCGCGCGGATCTCCGCGAATTCGCCGAGCGAAGCGCCCGCGAGTTCCTCGAGCGCGGACAGCAGCGCGTCCGCGCAAGGCGCCTTGTCCGGCGCGCCGGCGGCGTACAGCTCGAAGCGGTTGCAGGTGGACAAAGCCGCGGCCTCCTCGATGCCGCGCGCCTTGAGCGCCGCGAGCACGCGCTCAACCGGAACGGCGGCCAACGCCTCGCGCGCGGCGCAGGAACGCTCGCGGTGGCTCCAGCTCAGGCAGACGAGCTTCATTTCCCCCCCAGGAAGCCGTGGCGGCCCGAGGACAGCTCGGCGCCGAAGAAGGTCGCGAGCATGCACGCAAATCCCGCCATGGAAACGTAGACGGGCGTGCGTCCGCGCTGGCCGGAAAAATAGCGCAGCCACAGGAATTCGGCGTAGAACGCCGCCGTTATCAGCGCCATCGTCTCTTTCGGGTCCCAGGACCACGCGCGGCCCCAAGTCTCGTACGCCCACATGGCCCCCATCGCGAGCCCCGCGACGAGGACTGGAAGCGTGACGGCGACGATCCGGCCGTTGAGCGCGTCGAGCTCGTCGAGCGAGGGCAGCCGGTAGCACAGCTCGGTGGGCTTGCGCGACTTGATCTGCCGTTCCTGTATCAGGAGCGCCAAGCACACTCCGAACGCGTTGGCGAAGGCGGCGTAGGCCGTCATCAGCACCGGAGGATGAAGGTTGAGCCAGTAGCTGCGCAGTTCGGGCGAGAGCGCGCTCAGCGCCGGGTCGGCCTTGAGCACGGCCAGCCCGAGGCTGCCCGCGACGAACGGCAGAATGAACGCGCCGAGTATGCCGAGCTTCTTGCGGGCCTCGATGAAGAAAAAGGCTGCGGCCAGCGCCAAAGACATGTAGGACAAAGCGCCGAAGAAGGAGTTCACGGGGAGGAACCAACGATTCTCCGGGAAGGCCCAGAAGCCGACCAGGCGCGCGGCGAAGGCGCAAACATGAAGCATCAGCCCCGTACCAAGAAGCGCCAACATGGTCCGGCGCGCGCGCTCGCTTTTATTGAATAGGTAGGCGACGGCAACGCCGCATGCCGCGGCATAAAGGAGAAACGCACCCCACGACAGTGACGACTGGGCCATGTCGGGCTATTCTAGCATGCGGCTCGACGCCGGCGCGATGGTTCTCACGGCGTTGATCCTAAACGACGGCGAGCTCGCAACAAAATGGCCCTTGACAAGTGATAACAATCTGTTATTATATCTCCAGGTGAGGCTGATCGGGCGGGAGCGAATCTCGGAGTTCACCCCCAAGAACCC
>Ga0209515_10004159_pt1 | contig 19806 bp, 12 predicted proteins | sample Subgroupgradi54m_FD_187454 | JGI IMG/M metagenome (GOLD analysis project Ga0209515, IMG submission 187454) | Subsurface groundwater microbial communities from S. Glens Falls, New York, USA - GMW60B uncontaminated upgradient, 5.4 m (SPAdes)... ...
CGCCATGCGTCTCAAAGTTTTCCTTGCGGAGGCGCTTCACTTCCTGCATCCGGGCGTCATCGGCCCGGACCGCGCGGTCGGACGCGCCCGATTCAAAGTGTGCATCGAGCAGCGTCCAGAGCGACCCCTTGCCGTTGGCGCGCGCATCCTCGGCAATCCGGTAGTAGACGAAGCCCGCCTCGCGCTCCTCGGTGACCAGACCGGCGTCTTTCAACAGACCCAGGTGCCTGGAAACGCCGGACTGGGCGACGCCGAGGATGCCGGTCAGCTCGGTGACGTTGAAGCGGTCCTGCGCCAGCACGCGCAGCAGGCGGAGCCGCGTGGAGTCGGAGAGGAGCCGGAAGAGCGCCGAGGCCTGCTGCATGTATCTATAAATCTACATATACAGATACCATCTAGTCAATCGTCGGGCAAAAAAAGGGCCGGCAAACACCGGCCCGTCACTGCCCGCTGCCGCTGCCAGCTGCCCGCTGCCAGCCGCCCGCTGACTAATTGTCGTAATACAGATAGAACTCGTGCGGATGCGGCCTCAGGCGGATCGGATCGAGCTCCTTTTCCCGCTTATAGGTGATCCACGTCTGGACCAGATCGTCGGTGAACACGTCCCCGGTCGTCAGGAATTTGTGATCCTGTTCGAGTGCGTTGAGCGCCTCCTCGAGTGAGCCGGGCGTCGTGCGGATGCCCATCTCCTTCATCTCGTGGCGGGTCATCTCGTAGATGTCGCGATCGAGCGGCTTGCCCGGATCGATCTTGTTCTTGATCCCGTCGAGCATCGCCATCAGCATCGCCGACCACGCCAGGTACCCGTTGCAACTGGGGTCCGGGCACCGGAACTCGAGCCGCTTCGATTTCGGGCTCTTCGAGTACATTGGAATGCGGATCGACGCCGACCGGTTGCGCGCCGAGAGCGCGAGGTTCACGGGCGCTTCGAAGCCCGGCACGAGGCGGCGGTAGGAATTGGTGGTGGGCGCCGCAAACGCCAGGATGGCGGGCGCATGCTTGAGGAGGCCGCCCGCCGCCCAGAGGCCCATCTCGCTGAGCCCTGCGTAGCCGTCGCCGGCGAACAACGGCTTGCCGGCTTTCCAGAGCGAGGTATGCGAGTGCATGCCGCTGCCGTTGTCCTCGAAGATCGGCTTCGGCATGAACGTCACCGTCTTCCCGCGACGCTTCGCGACGTTCTTGCAGATGTACTTGTACCACATGAATTGGTCGGCCATCTTCAGCAGCGGCTGGAACTGCATGTCGATTTCGCTCTGGCCGGCGGTCGCCACCTCGTGATGATGCGCTTCGACGACGATGCCGACTTTCTGCATCTCGTCCACCATCTCGCCGCGGAGGTCGTGATAGGTGTCGGTCGGGCTCACCGGGAAATACCCGCCTTTGAAGCTTGGCTTGTACCCGAGATTCGGCTCCTCGATTCTGGCGGTGTTCCACGCGCCTTCCGCCGAATCGATCTCGTAGTACCCGCGGTGCTGATTCTGCTCGTACCGGACCTCGTCGAAGATGAAGAACTCCGGCTCCGGCCCGATGAAACAGGTGTCGGCGACGCCCGAGGCTTTCAGATACGCTTCGGCCTTTTTCGCGATGTGCCGGGGGTCGCGGGTGAATTGTTTGCCGCTCACCGGATCGACGATGTCCGCGATGACGCTGATGGTCGGCTTCGCAAAGAACGGGTCGAGGCGCGTGGTGTCGACGTCCGGCACCGCGAGCATGTCCGATTCGTGGATGCCCATCCAGCCGCGGATCGATGATCCGTCGAATCCAAGACCGTCCTTGAACGTGTCTTTGTCCAGGTGATCGATCGGGAAAGAACAGTGTTGCCATGAACCGAGCATGTCGACGAACTTGAGGTCGACCATCCCGGCCTCATGTTTCTTGGCGAAGCTGAAGAAATCGTCCGGCGTCATCGATACACCTCTCAAATCTTCGGACGCGATTCACCGTGAGCACGGGGACGCGCACATGTGACGAAAGAATTTCTGGCGAAACGTTTGCCGGAGCATAGCGCGGAAGCGCCACGATCACGTCGTTACGACGATCACGTAGGAGATTGTTGCGTCTGCGACATATTTGTCCTGCTCGATCCATTGCGGGCGTTTCATGCGTCGTGCATAATCGCCTGACCGACGCCGTCGCGTCGCGCCCTCCATCATTCAACTGAACGCGAGAGAAAGGACGAACCATAGCCATGGGATCTGCAGCGCTAGCCGAAGCCGCCAGAAGTATCCGAGAGTGGTCGCTCAGCGAAGGTCGCGCGTCGATGTCGCCGTCGAAGACCGCCGACGCGTTCGGCAGTCTCGTCTTCAATGACAGGGAGCAGAAGGCGCGTCTGCCCACACCCGTCTATCACGCGCTGCGCGCCACGATCACGCGCGGCGAGCCGCTCGACCTGTCGACCGGCGATGCCATCGCGGACGCGTTGAAGGAGTGGGCGGTCGAGCACGGCGCGACGCACTACACACACTGGTTCCAGCCGCTGACCGGCATCACCGCCGAGAAGCACGATTCGTTTCTCGCGCCCGCCGCCGATGGCACCGCGATCGCGGAGTTCCGTGGAAAGGAACTGATCAAGGGCGAGCCGGATGCGTCGAGCTTCCCGTCCGGCGGCATGCGCTCCACCTTCGAGGCGCGCGGCTACACCGCCTGGGATCCGACGAGCCCCCCGTGGCTGCACGTCAACGGCAACAGCGTCACGCTGGTGATCCCGACGGCGTTCGTGAGCTGGACCGGCGAGGCGCTCGACAAGAAGACGCCGCTCCTGCGCTCGATGCAGGCGGTCTCGGCGCAGGCGGTGCGCGTGCTGAAGCTGTTTGGCTCCACCGCGGAGCGCGTCTTCGCGACCTGCGGTCCCGAGCAGGAATACTTCCTGATCGATCGCAATTTCTATTTCGCCCGTCCCGACCTGATCAACGCGGGCCGCACGCTGTTCGGCGCCACGCCCCCGAAGGGGCAGGAGATGGAAGACCAGTACTTCGGCGCCATTCCCGAGCGCGTGCTCGCGTGCATGGCCGAAGTGGAGCTCGAACTGTACAAGATCGGCGTGCCGGTGAAGACGCGTCACAACGAGGTGGCGCCGAGCCAGTACGAGATCGCGCCGGTGTTCGAGAACGCCAACGTGGCCGCCGATCATCAGATGATGACGATGGAGACGTTGAAGCGGATCGCGCCGAGATACGGCCTGGCGTGCCTGCTGCACGAGAAGCCGTTCGCGGGGATCAACGGCTCCGGCAAGCACAACAACTGGTCGCTCTCCGACGAGTTCGGCAACAACCTGCTCGGTCCCGGCGACACGCCGCACGACAACATGCAGTTCCTCGTGTTCTGCGCGGCGGTGCTCAGGGCGGTGGACCGGTGGCAGGGGCTCCTCCGCGCCAGCATCGCGAGCGCGGGCAACGATCATCGCCTGGGCGCGAACGAGGCGCCTCCCGCGATCCTGTCGGTGTTCCTCGGCGATCAGCTCACCGACATCTTCGGGCAGATCGAGAAGGGCAGCGCGAAGTCGACCAGGCAGGGCGGCACGCTCGACGTCGGCGTCAGCGTGCTGCCGAAGCTGCCGCGCGATGCGGGCGACCGCAACCGCACGAGCCCGTTCGCGTTCACCGGCAACAAGTTCGAGTTCCGCGCCGTGTCGTCGGGGCAGAACATCGCGTTCCCGAACACGATGCTGAACGCCTCGATGGCCGATGCCCTCGACGGCATTGCCACCGGGCTCGAGACCGCGACGTCGAAGGGCGAGGACCTGAACAAAGCCGTGGCGAAGCTCCTCACGAAGATCATCAAGGAGCACAAGCGGATCGTGTTCAACGGCAACAACTACGCGCCCGAGTGGGAGAAGGAGGCGGCCAGGCGGAAGCTGCTCAATCTCAAGAACACGGTGGACGCGCTGCCGCAGCTCGTCACCCCCGAGGCGGTCACGCTGCTCGACAGATACAAGATCCTCAACGAGCGCGAGATTCACGCCCGCTACGAGGTCTTCCTCGAGAACTACAACAAGACGGTCAACGTCGAAGGGCAGTTGATGGTCCTGATGGCGAACCGCTACATCCTGCCCGCGGCGCTCGAGTACCAGAAGCGGATCGGGCAGAGCGTGACGGCGGTGAAGCAGGCCGGCTCGTCGAGCGCGCAGGGCAAGAAGCTCCTCGGGAAATACACGAGGCTCGCCGACCAGTTCAAGGCGCAGACCGACGCGCTTGCCGGGCTGCTCGAGCACGGTGGATCGCCCGCCGAAAAACACGCGAGATACATGCGCGACAACGTGGTTCCCGCGATGGCGAAGCTCCGGGTGATCGGCGACGAGATCGAAGTGCTCACGCCGCACGAGATCTGGCCGCTCCCGACGTACCGGGAAATGCTGTTTGTGAAGTAGGCGGTCGGCAGTCGGCAGTCGGCAGCTGGCAGTCGTTGTCAGCATGCAGTTGGCAGTCAAAGCGCTGGCGGGATATCCTGCCAGCGCTTTCTTTTTGCAGCGGCGAATGCGCCTGCCGACCGCCACTGCCTGCAGCTGCCTGCTGCCGGCTGCCCGCTGCCCGCTGAGGACCGATGATTGGTTCCACCGTCTCTCACTACCGGATCCTCGAGCGGCTGGGCAGCGGCGGCATGGGAGTCGTGTACAAAGCCGAGGACGTGCGGTTGTCACGACCCGTCGCGCTCAAATTTCTTCCTGACGCGCTGCGGACGGACGCCGATTCGCTCGAGCGTTTCCGCCGTGAAGCGCGCGCCGCCTCGGCGCTCAATCACCCCAACATCTGCACGATCTACGACATCGACGAGCAGGAGGGACAACCCTTCATCGTGATGGAGTTTCTCGACGGGGCGCCGTTGCAGGCCGTCATCGGCCGCCGGTCGTTGACCAGGCAGGAAGTGCTGGAGGTCGCGATTCAGATCGCCGACGCGCTGGATGCGGCGCATTCGACAGGCATCGTGCATCGCGACATCAAGCCCGCCAACATCTTCATCACGCGTCGCGGCCAGGCAAAGATCCTCGACTTCGGCCTCGCAAAGCTCGCGGTCGAGAGCGCAGCACCGCACGGTGGACTGGGATTGTCGTCGGTGCAGACAGTCGCGCCCGATCCCTTCGCGACGAGCCCCGGGATCATGCTGGGTACCGTCGCCTATATGTCGCCGGAACAGGCGCGCGGGGAGCCGTTGGACGCGCGAAGCGATCTGTTCAACTTTGGCGCCGTGCTCCACGAGATGGCCACCGGTCAGATGGCGTTCGCCGGGAAGACGCCAGCCGTCATTTTTTCGGCCATCCTGGGCCAGACCCCTGTGTCCGCCGACCGCATCAATCCGGACATTCCGCCGGAGCTCGCGCGCATTATCGCGAAGGCGCTGGAGAAGGATCGCGGCCTGCGCTACCAGACGGCTGCCGATGTTCGGACCGACCTCGTGCGTCTCCGCCGGAACCCGGAGTCGGCCCGTGCGGCGGAACGCGGACCCGCAACGCTCGCGGTGCTGCCGTTCAGGAGCCTGGCGGATGAAGCGGGCAGCGAAGCCTGGGGCATCGGGATGGCAGACGCGATCATCGGGCGGCTCGCGTCCCTGCAGCACCTCGCGGTCCGTCCCACGAGCGCGGTGATGAAGTACGCGAAGGCGCATACCGATTTCGGAGAGGTCGCGCGCGACCTCGAGGTGGAATCGGTCCTGAACGGCACGTTCCACAGAGTTGGCGACGTGATCCGTGTGTCGGTGCAGCTGGTCGGCGGACAGCAAGGCACCGCGCGCTGGGCGGGCCGGTACGACCTTCGGGCGGACGACATGTTTCGCTTTCAGGACGAGGTCGCGCAGCGCGTGGTCGACGGACTGAGCGTGCAGGTGTCACAGGCGGAACGCGCCTCGTTGTCGGAGCCGGTCACCACATCGCGGGAGGCGTACGACCTGTACTTGCAGGCGCGATTTCACTGGACCGAGTATTCCGTGCACTCGCTGCGCAGCAGCCTGCACAGCGGGCAGCACCTGTTGGAGCAGACGATTGTGCTGGACCCGGCCTTCGCCCATGCGCATGCGCTGCTCGGCCTGCTCCTTGTCATCGAGAGCGCAAACTACACGGAAAACGCCGCAGAGAATCTCCGCCGTGGGGAGCGTTGCGCGCAGGACGCGCTGCGGATCGATCAGCACGTCGCCGACGGTTGGATCGCCCTCGGGGCGGCGTGCGCGCAGGGCGGACGCAACGAGGAAGCGATCCGGGCGCTCCGCCGGGCACTCGACATCGCGCCCAACGCCGAGCTCGCGCTCGACTTCCTGGGCTATGCGTACCACTACGCGGGACTGATCGACCAGGCAGAAGATGTCTACCGCCGCGCCCGCGCCGTGAACCCGACGTCGCGCCGGCTGCACTGGGTGCACGGGCGCATGTTGTTGTACGTCGGGCGGACCGAAGAGGCGATCGCCCAGATGCAATGGGCGCGTGGGATGCGGCACCCGAAGGGCCTGGCGCATCTCGGCAAGTTCCTCTACTACGCGGGCAGGCTGGACGAGGCCGAACCCGCGTTCCTCGAGGCGATCGAATCAGAACGTCTGAAAGAAGATCCAGCGGTGCCGTTGCTCGCCGCGTATCTGTTCGCGTCGCGTGGCGAGCGTCACCGGATCGACCCGCTGCTGTTCGCGCTCGAACCCGCCCAGGTGTTCGACGGTGACCAGGCCTACTGGCTCGGCGGCGTCTACGCGTTGCTCGGGGAGAAGGACAACGCGCTCGCCTGGTTTGGCCGCGCCGTCGACCTCGGGAATCACAACTACCCGTGGTTTTCCCGTGACCGGAACTACGACGGCCTCCGCGGCGATCCAGACTACGAGCGCGTTCTTGGCCGCGTGCGTCACGAGTGGGATCGGTACCGACAGCTGTTTTGATCTTGCTCGTGAAATAGCCCGCAGTGGGCAGGCCGACGCCAGCTCCACCGACGCGGTCCGAATCTGTTCGTGCTCAGCTGCGACCGGGTTCAAATTGTCGGGCGCACGCTCATCCCATGCCGGACCACGCACCTCGTCCCGGCCCCGAAAAAAAGAAGGCGTGACGGTAAAGCTGGTACTCATCCTGCACAGCAGCGCTGTCGACCTCGGCCGCCATGCGGCTTGCGTAAATCAGCGGCCCGGGATCGATGACCCAATCGTTCGCACGTATCCGGTAATTCGCCAGGGGTTTTGCGTGAGGTCGCTCCCATACCCCCCTGGGAGTAAACGCCGAGTTGGTGTTCGACGCCGTGAAGACCTTCCTCGAGCGCGGACGCGACGTGGTCGTTCGGACAGCCGGCGTAACAGCTCGTCGGGGCCGCGATCCTCGACGTGTGCGTTGCGATTCTCGCGCGCGCGCCGCGTCATACGCGTGAAAAGCCACGCGGGCGCACGACCGGGATGCAGAGACAGGTTCGCGACGCCAATTCGACGGGAGATGTAAGCGGTTACGGAATGCGGCGGTGACGCTGACGATGTGGACTCCGGGCTTCTGGATCGAATCCAAAGTTCCGGATGGGGTAGCGGCTTCCGGCATCAGCATCGGGGTGCCGCGCCCTTCAACAGTTTGAACAAGCGATCCGGCGGCACGCCGGATCGTGATTACGCGGCGGTCAGAAGCGAATGGGCATTCTCGAAAAGCTCCGTCCAACCCCTCGCTGGAAGCACGCGGATCCCTCCGTGCGTTCGGCAGCCGTCTACGAGCTCGGGCCGGACGAAGGCGACGCGTTGCGCGCGCTCGCGCGCGAGGATGCCGATGCACGCGTCCGCCGCGCCGCGGTCACGCGGCTCGACGACGTCGCTGCGCTCGCCGACATTGCCTCGACGGATCCGGACGAGCACGTCCGCAACGAGGCGGTGCGCGGGCTTGCGGGTCTCGCCGCCGAGGCAGACGACGTATCGAGCGCGAGCCACGCCGTGCGCCAGCTGATCGTGCTTGGGCGGACGAAGGAGGTCGTTGTCGTGGCGCGCGCCAGCACCAGCGCCGGCGTGAGGGCCGCGGTCGTCGATCTGCTCGACGACCAGAAGGCGCTCGGATCGGTGAGCCGCCACGCGCAGGACAACGCGACGCGCATGCGCGCGCTCGCGAAAATCACGGATGCGGAGGAGCTGCTGAACGTGGCGCTGAAGTCGGAGCACACGGATGTCGCCGTCGCCGCGCTCGAGCGCATCAACGGCGCCGAACCGCTGTCGGCGATCGCCCAGCGCGCGCGCAACAAGGTCGCCGCGCGCCGCGCACGCACGAAGCTCCGCGCGATCGAGGAACCGCAGGAAGCCGCGCGCGACCAGTCCGCGCCGATGAGCGCCGACGAGCGCCAGCGAGCCGTGGCCCTGCTGCACCAGGCCGAGTCGCTCGTCACGATCGCCAATCCGGAAGAGGCCGGCGCACGGCTCGCCGACACGCGGTTGGCCTGGGCCGAGCTCCAGGCGGACGTCGTCGTGGATCCGGTCGTCGCGCAGCAATTCGAGGCCGCGTCCGACGCCGTGCGCGAGGCGATCGCCGAACGGCAGCGGGAGCGCGCGGCGGAACAGGAGCGCGCGGACGCGCTGGCGCGCGAGCAGGCGGATCGCGTGGCGATCTGCCGGCAGATCGAGAACCTCTCAGGAGGCGATGCGATCGATCGCATCGCCGAGCTCAAGGTGCAGTGGGACGGCCTGCCGCCGATGCCGTCGGAGTACGCCGCGTCGCTCAACCGCCGGTTCCAGGACGGATGCCGGGCGTTCGAGGATCGCGAGCGCCGGCGGATGCTCGCGCATGCCGCGGCCGGGCGCCTCGCCACGCTCGCCACCGAGCTCGAACAGTTGATCGCGTCGGAGCAGCCGGTTGAAGAGATCGTGGCGCGGTGGCGCGGCCTTCGCCGCGACGCGGACGTCCTCCGCGAGCACGCCCCGGCAAACCCGGAAGCCGCCGCGCGCCTCGAAACGGCGATCGCCACGCTCGAGGAAAAAGAGCAGGAGCATCAGCATCTCCGGTCGAAGCTGGAGCACGACCACCTGAAGCGGCTGCAGCAGGTCGTGCGGCAGGTGGAGACCCTTGCCGCCGCCGGACAGATATCGCTCAAGGCTGGCGACCGGGCGCTGCGCGACATCCGCGCCGCCATCGAGGATCGCGCGCCGCTGCCGTCGAAGAAGGATCGGCAGGAGATTCAGTCGCGGCTCGAGGCGGCCCGCGTGACGCTCGCGCCCCGAATGCAGGAGCTGCGCGACGCGGACGAATGGCAGCGCTGGGCGAACCTTCAGGTGCAGGAAGCGCTGTGCAAGGAGATGGAGGCGCTGAAGGCCGAGGAGAACCTCGACACCGCCAGCCGCCGGATGCGCGAGCTCCAGGGACGCTGGAAGCAGGTGGCGCTCGCGCCGCGCGCGCAGGGCGAAGCGATGTGGCGCCGGTTCAAGACCGCGCAGGACGAGGTCTTCGCGCGCACCTCCGCGCACCTGGCCGCGCAGAACGAAGAGCGCGGAGCGAACCTGGCGCGCAAGCAAGCGCTCTGCGAGCGCGCCGCCGCGTTGGCGGATTCAACCGATTGGGTCAGGACCGCGGCGGAGATTCAGCGGTTCCAGGCCGAGTGGAAGACGATCGGCCCCGTGAGCCGCGGGCACGAGAAGGCGATCTGGGAGCGCTTCCGCGCTGCCTGCGATCGCTTCTTCACCCGCCGGCAGGAAGATCTGAAGCACCGGAAGGAGGAGTGGGCCGCGAACCTCGCGAAGAAGGAAGAGCTCTGCCAGAAGGCCGAAGCGCTTGCCGACTCCATCGAATGGGACGCCGCCGCAGGACAGTTGAAGCGTCTCCAGGCCGAGTGGAAGACGATCGGTCCGGTGCGGAAATCGAAGTCGGAGGCCGTGTGGCAGCGGTTCCGCGGCGCCTGCGATCGCTTCTTCGATCGCTACAAGCACCGCGACCAGGTGGAGTTGCAGCTGAAGGCGGCCGCGCGCGACACGATCATCCGCGAGCTCGAAGCGCTGCTGCCGCGCAACGGCGATGGGCCGGGAGACGCGCCGGCGAATCTCTACGCCACGATCCAGGATGCGCGCACCAAGTGGCAGCTGGCGCCCGAGGTGCCGCGCCAGCTCCAGCAGGATCTCGCCGCGCGATACCACCAGGCCGTCGGACGGCTGGTCGGCACCTGGCCTTCGGCGTTCAGTGGAACCGATCTCGATCCGGACGCGACGCGCAGGCGGATGGAGAAGCTGCTGACGAAGGTCGAGGAGCTCGTGCCGGACGCCGAGCAGCGCGCCCAGTTGAGGCAGCTCTCGCCAACCGAACTGCTCGCGGAGAGATGGCGCGAGCGGCTCGCGGCGAACACGATAGCGGGCGGCCGGGCGGCGGAAGAGAGCGAAGAGATGCGGTGGCGGAACGCCGAGCAGGAGGTCCGCAGCGCGCAGTCGCAGTGGATGCGCCTCGGACCGGTGCCTCCGGAGGTAGCGGGCCCGCTGAACGAGCAGTTCCAGCGGGCCTGCCGCAAGTTTTACGACTCGCGGCGCAAGGCGTCCTGAACACTGAACCTGGCCGTTCACGCTTCCTGGTTCTACGCTTCTCTGTTCGTGTTCAAGTTCGCGGGCGGACCTGACGGTCCGCCCGTTGCGCGTACGCGAGAGCTATGCCGCGCGATTGTGAGAGCGACGGTCCTTGCGCCGCGCGAGCCAATCCAGAAGCACGATTACGCTCACGATCACGGTGATGCCGCCGTAAATAGCCATTCCAGTCCACATCGTCATTCACCAGATGCCGCAAAGAGCATCAAGCCAAAGAGCACGAACCAGAAGGCGATACCGAATACCGCCCATCCAATCGAGAACGTTTGACCGCTGAGAATCTGGCCGAAGACCATAGAACCGGCACCGAGATTCGCCACGTCTGGCACCTTCTCGATCAACAGGTCCCGCTGTCGCGGATTCAATCGTAACATCGTCGTCTCCGCAAATAGCGCGAAGCGAGGGTCGTGCCGATCGGAAATATTGAGGGAATCGCCTAGAGGTATTCGAAAGATCGCAATTCCCGCAATACGCTGGCGCGCCGAGCGCGGCAATCCTGAACACCATCAAATCCGCGTTACAATCCGCGCGTCCTTACAACCGAATGCCCATTGGTCCCGGTACACGCGTCGGACCGTACGAAATCACGGCTGCCATCGGCGCGGGTGGCATGGGCGAGGTGTATCGCGCGCGCGATACGCGGCTCGGGCGCGACGTCGCGATCAAAGTTCTTCCTGAGTCGTTTGCCAGCGATCCGGATCGACGCGCGCGCTTCGAGCGCGAGGCGCAGCTCCTCGCATCGCTGAATCATCCCAACATCGCGATCATTCACGGCCTCGAAGAATCGGCGGGCGTCCGCGCGCTCGTCATGGAGCTGGTCGAAGGTCCGACGCTCGCCGATCGGATTGCCGAGGGACCGATCCCGCTCGAGGAGGCGCTCCCGCTCGCGCGGCAGATCGCGGAGGCGCTGGAAGCGGCGCACGAGCGCGGGATCATCCATCGCGATCTGAAGCCGGCCAACATCAAGCTGACGCCGAGCGGCCAGGTCAAGGTGCTCGACTTCGGTCTTGCGAAGATGCTCGAATCAGCGGGCAGCCGGCAGCGGGCAGCGGGCAGTGAGCATCTCTCGATGTCGCCGACGCTGAGCGTGTAGGCGACGTACGCCGGCGTGATTCTGGGGACCGCGGCGTACATGAGTCCCGAACAGGCGCGCGGCAAGGCAGTTGACCGGCGGGCCGACATCTGGGCGTTCGGCTGCGTGCTGTTCGAGATGCTCACCGGCAAGCAGGCGTTCGATGCGGGCGAGACAGTCTCGGACGCGGTTGCCGCGATTCTCAAGAGCGATCCGGATTGGGATGCGGTGCCCGCCGACACGCCTGCGAACATCCGAACATTGCTGCGGCGCTGTCTAAAAAAAGATCCACGTGAGCGGTTGCGAGACATTGGCGATGCGCGATTGGAAATTGCAGAACCCGCCGCGCCCCAGGCAGCGGTGATCGGAGCGTCATCAGGCCGTCAGCCGTTGCTCAAGCGAGCGTGGCGTCTGCAGGCGTTGAGCGCATTTACCGCCGCAGCAATCACACTCGCGATCACGCTGGTGCTGCGATCACCAACCGATCACGGCGCACACCCGCCGATGACGTTCGCGATCACTCTCCCATCCGCACACCCAATGGACGTCGCGCAAGGGGGCGTCCGGATCAACATGGCGATTTCGTCTGACGGTTCCCGTCTCGCGTACATCGGAATCGATGGGCAAACGACGCGAATGTTCCTTCGCTCGCTTGATCAGATCGATTTCAAGCCGCTGCCCGGGACCGAGGGTGCGCAAAACCCGACGTTCTCTCCCGACGGGTCGTGGGTCGCGTTCATCGCGGGCGCCAAGCTCATGAAGGTTCCGGTCCTCGGCGGTTCACCAGTCGTCATCGCGGACCTGCCAAACGCGGGCGGCGGCGGGTTGACGTGGAATGCTGACGACACGATTCTGTTTCAACGAGGCTTCACCCTGGGAATAGCCAAGGTCGCTGCGTCTGGAGGGACGCCGACGCTGCTCGTGGCTCCTGACACGGCCCGCCACGAAAACGCCGTGATTTGGCCACAGCTCCTGCCCGGCGGCGTTCGATTGCTGTTCACCGTCAGCCCAGATTCGATCGCGTCATTCGACGACGCGCAGGTTGTTGCTCAGCCGATCGACAAGGCTGCCGAACGGGTGGTACTCGCCGGGGGAATGGGAGCCCGGTATTTGCCAACCGGTCACGTGGTCTTCGCACACCACGAGTCGCTCCTCGCAGCTCGACTCGATCGTTCGCAGCGAACGCTCACCGGTCCCGCGACGCCCGTCGTCGATGGTGTGATGACGAACATCGCGACCGGAAGTGTCGAGGCGGCCATCGCGGTGGACGCCGGAACGCTGGCGTACGTCCCGGCAGTTCAGCCGCCACGACCCGATGCTCTCGTCCTCGTCGATCGAACCGGTCACGCAGAAGTGCTCAAGGATGTCGAGACTTTCTATGTCATGGAATTGGCCGCCTCGCCCGACGGTCGCCGCGTGGCAGTTCGCGTCTCGAAGGCCAATGACGACATCCATGTGTACGACTTCTCGTCCGGCACGTTCAGCCGGGTGACATTCGAAGGCGGCGACGAGCAGGCGCCTGTGTGGACCCCTGACAGCCGGCGGCTTGCGTATCTCTCACAGCACGGCCACGCGGGGAACATGTTCTGGAAGTTTCCCGACGGCAGCGGCATAGGAGAACAGATCCTGAATAGCGAAAACGTTCAGGCGCCTTCTTCGTTTTCTCCCGATGGCAAGCTGCTCGCGTACACCGAAAGCGACGAAGAGACCGGGTACGACATCTGGGTCGTTGACGTTGAAGGCGCTCATACACGGAAGCCTTTTGCTCGGACGGCGTTTCAGGAGCGTCGGCCAGCGTTTTCGCCCGACGGTCGCTGGCTCGCGTACGAGTCCAACGAATCCGGCGAAACACAGGTGTATGTCGCACGGTATCCGGATGCCAGCGGCAAGGCCCAGGTGTCGGTCGATGGAGGCGGGGAGGCAATTTGGGCCGGGAGCAATGAGTTGTTCTATCGAAACGGCGACAAGCTGATGGCCGTCGATATCAAGACTTCGCCCGCTCTCATCGTCGGCCGGCCGAGGATGATGTTCGAAGGGACGTTCAAGGCTGCGGCGGCGTCGATGAATGGACGATCGTTCGCTCCATTGCCAGACGGACGACACTTTGTCATGGCACGAGCGGGATCGTCCTCTGACCCTCCGCACGAGATTCGGGTGGTGCTGAACTGGTACGACGAGCTGAAGCGCCTCGTACCGACCAAGTAGCGCGCGAATCCCGATCTCGGACGGCAATACGACGTGACGAATGACGGGCGTTTCCTCATCGACACCGTCCTGGACGAGGGCGCCGCCCCAATCGCGATCCTGCAGAACTGGAAGCCGCCGGCAAACTAATTTAAGTCTGAAGGCTCCTACGGTCACGCGGACCTGAAAGGTCCGCGCCGCAAATGAAATTTCTCCGTGTCTCTGTGTCTCTGTGGCCCGTTGGAGTGAAGAGCCTACCCTTCCAGGTACGTATAGCCGTGCAACCCGTCTTCGTAAAACCGCAGTAGTCGGCCTGCCCCTTCGTAATCCAGGCGGCCGGCACGCACGGCGGTTTCGACATCCGTCCTCAGCTTCGACAGCAGCGACTCCGCATCGAACTCCACGTAATCGAGCACCTCGCGCACGGTGTCGCCCTTGATCAGCGTGTCGAGGCGCGCGTGGCCGTGCTCGTCGAGCGACACGTGCACGGCGTGCGTGTCGCCGAACAGGTTGTGGAGGTCGCCGAGGATCTCCTGGTACGCGCCGACGAGGAAGACCCCCAGGTAGTAGTCGTCCGCGTTGAGCGGGTGGAGCGGCAGCGTCTTCTTGACGTCGCGCCGGTCGACGAAGCGATCGAGCTTGCCGTCGGAATCGCACGTGATGTCGCCGAGCACGGCGTGGTTCTGCGGCTTCTCGTTCAGCCGGTGGATCGGCATCACCGGGAACAACTGCTTGATCGCCCAGCTGTCGGGAATCGACTGGAACAGCGAGAAGTTGCAGAAATAGGTGTCCGACAGCTGCTCGTCGAGGTTCTGCAGGTCCTCCGGCACCTCGTTCATCGTCTGGACGATCTTCTGGAGCTTGGTGCAGATCGCCCAGAACAGGTTCTCCGCCATGCTTCGCTGGTCGAGCGGCAGGTAGCCGCCGTTGAAGAGGCTGAGCGCCATGTCGAGCGCCTGCTGCGCGTCGTGGAACGCCTCGAGGGCGTTCCTGGCGGTGACGTTGCTATACGTCTCGATCAGATCGGCAAGCGGCTGCTCCCAGTCCGAATTCGCCGCCGCCGGGATCTTTTCGTCGCCGAAACCGGACACGCCGAGGACGTTGAACACCAGCACGCTGTGATACGCGACGACCGCGCGCCCGCTCTCCGACACGATGGTCGGATGCGCCACGCCTGCCTCGTCGCACACCGTCTGAATGTGGTACACGACGTCGTTGGCGTACTCCTGGAGCGTGTAGTTCATGCTCGACTCGAAGTTCGTCTGCGATCCGTCGTAGTCCACACCCAGCCCGCCGCCCACGTCGAGATACTGAAGCCCCGCGCCAAGCTTCGCCAGCTCGGTATAGCAGCGGGCCGCCTCGTTCAGCGCGCCTTTGACGATCCGGATGTTGGTGATCTGGCTGCCCAGGTGGAAGTGCAGCAGCTTGAGGCAGTCCTGCATGCCGTGGGATTTGAGCTCCTCAAGGCCCCGGATGATTTCGCTGACGCTCAAGCCGAACTTCGACCGGAAGCCGCCTGACGACTGCCAGCGTCCGCTGCCGCGCGACGCGAGCTTCACGCGCATGCCGATCTGCGGCCGGACGCCAAGCTTCTGCGCCGCCTCGAGGATCAGGCCCAGCTCGGTGTATTTCTCGACGACCGGGATGATGTTGCGGCCGATTTTCAGCGCCAGCATCGCTGTCTCGATGTACTCGGCGTCCTTGAACCCGTTGCAGATGATCGGCGTCTCGTTGTCGGCCAGCGCGACGACGGCCAGCAGCTCCGGCTTGGAGCCCGCCTCGAGGCCGAAGCCGAACGGACGGCCGAAACGGAGCACTTCCTCGACGACCTGGCGCTGCTGGTTCACCTTGATCGGGTAGACGCAGCTGTAGCTGCCCTGGTACTGGTGCTGCGCGATGGCACCCTGGAACGCCGAGTGGATCTCGCCGAGGCGATGCTTGAGGATGTCGGTGAAGCGGACGAGCACGGGGAGGCTGATGCCGCGAAGCTGGAGACGATCGACGAGCTCCTTCATGTCGATGGCGCGCGCCGGATCCTTCGTCGGGTGGACCTGCACGTGCCCTTCGGCGTTCACCGAGAAGTACCCGTTGGCCCAGCGCGGGACCTCGTACAGCTCGCTCGCGTCCTGCACGCTCCACGCGGTCGTCGACGACGTGCTCGGGGCCAGCGGAGGCACGACGGGCCGACCGTTGGTCAGCGTGCTCATGTGCGCATCATGATAAACGCTTTTCGCTCAATCTGATCGTGCTGATCGTGGCTCGCGCGTAAATTTCTTGGAGGGTGACCGCGTCCACACATATGCTGACGGGCATGAGCGAGCGCGTGCCCGCGATCAAGGTCGTGATGATGCCGAAGGACACCAACGCGCACGGCACGATCTTCGGCGGCGTCATCCTCTCGAACATCGACCTCGCCTCCGGCGTGGAGGCGTTCAAGGTCGCGCCGCATCTCTACGTCACCAAGGCGATGCGGGAAGTCGAATTCCATGAGCCGGTCTTCACCGGTGATCTCGTGAGTTTCTTTGCGTCGACGGTTCGCATCGGCCGGACGTCGGTCACCATTCGCGTCGAGGTCGAGGCCGAGCGATGGGGATGGGATGCGGCCAAACGCGGGGTCGGACGGGGTGAGCGGGTGAAGGTGACCGAGGCGGAGGTCATCCTCGTCGCCGTCGACGGCCAGGGACGGCCGGTGCCGATTCGACCGGAGCCGGTCAAGACATGAAGTGGGTCAGCAGCCGCGGCGCCTCACCCGCGGTGCCGTTCATCGATGCCCTGTTTGCCGGAACCGCGCCCGACGGCGGGTTGTACATGCCGGAGCGGCTCGATCCGCTTCCTCCCGGCGCGTTCGACGCGATTGCCGCCGCCAACGGGAACATCGTCGACATCGCGTCCATCGTCGGCGCGCACCTCCTGCGCGATGAAATCTCCGCGTCGGATCTGACCGCGCTGGTCCGCGACGCGCTTGACTTCCCGATTCCGCTCGTCCAGGTCACGGACAACGTGTGGGCGCTGGAGCTGTTCCACGGCCCCACGATGGCCTTCAAGGATGTGGGCGCGCGCGTGCAGGCGCGGCTGCTGCACCACTTCACGGACGGCACGCCGCTGACGATCCTCGTCGCGACGTCCGGCGATACCGGCAGCGCGGTTGCGCAGGCGTTTCACGGCGTGCCCGACACGCGCGTCGTCGTCCTGTATCCCGAGGGGAAGGTCAGCGACGTCCAGGAAGCGCAGATGGCGTCGCTCGGCGACAACATCATTGCCGTCGCGGTGCACGGCACGTTCGACGACTGCCAGCGCCTCGTGAAGCAGGCATTCGCGGACGACGATCTGCGGACGCACGTGTGGCTGACTCCGGCGAACTCCATCAACCTCGGGCGGCTGCTGCCGCAGGTTTTCTACTATTTCATCCTGGCGAACCTGGACCGGCCGACGGTGTCGGTGCCAAGCGGCAACTTCGGCAACCTGACCGCGGGCCTGATCGCGAAGCGGATCGGCCTGCCGGTCGAGCGGTTCGTGGCGGCGACCAATGCGAACGACGTGGTCCCGCAATACCTCGCGTCGGGCGTGTACACGCCTCGCGCCTCCGTGAAGACGGTGGCCAACGCCATGGACGTCGGCGCGCCAAGCAATTTCGAGCGGATGCGCGCGATGTACGGCGACAATTTCGAAGCGCTCCGCTGTGACATTGCCGGCGCCGCATTCGATGATGCGACCGTCGTCGCGGAGATCGGCACGGTCTACCGTCGTCATCGGTATCTGCTGGACCCGCACGGCGCGATCGCCTGGCTCGGATTGCAGCAGACGCTCTCGGGGAAGGATTCGGGCGCGCGCGGCGTCTTTCTCGCCACAGCGCACCCGGGGAAGTTTCGTGAAGTGGTCGAGCCGGCGATCGGCGAGGTCATTCCGCTTCCCCCTGTGCTGGCCGAGGCGATCACGCGTCCACGACACAGTGAGCGCCTCGCGGTCGATTACGCGGCGTTGAAGAGTTTGCTGCTCGCGCACTCGCGCTAAGATCGCCGGATGCCGCCGCTCGATACGTTCCGACCCGAGCCTGGATCCCTTCCTGCACGCGACAAGATTCCTTCCCGCTACAAGTGGGACCTGACGTCGATCTGCGCCACGTGGGACGACTGGTCGGCAGGCTACACGCGGCTCGACGCGGCGATCGCGGCGTTCACGGCGTTCCAGGGCACGCTCGCGCAAGGGGCCGAGCGGCTGCTCGCCGCGTTCAAGGCGATGGACGAGATGGGCGAGCTGAGCTACCGCGTCTGGTATTTTGCCTCGCTGCAATACGACGAAGATCAGCGCAACAACGACATCAACGCGCGGCGCCAGCAGGTGCAGATCCTCTTTGCGCGCCAGCAGCAGGCGAGCTCCTGGTTCAATCCAGAGGTGCTGGCGATCCCGCTGGAGACCGTTCGCGGCTGGCTCGACGCGAACGCGGATCTCGCGCTGTACCGCTTCGCGATCGAGAGCCTGTTCCACGAGCAGGAGCACGTGCTCGACGAGCAGGGCGAGCGGCTGATGTCATACGCGGGGCGGTTCAACAGCGTGCCGCACGACAGCTACGCCGCGCTGACGACGGCGGACGTGAAGTTCCCGTTGCTGACGCTGGCGAACGGGAACCAGGTCACGCTCACGTACGGGCAGTACCGCGCGCTGCTCGAAACGAATCGGAACCAGGACGACCGCGCCGCCGCGTACCGGGCGTTCCATCAGGCGTTCGCCGACAACCAGAACACGTACGCGGCGCTCTACAACGGCGTGCTGCAGCGGGACTGGTTCCACGCGCGCGCGCGCGGCTACACGACCACGCTGGACGCCGCGCTGCACGGCAACAACATCCCGACGTCGGTGGTCGAGAATCTGATCGAGGTGACCAAGCAGGGCGTCGAGCCGCTGCGCCGGTACCACCGGCTGCGGCGCCGCGTGCTCGGGGGATCGACGTACCGGCTCTTCGACGTGTTCGTGCCGCTGGTCGAGCACACGGTCCGGTATCCGTACGACGAGGTGGGCGCCTGGATTGTCGATTCGGTGGCGCCGCTCGGCCGCCAGTACCAGCAGAACGTGCAGCGCGCCTTCGACGGCCGATGGATCGACGTGTTCGAGAACAGCGGCAAGCGCAGCGGCGCGTACTCGGCGCCGGTGTACGGCGCGCATCCGTACATGCTGCTCAATTACAACGAGACGCTCGACGCCGTGTTCACGCTGGCCCACGAGCTGGGGCACTCGATGCACACGCTGCTGTCGCAGCAGACGCAGCCGTTCGTCTACGCCAGCTACACGATCTTCGTGGCGGAGGTGCCGTCGACGCTCAACGAGGCGCTCTTCCTCGACTTGATGCTCGAGCGCGCGAGGAGCCGCGACGAGCGCGTCGTCCTCCTGCAGCATGCGATCGACAGCATCGCGAGCACGTTCTACACGCAGGTGATGTTTGCCGACTACGAGCTGCAGGCGCATCGGCTCGTCGAGCAGGACCATCCCGTCACCGCCGACGCGCTCAATGCCATCTACGCGGGGCTGCTCGAGGCGTATTACGGCGACGTAATCGACACGGAAGAAGTCTCGCGCGTCACCTGGGCGCGCATCCCGCACTTCTTCAGCACGCCGTATTACGTCTACCAGTACGCGACGTGCTTCGCGTCGAGCGCGAGCCTCATGCAGGGGGTCCGATCGAAGGCCGCCGCGGAGCGGAAGGATGCGGTCGATCGGTATCTCGATCTGCTGCGCGCGGGAGGGTCCGACTATCCGATGAATCTGCTGGCGCGCGCCGGGGTCGACCTCAGCCGGCCGGACACGGTGCGCGCGGTGTCGGCCGAGCTCGATTCGTTGGTCTGCCGGTTGGAAGCCGAGCTCGAATTGACCATGAAGGACACGAAAGACACGAAGAAAATAGTGTTGACTTGAAGCGTCGAGGCCGTGTACCATCCATCCGGATTAACGGATATATGGTCGCCATCCTCGAGCACATGTCCGCGCTGTCGGACCCGACGCGCTGCCGCATGCTGCTCATGCTCGAGCAACACGAGCTGACGGTCTCCGAGCTCTGCTCGGTGCTGCAGATGCCGCAGTCC